>Ga0208484_1000206_pt1 | contig 15132 bp, 8 predicted proteins | sample LakMenEpi09Aug11_FD_150682 | JGI IMG/M metagenome (GOLD analysis project Ga0208484, IMG submission 150682) | Freshwater microbial communities from Lake Mendota, WI - 09AUG2011 deep hole epilimnion (SPAdes) | ecosystem: Environmental > Aquatic > Freshwater > Lentic | place: Lake Mendota, Madison... | reverse complement strand
AGCCTGTCGGCGAGCGTCCAGCCGCTCGTGCCACAGCGTCTGTTCGTCTCCGGCAGCGGTGAGGGGAAGGGCGACGCGAGCGCCGGCCAGGGGATGCTCGGCCTGCTGGTCAACCTCCTCGTCGCCGAGAAGAGCGGCCTGGGATCGGTCGGCATCGACGAGGCAGACCCGCTCAAGCGGTTCGCCGACCGGATGTCGGAGAAGGTGCTCGAGTCGATGGCCGACGCCACGACCTGCGATACACGGCCGGTGGATCAGCCGGCCGGGGCGTGAACGACCTCCGTCACGGACTTGAGCCCCGTGGCGGAGGCCCCGTTCACCGGAGGCTGCCGGAGCGGACACGTTCCCTCCGGCAGCCTTTTTTCTTTGCGCGGGTGCCGCCGCGCGGCGAACCCTGCGGCACCGTACCGGCGAGCACGATCGGGGCACGCCGGCCCTGCAGGACGCCCGACATCAGATCGTGTTGTAGGCCCGCAGCCGTCCCGCCGTCGCCTCGCGGGTGAACTTGTAGAAGTGCCAGTGCGTCACGCAGCGGCTCATGAACTGCGCGAAGCCGACGATCCCGCGCCGGCCGACGACGCGGCTCTTCAAAAAATGGTGGAGATAGACCCCGCCCACCCGGACGAGCGAACCGTCGCGGAACAACGTCTTCGTCATCGCCCACAACAGCACGAGCGCGTAGTAGAGCGTGGGGATGTGCTTTCCCTCCCCCGCCTTCCGGCAGATCTCGGCCCGGCGGCGGACGTACGACTCGGATTCGTAGACCCGCGAGGATCGCTCCAGATAGGCCTGCGGCGTGTAGAGCCGCGTGACGAGATCCCAGTACCCCTGACGGAGTTCGTCGCGTGTCATCTGCTTGGGGATGATGTTCAGGCTCGGATCCTCGGGCACCAGCCGCCCCTCCTTCTCGAGCCGGTTGTAGAGCGGCGTTCTCGGGATCGCCTGGAGCATTCCCACCATCGCCAGCGTGATGCCGTTGTCCTGGATGAAGCGGTACTGGTCCTCGAAGATCTCCTTGTCGTCGCTGTCGAAGCCGACGATGAATCCGGCATTGATGTCGATCCCCGCCGCCTGGATGCGGGCGAGCTTGGCCTCGAGCGAGTCACCGCGGACGTTCTGGAACTTCTTCGTCTCGGAGAGCGACGCCATCCGCGGGGTCTCGATCCCGATGAAAACGCTGCGAAAGTTCGCCCTGTAGAGGAGATCGAGCAGCTCAGCGTCGTTCGCCAGATCGATGCTCGCTTCGGTCGTCAGGCGGAGGGGATAGTCGTGCTCCTCCATCCACGGCACGATCAACTCGAGGAGCGCCTTGGCTTTCTTCTTGTCGCCGATGAAGTTGTCGTCGACGATGAACGCGGAGTGGAATCCTGCCCGGCGAAGATCGTCGAGCTCGGCGATGAGCTGTTCCGGGTTCTTGACCCGCGGCTTGCGGCCGTAGATGACGATGATGTCGCAGAACTCGCACTGGAACGGGCAGCCACGCGAGTATTGGACGGCTGCCGAAGCGTAGCGATCGACTTTGAGGAGGTCGAATCGCGGCCGGGTGACGGTCGTCATGTCGGTCGGCCGCTCCTGCTCGTAGCGGGTGGCCGTCTGGATGCCGTGGGCGACATCGTGGAGGAACCCGGGCCAGGTCGTCTCCGCCTCGCCGATGAAGGTCACGTCGCAGAGCCCGTCGAAATAGGCCTCGTCGACCGACACGAGCGGTCCGCCGACGACCGTCATCGGCGGGAGCGTGGCGAGCCGTTCGAGAATCGTCCGCATCCGCTCCTTCTGAACGATCATCCCCGTCACCCCGACGATGTCGAAGCGGGCCATCGCCTCCCAGTCGATCTCCTCGACGTTCTCGTCGACGAGGACGACGTCGTGATCGCCGCACATGCCGGCCAGTGCAGAGAGGGCGCCGGAGATCATCGTGCTGCGCTTGTCACCCGGATACATCGGGAGGGCAAAGTCGAACCCCCAGTAGGAGGGCTCGAAGCGCGGGTTGATGAGACAGATCGACAGCTTCCGTCCGGTGAGGCCCGGCTCCGCCGATTCCCCGCACTCGGCGTCGATCACGGGGAGGGAATCGGCCAACATCACGTGCATGGTGCGCTCCTGGTCCTGTCGGGACACTCCGGAGTGCTCATTCCGGCGCGTGAAGGTGGAGACTAGGCGATCCCCCCCACGGCCCCTAGCCCATTAATTGGGCAGATCGCTGCGAAAAAACCGTTTTGCCGCGGAGGCAGAGAGAGGAATCGGCCGGAACCGAAGATTCCGGGACGCCGTGATGGTGCGGTATCCTCAAAGCCCGTGACGGCCAGGACGGATCGGCACGGTGTCGTGTCGCCTCGTGCCTCCGGAGTCCGCCATGCGCCCCGGCCTGTCCCTCCTGCATGTTTTGTTCGTCGGTGTGTCGTTCCTCTCCGCCGGGACGGTCGCGGCAGGCGCCGAGGCGCCGCCCCCGCGCCCGATGGCCCTCGACGATCTCTTCCGGTTCCTGCGTGTCGGCGATCCGCAACTCTCGCCCGACGGCAAGCAGGTCGTCTGGCAGGTGACGACCGTCAACCCTGAGGCCAACGGCAGCGCCTCCTCGCTGTGGATCGCCCCGGCGGACGGCTCGGCCCCTCCGCGAGCGCTGACCACAAACGAGGGGACGACGAAGGACTCGCGGCCGCGTTGGTCGCCCGATGGGAACACGATCCTCTTCCAATCAAACCGCACCGGCTCGTCGCAGCTCCACACCGTGCCCGCGGCCGGAGGGGCGCCGGTGCGTCTCACCGCCATCGCCACCGGTGCCGAAGACGCCGCCTGGTCACCGGATGGCAGTCGGATCGTGTTCGCGTCGGCGGTTCATCCCGAATACAGCGCCCTCCCGTTCGCCGAGAGCGACCGGCTCAACGCCGCCCGCGACAAGGCGATCGCCGACGATCCGGTCAAGGCCCGGACCTTCACCCGGCTGTTCTTCCGCCACTGGGACGAGTACGTCGGCGACAAGCGCCGTCACCTGTTCGTCATCGACTCGAGCGGCGCCAACTGCCGCGACATCACCCCCGGAGACCGCGACGCGGCCCCGACGAGCAAGACCTTCTCCGTCGCCGAGGACCATGCCTTCACCCCCGACTCGCGGCACGTGGTCTTCACCGCCGTGCCCGCCGAGGGGGAGGCCTGGAGCACCGACCATGACCTTTGCCGGGTGGCGATCGACAACACCTCTCCCGCATGGGAAAGCCTCACCTCCGCCAACAAGGCCGCCGACAACGGCCCCCGCTTCAGCCCCGACGGGAAGCGGCTCGCCTGGCGGGCCCAGGCCAAGCCCGGCTACGAAGCAGACGCCTGGTCCATCGTCGTCGCAGACGTCAACCCAGACGGCACGCTCTCAGGACGCCCCAGGAACCTGACCGCGACGCACGACCTCTCCGCCGGCGACATCGCTTGGCTTTTGGACGCCGATTCCAAGCCGTTCGTCGCCTTCCTCCACGAGGTCGACGGCACGTCGGCGCTCGGCAAGGCGTTCCTCGACGCCCGTGGCGTGGAGATCGACCGCGCGTGGCCGGGGACTCCGACCGCCCTCTCGACGAGCGGCCCGTCGGCGGCGTTCCTCGTGGCCCGGATGGACGCGCCCCCGGAGGTGTTCGCCGTGGCATCGGTCGATGGCGGGAGCCGCGACGCCTCGGCACGCGTGCCGGTGAGCCGCGCCAACGAACAACTGCTCGCCGGCCTCGATCTGCCGCGGCCACGTTCGGTACGCGTGCCGGTGGAAGGGGGGACGGAGATGCAGATGTGGATCCTCGAGCCCCCGGGATTCGACGCCGGGAAGAAATGGCCCGTCGTCTACCTCGTCCATGGCGGCCCGCAGGGGGCCTGGGAAGACGGCTGGAGCTACCGCTGGAATCCCGAACTCTGGGCCGCCCGTGGGTACGTCGTCGTCATGCCCAATCCGCGCGGCTCGACCGGCTTCGGACAGGCGTTCGTCGACGAGATCACCGGCGACTGGGGGGGGAAATGCTATCGCGACCTCGTCGCCGGCCTCGATGCCACGGTGAAGCTCCCGTACGTCGATGCCGACAGAATCGCCACCGCCGGCGCCAGCTTCGGCGGCTACATGATGAACTGGTTCGCCGTGAACGACATCGCGCCGCGCTTCCGCTGCCTCGTCACCCACTGCTCGGTGTGGAACTTCGAGAGCATGTGGGGGACGACCGAGGAGTTGTGGTTCGACGAGAACGACCACGGCGGGCTCCCCTGGGAGCAGCCGGGCCGGTATCGCGAGTTCAGCCCCCACGCCCGTGCCGGTGAGCTCGGCCGGCACAAGACGCCGATGCTCGTGATCCACAACGATCTCGACTTCCGCTGCCCGATCGGCCAGGGGCACGAACTGTTCACGGCCCTGCAGCGCCAGGGGGTGGAGAGCCGGTTCGTCAACTTTCCCGACGAGGGGCACTGGGTGAACAAACCGCTCAACGCCCGCCGCTGGCACGAGGAGGTCTTCGGCTGGATCGAACGTTTCTGCCCCCCGGGCGGCCGGTAGGAATCGGGACGTCGGAGGAGAACTCGCCGGACCGCCCCACGCGCCGTCAGGCGGCCGCGGCGACCTGGTGTTCCACGGGACGCGTGAGCCACCATCCCCCATGCCCGGGAGGGGTATTCTCGATGTTGGCGACCGCAGCCGTGGGGTGCCCGTGCCGGAGCGTGAACGAGGCCCGGGCAAGGTTCCGAAGCACGTCTCGTGTGTCGAGACCACGGTCGTCGATGAAGAACGGATGGAGCTCGAGGAAGATTCGTTCCAGCCGAGGAAACTTCCGCCAGTCGGTCCGCGAGAGCTCGTACTCCGCCCCTTCGATGTCGATCTTCATGAACGTCGGCTGTTCATCGGCAAAGTCGGCGATGTCCACGACCCGTGCCGGGATCGTTTTCCCTTGGCGGACCACCCCGTCGAGCGTCCGGGCGGAATCGAGCGCGAGATTGAGGTCGAAGGTGGAATCACCGAGCCCGATCGCGTACGCCCAGACATTCTCGAGGTGGTTGAGACGGGCATTGAAATGCGTCGCCAGGGCATTCCAGGGATAGGGGTCGAACGCGACGACGCGTCCGCGCGGGCCGACCTTCAATCCGAGGTAGGTGGCGATCGCTCCGGAATTGCAGCCGATGTCGAAGGCCACGTCGCCGGGGCGGACGAACTTGTGGTCGTGATAGATCTGCAACGACCAATCGAACCCCCCGGAGCCGAACCATAGCTCGGACTCCTTGTGGTAGACGATGAACTCGTACTGCTCGCCCCCTACGGAATGATCGACGATGTACGGGGTGACGCGCTCGTAGGAGCCGCGCATCGGAGCGGTGAGTTCGATCTCGTCCAGTTCACGCTGGAAACGGTCGAGGAAACGCTGCTTGCTGGACTTGAGCTTGTGCACGGTCGCACTCCTGATACCGGGTAGGGAAACGAATGTCTGGAATGGGGGCGGCTGCCGCGCGTCAGGCGGCCGCCCGATGCGGCGCCACCGCGGGCACGGCCAGCGGCTTACGATAGATCGCCCAGCTCTTTTCCTTGCGGATCGTGAGGTAGGTCTGTTCGATCAGCGCGAGCGTCTCGGCCTGGGTCTGCCAGTCGATGTCATCCATCACGAGATAGCCGCCGGCGGTGATCTTCGGCCCCCATTGCTCGACATAGCGACGGCTCACCTCGGACGAATGGTTGCCGTCGACGTGCAGGATGCCGATCTGGCCGTCCTGAAACTCGCCGAGCGCCGCGACATCGGTGGTGCGGTGGACGCGGAGCGTGTCCTCCACCCCGAACCGGCGGATCCCGCCGAGGAAGCCCTGGTAGATCTTCTCGATGTCGAGTCGGCCCCACCATTCGCTGTTGTCAGCCCCGACGTCCCCCTCGAGCGCCGCCTCGTGGGACCACGGATCGATGCCGTGCACGGTGCCGCCGTAGGTCTTTGCGGCGAGTGCCATCGGGATCAGCGAACGGCCTCCGTAGACACCGATCTCGGCGATGCAGGCCGGCTTGACGTCGAGGACGAGCCGGGCGAGGGCTTCGGCTTTCTCGAGCGGGCACCACCCGTCGAGCGTCTGGGTCTCACGGATCGAATCGGCAAGAGACTTCGGCCTCGAGACCTCGATGGCGGGCGCCGGCCAACGCGGCTTCCTGAGGTTCGCCACGATCCGCTTCCACACCGGAGTCTTCGTCGTGACGTTCGCGGTCAGCAACTCCTGATAGAGATCGACCGAGAGCCGGGCGACCGAATCCCAGGAATGACGGTCGCAGTACGTGGAGGCTGCCTCGACGAGGCGGGTCGCCATCGGTTTGTCGGCCACCAGTCGGGACACCGCCCAAGCGAGCTCCTTCGGCTGCTGCGGCGTGGTCATCAGCATGCAGGGAGATTCACGCTGGATGGCCTGAAAGGCATCGATCTTGCTGGCGACCGTCGGCCTGCCTGAGCTGAGCGCCCACGTCACCGCGCCTGACGCCGACAAGCCGCTTTCATCTCGGTACGGAGCGAGGCAGACGTCGGTGGCGGCGTAATAGACCTCGGCCTGATCGGCAGGCAACCAGCCGGTGATCGTCACCCGGTCGCGGAGGCCGAGTTTCTCGATCTTGCCGACGAGCCTTTCGAAGAAGCGATCCTTCGACTCGGGATGGGCACCGCCGCAGATCGCGAGACGGTATTCCGACGGTAGGTACGTCAGCGCATCGACCGCGATGTCGTGCCCTTTGTACGGCCCGATGAATCCGAAGATGGTGAGGAGCTTGTCGGCCGACGAGTACCCGAGCGCTCGCTTCGCATCGGCGGAATCGAGGGTGTGGGTACGCTGCGGCAGGCAACCGTGCGGAATCAGACGCACGGATGACTCCGGCAGCCCAGAGCGGACGAAGGCCCGACGAGTCGTGGCGGCGTGGACGAGGGCGACGGCCTTCGAAGGTGCCGCGGCGAACGGCTTGCCGACACGATTCCTCCAGGTGCGGCCGCGATTGAACGCTTTGATCGGGTCGAGGAGCGCGGCGATTCCCCGGTGCTTCTTGCCTGTGATCGGCGCGGTATGGAAGGTCGTCACCACCGGCTTGCCGGTGGCGAGCAACCCGGAAAGAATCCGCCCGTAATTCCGAGCGGCGCTCCGGGCACCGTTGGCGATCCCGAACAGTCCATGCTCGTGCTGAATGTGGACGACATCCACCTCCCGCGCCCGCATGACGATCTCCGACTGGAGGCGGTGGGTGTCGCAGGGGAGGTAGGTCGACCAGGCATGCGGTTGGAGGGCAAACACGTCACTTTCGACACCCTGCCGCTCGAGCGCCGCGACGAGATTGGCGCAGTACGTCGCGATCCCGCAGGGCATCCCCCACGTCGAGATGTGGAGAACCCGCGATGGTGCGGAAGAATTGGGCATCGGCAAGACTCCGTGGCAATTCGCAAACCGTGGCCCTTGTCCGGGCCCAGACTGGGAGATCGGCAGATTCTGGCGAACCTCTTGAGGCGGGGTTGCCTGGGCAGGAAAGTGTGCCAGCGCAGACTGGGGGGGGCATGGCAGGATGAGCCTGGTGTGCCCACAGCCCCCCGGAAAGCAGGGGCTCTCCCCGCGCATGGAGACGACGAAGCCCGCAAGCGATGAGCTTCGGTGTTGGCCGACGGCGGCGAAGAGCGCCGATCGCCCTGCCAGCGGCCGGCTCGGCGTCTTCGCGCTCAGGCGTGGAGAGGGTCGGTCACGCGTGTCGGCCGCAGCGGGCTGTCAGCGGGGATCCCGCCTCGCGGTCAGACCCTCTGGAACGTGCCACCGACAGCGGCCGCGGTCTGGATGTTCACCCCGTTGCCGGTGATCGAGTTACCCGTCGCCGCAGTCCCGGTCGAGACACCTCGCGCCAACAACCCGACGCCACGGTTGGTGTGGATCCGGTTGGCAGTGACGGCCATGAACTGCGCCCCGTCGAGGACCACGCCGTTCGCGCCGTGGCGGATGGCATTGCCGGTCAGCGTGGTGCTCGTGTTGACCCCGGTGGCCACGATCCCACTGGAGGTGCTGCCGCCGATGTCGTTGGTCGACACGATCAGGCCCGTACCCGACGAGATGACGATTCCGGTGACGTTGTTGAGGATCGAATTGCCGTGCACCACCGATCCGGAGAGTGATCCGGTGGCGCAGATGCCGACGGTGTTTGAGTAGATGGCATTTCCGAGCCCACTCCCGCCGACGAGCATCTGCGTGGCGTTGAGGAGATAGATCCCGTAGCCGGCTTTCGTCCCGTCCGGAAGCGTGCCGTCGATCACGTTGCGTTGGATCGTCGTCGACAAGCTGCTGCCGGCGACGACGATGCCGTGCGAGCGGTTGCGATAGAGGAGATTGCCACCATTGACGATCAGGCCCCGGGCCGCCGTCAGCTGGATGCCGATGGTGTTGTCGACGATCGAATTGGAGACGACCGTCGTGCCGGTGAGGACACCGGTCGCGAAAATGCCGTGGGAGGTGAACGCCGGCAGGTAGTTGCCACCGGCATCGGTTCCGGCGGCGATGGTGTTGTTTTGCCCGGCACCCCCCACGGTGAGCCTCCTGGCACCGTCGATGTAGATCCCGAAGGGGCTGCGGCGGATCGTGTTGCGGGTCAGCTTCGTGCCGGTGTCGACCCCTGACGCATGCATGCCGTACTGCGTGTTGCCGGTGAGACGGTTGGCATCCACGACGAGCCCGGTCGCCGACTGGATCGAGACCCCGGTCGCATTGGCAAGGATCGCATTGGAGCGGATCGACGTTCCCGTCTGGGCTCCCTTGGCGAGGACTCCGACCGAGTTGCCGCTGATGGTGTTGCCCGCGGTGGGGGTGCCGAGGGCCAGGCCCGTCGTCCCGTCGAGGAGGACGCCTTGGGCTCCCTTGCTGCCCCCTTCGATGACGTTCCCGGTGATCGAAGAGCCGGTGTTGACGCCCGTGGCATGAATGCCTGCCAACGCGTTTTTCGCGAGCGTGAATCCGCTGATCTTCGAGCCGGTCGTGCCGTTGATCCGGATCCCGTTGCCGGTGGCGTTGACGATCACGCTGCCGGCCGCCTGCATGTCGACGCCGTTGGCCCCGGCATCGAGGGTCAGGCCGTCGGCGCGGGCCCCGGTCGCCGCGCCGTCGATCGCGATCGCCTTGACGGCGGTGACGCTGCTCGCCGCGCCAATTCTCAACGACGCGAGCGGTGTGGTCCCACCGACGAGCCCCTCCATCCGGATCGGCCCATTGGTCGGAAGGAGCGTGAGGTTCTTCGCCCCGTCGACGGTGTTCGCCAAGGTGATCCCTGCGGCGGTGAGCTGCACGTCGGCGGCATCGGCATCGGCGCCGAGGATGACCGGGCCGTTCCACTTTTGCGTGCCGGTGTTCGTGACATCCGCCCGGAGCCGGATCGCCGAGCCGTTGACGGTGAGATTGGGAGTGCCGATCTTGATCGCTCCCCCGGATGCAGCTTTGTCCTGCTCGATGACCGGCAGGTTCGCCGGGTCACCGATGACGATGTCCTTGGCGACGACCCTCGTCAACTGCGACGCCGCGGTCGCATTGAGCCGCATCACCTGGTCGGCCTTGGCGTTGTGGATGTTGAGATTCGAGTTCGTGGTGAACAGCCCGGACGTCGAGGTGCCGAACGTGAAACTGTCGGCCTTGAGTGTCACCGGACCGTTGAGCGCGGCGATCGTCGGGGAGTCGAGCGAAATGCCGGGAGAGCTCGCATAGGGTGCGGTCGTCGACGTCGTGCCGACGCCTCCGGTGCCCGTGATGAAGATCGCGCCATTGCCGGCGCTGACTTTGGCCGTGGAGGCGACGAAGACGCCGGCGTTGTCCTTCGCCGAGGCCCCTGACCCGCCACCGGTTCCGTTGAGCGCGAGCACGGCGGGGGAAGGATTGACGGAGCCCATCGCCACGGTGCCCAGAACGGTGATCCCGCGGTTGCCGTCGTTCGCCCCTCCACCGGTGCCATTGATGACGACCGCCGAACCGGTCGACTGGACCGACGACGTGGCATCGATGAACACTCCGTCACTTCCGGTGCCGGACGTGCTCGACGTCCCTCCCCTGCCGGTGACGTTCAGCGTGGGAAACGAGGACCCGGTGTCGCCCGCCTTCACGGTCGATCCCGAGATGATCGAGATCCCTCGGAGGTTGCCGGTGTCGCCATTCCCGCCACGGCCGGTGAGCGTCAACTCGCCCCCTGCCGTCGCGACGGTCGAGCCGGAGATCGTCAGACCGGTCAGCGGGCTCGCCACCGCCGCACCAGTGTCACCGGCGAGGGTCAGGCTGCCGGTCGTCGTGGAAACGCTCGCTGACACAAGCGAGATCGTCGGGGCGGTCACCGAGAGCCGCGCCGCCTCGGCGAAGGCCGTGTTTCCCTTGAACTCCGCCGCCGGCACGAGCCCCGACGCGATCCGCGAAAGAGTGACGGTGAAATCGTCGACGTAGCTCCCGGTGCTCCCGGCGAACTCGACCGCCGTGGCATCGACCGAGTTGTTGATCGTCACGCTGGTGAGCGACAGGGCGTTGGTCACGGTCAACGTCGCCAGACCATTGCCGGTCAGCCCCGTGGAGTCGGTGCCGGAGAATTTGTCGGTGCCGCTGAGGGAGAGGACGTAATTGCCACTGCCGCCGCTGGTGACGGAGAGCCGCGTCTCCGCGTCGAGGCCGATGGTGAGCGACGTCCCGCTGTAGGAGAAACTGGCGAGCAATCGGCGGTCCTCGAGGGCCTCGATCATCAACCGGCGGCGGTGACGAGCGGCACGCGTCGGGAGACCGGACGACGACGGACGGCGGGGAAAGCGCATCTGCATGGCATGACTCTCGGCGGGGTACGGGACGGGTTCGGCAGCGAGTCGGCGAGGACTACAGGGAACAATCGACGCTCCGGCGACTGGGAAGCGACGCCCCGGCGCGGGACGTCTTCACGCCCCCGGTGACTCTGCCGCTCCTCGCAGCGTCGGACACTGCGATGGACGGCGAGACGAGAGGAGGACAGTCAGGTTAGGGAGCCCCGCGGCTCGTTTCAACAGGAACCCCGGGAAGTCCGGGACGCAGAATCGGCCCCCGGCCTCGAGCCCCGCAAAAGACCCCGGCCTTCCCTCGCGTCAGCCGAGCCCTGACGGGAGTAGCGAAACGGAGGGGGCTCGGATGCTCGCGCCCAGAAGGCGGGGAATCGCGGCAGGGCTGTCGTTACGCCGGGGTCATCGCCGCCCGACCCGGCCCTGACGGCCGTCGCGATCAGATGTCAGCCAGTTGGCCGGTGCTGTCGCCGAGTTTCGGCGCCGGGCAACCGAGACCGTCGAGCATGCCGAGGTAGAGATTCGTCAGCGGCGTGTTCTTCGGATGGACCACGTGACGCCCCGGCTTGAGGGTGCCGCCACCGCCGCCGGCGACCATGATCGGCAGATCGTCGTGGTTGTGGCGGTCGCCGTCACCGATGCCGCTCCCGTAGACGATCATGCAGCGGTCGAGGAGCGTGCCCTCCCCCTCCGGCGTCCGATCGAGCTTCTCGAGGAGGTAGGCCAACTGCTCGATATGGAAGCGGTTGATCCGCTGGATCTTCGCCTGCTTCCCGGCATCCCGGCCGTGATGGGAGAGGTCATGGTGCCCCTCGGGGACGCCGATGAACGAGTAGCTCTTGTTGCTCCCCTCGTTGGCAAACACGAACGTCGAGACCCGCGTGGTGTCGGTGAGGAACGCGAGGACGAGCATGTCGGCGAGGATCCTCAGGTGTTCCTCGTAGCGCTCCGGAGGGCCTTCGGGGCGGGCCATCCCCAGATCCTTCGACGTGGCGGCATTCGCGGAAAAACGCTCCAGCCGGACCTCGAGTTCACGCACGGCGGTGAAGTACTCGTCGAGTTTGCGGCGGTCGGCGGTTCCCACCACGTGCTCCATCCCGCGGGCCTCCTCGCGGACATAATCGAGGATGCTGCGCGAGTGCTTCTCGCGCTTCAGGCGCGCCTCCTCCGATTCGCCCGGCCGGCCGGCGGCGAAGAGCCGATCGAAGATCAGCTTCGGATTGCTCTCCTTGGGAACCGACTGCGTGTCGCTCCTCCAGGCGATGTTCGCGGAGTAGACGCAGCTGTAGCCGGAGTCGCAATTGCCCGACTGCCCGCCCCCTTCGGTGCCGATCTCGAGCGACGGCAGACGTGTGTGGCGGCCGAGATGGGCAGCGGCGAGTTGGTCGACGGAAACGCCGGCCCGGATGTCGGCCCCGGCCGTCTTGCGGGCCTGCGTCCCGGTGAGGAAGGTCGCCAGGGCCCGGGCATGGTCGCCGGCGCCGTCCCCGTTGGCCTCGGCCTTCTTCTGGGCGAGTTGCGAGTGGATCGAGAACTTCCCATACACGCCGCAGAGCGGCTCGAGGGTGGCGGGGAGGTCGAATCCTTCCCCGACCTGCTTCGGCGTCCAGTCCTGCATGTGGACGCCGTTGGGGACGTACAGAAACGCGGCGCGACGCGGCGCGAGTTCCACCGCCTCGGCAGCGGCAGCCCCTCGCCCCCCGGTGCCGTGAACGCCGGGGACCATGGCGTCGAGCAGAGGGAGCGCCAACGCCGTGCCGGTTCCCCGGAGGACAGTGCGGCGGGAGATGGGCTTCGTCATGGAGAACCTCCTTGGTCGGGGACATGCAGTCCCCGGAACCCGGTCAATCGTCGGATGCCGGCAGCGGCGAGTCAATTGCGACGCGGTGCCCTGGCGAGTCCGGCCCCCCCGTTGTCGGGAACAGCCGGCCTCTCCACTCCTTCCATCGACCAATTCACCCCGGGCGATCAGCCTGACCGGGGCGGGTTGTCAGCGTGGCTGGTCCGATTCACGCTCGCGGAACGCCACGCTCGTCACGATGCCCGCCACGATCTCAGCGAACCGATCGCCCCGCGCCTCGGTCTGAGACGCGATCCGCTCGACGGCGCAGGCGTCGTAGTATTCGAGCCCCCGGCCCAGCGCGTAGGTGAACAGCTTCTCCACCAGGCAGCGTCGGAACTCCGCGCGTCGCGCCACGAGGACCTGACGGAGTTCCGCAGGCCCGGCGAATCGACGACCGTCCGGAAGTTCTCCCGACGGGTCGACAGCGGCAGGCCCATCCTCCGTCCGCCAGGCTCCGACAGCGTCGAAGTTCTCGAGGCCGAAGCCGAGTGGATCCATCAGTTTGTGGCACGACGCACAGGACGGATTCGTACGGTGCTGTTCCATCCGCTGCCGGAGCGTGCCGGTGAGGGCCTCTCCCGACGACGGTAGCTCCGGAACGTTCGGTGGCGGTGGAGGCGGGGGTGCCGCGAGGAGGTTCTCGAGCACCCAGCGACCGCGTTTCACCGGGCTCGTCCGCGTCGGATTGCTCGTCACGGCAAGGATGCTCGCCTGACCGAGAAGGCCGCCACGCTGCTCCCGGTTGACCGCCACACGGCGGAACTCGGCCCCCGAGACCCCCTCGATCCCGTAATGCTTCGCCAGTCGTTCGTTGACGAACGTCGAGTCTGAATCGAGAAACTCGACGATGCTCCGATCCTCGCGCACGATCGCAGCGAAGAACTCCTCCGTCTCGCGACGCATCGCGTCCCGGAGCTCCTCGTCGAAGGACGGGAACCGGGCCCGGTCGGGGGAGAACGCCGGCAGCGTCCGCAGGTGGAGCCATTGCCCGGCAAAGTTGTCGACGAGCGCCCGCGACTTCGGATCGGCGAGCATCCGTCGCGCCTGTGCGACGATCTGCTCGTCGCTGCGCAGTTCCCCGCGGTCGGCCGCGGTCGCGAGTGCCTCGTCGGGCATGCTGCTCCAGAGAAAATAGGAGAGCCGTGCGGCGAGTTCGTGGTCGTCGAGGCGGCGGATCTCCCCCGCCGGCGGATCGGTCTCCACGAGGAACAGGAAAGAGGGAGACACGAGCATCGCCGTCACCGCCACGCGCATCGAACTCTCGACCGTCTCCCCCGATGCCCGAGCGGCGGCGAACATGTCGGCGAGACGCTCGACCTCCGCCCCCCTCGCCGGTCGACGGAAGGCCCGCGACACGAGCGGGCGGAGGTTCTCGAGCACGATCTCCCGCTCGGCGGCCGGTTCGAGGCCGGTCGGGATCGGCCGGGCGAAGATTCGGCGGTGCGACGCCGGCAGGATCGCCTCGACGACGCCCAACGGCCCGATCACGGAGAGGCTGTCGACGTGCAGGTTACGATCCCGCTGCCGGGGATTCTCCGCTTCGGGGTTGTAGTAGTCGTTGAGGAAGGCGACGGCGAACCGCTGCCGACCGGCCGGCACCTTCATCCGAAACTCGTAGTCTTTCGGAGAGCGGCGGCGGTTGGGAACCTCGACGACATGCTCCTCGCGGCCGGCGATCCGGAATCCCATCCGCACCGGATCGGGCCCGGCCTGATCACCGGAAGCATGGACGCGGAACAGATACTCCCCTTCGGCGGGGAAGTCGAAATCCTCGCCGATCTCCCCGTGCGATCCGAGCGTGCCTCCACTCCCCTTCAGCACCGGAGCCGACTCGATGTCACCGGTCACGATCGCCGTCCGAGCCACCTTCTCGGCCGCTTCGAGGGCCCGTTCGAAGAGGACCGGCGGCATCGAGAGGACATCGCCGATGTTGTCGAAGCCGTAGCCGACGTCGTCGCTGGGGAAATCGGCCGACACGCTGATGTCGATGCCGAACAGGTCGCGGACGGTGTTGTCGTACTCCGCCCGGTTGAGCCGTCGGAGCGTCACCCGGCCGGGGCGTTCCCCTTGGGAACAATCGGGACTGAGGGCCACGTCGCGGATCCACGCCACGACCCCCTTCCGCTCCTCGTCGCTCGGCTGCTCAGAGCCCTCCGGTGGCATCACGCCCCCTTCCACCTGCCTGAGCACCTTGAGCCACAACGCGCGATCGGTGGTCTTCGCGACCTCGACGCGACGATCGTCGAGCCGCACCCCCGCTTCCGGAGTGTCGCCCGAGTGGCAGTCGTTGCAGACCTTGGCAAGGACCGGCAGCACCGTCGCGTCGAACCGATCGGCTCCCCGTGACCGGCCGGCCGACAGGAGGGCAAGAAGAAGGCCGCCGACCGACAGGAGGATCCTGACCGCGGTCGCCCGTGGGCAGGCGCGAAGCGGGATGCTCTTCGAGATCGGTGGCATCATGATGCGGCTCCAGGGATCGAGACCGCCTCCATTCTAGTCACGTCCGCGCCGCGGCGTTTTCGAGGCGGG
>Ga0208484_1000202_pt1 | contig 15261 bp, 9 predicted proteins | sample LakMenEpi09Aug11_FD_150682 | JGI IMG/M metagenome (GOLD analysis project Ga0208484, IMG submission 150682) | Freshwater microbial communities from Lake Mendota, WI - 09AUG2011 deep hole epilimnion (SPAdes) | ecosystem: Environmental > Aquatic > Freshwater > Lentic | place: Lake Mendota, Madison... | reverse complement strand
GGGGGGGGGACTGAGGGAATCCCGGGGCGGATTGATCGGGATCGGACGGGGCGATCGGGGGGTTTTTCATCGACGAAGTATAGCGACGGGGCAGGGGTGGTCGACCGATGCGCGGGGCATCCGCCGCCGCACCGCCCCTCGGCCATCGGCGATGACGTCGACTGAACTAGAATGGAGAGGTTCCCCCTACCCCGGCTCCACGTCATGGCCGACTTCGTCTCCCGCATCTCGGTCGTCTGCTTCGCTGCCAGCTACCTCGTGGCGCTGGCGTGCGAGGGGTCGCGGCTGCTGTTCCGCTCGGGTATCCGCGGCGCCGTGATGGTGGGATTCGCGGCCGCAGGGGTGGTGGCCCATACGCTGTTCCTCGGTTGGCGGGCGGCGAACGAGCCTGCCGTGCCCCTGTCGAGTGCCTACGACTGGTATTTGATCGCCGCCTGGCTGTTGGCCTGCGGTTCGCTCTGGCTGACGATCGCCAACCCGCGGACCCCGGTCGGCCTGTTCATGCTGCCGCTCGTCCTCGGACTCATCGGTGCCGCCGAGTTGTCGAGCCGTGCCCCGTTCCCCCAGTCGCCCGCCACGCAGGTGTGGGGGGCGATCCACGGCATCTTCAACCTCGCCGCCAGTGTCGCGGTGGCCTTCGGGGCGATCGCCGGAATGATGTGGTTGATCCAGGCAGGCCGGCTTTCGAGAAAGCAGGCGCCGGCCCAGGGCTTCCGGATGCCGAGCCTGGAAAAACTGGCCCGCTTCACCGGACGCTCGGCGACGATCGCCGCCTGGGCGGCGGCCGCCGGCTTTGCCTCGGGGATCGTTCTCAACGCCGTCAACAGGCAACAGGGGCTTCTCGACTCGCTCCCCTGGACCGATCCGGTCATCCTCCGCATGGGGGCGGTCGTCGTCTGGCTCGTGACCGCGGCCATCCTCGAGCGTGCCGCCTGCGGACGGGCGGACGGGCCGCGGACCGCCGCCACGCTGTCGCTGGTCAGCCTCGGCGTGCTCACGATCTCGATCCTGTGGGGGCTGTTCGGAGCCAGCCGGCACGGGGCTCCCCCGGCCCCGGTGACGTTCCGGGCATGGCCTTCGTCGACGGTCGCATCGGCGTCTGCCGCGGCGATCGTCCCCGCAGCCCCTCGCGGAGCGCACCGATGACGCTCGCCTTCGTGGGGGGTTCGCACCGCACCGTTCCGATGGAATTGCGCGAACGCCTTGCCTTTTCGGCCGAGCAGGCGGCCACGGCGCTGCGCCGATTCCGCGAGCGTTTCCCCGGCCGCGAGGGGGTGCTCCTCTCCACCTGCAACCGCGTCGAGCTCTATGCCGCAAGCGAACACGATTCGGAGCCCCCGGCCCCGCGTCAACTCGTCGACTTCCTCGCCGAGTGCCGGGGGATCGACTCGGCCCTGCTGACACCGGTGCTCGCCGGGGAGCACGACGACGCCGCCGTCCACCACCTGTTCAGCGTCGCCTCCGGGCTCGACAGCATGGTCCTCGGGGAGCCGCAGATCGTCGCCCAGGTCAAACAAGCGTGGGCCCTCGCCCAGGAGCACCACACCGCAGGCCCCCTCACCGGCGGCATGTTCCAGGCGGCGCTCCGGACGGCCAAACGCGTCGCCACCGAGACCGCCATCGGGCGCGAGCGCCTCTCGATCCCCAGCGTCGCGGTGGCCGATTTCGCCCGCGGCGTGTTCGAGCGTTTCGACGACAAGCGGGTCCTGCTCGTCGGCGCCGGCAAGATGGCCCACGAGACGCTCCGCTACCTCCGCGATGCCGGCGCCCGAGACGTGATCATCGTCAACCGCTCGGCGGCCCGCGCCGAGGACCTCGCCGATCGGCTCGGCGCCCGGACCGGCTCGTTCACCAACCTCGTCGACGAACTGATCCGCGCCGATCTCGTCGTCAGCACGACCGGCGCCACCGAACCGGTCGTCACGCTGGAGATGTTCGCGGTCGCCGAACGCCGCCGCGCCGGCCGGCCGCTCCTCGTCCTCGATCTGGCGATGCCCCGCGATTTCGATCCCCGCATCGGCTCGCGCCCCGGCGTCTGGCTCTACTCGATCGACGATCTCGGCGCCGCCTGCGAGGCCAACCGGAAGACCCGCCAGCGGGAGATGCCCGGGGCGCTGGCGATCGTCGACGAGGAGACGAAGCGATTCATGGGGGATCTCCACCACCGTTCGTCGGCTCCGGTGATCGAGCGGCTGCGTGCCGGCTGGAACGAGACCGGCGAAAACGAACTCGACCGACTCTTCCGCCGCCTCCCCGGGCTCGATGACACCGCCCGGGCCGAGATCCGCCAATCCTTCCAGCGTTACGCCGCCAAGCTCCTCCACTCCCCGCTGACGAGTTTGCGCAACGAGAGCCACTCGGGGCCGCCGCACGGCCTTCTCGACGCCCTGCGGCGGCTGTTCGACCTCAAGGACTGACCCTCGTCAGCGGTCCTCGCCGGCTTTCGGCCGGGTATACGCCAAGGCCATCAGGGCGTAGGCCGTGACGAGATTCGGGTCGTTCTCCATCCAGCGCGCGTTGGCGTTGACCCACGAACCGTCCGCCTGCTGGCGACCGATGACGGCATCGGCGAGTTCGTCACGCCACGCGTGGGCCGTCCCCTTGGAGTCGGTGAAGGTCTCGTCGCCGAGGACGTCGAGGGCCTTGCCCATGGTGTGGTAGTAGTAGTAGAGGCCGCTGTCCCCCATGCCGGGGTTCTCGTCGAAGGTGTAGTGCTTCGCGAGCCACTCGAGCGCCGCCTTGACGCGCGGGTCGTCTTTGTCGAGCCCGGCGAAGATCATGCTCTTGAGCCCGGCGTACGTCATCGAGGCGTAGCTGCGCAGGCCCCCTTCCGGCGTCGTGCCGGCCATGCTCTCGCCGCCGTTGGCGGGGGTGTAGTAGAAGCCGCCGTCGGGGTTCTTCTCGGGATGGGGCTGGTCGTTGTGCGGCCCGGGAAGATTCTGCGTCCGCGACACGAACAGGAGGGCGCGCTGGATGGCAGGGTCGTCGGCGTCGGTCCCGGCATTCCGCAGCGCCTCGATGAGGAAAGCGGTGTTGGAGAGATCGGGCCGCCCCTTCTTGCCGTAGCCCGCGCCGCCGTAATTGACGTCGGCGGGGGTGAGCCCTTCCGATTCGTCCCACTGCAGCCCCTTGAGGAAGGCCTCGGCCCCCTCGATCTCTTTGTCGAAGCGGCCATCCTTGTTGCAGGCGGCAAGCGCCAGCAGGGCGATCGCCGTTTCGTAGTTCCCGATCGCCGAGTCGTTCGTATGGATCCCGCCGGTGTCGCGACGGAAGCCGAGCAGATAGTCGAGCCCCTTGCGCACCACCGGGGCATCGACCGGCGTACCGCTCTTGGCGAGCCCCGCGATCACCAGCGCCGTCACCGCGGGCCCTGCAGCCGGCGAGAAACTGCCGTCAGCGGCCTGCCCCTTGTCGGCGAGGAACTTCGCCCCGCGGGCGATCGATTCCTTCACAGCCGCCGCATCGGCAGCCAGGGCAAGACCGGGCGCTCCGAGGGCGCCGCCGATGGTTGCGATCGCTCCCCAACCGAGCGGCAGGGTGAGGAATCGACGGCGGTGGAAGAGACGCGTGGTGGGCATGAGCGGGGTTCCCGAAACGGCGGAAGGGATTCGGAGACGCGATTCCCCGACACCCAAAGGATACGCGTGGGAGAGGGGCCCGAGAAACCGTGCCGGTGGCGAAACCTCCGCCACACGACGGACCCACGGCATGGAGGGCGGGGAAAAATCCCCCGCTGGCCTACCACCGATCCGGCGACGCGCACCGACCGGGTTTGCAGACCGGTCAGACCGGGGCTGTCGGCAGGGCGCGGGGGTGGGGGGGCACCTGGCGCGGAGGGGGATCGCGTCCCTCCTCGAGGCTCCACTGCTCCCGCTCGGCATCGGTCGCGTAATAGGTCAGCCAGGTCGTCGGCTCCTCCGTCTCGACCGCGCTGCAATCCCAGTGGACGAAGTTGTCGGGGAGCTCAACGCGCTTGACCGAGGCGGGGAGGATGTCGCGGCGGATGAGCACGTAGAGGTCGCGATCGGAGAGGTGGTCGGTGAAGTCGAGCACGATCCGCTTCTCGAACAGCCGCTCGATCGTCTCCCAGAGGCGTTCGCGGACCTGGTCGTCGTCGAGCGTGCAGGCTGGTTGGAGCGCGAGCGGAGGATCGAACCATCGCGCGATCGGCTCGAGGACCGCCTTCTCCCAGGCGATCATCGACTCGAGGAAACGATTCTCCGTCTCGGTGGAGAGGGTGCGGAAGTCGATCTCGAAGATCGACTCGTCGAGGTAGGGCTCGATCGCGTCGCGCAACTCCGCGTTGCGGAGCAGGCAGTCGATCTCGTCCGGTTCGGGGTAGCGGGCGATGGCCATGCCGGGCTGGATCCCAGGAGGTCGGGTACGGTGGCCGGCCGAGCCGGCGACAACCGCTGTCCTGGGGTCGACGATACCAACGCCACCGGCCGGTTCAACGAATCGGAGCCAGGTTTCATGGCCTTTTTTCGGGGGCCAAGTCCGCATGACCGGTACGAGCCATCGAGTTTCCGCCGCCGGCCAGACCTCCCTGGATTGCCGAATCATCCGGCAAAAGGCGCCGATCCCCCTCTCGGCAGGGTCCGGCTGTGAGCCGGGGGAGGGTGGGAAGAGATTGCGGGCCGCCCGTCCCCCTCCCTCTGGTCCCCCCGGCCGTCAGGCAAGGATTCCCTTGACGACGTGGCCGTGGACGTCGGTGAGCCGGAACTGCCGCCCCTGGTAGCGGAAGAGGAGGCGAGCATGGTCGATCCCCAGCAGGTGGAGCATCGTCGCCTGCATGTCGTGGACATGGACCGGATCGGCGGTGACGTTCCAGGCGAAGTCGTCGGTCGATCCGTGAACATGCCCCCCGCGGACACCCCCACCGGCAAGCCACCAGGAATAGGCCCGCCCGAAGTGGTCGCGCCCCTTCGGGTTCGTCGGATCCCCCTGCCCGAACGGCGTACGACCGAACTCCCCTCCCCAGGCGACGAGCGTGTCGTCGAGGAGGCCGCGTTCCTTGAGATCGAGGACGAGCGCCGCCGACGGCCCTTCCGTGTCGCGGCACTGCTCCTCGAGCTGCGTGAAGAGGTTGTTGTGCTGGTCCCATCCGGCGTGCATGAGTTGCACGAACCTGGTGCCCCGTTCGAGGAGTCGCCGAGCGATCAGGCAGTTGGCGGCGAAGCTCCCCTTCACATGGACATCGGGGCCGTAGCGGTCGAGGACTCGCTTGGGCTCGGAGGAGAAGTCGGTGAGGTCCGGGACGCTCGTCTGCATCCGGAAGGCCATCTCGTACTGCGAGATCCGAGTGTCGATTTCCGGATCGCCGTAGTCGGCCAGGTGGGCCGCGTTCATCGCCGCCACGTCGTCGAGGAGTGCCCGCCGCGCCGCCCGGCTGACACCGGGGGGATTGGCGAGGTAGGGAACCGGGTCGCCGGTGTTGCGAAACCGAACCCCCTGGAAGCGGCTCGGCAGGAAACCGCTCCCCCAGTAGTAGTCGAAGAACAGTTGCCCGCAGGTCTTCCCCTTGTCGGAGGAGGTCATGACGACGAAGGCTGGCAGTTCGTCGGTGTCGCAGCCCAAGCCGTAGGTGAGCCAGGCCCCCATGCTCGGCCTGCCCGGCACCTGCGCTCCGGTCATGAACAGCGTCACCCCCGGAGCGTGGTTGACCGCCTCGGTGTTCATGCTGCGGACGACACAGATCTCGTCGGCGATTCCCCCGACGTTCGGCAGCATCTCGGAAAGCTCGATGCCGGAGTTGCCGTAGCGTTTGAAGGGCTTGATCGCCGGTTGCGTCGGCCACTTGGCGTATCCGCTCGACATCGTGGAGAGCCTGGTCGTGCCGCGGACGCTCTCGGGGATGTCCTTTCCCACATGGTCGCGCATCACCGGCTTGGGGTCGAAGAGATCGACGTGCGACGGTCCCCCACCCTGCCACAGCATCACGACCCGCTTCGCCTTCGGCGGATGGTGGGGAAGATCCGGGAGCCCGGCGATGACCGGACCGGCCGCCCCCGTCTCCCGGCCGAGCATCGATGCAAGCGCCACCCCGCCGATTCCCATCCCGGCCGAGCCGAACAGCCGGCGGCGCGAAACACGGGCGACGTTCTCGGCGAAGGCGGACGACAGATCGGCGTCACCGGGCAGGCCGGGGAGAGGGTGCGGATCACTCACGGCAGAGGGCCTCGTCGAGGTTGAGGATCGCCAGACAGACCGCCGACAGGGCGGCGTGATCGACCGGGTCGAGCGCGGCGTCCTGCGGGCTCGCGCCGACCGCCAGGAAGGCCTTCGCCGCGTCGGGATCGGCGGCGTACAACTCGCGCTGCCGACCATGCATCCGCCGCAGGGCGACGAGATCGAAGTCGGTCGGCACGCGGCAGACGACGTGCCGGAAGGCGTGGCTGAGTCGGCCATCGACATCGCGGGCGGCCTTCATCGCCGCAGCGGCAAGGACGCGTGCCCCCTCCACCCAGGTCGGATCGTTGAGGGTCGTCAGGGCATGGAGCGGGGTGCAGGTCGTGGAGGCACGCACGCGGCAGGTCTGCCGATTGGCGGCGTCGAACATGTTCGCCGGGCTCACCGTCCGTCGCCAGAAGGTGTAGAGACTGCGCCGGTAGAGATCGCTCCCCTGCGACTGCGGGTAGGTGAAGTCGCGCTCCTTCGTGATCGCAAGCGCTTCCCAGATCTGGTCGGGCTGATAGGGGTAGACCGGCCTCCCCCCCTGCCGTCGGTCGAGCAGGCCGCTCGAGGCGAGGGCCACGTCACGCAGCACCGCCGACGGCATGCGGAACCGGCTTGCCCGGCCGAACCGCCGGTTCTCGGGATCCTGGGCGAGGGCGTCGGGGCCGACCCGGCTCGACTGACGATACGTGGCACTCGTGACGATCAACCGGTGGATCTGCTTCTGGCTCCAACCCCGGTCGCGGAACTCCAGGGCCAGCCAATCGAGGAGCGGCAGATGGAGCGGGTATTCCCCCTGCACTCCCAGATCCTCGACCGTCTTCACAAGGCCGGCCCCGAAGAAGTGCTGCCACATCCGGTTGACCTGGACACGGGCCGTGAGCGGATGATCGGGGCGGAACAGCCACCGGGCCAGTCCCAGCCGGTTGGTGGCCTCCCCCTCGGGGAGCGGCGGGAGCACGCCGGGCGGGGCGAACGTGAGGGGATCCCCCGTCGGTGTCAGGTAGTCACCCCGGTCGAGGAGCTTCGTCTCACGGGGCCTGTCGTCGCTCATCACCATCACCCGCGGGATCTGGTCGGCCCGGTATTCGCCCAACTGCCGGCGAAGGGTCGCAGCGCGCTCGACCGGCGCGGCCTTGCCGACGAGGTCGTTGCGTACCTTCTCGTCGAAGTGCTTCCGCAGGTCGGCGTCGATCGCCTGTCGCTCCTCGGCCGTCCGCTCCCCCTCGGGTTTTTTGAGCTGATCCAGAAGCCCCCCCGGAAGACCGGCGGCATCACCGGGCACTCCAGACGCCAACAGCCCCTTCCGCCAGCCGGCAAAGCCGGCCTCGATGATCGGAGCAGCTTCGGTGTCGGCGGCGGCGATCTGCTTCTCGAAGTCGGCGATCCGGGCGTTGTTCTCCTCGGTCGGAAGCTCGATCAGCGGCGGTGCCACCCGGATCCGGCTCGAGAAATACTGCGGTGTGCCATTCTCGGAGAGCCGGTTGAAGGCATCGAGGAAGCGGTAGTAGTCGACCTGCGTGAGCGGATCGTATTTATGGTCATGGCACTGGCAGCAGGCGAGGGTGAGGCCGAGCCAGGTCGTGCTCGTCGTGTCGACCCGGTCGAAGAGGTTGTTGAAACGCTGCTCCTCGGCAATCGCCCCCCCCTCGCCGTTGAGGAGGTGATTCCTGTTGAAGCCACTGGCTATTTTTTGCTCGACCGTCGCGTCGGGGAGGAGATCGCCGGCAAGCTGCTCGATCGAGAAGCGGTCGAAAGGCATGTCGTCATTGAGCGCCTTCACGACCCAATCGCGCCACATCCACTGCCAGGTGTCGCCATCCTGCTGGAAGCCGTTGGAGTCGGCGTAGCGCGCGGCGTCGAGCCAAGGCAGCGCCATCCTTTCGCCGTAGTGCGGGCTTGCGAGAAGCCGGTCGACGAGTTTCTCGTAGGCATCGGCCGCAGGGTCGGCGACGAAGGCATCGACCTCCTCGGGCGTCGGCGGGAGGCCGACGAGATCGGCCGAGAGGCGGCGGATGAGGGTCGTCCGGTCGGCCTCGGGAGAGGGGCGCATTCCCGCCCCCTCGAGGCCGGCAAGGACGAAGACATCGATCCCGTTGCGGACCCAGCCGCCGTGATTGACCGCCGGCGACTCGGGGCGGACGGGCGCCTCGAAAGCCCAGTGCTTGCGGTATTCCGCCCCGGAGGCGATCCACTTTTCAAGGAGCGTCTTTTGCTCTTCCGAAAGTTTGCGGTTCGACGACGGCGGCGGCATGACGACGTCGGCGTCGGTGGAGTGGACCCGCTCGAGGAGCGAACTGGCGCCGGGGTCGCCAGGGACGATCGCCCGGGCGGCGAGCGCCGCATCGCGATCGTCGAGCCGGAGATCGGCCTGCCGCTTGTTGCCGTCCTGGCCGTGGCAGTAGAAGCAGTTTTCCGACAGGATCGGACGGATGTCGCGGTTGAAGTCGATCGGGGTGTCGGCCCCCCGGACGGGTGTGTCGTCCGCACCGCCCGCCACCACCACCAGTGCCACGGCCAAGATCGCCCTACCGGCACTCAGGGGGAAGCGGCCGCCCGAAAATCTCGGCACGGTGTGGGGCTCGAGAGGCATGATGGCTCGTCCGGGCGAGATCGAACGGGAACCGGCACTTCGGCCCGGAAACCGAAGGGCCACCCGCTCGCAGGCTTTGTGCAGTCGTTACAGTCGACCCCATGATTCTACCCCGCGAAACCGGGCCGGTGCACGCCCCGCCTGACGCCCCCCGCCTCCCCGCAGAAACCGACGTGGCGGTGATTGGGGCAGGAGCCGCCGGCCTGTTTGCGGCCACCTGGGCCGGCCGAACCCACGCGGCCACGGGCAGGCCGCCGTCGGTCGTCGGCCTCGACGGGGCCCGAAAGCTCGGGGCCAAGATCCTCGTGTCGGGGGGAGGACGCTGCAACGTCACCCATTGGCGGGTCGACGAGCACGACTTCGCCGGGAGCACCGCACCGGCGATCCGCAAGGTGCTCGGCCGGTTCCCGATCGAGAAGACGATCGAGTTTTTCAAGACCGCCGGCGTGGAGTTCTACCGGGAGGCCGACACCGGCAAGCTCTTCCCCGAGACCGACTCGGCCCGCTCGATCCTCGACGCCCTCCTCCGCCAGGCCGGCGGGGCGGGCGTGACGCTCCTCCACCCGGCGAAGGTGACGGCGGTCGCACGCGACGGTGAGCGTTTCCGCATCGTGACCTCCGCCGGGGCGCTACGCTCCCGGAAGGTGATTCTCTCGACCGGTGGGAAGTCGCTGCCGAAGTCCGGCTCGGATGGCTCGGGGTTCGAACTCGCAAGCGGCCTGGGCCACTCGATCACGGCGCCGGTGGTGCCGGCGCTCGTGCCCCTCGTGCTCCCGGCCGATCACTTCATCCGCGCGCTCACAGGCCTCGCGCTCCCTTGCCGGTTCACGCTGCTGTCCTCGAAGGGAAAGCCGGTGGCGACGAGCCAGGGAAGCACGCTGTGCACCCACACCGGCCTGTCGGGCCCGGCCACGCTCGACATCAGCCGCCACTGGCTCGTGTCGCGGGAGAACGATCCCGGGGCTCGGCTCCTCCTCGATTGGCTCCCCGACACGCCGGCCGAAGGGGTGGAGCAAATGCTCCTCGGGAGCGGCGCGAAAGGCGCGCTCGCGGTGCTCCGCCACCACCTCACCGAGCGTCTGGTGCGGCAGCTCTGCACGGCCGCCGACGCGCCGCCCACGGGAGATCTGCCGCGCGACGCCCGGCGCCGGCTCGTGGCAGCGGTGAAGGGGCTGGAGTTGGCGGTGGTCGGTGATCGCGGCTTCACGATCGCCGAGGCGACGGCCGGCGGCGTGCCGCTCTCCGAGGTCCGGCTCGACACGATGGAGAGCCGGATCTGCCCGGGGCTCCACTTCGCCGGCGAGATCCTCGACGTCGACGGCCGAATCGGCGGCTTCAACTTCCAGTGGGCCTGGGCGAGCGGGTTCGTGGCCGGCACGGCGGCGGCGCGGTCCTAGCGGGGTGCGGAGCACGTGCCGAATCGCCCCCATCATTCGGTCGAGAGGGCGCCACTCTCGAGTGCCCGACGCTTTCCGGGGGCAGCTCGTCGAGGGCCGACGGCTGGCTTTCGTCGCGATTCACCCCGCCGCGCGGCGGCCGGCAGCCGGGAGGCGGCGGTCGATCGCGGCGATCACCTCGTCGACAGCGATGGCGCTGATGTCGGCGACGCCGGTCGGCCAGCGGAGCCCCGCGATGCTGGCTGGGAAGAACGCTTCGTGGAGCCGCTGGCCGATCGGTCGGACCGTCCGTGGCGAGCGGATCACCTCGACGTCGGTCCCCCACGGGCACCACTGGTTCGGGTCGGTCGGGCCGAAGAGCGCCACCACCGGCACGCGGTGCGAAGCCGCGACATGGAGGAGCCCGGTGTCGATCCCCAGGCAGAGATCCATCCGCGAGAGGAGCACGCCTGTATGGCGGAGATCGAGGTCCTTCGTGAGATCATGAACTCGACCACTCTCGGCGTGACCGGCAAGTTCGGCGATGCGCGCGTGCATCCCCATGTCGCGCGGCGCGCCACAGAAAAAGACGTCGCAGCCGCGCGAAGCGACGAGCCAGGCCACCACCCGGGCCATCCTCTCCACCGGCCATTCCTTCTCCACGGCCGTCGAACGCGGGGCGACGAACACCGCCGACCGTCCGGCGGACCGATCGTGGAGGATCGCGTCGACTTTCCTCCCCGCATCGTCGGCCACCCAGTTCTCGTTGTGGCCGTCGTCGACCGGAATCCCGTCGGCCCTGAGGAGATCGAGGAACACCTCCACCTCGTGCCGGTGCTCGCGGATCCGCACGGCGCGGGAGAGGAGCATCCCCCCTCCCTGCTCGGCAAACCCGACGCGGTGCGGAATCCCGGCCAGCCACACCGGCAGGAGGCTCGACACCGATCGCTTGAGGACATAGGCCCGATCGTAGCGGCGCCCACGGAGCCACGCGGCGTTGGCCCGCAGGGCCGCGAGCGGCGCCCGCGATCGCGGTGGGGCTGGGGCGATGATCAGCTCGTCGATGTACGGGCAGTCGGCCAGCACGCTCCCCGCCCCCTTCTCGACGAGGACGTCGATCCGCGCGCGAGGAAAATGCCGGCGGAGATTCCGCAGGAACGGGATCGAGAGCACCGTGTCGCCGACGAAACGGGTGCGGACGACGAGAATCCGGTGTCGAGCGGCGGCGTCTGTGGCTGGTGCGTCGGGCATGTCGGAGATCGACGGGGTTCGGGGCCGCGTCACCGCGCGAAGCCGACGAAGAAGCTGAACAACTGCTGGCTGTCGTACGGGGCGTAGACCACCGGGACGGCGAAGTCGAGCGCGATCGGCGCCGGGCCCATGGCCGGCAGCGTGATCCGCAGGCCGAAACCGGGGGCGACGCGCATCTGGTTGATGCTGACGTTCGATTCGACGGTACCGAAATCGGTGAAGATGACGCCGCGGAGGGTGTCATCGGCCGTGATCGGGAAGAGATACTCGACGGTGTTGAGCCACTGGAACGGTCCGCCGATGATCGCGCCGTTCTGCCGCGGACTGGCCCCACGGAACACGAATCCGCGGAGGGTGTTGTAGCCGCCGGCATAGAAGTTGTCGTAGGCGGGTGTGTCGGGGCCCGACATCCCGAGCACCGAGCCGACCGAGAGGACGTGGCGACCGGAGCCGTCGGGCCGCTCGTTCAAGAGGAAGTATTGCCGCCCCTCGAGGATGCCGCGCGGATAGACGAACGTCCCGATCACCTGCTCGAACTCGAACGTCACCAGGTGCCCCTGCGTGGGAAGGAAGGGGCTGTCGCGGGTGTCGTGGACGATGCCCGTACTGAACCCGTAGACGGAGTTCGTGCCGAGCATCTCCTCGATCTTCGGAGCGAAGGTGCGCGGATTGAAGACGTTGACGCTCTCGCCGCGGAAGCCGGCGTTGACCGAGAGATCGGGGGCGAATGCGAACTGGTAGCCGAGACCGACACGGCCCCCGGCCCGTGACTCAGCCCAGTCGTAGAACGCGCGCGTGTAGTAGGAAGCGCTCGTCGACAGCCCGATCCGGGTGTCGAACAGGTACGGCTCCTGGAAGGTCGCGGTGTAGCGCTGCAACTGGGTGCCGGGAGCAGCCTCGAGACGGAAACGCTGGCCGGCTCCGCGGAAGGCGGTGCCGTTGCGGATGTCGTCCCAGCTCCGTGGCAGACGCGTGATGTCGAAGTTCTGTTCGTCGACGACGATGTTGCCGACGAGTCCGGCGTTGGAGTTGACGCCGGCTCCGATCATCAGGCGTCCCGTCTGCGTCTCCTCGGCGTCGACGTCGACGACCACATACGGCTCCTGGCCGGGGAACACCTGGGGCGGATCGGCGAAGCCGGCGACCCCTGGCTGGAACCCGGGAGGAAGCGGCTGACCGGGGAAAAGGCCCTGCGGGGGAGGCAGCACCTGGCCCTGCGGCTGCCACGGCGCCGCGGCACCGGGCTGGAATCCGGCTGGCGGAGCGGCAGGAGCCACCGGTTGCTGGGCGACGTAGGCGGGCTGTTGCGGTGCGGCGGTGCGGCCATAGTCGACCGACTCCGGGCCGGTCGGCGCGAGGGCCGTCCCTCCCCAGGGAGCAGTGCCGGGGGGAGCGGCGGCCGGCGGCGCCGCGTAGCCGGGCTGCGGGACGGTGCCGGGGGGACTGGCATACCGGGGCGGGGGCACGGCGACCTGCCCGGGTTGGACCGCTGCCGGCTGGCCGAACGGCTGCACGGTCTGCACCGGCTGCTGGGCATACGGAGCCTGTGGGGCGTAGCCCGGAGGCGGACTCTGACCGCGCCACACCGGCGTTGCGCCCCTGCCGGGAGGGGCGGAGGAGGCTGGCGGCGACGGGCTGGCCGGGGCGGGGGCGACGATCTGACCGTTCCCCGCGGCGCCCGGCTCCGGAGAGACCAGGTCCCCCTCGAGGACGAGGTCGACGATCGCGTCCTCAGGCTCGGTGCCGTCGGGACTTTGCCCCCGGAATCCGGGACGCTTCGGGTCGCGGGCCAGCTGCAGATCATCCTCGTCGGGCTTGCTGAACACGATCCGCGGCCCCTCCCCCTTGGCGGCGTCGGCAGCGAACAGGCTGCTCGCTTTGAGACGCCGCTCGTCGTCGCGGAGCTTGCGGATGTCGAGGATGTCACCCGGCCGCAGCGACAGACGGTTGAGGATCGTGCTGTGACGCGTATGGGGATGCTCGCCACGGATGCGGACATTGATCTTGCCGACCCGGTAACGCTGCCCCTCTTCGACGTTGTACACGAGGTCGAGCTCGCCCGGCTGCTCGAGGAACCGGGGATCGGCCCGGATGTCGGCGAACACGAATCCACGCCCGCCGTAGATGTCGCGGATCAGCCCGAGATCGGCATCCATCTTCGATTGATTGAACGGCTCGCCGCTCTTGAGCTTGAGGTCGCGGGAGAGGAACTCGCCCTTGAACTTGCTGTTGCCGATGAAAGAGATGTTGCGGACGTTGTAGCGCGGCCCCTCGCTGATCACGAATGTCAGCAGCGTCCAATCCCGGCCGCCGCCGTGCACCACCTGCACCTCGCGCCCCACCTTCGCCTGGAAGAATCCGAGGCTGCGGTAGTAGGCCGTGATCAGATCGACGTCCTGATCGATCTTCTCCCGGTCGATCTCGCCGCCGATGAGCCAGAAGATCCCCGGCTTCGACTTGATCTGCGTCATCAGCCGGGCGTCGCTGGCGATGGTGTTGCCGACGAAGTTGGTCCACAGCGACTTCCTGCTCCGCCCCTCGTCGACGAGGAACACGGCCCCCTTGTCGCCCGGCTTGCTCCCTTCGACCGTGGTCACCTTCGCGCTGTCGTAGCCCTTCTCCTGGTAGAAGGACTCGATCCGCCGCCGCGCTTCCTCGACCACGTACGGATCCATCGCGTCGCCGACGTCGATTTCAGCCTTCTTGCGGAGCGTCCGGGTGGTGACCCGTTCATTGCCGATGTACTTCACGTAGCGGAGCATCGGTCGCTCGACCACCTGGAAGATCACCACCACACCCTCGGCGACCCGCACCGTCTTGGGGCGGACATCGACGAACTTCCGACTGCGGTGGAGGGTGCGGACGTCCTCCTCGACGGTCTGCACGTCGAAGATCTGCCCGGCACGGGTGACGAGTTTGGGAAGCTTCGAGACCTCGGTGGCGTGGTTGCCCTCGATCCGCACCTCGACGATCCGGTTCGCCTCGTCGACCGCACCGATCGCCGCACCGGCCTGGGGGGCTTGGGGGCGAGTCGGCTCGGGACCGGAGAGGGGCGGGGGGACGTTCGGCGGGACGACTCCCGGCGCCGCCGCGCTGCCGGAGGCACTCCAGGCCGTGCTTGACGAAGATCCGATTCTCGTCGACGAGCGGCACGACGTCGGCGATCGTGCCGAGGGCGGCGAGGCCGATGGTCCACAGCGTGAGGAAACTGAAGGTCCCTGCCAAGGATTTCCATGGGCTGTCGTCGGGCAGTTGCAGCAGCATCGGATCGACGGTGGTGAAGGACAGCGCGTCGACGTAGGTCTGCGGGGACATCCCGACGGTGCCGTAGAGGCTGAGGGCGGTGGCGAGCAGGCCGGGCATGGACGACCAGCCGGCGAGCGCCAGTCCCTGCTTGAAGCCGACCGCGAGCCCGGTGACCTTGCCGGCGAGCAGGAAGTAGAGCGCCAGCACGCACTGGTAGACGATGAACCCGACCACCGCGCCGATGGTGCTCGACCAGAGGATCATCGAGGAGTTGTCGCCCGCGGCCGCCATCGCGTCCATCTGCTGCTTCGAGACCTCCTCACCGCTGCGCTCGATGGAGGTGCGCATGAACCAACCGGTGTCGACCTGGCTGAAATAGAGGTAGATGAAGACCCCCGAGGTCAGGCTGAGCAGGAGGATCGGCAGCCAGCCGTTCGGCCGCTCATATTGCTTTTGGAGCACGGGTCCGGGTTGCAGGTAGATGTCGATGAGGTCTTTCAAGGCGGTCTCTCCCGGGATGGCGGCGTGACGGCGGAGGGCTGGCGGGCTTTTGAGGGGGCGCAGGCGGACATTTTGCCAGAACGATCGGCGGTAGACTGCCATCGCCGCGGCTGCGCGGTG
>Ga0208484_1000200_pt1 | contig 15387 bp, 11 predicted proteins | sample LakMenEpi09Aug11_FD_150682 | JGI IMG/M metagenome (GOLD analysis project Ga0208484, IMG submission 150682) | Freshwater microbial communities from Lake Mendota, WI - 09AUG2011 deep hole epilimnion (SPAdes) | ecosystem: Environmental > Aquatic > Freshwater > Lentic | place: Lake Mendota, Madison... | reverse complement strand
AGGTCGGCCAGCGGCAGGGCCGCCTGCGGGGCGCCGGGGCCGTGGCCGGAGAGGCCCGACGCCATGAGCATGACGCCGGCCAGGACGGCGGACGATTCCCAGCGCAGCTCGCCGGCCAGGTCGGCCGACCCACCGCCATCCTGCGCCGCGGTCTCGGGCCAGGAGAGGATGCCATCGAGGGTCGCCTGCTGGACGACCATCCTCCGATAGCGGCCCTGCTCGTCGATCCGGGAAGGATCCCACAGCCCGAACAGATAATTGGGACGGCTGGCGGCCGGATGGAGGAAGTCGAAGGCGCGCGGATCGATCGACAATTCCTCGAGTGCCTCGAGATCGAAGTCGGCCTGACGCAGCAGGGCAGCCGGCGCCGAAGTGAGGATGTCGATGGCGTTTTTCACGAGGTCGCTGTAACGGCCATGGGCGGCGCCTGCGCCTGCGATCCACAGCGGCACAGGACGAACGCGCTCGTGGGGATACGGCTCGGAGAGGCGACCGTTCTCGAGGACCGCCACGGGTCGCCAGCCGACGTAGTCATCGAGGCGCCCGATCGCCTCGGCGACAATCTCCGGCCCCGTTGGACCTCCGGCCGCGAGCACCGCCTGCGCGGCGGCCATCACGGCAAAAGGCCGCTCGAGGGCGCCCTCGGGCTGGTGTTCGAGGAGATCGTCGTGAAACCGCCGGTAGCCGGGCAGGACTTCGTCAAACACCACGCCGATCATGGCGCGAGCCTGGGCGGCATCGCGGAAGGCCGGCTCCATCGCTTCGAGTGCCCCGAGCCTCTCGCGGAGGAGCCCGGCGACGAGCGTGGCACTGTTTGCGCGCTCGCCATCCGGTTCGACGGCGGCGAACAGATCGGTGCAGGCCCGCCAGACCGAGGGATCGAACACCCCGGAAGAGAAGTTGAGGTAGCCGAGGAGAATGGCGGCGGGGTCGGCGGGACGAGGGGATTTCGGAGCGATCGACATCGACGGGTGTCCTGCGGAACCCCCGTCGGCGCGGGGTGCGGCGGCAAACCTCCATCGTAGCAGGCGGTGGATAAAGCGGTTCGCCGGCGGATGCGGTCCGGGAAGCCGCCCGGAAACGGCTGTTTCCCCGAAGGATTCCGTGATGAAACGGCAGTCGACGCGACGGCTCACCCTGTCCCGGCGGCCGCGGTTGGACAAGAAGCGGGCCCCCGGCGGCGGCACGACCGGCATCACCGTTCCCACCGGCCAACCCCGACCATCTCCCCCTCCGCAGGTCGGGCGCTCTCACCGACAGAGGCGAATCCCGGGGGTATGGTTGCAGAGCGTGGGGATTCGGGGTGGTTTCACAGGGTGTCGGTCCGTTCGGGAGTTCGCCGCGATGCGTTGCTTGTTCAGCTTTTTGTCCTGGTCGATCCCGGCGGTGATCTCCGCCATGACGATCCTCTCGCCACTCGGCATCCCTGCTTCGGTGGCCCGCGCTGCCGGTATCTGCGGGACGCTGGCTGACGAGCTCACCGCCGAACGGGCCGGGCTCGAATTGGAATGGATGGTTTCCCTCCCCATCGACACCACCCAGGGAGGGATTTCCCATGTCGTGATCGACGACGAACTCGTGATCATTCAGGCCGCTGACGGAGGCGTGCATGCCATCCACACCGGACCGGTGACACCCGACGGCCGCTGCAACCCACAGGTGATCTGGTCGACCCACGTCGGGTCGCCGGGGCAGCCGATCGTGATGGCATCGGTGGGGCCGGAACTCGTGCTCGTGCCGCGGGGCAACGAGCTGTATGCCCTCGAGAAGTCGACCGGCCAGGTCCGCTGGCAGCAGCACCTCGGCAAGTCGCCGCTCGCCGGCGGTGCCGTGGTCGGCGAGTGGGTCTACCAGCCCGAGGGCTCGGCCACCGTGCTCCGCGTTCCCACCAATCCATGGCGCGACAGCGGCATCGGCCCGACCTCGGTCGAGTCGCGCACCGGGACTCGGAAGTCCGGAGCTGCCCGGGCTGACGCGGCAGCCGCCGACGCCGCCCGGACCGGCAAGGGGAAGCCGGTGTCGGCACTGACCTCGGCCCAGAAGCGGGCCCGGATGGACGCCACGGAGAGCCTCACGCCGCTGGCGCTCAACGGCGGCGGAATCATCGAGCGGAACATGATCCCGTTCGGAACCGGTGTGATCTGGACCGCCCGTGACGGCACGATCATCTCGCTCCAGCAGGGAGACCGGGATTGGCAGCGCAACGAGTTCTACCTCGACAGCCCCCAGGCCGGTCCGCTCGCCACCCGCGGTGCCTCGATCTTCGCCACGACCACCAACCGCGACCTCGCCCGGATCGATTCACTCGACGCCGGGGCGGAGTTGCGCGTCGTTTGGCGTGTCCTCCTCGATGGCCGACCGGAAGAGGATGGCCCCTTCGTGGCGGGTGACCGGATCGTCGTCTCGCTCGGGGAAAAGGGGCTCCGCTGCTATTCCACCGAGACCGGCGACCTCCTCTGGTCGAACTGTTGCCCGGGCGAGATCCTCGCCGTCATGGGGAATCGGATCTGGATCCGTGACCGCACCAGTCATCTCTCGTCGATCGATCTGAACACCGGCGAGCCCCTCAAGCAGTACTGTTTCGGGGCCTTCGAGCACCTCGTCGTCAACCACCAGACCGACCGGCTGATCCTGGCGAGCCCCTCCGGGACGTTCGTCTGCCTCAAAGCCAAGGGGGCAGGCGCTCCGAAGTCGTGGAGTGATCTCCAGCCGCTTCCGGAACCGGACGTCGAGGCCAAGCCCGCCCGTCCGGCCCCGCAACCGAATCCCCCCGAACATCTCCAAAGCAACGCCTTCGACGACGAACCGGCCGAACGGGCCGCCGACGAAGCGATGGACGAGGAAGCGCCCGCCGACGCCGATGCCGACGGCGGCTTCGGCGCCGACCCGGGCATGGACGACGAGCCCCCGGCCGACGACACGAGCGGTGACGACCCGTTCAACGCCCGCGATTCGTGAGCGGTGTGACAAAGGTGCCTGCCACCAAATCCAGGGGGTCTGGCCATTCCGAATCACCCAGCTTCTGTGGATTTGGTGGCTGGCACCTTTTTCCCGATGGACGTGATCGGCATCGATCTCTCCGGTCCCTGCAACGCGGCAGACACCGCGGTCGCGGCCTTCCGGGCGAACGGTCGCAGGCTCGTGCTGCAGGATCGCCTCGTCGGCGCTGACGATGCCGCCATCGCGGCGCTCATCAGGCAGACCAGGCCCGACGCCGATCTGGTCGTAGGCCTCGACGCCCCGCTCTCCTACAACGATGGCGGCGGTGATCGTCCTGCCGATCGGCTCCTCCGCGCGCGGGCTATCGCTGCGGGGCTGCTCCCCGGCTCGATCATGCCGCCGACGCTCACGAGGATGGCCTACCTGACGCTGCGTGGGATCACCGTCGCCCGGATCGTGGCGACGATCGCGGGGGCCCGAGCGCGGATCGTCGAGGTCCATCCAGGGGCGGCCTGCGTGCTCCGCGGGGCGCCGATCGAGATCGTGCGTGCTCTTAAGTCAAGCGCAGCGGCGCGGCAGGAGCTGCTCCGGTGGCTCGAGGGGGAGGGGCTCGAGGGGATTGGCAGCGGCGCTGATCCGGGCGATCACTTCGTCGCCGCCTGCGCAGCGGCCCTCGCGGCGTGGAAGTGGTCGCTCGGCGCTCCGGCCTGGATCCACTCCGCCGATCTGCCGTGGCATCCCTATGACATGGCCTGCTGACGGGCCGCCGCGGGCACCTCCGCTCGCGCGGCGATTCTCGAAGGCCCTCTGGATGCGAGCCGGCCGACCTTCGCGACGCCTGACAACCCCCTTTTGTTGTGCCAATGAATCGAGGGAATGGCGGCCGTGCCGAATCACCCAGCTTCTCCGGATTTGGTGGCTGGCACCTTTTCCCCCCCCGAACAAGCGCCGCCCGCTCACCGGCCCCGCAGGCTCGACATCGGGACGCGGGATTTCGGGTCCTGCTGCCAGCTCGCGGCAAGGAGGCCGTAGAGCTCTGCGTCGTGGCGGAGAAGCCGGTGCGGGTCTTGGAAGAAGCATTCGCTTGCCACGGCGAAAAACTCGACCGGGCTCTCCGCCGCGTAGTCGTCGAGGGCCACCGCGCGTCCCTCGTCGAGCGCTTCCTCGTAGCGATCGCGACAGACAGCCAACCGCGTGGCCCAGGCACGCCCGTCGACCCCGCGCGGCAGCGGCGGCAGCCCGTCGAACGGGCCGTTCATCGCATCGACCAGATGGGCGAACTCGTGGATCACCACCGATCGGGGGCCGTCCTGGACGAGCCCCCCACGGCGCACCGCCGGCCAGGCGAGGACGACGCTGCCGCCATCCCAGGCCTCACCGAGGCGCCGCTCCCGCCACTCGAGGTGCACGCCCCCCTCGAGCGACGTCGCCTTCTTCCCCACCCAGTCGCGCGGATAGACGAGGATCGACTTGAGCCGGTCGAAGAACTCGTCTTGGAAGCCCAGGGCCACGATTCCCGCCTGCCCGGCGATCGCGAGGCGGACATCGTCGTCGACCGTCTGCCCGCCACAACCCTCGAACCGCTTCTCGGCGAGAAAAACCGCGATCCACTGGCGATACCGCCGCGCGGATTCGCCTTCGAGCCAGGCTGCCTGGCGGCAGACGCGGGAAAGAGACTCTTCCCAGGAATCGGGAAAGGGGCGCTGACCGATCGCCCGGCGCCGGCGGGACCGCAGCCAGGAGAAGATCATGGATCACCGCGCTGGATCACCGACTGTCGCGAGAGACCTGCCTGCCAACCCACGGCCTCGAGCGGTGGAACACCGGTCCGACGGGCTGCTACGGCCGACCGACGTCGGGCATGATCTTGAACTCGTAGAGGTTCAGGTTCAGCGCCAGGAAGATGCAGCCGATCGCCAGGGCGATGAACGAGAGCACGAGCATCGCCGTGTAGACATTCATCGGCGGGCGGGAATCGTTGGCCATGCTGCGAGACTCCTGACTGCCGCGGATGCGGCCGGACCATTCCTGACTGTTGACCGGACCGGGTGGGCCCCCCGGGCGGGACGGCGCGGGCTTCCGATCGATCAGGCCCGCAGCCGAGTCGCCACCTTGTCGCCACGCTGGATGACGCCACGGACGAACTCACGGATCACCACGGCCACCGCCTTGTCGGGCTTGATGCTCACGACGCGGACGCGGCCGAGATACTGGTCATTGCGGTAGACGTCGAGCTCATGCCCCATCTGCAGGCCATCGTCCCCGCCGAGCGAGAGCTCGATCGAGTCGTCGACGACGTTCGTGACCACGCCGTCGATCTTCGGCACCGAGTCGCGGGGCAGGTTGTCGATCGAGAGCCCACTCTGCTGGAGGAGCAGCCGTGCGTTTGCCACCTGCTTTTCGAGTTGGGCCTTCCGTTCGCTGGCGATCGCGAGGAACGACTCCTTCTCGTGGAGTTCCGAGGCGATCTTCGCGGCACGGTCGACCTGCTCGTCGACCTTGTCCTGCTGTGAGCGGACCTCGGCACGGAGGTCCGCGACCACCTTCGAGGCGGCCTCGAGTTCGAGACGGGCGGCGGCCAATTCGGCCTGGGCCTTCTCGCGTTCGAGTTCACGGGCCTCTTTCTCCTTGCGGAGAACCTCGAGGTCCTTGTTCTTCTCCTCGAGGGCCGTTTGGATCTTCGCCACCACCTGGTCGCGGGCGGCCTCGGAGGCGGCCACCTCGGCCTGGAGTTTGGTGATCTCGGCGGAGAGGTTGTTGCGCTCCGTCTTGGCCTGGTCGAGTTGGGCCTTGTAACCGAGTTGCTGGCCCGGCTTGATCTGCTCGCGCGACCGCATGATCTCGTCGCGCCAGTTCGTGTGCGTGGAGTAGAGCGCCACTGCGAAGCTCATGAACACGAGGCTCATGATGAACAACGCGAACACGAAAATCTTGCCGATGGTGTTCATGGCTTGCCTGCGGGCCCTTCCTGGGCTGGTGACCGGGGCTCTGGTGCGCGGAATCCCCGCGCAGAAACCACCCGGGATTTTTCAGGATAGTTGTGGATCGGCAGGGGGGTCAATGATCCTCCACCCCGTCGCTGTCGCCATCCTCCACCGGTACGGTCGCCGTAGCCGTCAAGGTCGCGGCGCGGCGTCGGAAAGGGTGAAAAACCGTCTTTTCCAGGATGAGCAGCAGGAGCAGCCCGGCGCAGGCGACCGTCGGGACAGGCCCTGCCCGGAGCCAGGGGCTCGTCCGCCCGTCGGGATGGATGGTGGCCCGGATCGTCGCCGTCGCCCGCCGCGGCCCGCGATCCAGCAACCTGCCGCTGCCGTCGATGACCGCCGAGAATCCGGTGTTGGCGGCGATCGCCAAGGGGGTGCGAACCTCGACCGCCCGGAAGATGCCGGAGGCGAGATGCATGTCGAGTTCGCTCGATCCCCAGAACCAGCCGTCGTTGGTGAGGTTCACGAGGACGTCAGGCCGGGCGCCGGACGCCGCCAGCCGATTGACCACGCCGCGGATCGCCCCCGGAAGGGCCGTCTCGTAGCAGATCGTCGGTGCTACCCGCAGCCCGGCGACGGTGGCGACGACCGGCTCGCTCCCCGCCGTCAACCCGGCAGGCAGCGGCGTCAGCCGGTAGAGGATCGGGAAACGGTCCGCCAACGGGACCGTCTCGCCGAAGGCCACCGGGAACATCTTGTCGTAGCGTCCCACGGACACGCCGCCCGAGTCGAGGAACAACGCCGAGTTGAAATGGAACACCCCGTCACGGGAGCGGTCGGAGACGACCTGCCGATCGACACCGACCAGCCACGTCGTGGCATAGCGCCGGGCGTGGGCGGCGAGCGGGTCGAGCCGATCCTGCTCGAGGATCGCCCGACAGCGTGCTTGGCGGGCCGCAGCCGATTCGATTCCCGATTCGTCGTCGGGGGCGTCGCCGCTCCCGCCACCCTCACGCAGGACCGGCTCCGGCCCGAGGATCCGCTCGACGACGTCGGGGGGCAACTGGTGATCGGGATCGATCTCGAGGATCGGCCAACGCCACATCGTCTCCGGCCAGACGACGAGATCGGGACGCGGACCCGCGCCGAGCGCGTCGCGCGTCAGCCCGTCGTATTCGGCGAGGACGTCCGCGGCGGCGGCAGGATCGTGCTTGAGTTCGGTGTCGATCGACCCCTGCACGAGGAGGACGTCGAGCGAGCGCGGGTCGGCAGGCTCGGTGGCAAGCCGCCATGCCCCGTACACGAGCGCGGCCGACAGCATCACGACGGCCCCCCCGAGCGACAACACCATCGGCCGCAGCCTCCGCCATCCCACCGCCGACTCTTCCCCTCCAGCACGCGGCCATCCGGCTTGTGCCGCCGTCACGAGCGTTGCGGCGACGCCCATCACGAGCCCACCGACCCCGCCGGCACCGGCGCAATCGGCGACTTGGATGAGCCCCGTCCAACGCCATTGCGTGTGACCGAGCCCGCCGAGCGTGAAACCACCGAGAATCGAGCCTCGTAACTGCTCGCAGCCCATCCACACCACCGGCGCCGCGAGGGCCAATGGCCAGTGGGAACGCGTCCGCAGCCGCCGCGTCCCCCAGACGAACAGCGGCACGTAGATCGCGAGGTAGGCCGACAGTGCCACCCAGCCGATCGAGGTCGCCGGATGGGGGAGCCTGAGCCAGTGGATCGTGAGCAGCCAGTGGATGAAACCGGCCAGCCACAGACTCCTCGTGGCGTGACGGGCCGCGCCGACACCGTCCCGGGCGAGGATCAACCAGGGAATCGGTGCCAGCCAGGCGAGCATCCACAGATCGGCCGGAGGATGGACGAGGAACATCGTCACGGCGCCGAGCAGGCCGAGGCGGAGGACGCGGCGATCATCCTGCCGCGCCGGATCCCACGCCGGCTCACCCTGATGCGTCGCCACGGCCATCGATGCCCCCTGAAGCCCCGGGCGGAAGACCCTTCAATCCTGATCCGCGGAAGCCACGAACTCGGCAAGCACGGTGCCGGGGGCTACGGAATCGTCCTCGCCGACGAGGCAGCGTACGAGCTTCCCGGTGACCGGAGCCTCGAGGTCGATCGTCACGCCGCCCCCGAGGATCTCAACCACCCTGTCCCCCTCGAGCACGTCACTCCCCTCCGGCACGAGCCACAGCGACAGCGACAAGGGCACGCCGACGATGCCCACGTCCGGAACGACGATTCGGTGGGGGTCGATTCCGCCGCCCACGGTTTCGTCGGCAGCGCTCACCGCTGTTCACGGAGCCATTGGAGGACGACGCTGCCCACCGCCTCCAGCGACTCGCCCGAGCAGGCGGCGGCGGTGTCACGCGTGGTGTGCCACGCCGGATAGTCGAAATCGATGATGTCGGCGGTGGGGATCTTGCCGAGGTTGCGCAGCGGCACGTGGTCGTCCTCGACCTCGTATCCCGGGCGGGCGACGAACTGCCTCACACCCATCCGCCGGGCCACGTCCCAGACCTCGTCGACCACGGGTCTCGTGTCGGGCCAGCTGACGCTCTTCGATTCCTGGTAGACGACGAGATCGGCGTCGGCCACCATGTCGAGAACCAGTCCGGCCCGGTAGTTCCAGGGAATCTCGCCCGACTTTCTCCCCGCGGCGTATTGTCTGGCGAAATGGATCGAGCCGAGGAAGTAGGGATCGCGGGCAGCGAACACGTACTCTTCGGCGTCGAACAGGACGAAGTCGACCCCCACAGGGCCGTCGAGTCCGGGCATCGCCCCCGCGAGTTCCATCAGCAACGCCACGCCGCTGGCGCCGTCGTTGGCTCCGACGAACGTGCCGCGGGGATCGGTCGGATCACGGTCGGGAAAAGGACGCGTGTCGTAGTGGGCCCCGAGGAGGATCCGCTCGGTGCGGTCGGGGTGCCAGACGATGACGAGGTTTTCCATCGCCACCGCCTTGCCCGACTTGCGGTCGCGGATCTGGAATCGCTGCGGCGTGACGGTGGCTCCGGCGGCGCGAAAGTGTTCGGTGACGAGCTCCCGCTGACGCGTCATCCCGGCTGAACCGCTGACGCGTGGCCCGATGGCCACGATCGCTTCGAGATGGGCCATCGCGCGGTCACCGGAGAACGAAGCGGCCTGCGGAGCGGCGGCCGGCTCCACACCCGAAACGCGGAGCGAGAAACACGCCGCGATCACGAGGGCGGGAAGGAAGCAACGCGTGGTGAGGAACGCCATGGCGGCACGTCCGGAAACGGTCGGGCCGGCCCGGAGTGGGCCGACGTCAGTGACTTCCAGTCTACCGCTCGGTCTCCCCGAGCACCCAGGGCATTCGGCGGGGCACAGCGGCATTTCGCCTGCCGTTGCCGGTCCCCGGCCGATGCCGTGGAGCGACACGCTCCGAAGGGATACGATGCACTTTCTGTAAACGGGGGACGCGCTCGAGCGAGCGGAGCATCCCCCTTCTTCCGCCCTCCAGGGGAACGGTTCATGGCTTGGCAAGGCTCCGACGATGCTCCCGCCGACGGTCCGCCGACACGCCCCCTGCCCCGCTCCCGGTCGAGCGCCATGTTCGTGGCGCACAGGCGTCTCGCAGCAGTGATCGTCGTGGCCGTGCTCGCTGCCATGATCCCCCGCTTTGCACGTGCCGGCGGCGGGCCGGAGAACGTTCTGCTGGTCGTCAATGCCGCCAGTCCGGCGAGCATCGAGGTGGCCAACGCCTGGATCACCCTGCGAAACATCCCCCCGATCAACGTCCTCATGCTCCCCTGGGAAGGGAGCCGGGAAGCGATCCCGATCGCCACCTTCCGCGAGGAACTGCTCCGTCCCATCCTCCAGGCGATCGATGGCCGGCGGCTGTCGTCGCAGATCGACCAGATCGTCTATTCGACCGACTTTCCCTGGCGGATCGACTTCAAGGAGGAACTCCCCGCGCCGCTCGTCGGCCACGATCACTTTCCCTCCGCGTCCCTCACCGGACTGACGATGCAGTACGCCGCCGTGATGTCGCGGCAGCCGACCTTTCTCGAGATCGGCGGCAATCTTTATTGGAGGCCGCTCAGCGACGAAGCCGTTCCCCGCGCAACCCAAGGTTTCCGGTCTTGGTACGGCTGGGGACCGGCCGGCGAGGTTCTGGAGGCCGGTGGTCCCCGCTATCTTCTGGCGACGATGCTCGGCGTCACAGGAGGAACGGGCAATACGGTTGCCGAAGTCGTGGCCGCATTGGCATCAGCGGCCGAGGCAGACGGGACGCGGCCGGCCGGCACGATTTACCTGGCCGTCAACAGTGACGTGCGATCAACGACCCGCAGCCAGAACTTCCCGGCGATCGTGCAGGAACTCGCCCGTTACGGCGTCGTCGGGGAGATGTTCGAAGGGACACTTCCGGTGAGAAAGAAGGATGTCGCCGGTCTGATGACCGGAACGACGACGTTCGATTGGTCGAAGGCCGGCAGCACCGTTCTGCCGGGGGCGATCTGTGAGAATCTGACCAGTTTCGGGGCGGTCTTCACCCCGAACACGGGCCAGACCAACCTTTCCGAGTTCATCCGTTCCGGCGCGGCAGGGTCGAGCGGTACCGTGATCGAGCCCTACGCCCTGCAGGAGAAGTTTCCCCACCCGTCGATCCACGTCCACTACGTTCGCGGAGCGTGTCTGGCGGAGGCCTTCTACCAGTCGATCCGCGCCCCCTACCAGCTCCTCGTCGTCGGCGATCCACTCTGCCAGCCCTGGGCGGTGGTCCCGAAGATCTCGGCGACGATCGCCTCCGATGACTCGGCGCTCGAGTCGGGGCGTGTGTTGTCGGGGAAGGTGCGGATCGAACCTCTCGGCCTACTGCCCAAGACCGCGACCCCCGATGGCAAGCAACCGTTCGTCGATCGATTCGAGTTCTTCATCGACGGCGTGCGCCACGGCCAGTGCGCCGAGGGGGAGAGCCAGGAACTCGACACGTCCGAACTCGCCGACGGCCACCACGAGCTGCGCGTCGTGGGGATCTCGTCGTCGACCGTCGAGACACAGGGGCGGCTCGTCGCCCGGTTCACGGCGGCGAACCACGGCCGCACGCTCGCGCTCGGTGTCACTCCGGAGCGGGTGAGGGCCAACGGCACGGTGCGGGTGAGCGTCGCCGGCAAGGGGCTCGAGGGTGTGACGCTGTTTTGTAATGGCCGCGTCATCGGCCGCACGACCGGTCCCGAGGCGACGGTGGAGGTGCCGGCCGACGTTCTCGGCGTGGGGACGGTGACGATCCGGGCCACCGGCCGGGCAGGCTTCGGCATCGCCAACACCGTCAACGCGGAACCGGTGACGATCGACGTCCTGCCGGCGGGCTGAGTGGCGGCCGAGGGGGAGCGACGGCCACCGCCGTAGCCTCGCGCCTGCTCCGCGGACCGAGCGTCACCCGTCGCCGGGGGCCGGGCCACCCACGCGATCTCCGGAGAGGTGGGCGGTGTCGTTGAAGCGGTGGAGTATCGGCCCCGGCCATTCGAGGACCGTCAGCGACGCGTTGTCGAGCGCCGGCAGCTTCGTGAAGGGGCGCGTCGCCGCGGCGGCGAGGATCGGATGCGTGGGGCCGAGCAGGCTGCCGAGGGCCGCCGTGAGGATCCCGCCATGGGCGACGACGATCATCGAGGCCACGTCGCGGGTGGCGAGCTTCTCGAGGATCGCACGTCCCCGGGCGGCGAGATCGGCGCGGGATTCCCCACCGGGAATGCGGTACGCGGTGTCGCCGCTCCGCCAACGGGCGACGGCTTCCGGGAACAGGACCTCCAGATCGCCCCACAGGTGCCCTTGGAAGACGCCGGCGTGGAGTTCGCGGAGGTCCTCGGCGATCGACACCTCCCGATCGATGCGGGAGGCGATCGCGGCCGCGGTGTCATGGGCACGAGCCAGGGGGCTCGCCCACACTTCGGTGAACGGGCTGTCGGCATGGATCCGCGCGGCCCACGCGGCCACCTCCGCGGCTTGAAGGTGCCCGAGTGCCGAAAGCGCCACGTCCTCCTGCCCCTGAACGCGTTCCTCGACGTTCGACACGCTCTGCCCGTGTCGCACCAGATACTGCAACATCGGGATACTCAACGGGCCGGTGCGAGGGGAACGGAGGCGACGTCGGGAGCGCTCCCCGCGGGCAGCGGGGCCGGGAGCGGCCGACCGCCGTGGGTCTGCGAGAGTCGGTCGACGAAGCCGCGGCTCGACCCCCGGAGCACGTACACCTCGCTGGCATCCTGCGGCGCGCCGTGGGGACGGACGATGCAGATCACCTCCGCCTTCCCTGCGTGCTGCCGGATCTGCTCGACGAGCGCCTGCTCACCGGCCGACAGGGCCCCACCGGCGTTCCGATCGGCTGACTCGGTCGATCCGGTCGGAAGTGCATCGGCCCGGTCACGGCGGTCGAACGACACCGCCGGCATCGCCGCCGGCATCGCGGGGAGATCGGCGGCGACCGCGGCAGCGACCGCGTTGCTCGGATAGGAACTGCGGTAGACGAACGACAGCCCCGACTCGTCGAGTTGCTCGTGGATCGAAGGAAGCGCGGCGAACAGGCCCTCGTTGTCTGTCGGGTCGGCCGCGTTGCAGACACCGATGAGCGTTCCGTCGGTGCCGAACAGACCACCGCCGCTGCGGCCCTGCACAGGCTGACCGGCGACCTGGACGTTGGGTGGCCCGAGATACTTGTCGACCGCGGTCACGCGGCTGTGGTGGATCGTCGGATCCTGCCCGCCGTTGCAACCGACCGTGACGACCGACTCTCCGGTCGTCGTCGACCGCTCGACACCACCGACGCGCACCGGATCGATCGAGGCGTCGGTGAAGATGCTCACCAGGGCGAGATCCCGCTTCAGATCCCAGGCGATCACCTGGCCGGCGAGGCCACGCTCGCCGGCGGGAGAGAAGAGATCGACCTCGACCCGGCCCTTCCCCGCTGAATCGCGGAAGATGTGGCCGCAGGTGAGGATCAACGCCTCCCCCTGACGACAGTCGATCACCGTCCCCGTACCGAGCGACACGCCCTGTCCGCCGTCGACACGCAGCCGCGCGGTGGCGGCAAGGAGCCGTTGTTCGAGCGCGGCCCGAGCGGCGGGATCGAGCGGCGGTTGGACGACGGTGGGGACCGGCCGTGGCTGTCGGGGGGCGGCATCGGCGAGTGAGCGGGGATCGGGGCGGGGTGCGCCACCGACACCCGGCGGGCCGAGCACCGTGGCGGGAACCGATGGCAGGGCACGTGGGGCTGCTTCCACGGCCAGCGGCGTCTCGGTGGCGCGTGACGGAATCGGGATACCGGCGATCGCCGGCGCGACAGCCGCCACGGGAACGGCGCTGGCCGCGGGATTGGCTGCCGGACGGCTCTTGGCGAGCAAGCGCTCGAGTTCGGTGCGGGTCGTGGCGCCGTTGATCCGGTCGACTTCCTCCCCCTTGACCAGAAGCACGTAGCAGGGCACCCCGGTGACTCCGAAGCGACGGACGAGATCCCCCTCGCGATCGACGTCGACGTGGCGGACGATCCACCCCGCCGCGGCCACCTCGTCGACGAGCGGTGCCATCGAGCGGCAAGGCCCGCACCAGGAGGCGGAGAAGTCGAGCAGGATGACGTCGGTGGCGGCCAGTGAGGTGGCCGGAGCGACCGGGGGCGCGGCACCGAGCCGTGTGGCCATGGCCGGCACGCCTCCAAGCGTCAGTGCGGCCCACGCCGCGACGCGGAAGAACGACTTCATCCGTGGCTCCGTGGTCGATGGCGATCGAGGTGACGATGTCGGAGGATCCGGGCACGCATCGGGCCCGGCCGGTCAGGCCGCGGATACTGCCGGGGTCGCCCCGGTCGGGCAAGGCCACTTTCACCGTTTCAACCGCCGCCGGAGGCTTCCCAAGTCGCCACGGTTGCCGCGCCGTTTCCCCGATTCGTTCCCGGTTCCTACAATTCCCCTTTCCGCGTTCCCACGGCGCGGCTGCCCCGAGCCTCCCCACCCTGCGCCCCTGCCCACCATGAACGCGCCGCAACGTCGCCGAATCCTCGTGACCTCGGCGCTCCCGTACGCCAACGGGCAGATCCATCTGGGGCACCTCGTCGAATACATCCAGACCGACATCTTCGTCCGCTTCCAGAAGCTCCGCGGCCACGAGTGCGTCTACCTCTGCGCCGATGACACGCACGGCACGGCGATCATGATCCGTGCCCGGGCCGAGGGGCGGTCCGAACGCGACCTGATCGCCGCGATGCGTGCCGACCACCTCGCCGACTTCGCCGGTTTCCAGGTCGAGTTCGACCATTACGGAAGCACCGACAGCGACGCCAACCGGCGACTCTGCGGCACGATCTGGAAAAGCCTCCGGGAGAAGGGCCTCGTCGTCAGTCGGGACGTGAAGCAGCTCTTCGATCCCAGCGCCGGAGTGTTCCTCGCCGACCGCTTCGTCCGCGGCACCTGCCCGCGGTGCACGGCGGCCGATCAGTACGGGGACGCCTGCGAGAAGTGCGGCGCCACCTACTCGCCGGCCGATCTCGTCGATCCGGTGAGCACGCTGTCCGGCGCCACCCCCGAGGTCCGATCAGCCGAGCATCTGTTCGTCCAGCTCGAGCCGATGCAGGGATTCCTGCGGTCATGGACCCGGGATTCGGGCGCCCTCGACCCGCGGATCGCCAACTACCTCGCCGGACACTTCCTCGGGGAGCCCCTCCGCGACTGGGACGTGTCGCGGCCGGCGCCTTACTTCGGGTTCGAGATCCCGGACGCCCCCGGGCACTTCTGGTACGTCTGGTTCGACGCCCCCGTGGGCTACATCGCTGCCACTGACGAGTGGTCGTCGGCGCGGGGTGGCTCCTGGCAGGATTGGTGGCAGCGGGGCGGCCCCGAAGGGGCGACGGCCGAGATCCACCATTTCATCGGAAAGGACATCACCTACTTCCACACCCTCTTCTGGCCGGCGATGCTCGAGGCTGCGGGGCTCACCCTGCCGACGAAGGTGCGGATCCACGGCTTTCTCACCGTCAACGGCGAGAAGATGTCGAAGGCTCGTGGCACGTTCGTCCTCGCGCGGCACTACCTCGATCACCTCGATCCGGCGGCGCTGCGTTACTACTACGCCGCGAAGCTCTCCGGCGACATCGACGACATCGACCTCAATCTCGACGACTTCGCAGCCAAGGTGAACTCCGACCTCGTCGGCAAGGTGGTGAACCTCGCCAGCCGGACGGCCCGCTGGCTCGAGGGGACCGGGCTGTCGGAGGCCTATCCCGACGATGGTGGCCTGTTTGCCCGGGCCGCGCTCGATGGAGCCGAAATCGCCGCCGCCTATGACGACTGCGACTTCGCCCGGGCGATGCGGCTGGTGATGGCTGCGGCCGACCGGGCCAATGCCTACGTCGATGCCGAACAGCCCTGGAAGCTCGCCAAAGCGGGCCCCGAATCAGCCGGACGGCTCCGCGACGTCGCCACCGTGGCCCTCAACCTCTTCCGCCAAATCGTCGTCTATTTGGCCCCGGTGCTGCCGGGGCTCGCCGCCGAGGCAGGCG
>Ga0208484_1000199_pt1 | contig 15433 bp, 9 predicted proteins | sample LakMenEpi09Aug11_FD_150682 | JGI IMG/M metagenome (GOLD analysis project Ga0208484, IMG submission 150682) | Freshwater microbial communities from Lake Mendota, WI - 09AUG2011 deep hole epilimnion (SPAdes) | ecosystem: Environmental > Aquatic > Freshwater > Lentic | place: Lake Mendota, Madison... | reverse complement strand
GGCGTCGATGGAGCGGTGTCGTCGTTCAGAATCGTGCCGGTGGCTGCGGCCCTGGCAAGCGTGGCATTCGTCGGTGTACTCAAGCGCAGCGACAGCGTCTCGTTCGACTCTGGCGTCGCGTCACGGTTGACGAGCACCGTCACGATCTTCCTGGTCTCTCCCGGGGCGAACGTGAGCGTGCCGGAAGTGGCCGTGTAGTCGCTGCCGACGAGCGCCGTGCCGTCGGCCGTGGCATAGGACACGGTGACCGACTGCGCGCTGGCTGCCGAAAGCGAGACGGTGAACGAAAGCGGGGTCGTGGCGATCGTGCCCCCCGTGGCCGACACGGCGGGAAATTGGAACTGTGCGGCTTTGAGCGGGTCGACCTTGGCGGTGTTCACCGTTCTCCAGTCACTCTCGAGGATGCCGCCGGTGTCGCCCGAGTTCGGATTCCACGACCAGTACGTCCAACTGATCCCCTGCTTGCCTGCGGCCAGGTCGTTGGTGCCGTTGCCGTCGAGATCACCCTCGAGATAGCTCACCATCTTCGCGTACCAGGCCCGATCGCTCGCCGTGGCGAGGTTGCTGCCGAACTCACCGAGGAGCACCGGAGCCGTGCCGGTGCGGAACAGATAGCCCCAGTTCTTGTCCCACACCGCCGGGAGGTTGTTGGGGTAAGTCGGGTCGCTGAAGTAGCGCTGCGGGTAGACGCTCGCCGGATAGTCGTGGGCCGAATAAACGAGCCGGCCTGGTGTGTTGAGCCGTACCGGTGCCGTACCGGCATTCGAGAGATTGCCTCCCCACCAGTAGCTTCCCGAGGAGGCCGTCTCGATCCCCTCCACGATCACAAGCAGGTTGGGATTGGTGGCCAGCACGGCGTTGCCCGCGCGCTCCGCAGCCAACCGCCAGTCGTTGGCACCGCCGTCGCCCCAGGTGGCAGGGCCGTGGGGCTCGTTGTGGAGGTCGATGCCGATCACCGTGGCGTCGCCTGCGTAGCGCGAAGCGAGCATCGTGAGATTCTTGATCCACGTGCTCTCCGGATAGGCAGCCGTGTACCACAGGCCGGATGCGTTGGCACTGTTGCCGGCATCGGAGCGGTGGTGATCGAGGATGATCTTCATGCCGATCCGGCCGGCGTAGCCGACGATCTTGTCCATGAGTTGCAGCCCGGTGAGCCCCTGGAGATCGGGATTCTTGAAGAAGTCGATGCTGTTGGGCTTGCTCCCGGCGTCGAAGAGCTGGTCGCTGTACGGCAGGCGGATCGTGTTGAAGCCGAGCGACTTCATCTGATCCATCATCTCCTTGTAGCCGCGGGTCCAGAGGCCGTGGGGGGCGAAGTTCGTCGTCTCGAATCCGAACCAGTTCACGCCGGCGATCCGCACCGGATTTTTGTTGGCGTCGAGAATCTGGTTGCCCGAGGTGTGGAGATAGCCCGTGGCCACGGCGGTCTGCGGGGTGCCTTCGGTGACGGAAACGTCGCCGATGCTGATCCCAGGGATCGGGGTGACGGGCGGAGTGACGGGCGGGGTGCCGCCCGTCGCGCCCGCGATCACCGGATCACTGCCGTAGTCGCCCCATGTGGTGCTGAAGCCACCCTTCGCCATCGTCGGGATGCCCGTATGGAAGTTGGACAGCTGACCCGCGGTCCCCGGGTTATCGCGGTTGAGCGACCACATGGAGAGCATGCCCAGCCCCTTGGCGCGGGCGAAGACCTCGAGGCGATCCGCGTCCGCCAGGGTAAACACCTCCGTCGTGATGTCGTTGACGCCCAGCATCGGCGTCACGCCGAGCTGGTTCCAGCCGAAAGACTGGCCCTGGCCGGCAAACAGGCTCGTCATCTGTGCGAAGGTGGCGTTGGCCGCGTCGATGGCGTACTCCCCCATCGACTTGAGCTTCTGAGGCGCGGCGCTGTCGCCGTAGTTCATTGCCATCACGTTCACCCCATCGACCTTCACGCCGGCCACCAGAGCGGCCTTGACGACGTTCAGGCCATCCTGCGTGAGCCCCTGTGGCAGCACGGGCAGCGTCAGCCACACCCCGAGCTCAGGACGGGTCTTCTGCACCAGGGCGATGGCGTCCATCTGGAGCTTGATCGTCTGGGTCTCGGCGATGGCGGCGCCCTCGATATCGAAGTCGAGCTTCTTCAGCTTCAACGTATCGACCATGTCGCCGTAGGCCGTCGCCAGCGCTTGGGAGCCCAGGCCACGTTGGGCGTACGACTGCGCCAGGCTCTGCCCCGCCGCCCCACCCAACGACACCATCACGTCGCCGCCAGCTGCCCGCAGCGCGTTGATCTCCCCTTGGATGGCCAGCGCCTGCTCGTTCGTGCTCCCGGGCGTGAGCACGTCGTACCCGGCCCACCCCAGCTTGCCGGTGGGCGTGGCCTGCATGAACCCCAGCGTCAGGAGCCCGACGCCGTACTGCCGAGCCAGTCCGTCAAGGTCTGGCACGGGATACTGCCCCATGTCGACGTAAGGAGCGAAAAACTGCTCCTTCCACAGGTCGACGCCCGGCGTCGTCGGCGTCGTCGTGGGAGGCGTCGTCGTGGCACCCGTGGAGGTGAGGACGAAGCCGGAAGGCGCGTCGGTGCCGGCCCCGGCGGTGAAGCCGAAGCCCTGCGTCTCACCCACCGTGAGCGTGCGATCCCAGGCGGGCCCCCTGATGACGTACTGCGAGCCTGTGCGACTGACGATCTGGGCGTTCCAGATGTCGTTGATCGTGCGGTTGTAGTTGAAGGAGAGTTGCCAATCGGTGAGCGTCGCCTGCGTGTCGTTGGTGAGCGTCACCTCCCCCTGGAGCCCCGATCCCCAGTCATTGACCGTGGCGTAGCCGACGGCGAACGCGAGCCGTTGCTCGAGCTGATCGAAGGTGGCGAGCGCCGGCCGATCGCGGCGTCGCCGACGGGACTGTGAGCGGCCGCGATCGTCGGAAAGCGGCCCGTTCAAGCGAAGGCCGAGAGTGCGGAAGAAGTCGTGCGCGTTCATGAAACACCTCGTGGGTGGAGTGGGAAGGTGGCCCCACGTGGCGGTTGGCGACTGCGTCAGGGGATGGAAGCCCCACGCCAGACCCTGTCCACGTGCGGAAGAGCAGAAAGCCGGAGTCGATGCGACGCGTCTGCGTTCGTCGGTCCGCCCCTGAAGGACCGACACGGAGCGTGCTTCGAAACCCCCCTGCTCCGTGTCGCATTCTCGAAGCGTGCCGCACGGCGGACAAGGAATCGCCGACGTCTCGAACAGGCTGCAATCAGTCGAGCGTGGATCGATGGGCATCGGCCGGTCCGCGGCGATCGTGTCGCCGCTGGACAGCTTCCCGATTCATGCGTCATTCACGGGGCGTTCACGGCCCGTTCACGTGAGCCCCGGAAGCGTCCTCGTGCCCGGGAACTGCACCTCGAACGTCGCGCCGCCACCGAGGGTCGGGGACAAAACGACATCGCCACGGTGGCCGCGCATGATGCTCCGGCAGATGGCAAGACCGAGACCATGGCCGCCTGTCGCCGTCACGTGCGATGGGTCTTCGCGGAAGAATCGCTCGAAGACCTCTTCGGCCCGGTCGGGCGGAATCCCTTGCCCATGATCGGTCACGCGCACCACGAAGCCCTCGCCAGCCCGCGCCATGACGACCTCGACATGCCCGCCGACGGGGCTGTACTCGATCGCATTGGCGAGCAGATTCACGAAGACCTGATGGAGCAGGTCCGTATGGCCGACGACCACGGCGCTTCGGGAATCGACCTGCACGGTGACATGCCGTGCCTCGGCGAGCGACTCGACCTGCGTGGCGGCCTCCTCGACGATCGGCTCGAGGTCGATCTCGGCAAGCGACCCGTCCGCCGCGGATTCCGCCTTCGAGAGCGCCAGGAGGGCCTCCGAGAGCTTCTGGATTCGCAGGGCGAGCGTCCGGCAGTGTTCGACGGTCCGGGCGAGCTCCTCGGTTGTTCGCGGCCGCTGCTGCGACAGGTCGGCTTGGAGGAGGATGCCGTGGATCGGGTTGAGGATCTCGTGGGCGACGTCGGCGTTGAAGCGGGCCTGGGAGATCCTGATCGCCTCGAGCCTGTCGAGCATGCAATTGAGCGTGGTGGCCATGCCGACGAGTTCGGAGTCGGCCTCGTCGAGATCGATCCGCGCCCCGAAGTCTCCCGTCGCGATCATCGCCGCGGTGCGGGAAATGCGCGCAAGCGGCATCATCATTCGCGACAGGATCCACCACATCGCAAGCGCCAACGGCGGGATCGCAAGCGCCACGGTCCACACGTAGAACCAGAGCACCTCCCGCATGGCCTGCGCGAGCGGCTCGAGGGGGGTGCCGATCAAGAGCACCGTCCCGTCGTTCCCCCGACAGGCGGCCAGACGGGCACTGCCGTCGGGTGTGGTCCAGATCGTCTCCAGACGATCGCGCCAAGGCACCTCCCGGCAGACGCCCTCGGGCAGGCGCAGCGAAGCGACGAGCGCTCCGTCCTCCCGCCAGGCACCGGCAAACCAAGGGAATGGCCGGCCTGTCACCGCCGACGGGATCAGCAGTCGCATCGCCAAGGAGGGCTTCAGGTCGCTCGCCGCGCGGAGATCGGGGAGCGCGAGCTCAGGCAGGGCGAGATCGGGCTCGAGGAGCGTCTCTGGAGCGAACTGTTGCCGGGTCTTGAAGGCGGCGAGCCTGGTCCACAGCTGCGTGTCGATGTCGCGGACGAGGATCTCTCGGGTCACCTCATAATTGACCGACCGGATCGCGATGGCGATCGCGATGAGAAACAAGGCCATCGAGATCGTCGCCCGCCAGCGGAGCGATCGGAACACGCTGCTAGCCACGGCCGTCCTGCCATTCGATGATGAAGCCCTGGCCGCGGCGCGTCGTGATCAGGTCGCGGCCGAGCTTTCGCCGCAGCCGGAGGATGATGACGTCGACGACGTTGCTGACATGGGCGCTCCCCTCCTGCCGGATCGTCGCCTCGAGAACGGCGCGGGGCACCACCTCCCCGCGGTGACGAGCGAGGGGGGCGAGGATCCCGTACTCCGTGGCCGTCAGCGGAATGCGGGCCCCGGCGCGGGAGACGGCCATGGCGTCGAAATCGATGACGATGTCGCCGATCGTCACCTCGGCCGCCGTGTCAGGGGCGCTTCGCCGCACGACGGCCCGCAGCCGGGCGAGCAGCTCGCGGATGGCGAAGGGCTTGGTGAGGTAGTCGTCGGCGCCCAGCTCGAGGGCCTCGACCCGGTCGTCGGTCGTCCGTCGCGCCGACACGACGATCACCGGCACCTGCTTGGCCTCGCGCAGTTTCGAGAGCAGACGGATGCCATCCATCCGCGGCAGCTTCAAATCGAGGACGACCGCGTCGAGCGACTCTTTCAGGGCGATCTCGAGGCCTGCGGGCCCGTCGGCCGCCTCGAAGACGGTGTGCAGCGATTCGCGGAGCGCTTCGGCGATCGCCTGCCGGGAGGCCGCGTCATCCTCGATCACCAGCACCCGGAGTGAGGAGGGCAGAGTCGGCATGATTCCCCGATCATACCCCAGCGGCGGAGCCGGGACGGCCCCGACCGGCCTCCCGGCCAGACTCTACAAAAACTTGCACTTTCTGCAATCTTTTGTAGAGTCAAGGGATGCAACCACTGAAGCAACTCGCTCAAGCCCTGAAGCAGCTTGCGGATCGCGAGCCCAGCGTGTTTGCCCCCTCGGACGTGGCCGCCGCGGTGCCCGACTGCGGGCATCTGGCGGGGCTCCTTTCCCGGGCCGTGAAGGGCGGGCTCCTCGAGCGAGTCTGCCGGGGCATCTACCGCTATCCCCTGCCGGATGACCGGACGGGCCACCTGCTTTTTTTCGCGGCAGCGCGGCTGCGGGCGGGGGAGTTCAATTACATCAGCCTCGAGACCGTCCTCTCCGATGCCGGCGTGATCTCGCAGGTGCCGATGCATTGGATCACGATCATGACCTCTGGCCGCAGCGGCGTGATCGATTGCGGAAACCACGGCCACATCGAGTTTGTGCACACCGCACAGCGCCCAGGCGACGTCAGCCGCGAGCTGACGTACGACCCTGATCGGCGCCTCTGGCGGGCCTCCGTTCGGCAGGCCCTGCGCGACATGAAGGCCACCCACCGCAGCTTGGAGCTTGTCGACGAGGAGGCAGCCCGTGAGCTTGTTTGACCAGCTCGTCGATGCTGCCCTGCGCACCCGTGCCGACCTTTCTCCGCTGCGGCCCGTGGTGGAAAAGGAGCTCCTTCATCACGACATCCTCCGCGAAGTGAGTGAGGCGGGATTGCTTTCCGGGCTCACGTTCATCGGCGGCACCTGCCTGCGCGCCTGCTACGGCTCGGCGCGACTCAGCGAAGACCTCGACTTCACTGGCGGAAGCGACTTCCGGCGCGGTGATCTGGCCGCGCTGGCAACGATCCTCACCGACCGGTTGCAGACCCGCTACGGCCTGCCGGTCAGGGTGAGTGAGCCGGTGAAGAGCGGAGGGAATGTTTCCACCTGGAAGCTCGTCATCGAGACCCGCCCCGGCCAAAAGCATCTGCCGGCCCAGCGCATCAACGTCGACATCTGCGCCATTCCCAGCCACGACCGGCGGCCGATGATGCTCCGCAATCTGTACGGCGTCGACCTCGGCACCTCGGGGCTCATCCTTCAGGCGCAAAGCCGGGAGGAAATCCTTGCCGACAAGGTCGTAGCCCTCGCCTGGCGGGAAAACCGCATCAAAAACCGGGATCTCTGGGACATCCTCTGGCTTCTCCAGCAGGGTGTCGAGCTTCCGCTCCCCCTCCTCCCAAAGAAGATCCGTGATCGCAAGCGGAAGGAGGGGGAGTTTATCGCGGCTCTCGAGACGAGGCTCGCGGGGCTGCGCACGCAGCCCTCCCTGCGGAGTGATTTTCTCAAAGAGATGCGGCGGTTTCTCCCGGCCGCCGTCGTCCGCGACACGCTCTCCAAACAGCCGTACTGGAGCTTTTTGGTGCAGGTCGTGAGCGACCTTGGCGAGAAAGCCGTCGCGGCCGTGAAGGCGCGGTCCTAGCCGGCCCGCCCTGGTGGGAAGGGAGCGAAGAACGCCTTGCCCGTTCGCCCCCCGGGTCGCTCATGGTCGCCCCTCTCGCCACGCTTGAAGGGAGGCGATCGATTCAGCCCGCAAGGGTGCAGCGCTCTGGCACGTTCCCGCTGCGCCGATTCGTCCAGAAATATCCCGATTCGTCCAACCGACGTGCGGAGTGTAAAGCGACTGCGCGCCGATTCATCCAGACTATTCCCGATTGGTCACTTTGTCGGTCGAGGCAGTTGAACGGCCTCGCGAGGGGAGTACAAAGCGTCAAGGGCAGTCTTTGGATGTTGGCCCGATGAACTGCTCCCCGACATCGCCCGCAACAGGACCAAATCGCGAACGGGCTCGTGACTATTCGTCTCCGGAAACTCGTCTCAAACTAGGGAAATGTCTCATGGATCGTGCTTCTTCGAAGGTGACCTTCGGTCTTGCCCTCGCTGCCATGGTGTGCCTGAGGGTCGCCCCGGCAAGCGCCGGGATCACCTACAGCGTCACCAACGACACGGCCCACCAAAATGGCTGGTCGCTCAACGGAACCATCACTCTCTCGGGGGCCGGCACCTATTCAGATCAAAGTGCATTTACGGCGTGGGACATCACGGCGTCGAATGGAGGTACGTCTCGCAGATACAGCAACGTATTGAGCAACGCGAGCGTGTTATCGGCAGGTACGCTTGTGGCGACGTCGAGCGATTTGCATCTCGGAGGTGGTTCATTCCTCATTTTCTACGCGACGCTCCCAGACGTTGGGGACGCATCTATGTCGCAACTGAGGTGGGTCAATAATGGCGGCCAGTCTGTTTACACAGGCAAATGGCAGGGAAGCGATCTTTGGTTAAGCTCGGCAGACTCCGCAAACGCCTACAGTCCGAGCGTTGGTGGGTTGTGGACTGTCGCCTCTGGCGGGACACCCTCCGCCGTTCCCGAGATCGACCCTGCCACTGGCGCGAGTGCCCTCTCCCTCGTCGCCGGTGTGCTTGCGATGATCGAGCAGCGCCGTCGGCGGGCCACGCTCGTGGCTTGATCGACCGGCCTCTGATCGCGGATTCACAAACCGGGCCGGGCATCGCAAGGTGCTCCGGCCCGGTCTCTTTTCATGGCGGTGGAGGCCCGACCCGGGCCGAATCAGTCAGCCTGCCGCTTGAGTCCATGGGAGTTACCCCATCCGGCAACTGTCAGAGGTTGGACGAATCTGGCAAATTCTGGACGAACGGGCGCACGAGCGGCTCAATTGCTCGATTTTGCCCGAATTCGCTGCCGGTCTGGCGACCGGGGCTCTCTATACTGCCCCCATTGCCAGGGGATGAGGCGCGGCAGGCTGTCCGCCGACAACCGGCGTTTGCGGAGCTGACGGCACCTCCGGGGCGACAGACACCGACGGCCGGGAAAGGTGTCGACCCCAGCTCTCGCGTCCTTTCGGAGCCGGCGGTCACCATGAGCCCCCGCGAGCTTCTTACGCGAACTGACCCTGCCCAGTCTTCGGCGGCGGCGGGCTCGCAGAGCGGAGGCCGGGCTGAGGCCTTCCGGTCTCTTTTCGTGCCGTCGCGCGGGATGGCGTCGTTTTTCGTCTTCAACACGTTGTACTGGCTGATCATGGCCGTGGCCCGTTACGAGATCTCTGCCCACTTCCAAGCCGAAGGGGGATGGGCGCTGTCCGGTGCGGCTCTGCGGGGGTGTTACGGGTGGCTCACGGGCTTGGCTGTCCACCTCCTTCTCAGCCGGCCGGGGATGCTCGATCGTCCGCTGGTGATTCGCGTCGCGGTCGGGATGGCGATCTCGACATTCGCAGTGCTGGCGTTTTTCTTGATCCTGCCCTCGCTGCAAGCCCCGGTCCTCACCCGACAGGTGATCACCCTCCTGTGGTGCGCCATCTACTTCGGCCTCGAGGCCAATCACAACCGCCGGCGAGCTGAACGGGAGGCGGCTGAAAGCGTCTCCCGCGCCGCGCTCGCCGAGGCGGCCGCGCGCCATAACGAGCTGCGGCACCTCGAAGCGCAGATGAATCCGCACTTCCTGTTCAATGCCCTGAATTGCGTCGTTGCCGCAAGCCGCGATCACGTCGCTGTCGAAAGGGTGACCCAGGATCTCGCCGACTACCTGCGCTTTTCGCTCGCACCGTCGCAGCCGCTCGAGCCCCTTTCCCGCGAGCTCGACGCCCTCGAGAAATACCTCGCCATCCAGCAGAGCCGCTTTGGCGCCGATCTCGTTTGCCGGATCAGCTGCGAGCCGGAGGCGCGGAGGGTGCTTGTGCCGCCGATGATGATTCAGCCGCTCCTGGAAAATGCCTTTCACTACGGGCCCCAGACGAGCCCGATGCCGTTGAATGTCAGTGTCGAGGCGAGCGTCCGCGACGGCCAGCTCTCCGTGATCGTCTCCAACAGCGGCTCCTGGGTGCCCCCTGATCCGGCCCGCTCGATCGGCTCCGGGATCCAGACGCTGCGGAAGCGGCTCGGGCTCCTCCTCGGGCCGGCCGCGACGGTGGAAGTCGTCCGTGAGGAGTGCTGGGTGGAGATCATCATCCGGCTGCCCGACACGCGTCCGCGTGTCGCCCCAGAAATCCCGACTGCTATCCAAGACTGACAAGGAAGCCAACAGATGCCCACGGCGCTGCTTGTCGACGATGAACCTGCCGCGAGCGGCCGGCTCGGCGATCTCCTCGCCGCGTACGGGGAGATCGAGGTCCTCGGGGCGGTACGGAGTGTGGAGCAGGCCGTTGCATCCATCGAGGAGAGGGTTCCCGACATCGTCTTCCTCGATGTCGAGATGCCGGGAGGCTCCGGGCTTTCCCTCCTCGAGACGCTGCCTGCTGAAACGGAGGTCTGCTTCGTCACCGCCTACTCGAAGTACGCGGTGTCGGCCTACGACTTTGGCGCCGTCGACTACCTCGTCAAGCCGGTCGATCCGGATCGTCTCGAGGTCGCCGTGACCCGCATCCTCCGGGCGTTTGGAAGCAAGACGGCCGCCCCCTCTCTCGAGTCATCCGACAGCCCAGCCAAGTCCCGCGCCGCCACGTTTGTGATTCCACTCCGCGAGGGGGGAGCGAAGACTGTCATCCGCTCTGACGACATTCGCTGGATCGAGGGAATGGGCAATTATTCGCGTGTCTGTGTCGCCGGCGACGGGAAACCGATGCTCGTGCGGCGCAGCCTCGCCCAATGGGAGAAAGATCTCTCCAAGACCGATTTCGCGAGGCTTGGGCGGTCGCAGCTGGTCCGCCTCGAGCGGCTCGCCCTCGTCACTTGGCAGTCGCGCGACGAAACGGTGCTGACGTTCACCGGCAGCAGCGAGACGCTCACGATCGGCCGAGCCTCGGCCGCACGCCTCCGCGAGCTCACCGACGCAAAGCCGACGGAGTGACCGGGGCGCGGGAGCGCCCCGGTCACTCCGCGGTGGGCTACGTTCGGCTCACTTCACCTCGCCGCAGTCGGTGATCACGACCTTGGCGCTCGTCTTGCCGCTCTGCGAGCCCGCCTTCTCGATCGCCTTGACGACGTCCATCCCCTCGACGACGTTGCCGAAGACGACGTGCTTGCCGTCGAGCCACGGGGTGGGGACGGTGCAGAGGAAGAACTGCGAGCCGTTCGTGTTCTTGCCGGCGTTGGCCATGCTGAGGACGCCGGGGCCGGTGTGCTTGAGCGTGAAGTTCTCGTCGGCGAACTTCTCCCCGTAGATCGACTTCCCGCCGGTGCCGTTGTGGTTGGTGAAGTCACCCCCCTGGCACATGAAGTCGGTGATCACACGGTGGAACGACGAGCCCTTGTAGCCGAAGCCCTTCTCGCCGGTGCACAGGGCACGGAAGTTTTCGGCGGTCTTCGGCACCACGTCGGCGCGGAGTTCGATGACGACCCGGCCGGCCGGCTTGTCGCCGATGGTGATGTCGAGGAAGCAGCGCGGGTTCTTGGCGTCGGCAGCGGTCACGGTCGATCCCCCAAATCCAAAGTGTGAAAGGGCAAGAGCGGCGACGGCCATCGACAGGATGGCGCGGCGCGTGAACACAGAGGCGCGGTCGAGGGGCGTGCGGGCAGGCATGTCGCGAATCCCCAAAAAAGGTGGGCGGTGGACGTCCACGCGACAGTGCGGGACGTCGGTCAAGAGACGCACGATCAAGCACGGGCTTTTGCAGGTGCAAAGCCGCTCGATCGAGTCCGCGAATTATGAACCAATCCGCGCCCGGTGGAAAGCGGCAACGCCGCCACCCTGCCCCGGGCTACGCGAGAACCTCGCGGACCGGTGTCCCGCCGCCGCCGATCTTGAAGGGGCGGCCATTGGGAGCGTGGAACTCTTTCTCCCAGGGGAGCCCCGCCGCCGCCGCGACGGTGCTGTTGAAGTCGGCGACGGAGATGGCGCCCGAATCGGGAGCATGGCCCCGCTCGTCGGAAGCGCCGTGGACCACGCCCCCCTTCACGCCTGCCCCGGCGAGGACGCAGGAGAACACCGCCGGGTGATGGTCGCGGCCGGCGTTGTCGTTGATCTTCGGCGTCCGTCCGAACTCCGTGGCCAAGACCACGAGCGTCGAGGCAAGCAGCCCCCGATCGGCAAGATCGTCGAGGAGCGTGGCGAGGGCCTTGTCGAGCGCGGCGGCCTTCGTGGGAAGCTCCTCGAACAACTCGCGGTGCATGTCCCAGCCGTTGAACTCCACCTCCACGATCCGCACCCCTGACTCGACGAGCCGGCGGGCGAGCAGGCACCCCTTGCCGATCGTCGCCGCCCCGTAGCGGTCGCGGGTCTTCTCGGGCTCCTTGGAAAGGTCGAAGGCCTCGAGATCGACGCTTCCCAGGAGCCGGACCGCCTCGGCATACATCCGATCGTAGGCCTCGATCTGGGTGCCTCCGTAGGCGGCCTTGAAGTCGCGATCGACCTTGTCGGCCAGCGTCAACCGCCGCTCGAAGTTCTCCTCACTGAGATACGCCGGGCGGGTCGTGTTCTCGAGGCCTGCCTTCGGATCGGCCACCGGCACCGGCGCGAGCGCCGGATCGAGAAAGCCGCTGCCGGGATGATCGTTGCCGTTGCCGACGAGGACATAGCCGGGGAGATCCCCCGGGCGCCGGCCGGCCGCGTGGAGCGCCCAGGCGCCGAAGGCCGGATGGCGGATGGAGTTGATCTGTGGGTAGCCCGTCCGCATCAGATACGTCCCCTGCTCGTGGGCCCCGGTTTGGGTCGTCACGGCGCGGAGGATCGCCAGCTTGTCGGACATGCCGGCGAGCTTCTTCATCGATTCCCCGAACACGATCCCGGGCGTCTTCGTCTGGATGACCCCCGTCTCTCCCTGCTCCTCACGCCCCGGTTTCGGATCGAAGGTGTCGAGGTGGCTCATCGCACCACGCATGAAGAGCGTGATGATGTTCGTGCCTGTGGGGAGCGGGTCGGCGGCCAGGCCCCTCGTCGGATCGGTCAGGATCGCGTCGAGGGCCGTCACGCCGAGGGCCGTGCGCGCGATCCGGGCCATCGCACCGCGGCGGGCCACACGGGAGTCGAGCCAGGGGAGGTTCATGGCGGGCGTCACTGGATGCCTCACTGAATGAAAAGGAACTCGCGGGTGTTGAGCAGTGCCCAGAGAACATTGCCGCATCCGGCGGAGATGTCGTCGGCAGACGCGATCTCGTCGAGGGCCAGCCTCCGATCCTCGTCGTCGGGGAGCCGGGAGAGAACCGACAGGAAGATGACGTCGACGGCCTGCTTTGGATCGTGCTCGGCCAGCTCGTCGACCACCATCGATCCCCGCTCGAGCATGGCGTGGGTGATCGGGCCGTTGAACATCGCCAGGATCTGCGGGACGGTGGCAACCGTGCGGTTGCCGTCGATCGTCTCCCGATCGCCTTGGCCGAACTGGCGGAGAAAGTGCCCGAGCGGCAGGGGGGTGGGGAGCTCGCTTGCCCGGGCGAGCAGCTGGCCTTGGTAGCCGAAGGTCTGCATCGTCTGGCGGCGCGTCTTGCGCGGGCTCTGTGAGTCCTGATAGCGCTCGAAGGCCGCGTGGGCCGCTTCCCAGCCCGGATTCTTCCCGGAGAGATCGAGGTTTGCCGCCGCGGCGAAGGCCTCGCCGGTGGGGCGCTCGTAGGCCCATGGGTCATGGGCCACGAGGGTGAGGATCGAATCCCAGAGTTGCTCGGCCGACTGCCGCCGGAGGGCCGGTGCGGAGAATGAAAACGCCTCGCCGGTCGTCGGATCCCAGGGGATCGCCCGCCGCTGCCAGGTCTCGGTGGAGACGACGATCCGGACGAACTCCCGGAGGTCGAAGTCGAGCCGGAGGATCTCGGCGGCGAGATGATCCATGAGCTCCGGATGGGACGGGGGATTGTCGGGGCGGAAGTCGTCGATCGGCTCCACCAGGCCGACGCCGAAGCAGAGCTTCCACAACCGGTTGGCGATCGTCCGCGCGAACTGCGGGTTGTCGCGGGAGGTCAGCCACGCGGCAAACTGCGCGCGGCTGTCGAGCCCGAGCGCGTCCTCCGGCACCTCCCCGAAGAGCACCTTGGCGGAAACCGAATCCTCCGGCTCGGCGTCGGCGTATTGGTAGTCGTGGGGGAGCTTCAGTTCACGGTCACGGAAGTTGACGATCGTGCCGTTGGCTTGGAGGAACTGCGTGAAAGCATTGTCGATTTTCGTGCCGTTGGCCTGGGCACGCTTGCGCGACTCGGCGATCAGCGCCCGGACGTTCTTCGTCGTGGCGTCGGTCGTGTCGGACCGGGCCTCCTTCCGCATCTCCTTGCGCACGGGCTTCTGCGGCTTGCCGCCGGTGCCCGATCGGGTGCCGGCGGTGAAGGCGGCCAATTCGTAGAACTGGTGCTGCGTCCAGGCGTCGAAGGGATGGTCGTGGCACTGCGCACAGCCGATCTGGGTGCCGAGAAAGACGCGCACCGTGTTGTCGACATAGGGGAGCGGCATCCCCTGGTCGCGGAGTTGGTAGCCGACCGCGGGGTTCTCCCACACCTTGCCGTCGGCGGTGAGCATCTCGTAGACCCACTGGTCGTAGGGTCGGTTGGCGGCGATCGACCGCTTCACCCAGTCGAGGTAGGGCTCGCTCCAGATCGTCTTCTGCGGGCGTTCGGTGAGGCGGAGCGTGTCGGCCCAGACGTTGTAGCTCCGGCTCACCCAGTCGGGGCTCTCGAGGAGGCTGTCGATGAGCGCCGCGCGCTTGTCGGGGTCGGTCGAGGCGAGGAACGCGACCGCCTCGTCATGCGTGGGGATCCGGCCGCCGAGATCGAGATGGATGCGGCGCAGAAACTGGGCATCGGTGAGCGGCGGGGGAGCCGTCACACCGTCGCGGGCGTGGCGCTCGGTGAGCAACGCATCGATCCGGGCCGCCGCCGCGCGGACGTCGTCGCGCGCGGTGCGGTCGATCGGTGCGACGGTGAACGACGCGCCATCCGGTGCGTCGCGGACCGCCGCCGGCAGCCGGAACCGCGCCGCGGCTTTCCTCGGGGCGGGCTTCTTCGTCTCGGCCCCGAGCGCTCCGCAGGTGGCGATGAGCAGGGCGACGAGGAGGGGACGGGAGAACGACGTCGTCGGCATGGTCGAGCGTTCCACGGTGGGGGGAATGGGGTGCCAAGCGACGGCCGGGGCCGGGCGGGTCTTCCTGAAGAATCCAACTGCCGAGCTGGAGAAAGGTTTCATGCGTTTCCTCCCCACCATATTAAAACGCCCTGCGGAGGCGTTTCAAAGCCATGTCCAGCCGGTCGGTGGGGCAGGCGGTGTTCAACCGGATGAATCCGGGCGCTCCGAAATCGACGCCGTCGGAGGGGCCGACGCCGGCCGCCACGCAGGCCGCGAACGGGTCGGGATGGCCGGTCTTCCGGCAGTCGATCCAGACCAGATAGGTCGCCTGCGGACGCGTCGCCTCGAGCCCCGCGATCCCCGCCACCGTGGCAAGAACGCGCTCGCGATGATCGGCAAGGACCGCCACGAGCCGGCGTCGCCAGGAGTCTCCATGGAGCCAGGCCGCCTCGGCGGCGGCATAGCCGAGCGGATTGACCATCGGCACCAACCCTCCTCCCGACGGCCGCCACCGCTTCCGTTCGCCAGCGTCGGGAATGATCGCTGCGGCGCACCCGAGGCCGGCGAGATTCCAGGTCTTCGACGGGGCGAAGAGCGTGATGCAGGTCCGCGCCGCGGGATGATCGAGCGTGGCGAAGGGGACGTGGGGGACGTCGTCGAGGACGAGGTCGGCCCAGATCTCGTCGCTCACCACCCGGATCGCGTTTCGCTCGGCGAAGTCGGCAAGCGCGAGCAGATCGGCCCGTGAAAACACCGTCCCGGTCGGATTGTGGGGATGGCAGAGCCAGAGGAGGCGCGAGCGGGGGGAGACAGCGGCCGTGAGCGCGTCGAAGTCGATCGACCAGCCGCTCGGCGCGTGGCCATCGCGCGCCAGGCCGACGCGCACGCAGCGTCGGCCGGCCGCACCGGGGAGGGAGAGGAACGGCGGATAGACCGGTGCGAAGGT
>Ga0208484_1000195_pt1 | contig 15509 bp, 10 predicted proteins | sample LakMenEpi09Aug11_FD_150682 | JGI IMG/M metagenome (GOLD analysis project Ga0208484, IMG submission 150682) | Freshwater microbial communities from Lake Mendota, WI - 09AUG2011 deep hole epilimnion (SPAdes) | ecosystem: Environmental > Aquatic > Freshwater > Lentic | place: Lake Mendota, Madison... | reverse complement strand
TGCGCCGACGGGAGTTCATGGACAACCCCTTCCCCCCCCTTCCCCAACGCCGCCCGCCTCGCCCCCTGTCGCCCCACCACAGCCATCCGCAGCCCTCGATCTCCCTGGCTTGTCCTTCGATGATCGGGAGGAACCTCTGACGCTCGCTGAGGTGCTCCAGAGCGTTCTCATCCATTATCCGCTCCTCCAGGCAATCGAGCGGGAGCGGGGGATCGCGTCGGGCAAACTGACGACGGCGATGGGCGCCTTCGACACCAACGTCACCATGGCAGGCAACGCCCTGTCACCGGGAAGCTACGAAAACTACCGCTCGGACTTCGGCCTCTCTCAGCAATTCATGACCGGAGGCATCAGCGCCTTCGGCGGATTCCGCACCGGTTACGGTGACTTCCCCACCTACAACCTCGCCCAGAAGACGGCCGATGCCGGTGAGTGGCGGGGCGGACTGACGCTCCCTTTCGCCAAGAACCGTGACATCGACCGGCCCCGGGCGGCACGCGCTCAGGCCGAACTCGACGTCGCCCTCGCCGAGCCGATCATCGAACGTGGACGGCTCGACTGGATGCGTGCCGCGGCACGGGCCTACTGGGCCTGGCAGGGGAGCGGTGAACGCTACGGCGCCGGTGAGAAACTCCTCGATCTCGCCGTTCGCCGTGACGGCGAACTGGCTCAGAAGGTCGAACGCGGCGCGGTCGCCAACTTCGAGCGGATCGACAACCAGCAGAACATCGCCCTCCGTAACGGATTGATCGTTCAAGCCGATCGGGCGGTGCAACAGGCCACGATCGACCTTTCGCTCTTCCACCGCGACGACTCCGGGAGGCCGCTCCTCGCCCGCCGGCGGCGGATGCAACCGCTGCCCGAACCGGTCCAGCCGACTCCGCTCCTCTATCAGGAGTCACTCGCCCGGGCGCTCGGAAGTCGCCCCGAGTTCCAGCGGCTTTCACTGCAACGCGAGAAGCTCCTCGTGGAACGTCGGCTGGCCAGCAACCAAACCCTTCCCAACCTCGACGGCCAACTCGTTGGCAATCAGGATGCGGGCTTCGGCAAAAGCGGTTTGTCGGGGCCCGACGGGCTCGATCGCCAGGTCTTGCAGGCCTCGCTCGTGTTCCAGCTTCCCGCCCAGCGCCGCGACGCCCGCGGCCGACTGGTGACCGTCGAATCCCAACTCATGCAGAACGACCGTCAGCTGCGCTACGCCGAGGACCAGGTGCGGGCCGAGGTTCAGGATGCCTTCTCCCTCATCGAGCGGGCTTACGAGTTCCACAAGCAGGCCAAGACCCGACTCGAACTCGCCAGGCTCGTGGCGGGCGGCGAGCGGGAGCAGTTGCGGCTCGGACGAAGTGACGTGCTCCGCGTCACGCTTCGCGAGCAGGCGAAGTTCGACGCTGAGCTGTTCGAAATCTCGGCCCGCCAGGAATTCTGGCGGGCGGAGAGTGATCTCCGTGCCGCCGACACCTCGCTCGGCCCGGACAATCCCGGACTTCTTCCCAACATGACCATCCGCCGAGTTCCCGAAGGGGATTGACCACGGTCGTCCGGCCAGTGGGGAGAGGCGTCGTCAGCGGGGTACGCAACGCCTCGCTCTTCGTTTCTCGACTCGCGCCCCTGGGCCGTCGCCATGCGTCACCGGATCCAGTGATCCATGTTCTCGTTGAAATAACCGACGCTGCCGTCGGCGCGGAGGGCATGGGCACCACCGCTCCCCTGGTCTTCGGTGCCAGGAAGGGCGTCGTCGTTGACCGCCGTACGGCTGAAGCACACCAGCCCGATCTGCTCGAGGTTGTTGCCACAACGTCTGCCATTCCTCAGGCGTCGCCCGCCAGCCAAAGCGATCGGCCGGCCAATGCCCGCAGCCGGCGGGGATGCTGAAAGCCGGTTTGCCGAGAGTGGGCCCGAGCGGGTCTATTCCGGGGGGATCTATCCAGCCCGGCCACGTCATGCACGACATCGACCTCATCCTCACGCTCGCCGGCGGCCTGTCGGCAGCCCTCGTTTTCGGATCCATCACGCAGCGACTGCGGCTGTCCCCGATCGTCGGCTACCTGATCGCCGGCGTCGTCGTCGGTCCGCACACGCCGGGCTTCGAGGCCGATGGAGACCTGGCCCGCGAGATGGCCGAGCTCGGCGTCGTCCTCCTTCTCTTCGGCGTCGGCCTCCATTTCCACCTCGGCGAACTTCTCGCCGTGCGATCGATCGCGTTGCCCGGAGCGCTCGTGGCGAGTGCCTCCGCGACGACGATCGGGACGATTCTGGGGCGGGCGGTCGGCTGGCCCTGGCCGGCGGCGATCGTGTTCGGTGGCTGCGTGGCGGTGGCGAGCACGGTCGTGCTCCTCCGCATCCTCGGCGATCACCGGGCCCTCCACACTCGCCCCGGGCATATCGCCGTCGGCTGGCTCGTCGTCGAGGACCTCCTCACGGTCGCCGCGCTCGTCGTCCTCCCCACGGTGTTCGGGGCCGGGGCCCCGACGGCCGGCGGAGTGGGACTGTCGCTGCTCCTTGCGGGAGTGAAGATCGTGGCACTCGTCGGTGTCGTCGTGATCGCCGGCGGCCGTCTGATTCCCGCGATCCTCGAGGCGGTCTCCGACACCGGCTCGCGGGAGTTGTTCACGCTGGCGGTGCTCGTCGTCGCCCTGTCGATCGCCGTCGGGGCGGCGCGGCTTTTCGGCGTGTCGATGGCCCTGGGGGCGTTCCTTGCCGGGATGATGGTGGGGCGGAGTGAGTTCAGCCTCCGTGCGGCGTCGGAAGCCCTGCCGATGCGCGATGCCTTCGCCGTGCTGTTCTTCGTCTCGGTGGGGATGCTGTTCGATCCCTCGGCCCTCTTCCGGGCACCTCTCACGATCCTGGCTGCCGTGGCGATCGTCATCTTCGTCAAGCCGGCAATTGCCCTGACGGTGATGCGGCTGCGGGGAGTGTCGTTGTCGATCGCGATCCCGGTCGCGGCGGCACTGGCGCAGATCGGGGAGTTCTCCTTCATCCTCGGCAACCTCGGCCGCGAGCTCGGCATCGTCCCGGCGGCCGTTCTCGAGGTCCTCGTCGCCACCGCGATCGTGACGATCACGCTCAACCCCATGCTCTACCGACTGGCCGATCGGATCTCGCGTTCGCTGTCCCGCCCACGATCGCTCGAGGACGATCCGCGTGCCGACGCCACCTCCGTCGCCTTCACGCCGAGCCACCGGGCGATCGTCGTCGGCTACGGGCCGGTGGGGAGCACGGTGACCGAATTGCTCCTCGACAACGGGATCGACCCGACCGTCATCGAGCTCAATCTCGAGACCACGCGCCGGCTCCTGGCCTTCGGTGTCCGCACCGTGTACGGCGACGCCAGTCGCCCGGAGGTCCTCGAGCGCGCGGGAATCGCCCGGGCCGACAACCTGATCCTCACTTCCGGGACCACGGGGGTCGACGCCGAGATCATCCGCGTGGCGAAGCGACTCAATCCGAACGTGAGGATCCTCGCCCGGACGCGATCCACGCGGGAGCTGCCCCTCCTCCGCCGGGCCGGGGCCGACGATGTGTTCTCCGCGGAGGGGGAGGTGGCGCTGGCCTTCACCGTGCGGATCCTCGAGGGGCTCGGGGCGAGCGCCGAACAGATCGACCGCGAGCGTGACCGGGTCGAGGCCACGTTCCGTGACGGCTAGCCGCACCCGAAGCGACCCTTCGACGTTTCTCTCATCCCGCCAGGAAGGACTCGACTCCATGCGCCGAACCGACAGACTCTCGATCAGGAGTGCGGTCTGGATCGCCTTCGCCAGCATCGTGATCGCGGCCCCTGCACCCGCGCAGACCGGCGGAGCACGAGAGCATCCTCCCCTCACCACCTGGGATGGCCGCCACTCCATCGACGCGATCCGTGCCACGGTCGTCTATTTCGTCCCCTCGGACCGCAGTCCGCTCCCGGACTGGCGCGAGCGGGTGGAATGGCTCTGCGAGCGGGTGCGACGCTTCCATCACCGCGAGTTTGCGGGCCGATCGCGGCTCACCACGACCATCCACCCCGAGCCGTTTCGTTCCACCGCCTCCACGGCAAGCGTGCGCGCAGGCGACGGCGATGCCGTCTTCTTCCGGACCCTCACCGAGGTCGATCGGGCCATCGACGTCGGCCGTGAAGCCGACGGCGCGTTTCCCGTGCTCCTCGTCCTCAGCGACATCAATTGGCGGCCACTCGATGACTTCTCCCGGCAGTCCCCCGACGGGAGCGGGTGGAAGTTCGACGGGGCGCTCACCGACGGCGGGCTGCACGTTCCCGGCGCCGCCGCCGGCGGGTCCCGCGCGGTCTACCTGGCCGACCGGGGGCGTGGCTGGGGACTCGTGAGCGGTGACGGGTGGCGCGTCCCCTGCCGGGGGAGCGATTGTGTCGTCTATCACGAGGGGATCGGCCACGCCATCGGACTGCCTCACCCTGAGCCTGCCGACGGCTCGGTGATGAGCGAGGGGCAATACCGCAGCGCCCTTGCCCAATCGTGGGTCGAAGCCGATCAGAAGAAGCGGCTCGGGTTCACGCCACCTGCCGCCGATGAGGCCCCTCAGGCCGACGCCGTCTTCGACGCCTTCACCGCCTCCCCCGAGCCGGCCGCGCCACGGCCGGGGCAACCGGTCACCTTGCGGCTCGCGCCCCCCGAACTGATCCCTGAGGGGCTGCGCGTCGAGGTGCAGACGAGCCTCCGCGGCCCCTGGACGAGCGTGCCGGTCGATGCCGATGCGCTCCGCGCCGGCGTGGTGCCCCTCGGTCGCTTCGATCGGCCCTGCGGCGTCGCGTGGCGGGTGAGAGGCCCTCTTCCGAAGGCCGCAGCACCGGGGAGCGCGGACGGGCACGGTGGACCGGAGGGCCCCTCGGCAGCCACGGCGTGGGGCTATTTCCAGGTCCGCATCACCCCGGATTCCCCTCCGCCGCCGGTCGACGTCGATCCCACCGACCGGGAAGCGGCGGTGATCACGGGCTCCCCGCCGGCGGCGGACGTGGTCGATCTCCTCACCCTGGTCGATCCGCGTCGCGACGGTGTGGCCGGCGACTGGACGCGTCACGACGCCGACGGGCGTGCGGAACTCGTCGCCCCGAAGGCGTTCGGCGCGAGGATCGAACTCCCCTACGCCCCGCCAACGGCTTACCGACTGACGCTGATCGTCGAACCGCTCGACGAGCCGAACGGGTTCTCGATCGGCCTCCGGTCGGGCGATCGACGGTTCCTCGCCCTCCTCGGTTTCGGTGCCGCGGGGGGGCGTGTCAGCGCGCTGGAGAACGTCGACGGCCGCAACGTGGCCGACAATCCGACGCGGATCGAAGGGGATGTCTTCCGGCAGCACCGTCCGGCGGAGATCGTCTGCGCCGTCGAGGCCGGAGCGGTGTCGGTGACGGTCGACGGACGGCCCTGGATCGCGTGGAAGGGGAGCACGGATCGGTTATCGCTCTCCGACTATTGGCAGACACCGCGGCAGGAGGCGATGTTCCTCGGCGCCTACGACTGCCGCTACCGGGTGCTCCGGGCCACGCTCGAACCACTCGTCGGAGAGGGGCGATCGCTGGTGGATGAAGCGCCCGCCCCCCGAAGGTGACCAGGCGACCGGGACACATGCGAATCCCGTGAGGATCCTAGGTCGCAGTCGAACCGGCGGGGTACAACGTCCTCTCACCCACCACCCCGTGTGAGGCCACCATGCGTACCCCCCCGTCCCCCCGCCGTCGAGCTTCGCTCCTCGGCCTGACGCTCCTCTCGACGGCTTGCCTCGTCTCGCTGGCGGGGGCCGAGGATCCGCCGCGCCGCACCCCCGGATCGCAGCCGGATGGGTCGGTCGTCCTCCCCAATCAATGGTCGCTGCGACCGGTCGGGCGGCAGGTGGAGGTGGGGGATTTTCCGGTCAACATCGCGATCCACCCCGATGGCCGCCATGCCGTCGTCCTCCACTGCGGCTTCGGCCCCCACGAACTGGCGGTGATCGATCTCGAGTCCCGGAAGCTGATCTCTCGCACCCGCGTCGACGAGGCTTTCCAGGGCCTCGCCTTCGATCGTGAAGGCAGCCGCCTGTACGTGTCGGGAGGGGCCGCCGAGACGATCCTTCCCTTCCGGTTCGAATCCGGGGCGCTCGTGCCTCTCGATGCAATCCCCCTCCGCGACGAGACGCTCCGCGGCATCCCCTCCGGACTCGTCGTCGATGCGGCCGGGACGACGCTCTACGCCGCCAACGTCTGGGGGCACTCGGTCTCGAGGGTGACGCTCACCGCGGACGAGGGGGCGACCGTCGACGAGCTCCTTCTCGTTGACGCACCTCCTGCCGCGGCCCCTTCGACCGTGCCGACGAGCGACGACCCGTCGATCACGAAGCGCGCCGACGTCCTCCTCGAGAGGGTCGTGGCAGACGCCCCCTACCCCTGGACATGCCTGCTCGACGAACCGCGGCAGCGGCTCTACGTCTCCCTCTGGGCCCAGGCCGCCGTGGCCGTGATCGACACCCGTGCATGGCGCGTCATCGACCGGATCGACGTCGAGGAGCACCCCAACGAGATGGTGATGTCGCCCGATGGCAAGCGTCTGTTCGTCGCCAACGCCAACCGCAACAGCGTGTCGGTCATCGACATCGACGCGGGCAAGGTGGGGGAGACGCTCGTCGCCACGCTCACGCCAGACGCCCCTCCCGGCAACACCCCGAACTCGCTGGCGATCTCCGCCGACGGCGAGTTGCTGCTGGTCTCCAATGCCAACATCAACGCCGTGACGGTGTGGGAGGTCGAGGAACCGGGGGCGGCCCGGAGCCTCGGCTTCATCCCGGTCGGCTGGTATCCCACCTGCGTCCGCCTCACCGCCGACGGTCGCCGGCTCCTCGTCGCCAATGGCAAGGGGCAGATCTCCGACTCCAACCGCAACGGTCCGCGGCCGGGCTACGCTCCCGATGCCCCTACCCCCGACTACATCGGCGGCCTGTTCGACGGCACGGTGTCGTTCGTCGACCTTCCCGCGGGCGAAGCCCTCACCGGCCAACTCGCCGCCTGGACGGAGCGGGCCTTCGCCTGCCAGCCCCCGGATGCCGACGAGCTGTTCTCGGAGGAGGACCTCGACGGTCATCCTGTCCCGCTTCTCCCCGGGGCCAAAAGCCCGATCACCCACGTGATCTACATCGTCAAGGAGAACCGCACCTATGACCAGGTCCTCGGTGACATGCCCGAAGGACACGGCGACCCGACCCTCTGCCTGTTCCCCGAGCGAGTGACCCCCAATCACCACGCCCTCGCCAGGGAGTTCGTCCTCCTCGACAACTTCTATGTCGAGAGCGAGGTCAGTGCCGACGGCCACGAATGGAGCATGGGCGCCTACGCCACCGACTTCGTCGAACGCCAATGGCCCCTCTCCTACGGCCACAACCGCCGGAAGAAGTTTCCCTATCCCTCCGAGGGGAGCTTCGATGCCGCCGCCCGACCAGCCGGCGGCTATCTGTGGGACCGGGCGATCGCCGCAGGGGTGAGCTTCCGTAGCTACGGCGAGTGGGTCGCCAACGGCAAGACCGCAGACGCCCCCTGCACGCCGAAAGTCGAGGCGCTCGAAGGGCGCATCGATCCGCTGTACCGAAGCTTCGACCAGGACTACTCCGACCTGAAGCGCGCCGACCGCTTCCTCTCGGAGTTGGCCCGTTTCGAGGCCGAGGGGGAGATGCCCAGGCTTCAGATCGTTCGGCTCCCCAACGATCACACGAGCGGCGCGAGCCCCGGGAAGCTTACCCCGACTGCGTTCATGGCCGAGAACGACCTCGCCTTCGGGCGGATCGTCGAGGGGGTGAGCCGATCGAAATTCTGGCCGACGACGGCGATCTTCGTCGTCGAGGATGACGCCCAGAACGGCCCCGACCATGTCGATGCCCACCGCACCATCGCCTTCGTGATCAGCCCGTGGGCGAAGCGAGGCGCCGTCGATTCGAACCTCTACTCGACCAGTTCCATGCTCCGCACGATGGAGTTGATCCTCGGACTCGATCCGATGTCGCAGTTCGACGCCGCGGCCCTCCCGATGATCGACGCCTTCGCGAAGGCACCGGTCCTCGAGTCGTATCGATGCCGGCCAGCGGAAGTGTCGCTCGACGAAAAGAACGTGGCGACGGCCTGGGGGGCGGAGGCGTCGGTCGCCATGGACTTCTCCGTCGAGGATGCCGCCGACGACCTGCTCCTCAACGAGATCGTGTGGCGCAGCGTCCGCGGCGCCGGGTCGCCGATGCCGGCACCGCGACGGGCGGCCTTCGTCTTCGCCTCCGAGGAGGATGACGACGAAGAATCCCCCACCGCCGTGGACGGCGCGGACGACGCCCACGCACACCGACGCGACTGACCGGGTGCCGGCCTGAGCGACATCAGGATCGCTCGGCTCCGTGCCTCGCACCGGGAAAGCTGAAGGCCCGGTCGGCATGCGCCGACCGGGCCTTGGTCGCTTCGTGCACCGTGCGCGACACGCCGGTCACTTGTAGTTGTCGAGTTCGATCACGAGGTCGGGCATCTCGCCTGTCACCTCCTGCTCGATCTTCGACTTCCGTTCGCTGAACTTGCCCTGGAGGCCGTCGCCCCGGCCATTCATGTGGACGACCGACACCCGGTACTTCCCCTTGGGAATGTTGATGGTGAAGGCTCCCAACTCGTCAGCGAAGACGGTATTTGAGAAGTCGGCCCCCCCACTGCCGTCGATGCGGACGAACTTGACGTTGACGCTCGCCGCCTTGGCGGCGGCCATCACCGGGTCGAGGGGGAGCGGATTGCCTCCCCGCACGATCTTCCCGCTGACCTTGAACTCCGGTTCGGTCTTGTTGCTCCTCGGCCCACAGCCGGCGAGGGCCGTGGCACCGACGAGCAGGAGGCAGAGCGGCATAAGGACCGCCCGACGCGAAAGACCCGGGCCGATCGAAGTACGCGACATCAGTACTCCACCCGCTTTCCGTCGTCACGGTGGCCCATCCGCCGCCATATCAATTCGTTGATGTTGTAGTTGATGGTCCGCACCGAACCGTCACAGAGCACGATGTTGATCACCGACGGATGCGCCGCACCGAATCGTCCGTCGCCGTACCAAGTGCCGGAACGGTCGCCGTCGGACTGCGGAACGAAACCGGTGTGCCGCATCGTGTCGTGGTCCCAGCCGGCCGTGTAACCCTCGTTGTCATCGCCGCACATGTTCCCCTTGCAGTTGTCGTTGTCGAGGGCCTTTTCACCGAGGAGCACCACGTTCGTCGTGCCGTCCTTGACGCCGTTGAACGTGCACAGTTTGCGGAGGTCGAGATTCGGCTCATCGCCATCGACCCGGAGGATCGGGCCGTCTCCTTCGTTGTGCCACGGGGCTCCTTCGCCACCGAGCCAATTGTCACCCGTGTCGAGGCTGTTGCCGGCGTAGTCGGTCTGGGCAAACGGGGCCCGGCCGCCCGGAAACGGGGCTCCGTACCATTCCCCTGACGACTTCACGCCATCGGAGGCGGAACGGCGGCTGGGGCAGAAATACTGCGCCACCGGTGTCCCACGCGCCATGTAGAACCGCTCCCAATCGGCGATCGCACCGTTGCCGTCGACGTCCTTGGCGCCGTTGCCGAGCCACAGGGCCTCGTTCTCGAGGTAGGGAAGGATCTGATAGCCCCACCCGGCGTACTGCTGGTTTCCGCTGGCAGGCCGACCGTTGTTGAACGACCACGCCCCCCACCACCAACCACCGGTGGGCAGATACTGCCGGGTGTCGTGGTGGTTGTGCACCGCGAGACCGAGCTGCTTGAGTTGATTGCTGCACTTGATGCGGCGTGCCGACTCACGGGCGGACTGGACCGCCGGGAGGAGGAGGCCGACGAGCGTGCCGATGATGGCGATCACCACCAGCAACTCGACCAACGTGAAAGCCCGGGTCTGCCGCGTGACGGTAGGCCCGACGGTCTCGATTCGAGCACCCATGACGATTCTCCAGCTTGAGAAGACGAAATGAATAAGCGCCGGAAGATGAGGATCAGGTGAAGATCATGTGAGTTCATCGGCCGGGGTCCACGTTTGTCTCCACTCCTCCGCTCCCGCCACCGTCCATGAGGAACCGGCAAACGGCAACGAAACAGCGGCGATACACGAACACCCGAGACGACTTTCCCCCCGGACCAGACCCCAGAACCACCGCAAGAGACTACGACTTCGGGCTCCGACCGGCAAGCCGACAGGGCCCCAAAACCCTCCCGATAGGGGGGGGCATGTGGGCTATGGGTCATCGGTCGCCGGCGAGCATCGCCGCGGCCAGGAGCATCGTCCCGGCGTGGATTTCGACAATGCTCCCGATGTCGGTGCAGTAGCCCCCGCCACAGACAATCCCCACCGGCACGCCGGCGGACTTTGCCGCACCGAGCACGCGCCGGTCGCGGTCGAGGAGTCCGGCCCGGCTGACACAAAGCCTCCCCAGCCGATCCCCCTCGTACGGATCGGCCCCGGCAATGTAGAGGAGGAGATCGGCCCGGCGGCCCCCCAGGGCCCCGTCGATCGCCGCATCGACGGCGGCGAGGTAGGTGTCGTCGTCGGTGCCGTCGTCGAGGCCGATGTCGAGATCGCCTGGATGCTTGCGGAGTGGGAAGTTGCGTTCCCCGTGGACTGACACCGTGTACACCGACGGGTCGGAGGCGAAGATCTGCGCCGTGCCGTTTCCCTGATGGACGTCGAGGTCGAGGATCACCACCCGCCCGACGTCGCCACGCGCCTGCATCTCACGGGCGGCCACCGCGGTGTCGTTGAACACGCAGTAGCCCTCCCCCCAATCACTGCCGGCGTGGTGCGTCCCCCCGGCCAGGCTCGCCGCCATCCCGTCCTCGAGCGCTGCCGCTGCCGCATCGATCGCGGCGCCGGTGCTCCGCAACGAGCGTGAGACGAGCGACGCACTCCACGGGAAACCGATCCGTCGCACCTCTGCGGGCGAGAGCGTGCCGGCCATCACCCGGCCGACGTAGCCACGATCGTGCACCCGGAGGAGTTCCTCGTCGGTGGCAGCATGTGGCTCGATGAACTCGAGGGCCGCTCCGGCCCGCGCCTCATCCTCGAGCCGCAACCGCAGCCGGCGGTATTTGTCGAGTGGGAAACGGTGCCCCGCCGGAAGCTCGAGCGGAAAACGATCGCACGGGAACAGGCGCATCGACAACGCCCCCCAGGGACCTTCAGCCCGACCGGCGGCGGCGCCACCACACGCCGAAGCCGATCCCGCCGGCGGCGAACAGTTGTGTGATCGTGGCCGGTTCCGGAACGGCCAGCGCCACGATCTGCGGCCGGTAGAAGGAGAGATCGGCGAAGTAGGAGGTGTTGTAGAACGCGGCCGTGGAGGTGCCGCCCGGCTGCTGCGGAAGCAGCCCCTGGGCAATGATGATGCCGGCGAGGTTCCACCGGCCGGCCTGCTTCACGAACACCGCCCCACCGGAGTCGCCGTTCACGACCTGCGCCTCGTTGGTGGAAACCTGCGGATCGAACGTCGTTTCGAGGGAGAACACATCCCCGGTTCCGGCGTTGATCCAGAGAGCGTCGTCGATCATGTTCGTGCCCCACCGCATCGACTTCGTCGCATCGGTCTTGAAGCCCGCTTCATTGGCGAGATCCGCGGTGGTCTCCGTCCAGATCCAGGGGTTCGACGAGGTGTTGATGTCCCAATAGGTCGGAGTCTGCTGCTGAAGGCGTCCCCGGCCGATCATCGTCACCATGTCGCCGATCGCCGGTGCGGTCGAGGCGACCTGAATGAACGGGAGGCTCACCGACGGCGCGTTGATCCGAAACATGTAGAGATCGGTGAGCGCCGATTTTCCGGCCGTTCCGTTGTTCGTGAGCCGCTGGCCGGTGCCGGGGATCGCCGCATACTTCACCCCGCCGAGGGTGATTCCGTCGCTCGCGCCGACATGGTTGGCCGTGAGCACCCACCCGTAACCGATGTAGACACCCCCGCCGACGCCGATCGCCCCGACGTTGTTCCAACCGGGGTCGTCGGCCGGGGCGGACATGTTCGTCGAGCCGGCGTTCACCAGATCGATGACGACCGCCGACACCGAACCGGACAGGGGGCCGAAGGCCATGAACGCCATCACGACCAACCACCGCCATGCTGCTCGACTGCGCATGTCGCGTCTCCTCGTTCGTGCCATCGTCGGGCAAGGCGTCGGGAAGGGGAGCGGCCCCGAACCCCTTCCGCGGGGAATGGTACGCATTCGCATGCCGGATCGTCGAGACGATTCGTCCACCCCGAAAGGCCGCTCCGCCGCGGCGCCCTCACACCGAGGGGGGCGATATCAGCCCGTGGAAAAAGTCATTCCTGACCTTTTTGCGCGTGGAAACCCTCCGGGTTCTGAGGGTGCTGCGCACCGGTGACCGCCTCGTGCGGTCGGGCCGGCACTTCATCCACGGCCTGCTATCCGTCGAACGGTTACGAACCTCGCCTTCGCCCCTCCGGGGCCGAACTCGGCCCCTTGGATCCCCGGTATCACCTCGAAGCGGGCCTGTTCGATCGACTCGATCTCCCAGCCGTCGAAGAACGTCGCTCGGATCTCCTCGTCGGACACCCGGCGCGGCCCCTGTGTCCCCGGTTCATCGATCGACATGCAGAGCATGAAGACCCTCGCGCCCGGTTCGAGCAGGGAACGGAGGGCATCGACGTACGCGGCTCGGTTGGCGTCGTCGAAGGAGTGGAAGAGGCCGCAATCGGTGACGGCGTCGAAACGCTCGGGGATCGAGGCGACGGCCGTGGCGTCGATCTGGAGGAAGTTCACCGCCAGTCCCTGCTCGGCCCCCTTGCGCCGCGCCACCTCGAGCGGCGCCTCGAGGTAATCGATCCCCGTCACGGCGTGGCCGCGGGACGCGAGCCAGAGCGCCAGGTCACCGGTGCCGCATCCGGCGTCGAGGACACGGCCGACGATCCGCGGGGCGGCGGCGACGAATGCCGCTTGCGGCCGTCCGATGTCCCAGGGGGCCTTGGGCAACGCGTAGTACTCGACGAACCGGGCACGTTGCGCCGTCGCGTCGGCCCCGCCCCCATCACCGGCCACGGGGCCGCTGGTCATTTCTTCCGTCCCTTCTTGGCTGCCGGCTTCATCGCGGCCGGAGTTTTGGAGTCCCTCTGCCGTGCGTCATGCCTCGGGATGCGCGGCGCCGGGGGCCTCACCGGGATCGGTCGAATCGGAAGACAACGGCTTTTGCTCGACGGCCTTGCGATCCTTGACGGCCCGTTCGTAGGCATCGCGGTACAGGTCGGCGTGACTCGACATGATCGACTCGATGCCAGGGATCCCCAGGGAGGAGAGCGGCACGAATCCGGCAGGGGGCGTCGCCGCCGCATCACGGGGTGCCTCTGGGGCATCCCGCCGCGGTCGGTCCTTGCGGGGACGCCGCGGTGGCTCGCGGCCCCCCTCGCCCCTGGGACGGAGGGGCGGGAGCCACCAGACGACCCCGTTTTGCATGACGATGCGGTTGACGCCCATGTCCCCGTTCCTCGGTTCCTGATTCGCCCCACCCTGGAGTGGATGGCGAGCGTCCACTCCCCCTCGACGACGGCAGGATCGCGCGGGGGTCCGACGCGGATCGCTTGGGGAATCGCCCGGTCCACGGCCTGTCAGCCGGGCCCGCCCGAAACGCGCCATGGTTGGTATCGAACCGGCCATGCCCCGAGCCCTGCGGCGGCCCGATGACACGGGCGCCATCGGAACAACCGCTCCGGTCGGGCATCCGAGAGGCCCACGGACCGGCAAAACCCCCGTTGCCGTCGGGGGAGCGGCGGACTATGGTCCCTCCCCCCTCCGGGCCGTCCGGAGGCATCCCCCGCCCCGGCGGGCATGCCATCGCAGAGGAGACTTCCATGGCGAACGGATTGACCACGGGTTCTGAGCTATCGGATCGTTCAGCTCCCAGTCCTCACCCGGGCGCGGGGCCTGCGGCGGCCCACCACGGCCCCGGATCGGCACCGGCCTTGCGCGCCGTGCCGCGGTGCACGCTGCGCTTTGAAAAGACCGCCGATGGATTCAAAATCCACTGCGAGTGTCCCGATCAGGCTGCCTGCGGCACACTCCAAAACCTCTGCCGGAGCCTCGCCGAGGGAATGTGCAGCTGCACGTGCACGAAGAACGGGATCTGCGTCGCCCAGTGCAACCTCTGCTTCTGCAACTGCCGATGTGAGCCGACTCCGAAGGGGATCTGCATCACCTGCTCTTCCGGCGACAAGGACTGCTGCAGGTTGATCCAGGGATGCTGCGAGTGCCTGGCTTCCTGCTGCCAGGCTGGGTGCGCCTGCACCATCTCCCTCGGGGGCGTGCCGATCTGCTGCGGCACCCAAGTCTGCTGAAAAGACCCGAACACCCCGGACCGTGGACCACCTCTTCGCCCCGCAGCCGTGATCAGCGGCCCCCGCGGGGGGGGTAGTCTGCGTTTTCCGGGGAAAAAAACGAGAAAGCCCGCCTGAAAAGCAGTTTTTCAGGCGGGCTTTTTTATTTCCCTCAAACATACACAATGATGTTGACGATGTTGATCATGAATAACATACTGAGCGTAATTAAAGTCGAATCCTCCCGTTTTTCATCGAGACAATCCGCCGATGACGCTGCCACGCCTGCTGTTTGGAGTGACGTTCCTCTCGGTCGCCTCGCTCGCCGGACTGCTCGCCGGATGCGCCAAGCCGACCGGTGATGGCGTGGGAACCACGCCGACCGTCGAACTCCTCAACGTCTCCTATGACCCGACGCGCGAGCTCTACAAGGACATCAACACTGCCTTCGCCAAACACTATTTGGCCAAGCACGGCACCGAGGTGGCGATCAAGCAGTCGCATGCCGCGTCGGGGAGCCAGTCGCGGGCCGTGATCGACGGCCTCGAAGCCGACGTCGTGACCCTCGCCACCTGGCCCGATGTCGAGGCGATCGCCAAGGCGGGGCTCGTCAAGGCCGACTGGCAGCACCGCTTCGACAATGCGTCGATCCCCTACCACTCGGTCGTCGTGTTCGTCGTCCGCAAAGGGAATCCGAAGGGGATTGCCGACTGGCCGGATCTCGATCGTGACGGCATCGAGATCATCACCCCGAATCCGAAGACGTCGGGCAACGGCAAGTACAGCTTTCTCGCCGCTTGGGGATCCGTCCTCGCGGCCGGTGGTTCGGCCGACGACGCCCGCGGCTTCGTTGAACGCCTCTACCGCCGCACGCCGGTCCTCGATACCGGCGCCAGGGCCGCCACTGCCACCTTCTCCCAAAAGGGGATCGGCGACGTTCATCTGACGTTCGAGAACGAGGCTCATCTCGAGGTCGACGAATCGAAGGGGGCCCTCGAAATCGTCTACCCGAAGCGATCGATCCGCGTCGATCCGCCGGTGGCGGTCGTCGACGAGAACGTTGACCGGAAGTCGACCCGCCATGCCGCCGAGGCCTATCTCGGATTTCTCTACTCACCGGAAGGAAAGGCGATCGTCGCCAAACACCACTACCGGCCGTGGACTGCAGGCACCGTCGGGCCTCCGGAAGGCTTCCCCGCCATCGAGATGTTCGATGTCGAGTTCGTCACCGGCTCATGG
>Ga0208484_1000194_pt1 | contig 15585 bp, 13 predicted proteins | sample LakMenEpi09Aug11_FD_150682 | JGI IMG/M metagenome (GOLD analysis project Ga0208484, IMG submission 150682) | Freshwater microbial communities from Lake Mendota, WI - 09AUG2011 deep hole epilimnion (SPAdes) | ecosystem: Environmental > Aquatic > Freshwater > Lentic | place: Lake Mendota, Madison... | reverse complement strand
CCGAGGTCGTGAAGCTCGTCGGCGAGGAAAACCAGTCGTGCCCGGTGCTCGTGCTCCCCGCAGGCGAGACGCCGGCTGGCGTGCCGGTGGCCCATGGCAGAGCGTTCGTCTCCGGGCCGGAGGCGATCATCAAGTATCTCGCCGACCACTACGGCACCGCCCGGTCGCACTGACCGGATTGAGTGTCAGCGGAGATCGGCGAGCGAATAGCTCGTGCTCCGGCCACGCCCGGGATTTTTCACGAGGATGCCCCGCGTCTCGAGATCCTGGATGTCGCGGAGGGCCGTGTCGGACGAGCATTTCGTGATGCGGGCATATTTCGAGGTGGTCATGCCCCCCTGAAAACCATCGAGGAGGCGGTTGACGACCATCCGCTGTCGGTCGGTCACCGGAGCACCTTCGGCGAGTGTTCGCCAGACAACGGCTTTGGCGAGCACCGCGTCGACGAGCTGACCGGCATTCTTGATGGCACGCTCGAGGCACTCGAGAAACCAGATCATCCACGGGGTGATGTCGAGATCCCCCCGCTGGGTGCGTTCGAGGATTCGGTAGTAGTCCTTGCGCTCGGCTTCAATCTGCGTCGACATGCTCGAGAAGCGTTGCGGACAGCCGTCGGCACGGGCCAACATGAGGTCAGCCAGAGCACGGGCCAGCCGCCCGTTTCCATCCTCGAATGGATGGATCGTGACGAACCAAAAGTGGGCGATCGCGGCGCGAAGGACCGGATCCTCTTCGGTGTCGGTATTGCACCAGGCGATGAATCGCGCCATCTCGCCGGGCACTCGATCGGCGGCGGGGGCTTCGAAGTGGATCCGCTCCCGGCCAAGCGGCCCCGACACCACCTGCATCGGCCCCGCCTCGACCGGGCGCCACAGGCCGACCGCGATCGGACGCGTCCCGCTGTACCCCACCGGGAACAGAGCCGCATGCCATCCACACAATCGCTTTTCAGAAAGTGGCTCCTGAGCGTTTTGCGTGGCGTCGAGTGTCACCGCGACGATCCCCTCGACGTCGCGATGCGTGCGGCGAACGCCCCCCTCCGGTAGCCCGAGCCGGCGCGCGATCGAGGAGCGGACGTCGGCAACCGCGAGCCGTTCCCCTTCGATCGCCGACGATTGGACGACGTCACTCGTCAGCACCCGCAGGGTGGCCTCGACCTGAAGGTCGAAGCCGAGCCCCCGCATCCGCCCGAGGAGCACCCCCTGCGCATAGCGCGTCCGAACGAGCGCCTGAAGAACGACCCGGGCGTCCCAGCGAAACGCCGGCCAGAGCTTTTTTTCGTGGATGAACGCCATAATCGCCGCATCTTTTGCGGCGATTATAACCCCCATTCGCCGCACGCGGAAATTGGGACGTGCTGCGCTACCGCGGCTGGCTCGAAAGCTGCACGAGCGCCTCGATGACTCGGGCGCGGGCCGTGGCGTCCTCGAGGATCAGATAGCGGTGCTTCCCCTGGGGATCGGGGGTGAAGGTCGTCGCCCCCGTCTCCGTCACCGTCACCTTCCCCGGCTCCGAGCGTTCGAAGTAGCCACGCTCCCCGAGCACACCGTCGAGGACGCTCGTCAGATCCCAACTCGGGCGGTCCTGCGGCGGCGGGGAGAGGATCTTGTACGACTCCGCCACCGGATGATGGGGGACGTCGCGGAAATCCTCGAGGATGCTCTGGCTGGGGTACGGGAGGGCGATGCCGATCTCGAATCCACTCCAGATCATCTCCGTCGGCCACGCCTCCGCGAGCTTCGCTGCGGCGGCCCGATCCTTGACGACGTTGTATTCCCCGTAGGCCGCGTTGCCATCGATCGGCTTGAACGCGCCGGCCATGAGCTCGAGGAGCTTCACTTTCTTCGCCACGAGGGCCTTCCCGTCGAGGGGGCTCGTCGCATCGGCGGGGCTGTCGAGCAGGCGGGCGAGATTCGTCGAGAAGCCGACTTGAACGACGACGACCGAGCCGTCCTCCGCCCCGGCGAGCGCCTTTCGCAACACCGTGACCGCGTCGGGGGCTTCACTCCCGGAGCGGAGCTTGTGGGGATAGCGCTCCCTGCCGGCGAAGGCAGGATCGTCATAGGTCGCCTCGGCGAGCTTGAGATAGACGCTCTGCTCCTCGACACCACCGGGGCGGACGACGCCGATCGGGATCTCGGGGCGGCCGTAGAAGGTGTTGATCCCGTCCACGAAGGGGGCTGCGAGCGCGTGATTGGCCGTCACCGTCACCGCGATCAGCCGGCACTGCTCGCGCGACTCGAGCGCATGGAGCATGGCGAGCGCCGCGACATCGTCGCAGTCGCCGCAGATGTCGGTGTCGAAGATCACCGGGACCGGGGCCGCGGCGACGGGCCCCGCAGACAACGCCGCGAGCATCGCCGCGACAAAAAACGCCAGGGCCAGTCCGTGACCGGTGAAACGTGCCATTCCAACCACTCCCCAGAAAAGATTCCTTCCCGGTCTCCCCTCGGCCCCTCCGGCAGACAGACTGCGGCCGGTCGAGGCAGCCCCACTCACGCGACTGCGAGCATCCGCTCGAGCGCCACGACCGCCCACTTGGCCGTCTCGTCGTCGACCCGGATGACGTTCACCGCATCGCCGGCCTCGAGATGCTCGAGGCTCCAGCAGAGGTGCGCAAGATCGATCCGGTACATCGTGGCGCACATGCAGACCACCGGCGAAAGGAAGCGGATCTCCTGATCAGGATGGGCGCTTTCCAGTCGCTTGACGAGATGGAGCTCGGTGCCGATCGCCCACTTCGTGCCGGGGGGCGCTTGCTCCACCTGGCGGAGAATGTAGCTCGTCGAGCCGACGAGATCGGCCTTGTCGACCACCTCCATCGAGCACTCGGGATGGACGAGGATCTTCACGCCCGGCATGGACTTGCGTATCCCGTCGACATGCTCGGGGCGGAACATCGCGTGGACGCTGCAGTGCCCCTGCCAGAGGATGACACGCGCCTTCCCGAGCCTGGCTTCGTCATTGCCACCGAGCACGGGCTCGTGCGGATTCCAGACGCACATTTCGTCGAGACCGATGCCCATCGTCCGCGCGGTGTTGCGGCCGAGGTGCTGGTCGGGAAAGAACAAGACGCGACGACCGCGGGCGAAGGCCCATTCGAGGACGGCCCGGGCGTTGCTCGAGGTGCAGACGATCCCGCCGTGGCGGCCACAGAAGGCCTTCAGGCTCGCGGCGGAGTTGATGTAGGTGACGGGGGTGAGGTCGGAGGTGTCGATGACGGTGCCGAGATCGGCCCAGGCATCCTCGACCTGCGTGATCGCCGCCATGTCGGCCATCGAGCAGCCCGCCGCCAGATCGGGGAGCACGACGGTCACCCGCCGGCCGCCACGGGCCGCGACCTTCTCGGGGCGGTTGGCGAGGATGTCGGCCGTCTCGGCCATGAAGTGAACGCCGCAGAAGGCGATCGCCTCGCACTCGTCGCGCTCGGCGGCCGAGCGGGAGAGTTGGTAGCTGTCCCCCTGGAAGTCGGCGTGGGCGATGACGCCGTCCTGCTGGTAGTGGTGACCGAGGATCACGAGCCGGCGGCCCATCCTCTGCCGTACCCCCTCGATCCGCGCCGCGAGTTCGGCGTCTGGAAGGGGGCGATAGTCGGTGAACGGGCCCGGAACGGGCGGGGCGGCGACATGGCTGCTCATGGGCTTCAGTATACGACCGGCGTGCGGACGCTGCCGCCATCGCTATACTTTCGTCCCGACGGCTACCGTGGCCTGCGGCCCCCCAGGGGGCCCCCGCGGACCGCCAGAACCAAACGGGAAGGATGGCTCGATCGATGGCGCGGAAAGTGGTGAATCGCAAGGAACTGCGGGCGCAGGCCGACGCCGCGGAGGCCCGGGAGAAGTCCGAGGGCAAGAAGGAAAAGGCCCCCAAGGCCGCGAAGGCGGTCAAGGAGAAGAAAGAGAAGAAGGAAAAGGCTCCGAAGGAGCCGAAGGTCGCCGCCAAGAAGACGGTCCGCAAGAAGGTCGCCAAGGAAAGCCGCCTCAAGGCGTTCTGGGGTGTGTTCAACCAGGGGATGAAGCGGCTGGTGCTCTTCGAATATGCCGACAAGAAGGCCGCCGAGAAAAAGGCGGCCGAGTTGACCGCTTCGTCGCGGGCGACCCACTTCATCCAGTTGGTGAAGGAAGCGATCACCGAGTGATCCCCGTGGGGCGATGCTTTTCGCCCTCGAACTCCCTTCCGAGGGCATCGTTGATGATCCGCTCCGGAAAGGTATCGACGACGATCCGCGCTGCCGGGGGCCCCTGCCCCGGCCCGCGGTCCGGTCGGCAGGCTTCTCCGCCGCACCGTTGGCAGTGGCTGTTGACGGCGGTCTGCGCAGCGGCGCTCGTCGCACCGGCGGGATTCATCGCGCCGGGATGCTCGTCGAAGCCCGCCGTCAAGAAAAAGGGGAAAGGGGGCGAGACCCGGAAGCGGCCGGAGACGGGCCTCGCGGAGCTTGCCGGCACGGAGACGACGGCTCCCTCGACACCACCGGACTCCGCAGGGGTTCCACAAGATCCCGCAACGCCCGCGAGCGGCGCTGACGAACCTTCTCCCGACGTTGCCGAAGGCGACGCCAGCGAAACCACGACCGCATCGGAGGCCCGGCAGGAATCGCCTCCGCCACGGCAGGCGCCGACTCCCGAGGAGGCCGAACCGCCGCGGACTGACCTGGATTCGCCCGCGGCGTCGCTCGACACCGTCGCGGCGGCGGCAACCGGCAGCGCGAATCGACCGACATCAAAACTCGTCGATCCCGACACCGCGCTTGTGCTCGACGGAGGCCGGGTCGAGGTCTGCTCCCCGCTCGGCTGGACCCGTTCGCCCCGATCGCAGAACTATCTCGTCCGCTACCAACCCGGTCCGCGGAAGTCGTTCCCCTCGATCGTCGTGATGGCGGAGCCGGCGCCGGCCGGCCTCGACGCGATCGACGCCGGCAACCAGGGGGATCTCGTCGCGGCGATCGGCGCGAAACTCGCCGAGGCGTTCCCCGCCGATGGCGTCTTGAAGCCGATCAAGAAACCGGCTGCCGCCACCTTCGGCCCCCACGCCGGCGTCGCCTGGGCGATGCCGGGGACGGCGAAGGTGAGCGGGCTCTCCGAGACGATCGAACGTTTTGCCTACGGAGTCGTCCTGGGGGGGCGGCTCTACACCGTCGAGGCCCGGGCTCCGAAGGGGAAGGTCGACGACGACGCCAAGGCGGCGGCGAAAGCCGTGGCCGCCACACTCTTCCGCCCCGCGGATGCCCCGGTGGGGCCGCCGGAAGGCAGCGCCGATCCCGGAGCCGCCCAAACGGCCGAGTGAAGCACGCTCGACTGCCGAGCGACCCGCGCACAGAAGGCCGCCGCGCACAGCTTGCCGGACCGGATTCTTTGACGGAATCGGCACCGTCAGCCGATGAGTCATGCCGCGGGTGAACCGCGCGCCGACGGGGTGAGTCTGCGCGCAAGTCTCCACGACGTCCCAGCCCACCCAGACAGCCAACGACGCTCCGGGCCGGGGAGCGTGGCAGCCCGAGGGAAAGCCGCTTGTTCATGCCGGCGAGTCTGTCACAGCGTCGCGGTCTCGGCCTCCTCCGCGGTTGCCTGGCGATCGCTGCCTGCACGGCCCTGACCGCCGTGCCGACGTCCCCGCCCCGGGCCGCCGAGCCTACCGCGGCCGAGATGGTCGCGGAGTCGATCTCTCCGCCCGACGCGGAGGCGTGGCAAGGGGAACGATTCTCCACGCCCGCGCCCGACGGCGTCTTCACCGGCAGCGATCGCCCCTGGCTCGGGAGTGGATTCCACACGGCCTACGACAACGGGTTGGCCATCCTCCCCGACGATCCCCGCGAGACCCCGTTCTCCTTGACGATCCGGAACCAAAACATCTTCCGCTACGACGGCTTCGCCCGGGGCGAGTCCTCCTGGACCGACAGCGCGGGGACCGTCCTTCCGATCAGCAATTCGAACTATTTCGGCATCCCGCGCGGACGGCTGATCTTCTCCGGTGACGCACTCGTGCCGAAGCTCTCGTACCTGTTGAACATCGACTACAACTCGGTCACGAGCCAGCCGATCGGCTTTCGGGCGTTCTGGCTGAGCTACCGGTTTTCAGAGGCATTCCAGCTGACCGTCGGGCAATCGAAGGTGCCCGGCTCTCGCGAGTGGCTCGAGAGCGCCTTCGCCCCGCTCCAGAGCGCCGACCGAACGATGGCCACCACGTTCTTCCGCCCCAGTCTCAGCCAGGGGATGTGGATCACCGGCGAACCGCTCGACGACGTCTTCTACCATGCGATGGTTGCCAATGGCTTCAACACGCTGAACCTTCAACCCGAGGCGCTCAACAACCACTTCGCTTGGTCGGGCTCGGCCTGGTGGGAGCCATGGGGCGATTTCGGCACCGGCTACTCCGATCTCCAGGACCACCGAGAGGCGGCGATCCGGGTCGGCGGGTGCTACACCTATGCCCGCGGCAGCGGCAGCCAATCGGCAAGCGATGCGGTCGAAAACTCTCCTGTCCGCCTCTCGGACGGCACGATCATCACGACCCCGGGGGCGCTCGCTCCCGACGTCACCCTCACGTCGTACGACTTCTCGTTGGCGGCGATCGATCTCGCCTGGAAGTACCGCGGCATCGGCCTCTCCTCCGAACTCTACTTCCAGGACCTCCTCGGGCTGCGGGGCACCGGCCCGCTGCCGATCACCTCGACGTCTGCTTTCGGCGGCTTCATCAAAGGGGGCTATTTCGTCGTCCCGAAGAAGACCGAGTTCTACGCCCGGAGTTCGTACGTCACGGGGGCCTTCGGCTCCGGCTACGAACTCGGCGGCGGCTTCCACCAATTCATCCTTCCGGGCCGGTCGAATCTGTTTTTCACCTTCGACACAGCCTGGCTGGAAAACTCCCCGGCCGGCCAGAACCGCACCGGGTTCGTCGCCGGCCAGACCGGCCTACTCGTCCGCGCCCAGATCGTCGCCGCCTACTGAGACTCAGGCACCATGAACCTTTCGCGCATTCAGATCGCCTTCGCCCTGCTCGTCTTGGTGCCGGCGACTCGCGTCGACGCCCAACGGGTCGAAGGCACCCGCGAGCGCGTCGTGACCGAGCGGGTCGCGTCCCCCTCATCCATCGACCTGCTCCCGGACGACCCCGCCCCTGAGCCGTTCGTGGAAGACGCGGACACATCCGGGAGCGGACCGGGACGCGGCGCCGATGCCCTCGGCCAGAAGACCGTGACCGGCGACCTCTTCGATGGCTGGTTCTCGACAAAAGAGTCGGGGATCACCTTCGGCGGACGTGTGACGCAATTCGGGTACGGGATCGCCGGAGGCATCGATCGACCGGTGCCCCGGCCCCTCGGGGAGGGGAATGTCTTCAGCTACACCGGCCGCAGCGAGTACGACGCGGTCGTCGATCTGGAGAAGTTCGGCGGGCTGCCTCACGGCCGCCTGCTCGTGCGCGCCGAGCATTGGTATGGCGAGTACGGCAACGTGTCGCTGCGATCCGGATCGTTCACCCCGGTGGTGTTTCCCGCCCTCCTGCCCCCGCGGCCAAACGACCCGGGCGTCCCTTACATCACGAATTTCCTCCTCACACAGCCGCTGTCGCCGAACTGGGTCGTGTTCGGCGGCAAGAAAGACGTCCTCGGGTCGTTCGACCAGGACATCTTCGCCGGCGGAGACGGCACCGATCAGTTCGTCAACCAGGCCCTGATCGCCAATCCCTCGTTCCTCCTCGGAATGCCCTACTCGTTCTTTACCGCCGGGATCGTATCTCCGCGCGAGTGGGGGGCGATGTCGGTGTTCGTCATCGATCCCAAGAACCGTACCGCCGACTTCATGCAGTTCGGCGACCTGTTCAATCAGGGGATCATCATGGGGGGCGAGATCAAGTTCAAAACGACGATCATGGGCCTGCCGGGCCAGCAGCACGTCGGGGGCGTATGGAAGCACGAGGAGCAACTCGACTTGCGGTTCGCGTTCGATCCGCCGACGCCGGACGGCCCGCAGCCCGGACTCGGACCGGCGACGCTGTGGGATTCCTACACGCTCTACTGCGGCTTCGACCAATATCTCGTCCGCTCGAAGGACGACCCCACACGTGGCTGGGGGCTGTTCGGCCGCGCATCGATCGCCGATGGCAATCCCAATCCGATCCGCTACTTCCTCAGCACGGGGCTCGGCGGGTACAGCCCGTGGGGGCAGAAGCGCGGCGACACGTTCGGCGCGGGTTGGTTCTTCGTGGGCGCAAGCGACCAGTTCGGCCCGGTCCCCACCGCGCTGTTCGGGCCCCGCGATGGCCAGGGAGTCGAGTTCTTCTACAACGTCCAGGCGACCCGCTGGCTGAACATCACGCCGGACGTCCAGTGGATCCGCCCGGGACTGGGGGCGATCTCCACCGAAGACGCCTTCGTCTACGGCATCCGAGCCAACGCCACGTTTTGAGCGGCGCCAGCGGATGGAAATCCGAGGGCACATCGCGGCGTGCCACACGCACCCCGGCGCGGAGGCACCGGGCATTCACGCGTACGGGCTCTTCCAATCGCCCCAGGACTTGAGGTAGCGCTTCAGGCCGGGATGCGCCTCCGCCTTCGTCTCGATCCAGGTCCGTGCTTCCTCGATGAGGACATGCTCCTCGTCGAGGGTCAGCTCCCCGGCGAGGACGCGCGATCGGAGGAAAATGAAATAGGTGTCGAGGACGTCGCCCCGGCAGTAGTCGTGGATGTCGGCCGCTCGTCCGGCATCCCACAGATCCTGCACCATGTACCCGGCGACGTCCTGCTTGCCCGGCTTGCCGATCAGGTTTGCCGCCAACGACAAGCCCCCCTGAAATCGGCTGGCGCCGTTGTTCGTGAGCCATTCGTGGAGGTCGAGATGGGCGGCCGCGTTGTAGCGGTAGCGTGGCTGGTCGAAGTTGCGTTTGTCCTCGGCATACCAATCGGGAATCGAAAGCCCGTAGCGGAAGGCACACAACTCGAGGAGCGGCACGTCGAAGCCGCGGCCGTTGAAGGTCACCAGGCACGGCCTGCCGTACTTCCGCCATCCTTCCCAGAAGAACCGCACGATCTCGTGCGGCCGGGAGTGCGCCTCGTCGAGGGCCACGAGGTCGATGAGCCGGTAGTCTGCCGCCACCCGCGCGATCACCAGCGACACCGGCACCTGGAAGGTGTAGGGGATGAAATCCTTCCCCTGCTCCGCCATCAACTCCGCACGCCACCGGGCGATCGCCGCGGCAGGCAAGAGTTTCTCCTCCGGGTAACGGAGGCGCGACACGAGGGCGCCATCGGCAACACTCTCGATGTCGAACACGAAATAGGCGGTGTCACGCTTCACGGGCGGGGCCGGAGGCATCGTCGAATCCTTTCGGGGCACCTTCTGGAAATGACGCCGCCACTACCGCCTGGCGAGCGGGTGCTTGAGCGGCAGCCAGGCACCGCCCGCCTTGCTCGAGGCCACCGACTGCTCGATGAAATACATCCCCTCCACGCCGTCGTGGATGTTGGGATAGATCGTGTCGGTGCGTTCGAACGGCTTCCCTGTGATCGCCAGCTCCATCGCGTCGTAGGTGGCGCGGTAGACGTTGGCGAAGGCCTCGAAAAAGCCCTCCGGATGCCCCGACGGAAGCCGGCATGCGGCCTTGGCCGGGTCGCTGGTGTAGGGGGCGTTGGGGTCGCGGGTGTAGATCTGGTGGGGATGGCCGTTCTTGCGGATGAAGAGCTGGTTGGGGTTTTCCTGGTGCCATTCGAGACTTGCAAGCGTGCCGTCGATCTCGATGCGCACGTCGTTCTCGCGGCCGTGGCTGATCTGCGAGGCGGTGACCGTGCCCAAGGCGCCGTTGCCGTACCGAATGACAGCGTGGCCGTAGTCGTCGAGCGGCCGGGGCGGCTCGAAGATCTTGAGATGACAGCTGATCGAGTCTGGAAGCAGGCCGGTCATGAAGCGGCCGAGGTTGTAGGCATGGGTGCCGATGTCGCCGAAGCAGCCGGCGGCGCCGCTCTTGGTCGGGTCGGTCCGCCAAGCGGCCTGCTTTTGCCCCTCGCTCTCGAGCCGGCTCCTCAGCCAGCCCTGGATGTACGTGGCGCGGATCGCCTGGATGTCGCCGAGTTCACCGGAGAGGATCATCTGCCGCGCCTGCCGCACGAGCGGGTAGCCCGTGTAGTTGTGGGTCACGGCGAAGACGACGTTCGAGCCCTTCACGAGGGCGGCGAGTTCCTCCGCCTCGGCGAGGGTGAGCGTCATCGGCTTGTCACAGACACAATGAAAGCCCGCCTCGACCGCTGCCCGGGCGACCGGGAAGTGCATGTGGTTGGGGGTGGCGATGGAGACGAAGTCGATCCGCTCGCCGGCCGGAAGCTTCCGTTCGGCGTCGAACATCTCCTGATACGAGCCGTAGGCGCGGGACGGAGCGATGTCGTAGTCGGCGGCACTTGCCTTGGCCCTGGCCGGATCGCTCGACAGGGCACCGGCGACGAGGGCGGCCCGGTTGTCGAGCACGGCGGCGGTGACGTGCACCCTGCCGATGAAAGATCCCTGTCCGCCGCCGACGATCGCCATCCGCAGCTTCCGTCCCAAGCTCCCGTTCGTGGCCATGCCCTGATCTCTCCTAGCGTCGCATCGGTCACCGGAAGGGGAGTATCGGCCCCCCTCGTCCCATCGCTTCCCGCACCAGAGCCCCGGCGCGGGCGGCCGGGGGAATCTATCACACCGGCCACGGCGGCTGGAGGGGGCAGACCGTTGCCCCTCCCCCCATCGAGAACCTACGATGACGGGTGCCCGAGCGCGGAAGTCGCCGCGTGGGCCGTCACCGGCGTTCCGGCCGAGAGGCACCCCATGGGTTTCGCAGACCGCCGCTACTCCCCACCAGACAGGTCGTGGCGACGGGGCTCGTTCGGCGATGGCGATTGGACGGCCGTCACGACGATCATCGTCGCCAACTGTGCCGTGTGGGTCGCCTGCCTCCTCGCCGGCAACGATTCCCTCGAACGGCTCCTGGCGATGCGTGGCGACCTGCCGAGTCACCCCCTCGAAGCGTGGCGGCTGCTCTCCTACGGCTTCACGCACGACACGAGTTCGCCGTGGCACCTGTTCCTCAACATGCTCACGCTCTGGTTCTTCGGTCCCGAGGTCGAGGCCCGCACCGGTCGACAGGAGTTTTTCCGCTTCTGGCTGACGGCCATCATCATCGCCGGGCTCACCTGGCTGGTGAGCGTGCAGATCGGCCAATGGAACCGGAGCCCGCTCTCGTTCCTGGTCGGGGCCAGCGGCGCGGTGATGGCGGTCCTCGCCTTCTTCATCTGGCACAACCCCCATCAGGAACTCGCCCTCTGGGGCATCCTTCCGATCCCCGCCTGGGCACTCGGTCTCCTGTACTTCTTCTCCGACGTCAACGGCGCTTACCACGGCACCGGTAGCGTCGCCCACTGTGCCCACATCGGTGGTGCCCTGTTCGGGCTCGCCTACGCCTGGCGCGGGTGGAACCTCGGCGACCTCCTCGAACTCCCCGCCCAACTCCTCCAGTCACGGCGCCGGTTCCGGATCCATCATCCCGACGACGATGCCCCCGTGGCCCGGCGTCCTGTGGCGACGCAGGCCCCGCCGCCACAGGCTTCGCTCGAGGATGACGACGCCCTCCGCGAAGCGGTCGACAGGATCCTCGAGAAGATCAGCCGTTCCGGAGAGGCGAGCCTGACCACCCAGGAGCGCGACACCCTCACCCGAGCCAGTCGGCGACTCAAGGAACGGCTGCGCTAGCCGCGGCCGGCGCGTGTTCCCGTGTCGCGTGCCCATCGCAAGCGATCGGAGAGGGATCGGAGCCGCAGCGTGGCCGCAGCCGGCGTCACCCCTGCCCCTCTCCGGGCTCCCTTGACCGTAGGCCGTCGGGCGATGCTCGTGCTCCTGTCGTCCCTGCTCGCGCTCGGTGCTCTGTTTGTGATGCCATCCCTGCGGGCGCCGCGCACGCGTCCCCCGAAGGCGATCGCTTCGCCGCTTCCCGAGACGCCGGGCCAGCGGCCACCCCCGCTGCCGCTCCCCTCAACCCCCGTCGACGGCAGCTACGCCGGGCTCGCCGCCGAGGGGGAGCGACTCGGTCGCCGTGTGATTGCCCTCTTTCCCGACGCGCCGCAGGCCACGGCGCTGCAGGCCGGTATCCTCGCCGAGGCCGGGGATCTGTCGGCTGCCACGGCAGCGTGGAACGCGCACCTCGATCGCCATCCCGACTCGGCCGAAGGGTGGTACCGCCTCGGCCTCTATGCCACGAAGGAAGGGCGCGACACCGAGGCCGCGGATCTCCTCGAACGGGCCCGCAGCCTCGATTCTTCGCTCCCCGACATCCAAGGCCATCTCGGTCGGTGCCTCCTCAAGCTCGACCGGGTCGACGACGCCGTCGCGGTGCTCGAACCGGTCGTCGGCGACGACCGTGGCGGGGCGGTGAGGCTGTTCCATCTCGGACACGCCTATCTGGCCCTCGGCCGGCACGACGATGCCGCCGGCGCATTCCGCGCGGCGATCGACCTCACTCCCGGCTACACCGGGGCGTGGTACGGCCTGGCCACGGCGGCAGGCCGGGCGGGGCAGGACGAGGAGGCCGCCCGGGCTCAGCAGGAGTTTCGCCGCCTGAAGTCACGGGACGCCGCGACGGCGGCGACCAATCTCGCCCGGGATGAATCGGTCCGCCTGCGGCAGCTCACCGCCTCATGGTACGCACGTGCCGGGAGGATCGCGGCGCTTTCCGGCAATCGCCGTGAGGCCGAGGGAATGTGGCTGCGCGGCAGTGCGATCGCCCCCGATCATGCCGAACTCCGTGCCCTCCTCGCCGAACTCCACGGCCGAGGGGCATCTGACGCGGTGCCGGGGCGCCCGCCCTCCGACACTCCCAAGTCCCCCGCGGGGAGCCCGCACTGACATGGCCGCCGCTTCCCCGCCGAGGGTATCGGCACGACCGGGCATCGCCCGCATGACGCATGGCATGCTCCTGGCCTGCATCGTGTGGGGACAGGGGTGCGGGCGAGCCACGCCCCCGGCCCGCGACCCTGCGCCTCCGCCGCCCCCCGCGACGCAGACCACCGAGCCCCCCCCGGCCCGGGTCGCCGCGCCGATCCGCTTCGCCGATGCCACGGAGGCGGCGGGGATCGGGTTTGTCCACACCGATGGCAGCAGCGGACGAAGGTATCTCGTCGAGCCGTTGTCCTCAGGCCTCGCGACGCTCGACTACGACGGCGACGGCCGGATCGATCTTTACTTTCCCGACGGAGCTCCGCTCCCCGGCGCGGATTCCCCCACCGGTGCGGTTCTCCCTCGCCACGCGCTGCTCCGCAATCAGGGCGACGGTGGCTTCCGCGACGTGAGCCTGGCTGCGGGCATCGACTGCCGCGACTACGGTCTCGGGGTCGTCGCCGGTGACTTCGACGACGACGGCCACACCGATCTGTTCCTGACGACGTTCGGTGCCAAGCGTCTCTACAAAAACCTCGGCGACGGGACGTTCGTCGATGCCACGGCGCCGGCGGGCGTTGCGGACGGCGACAAGGTCGGCGCCGGGGCCGCGTTCCTCGATGCCGACGGCGACGGCGACCTCGATCTCTACGCTGCAAACTACGTCCGTTTCACCCTCGAGAACCACCGCGCCCGCACGGTCAAGGGCCACCCCGCCTACGCCGGACCGCGCGACTACCCTCCCTGGCCGGACAGCTTCTTCCGCAACGAGGGGGATGGTCGATTCCTCGACGTGAGCGCGGAGGCGGGCGTCGCGGCCGTGGCCGGACCGGGGATGGGGGTCGTGTGTCTCGATCACGATGACGATGGCGACACCGACATCTACGTCGGCAACGACGCGCTCGAAGGCAATTTCCTGTTCGAGAACGACGGCCGTGGGATGTTCCGAGAGACGGCGCTCGCCGCCGGCGTGGCGGTGAACCGGTTCGGTGCCGAGATCGGCAGCATGGGAACGGAGGCAGGTGACGCCGACGGCGACGGCCGGATCGATCTGTTCGTCACCGACTTCCAGCCCGACCTGCCCGTCCTCTTCCGCAACCTCGGCGGGGGCGTGTTCGAGGACGCCACCGCCGAGACGGGCGCCGGAAGTGGCGCCTGGCAATTCGTCACCTGGGGAACGGCGATCGCCGACTTCGACAGCGACGGCAACCGTGACCTGTTCCTCGCCTGCGGGCATCTCAACGACAACGTCGAGGCCTTCGACGACACCACCGCCTACCGCAACCACAATCTCCTTCTCCGCAACGACGGAGGACGATTCGTCGACATCTCGGCCGACGCGGGCCTCCACGACATTCCCCGGCACTCCGCCCGCGGGGTCGCCTGCGACGACCTCGACGACGACGGCGACCTCGATCTGGTGATCCTCAATTCGCGCGAGGCCCCGACGCTGCTGCGAAACCTCGATCGCGAACGGGGCGGCACGAACCACTGGTGCCAGATCCGCCTCCGGGGCCGACGCACCAACCGAGACGGCGTCGGGGCGAAGGTCGTGCTCCACGCCGGTGATCGGGCGCTCGTCGACGAGGTCCACGCCGGCCGTGGCTACCAGGGGCACTTCGGCACGAGGCTCCATTTCGGCCTCGGCGCGGAGTCGGTGATCGACCGCATCGAGGTCCGCTGGATCGGCGGCGGCACCGAGACGTTCGACACGGTGCCGATCGACCGCCTCACGGTGCTCACCGAAGGGAGCGGCCGGCCCGTCCCGCCGGAGGGATGGTCGGAAGGAGAGTGATTCCCGCCACGCCCGATGTGCGGGCGTGGTCAGCGCTGGGCAGGGACCGCTTCGGTCGCCGATGCCGTCCGCACCGGCTGGGCCTGCAGACGGAGCCGATCGATGGCTGCCACGAGTTGCTGGTACTTCGCCTCGTTGAGTTCACCCGACAGCACCCCCTGGGGACGCCCGTAGGTGTCGATGACGAGAATGTTGGGGACGTCGGGGGCCATGCCGAAGGTCTTCGGCATCGTGCCCTTGAAGTCGAGCCACACCGGCACGTGGGGCGATTCCTTGCGGATCTGCGAACGGACGACCGGATGGACGGCCTTGGGGATCTCGGGGAGGCAGGCGACGGCGACGGCATGGACGTTGGGCACCCGTACGCCCTCCGGCCAACCGGCGATCCCCGTCACCGGCTGACGCACCCAGTCAGGCCCCTCGACCTTCGCGGCATTGGGGTGGAAATGGACATGGAGCCGCTGGCCGACTTCGTGGGCCGATTCGGCGCCGTTGCGGTCGGCGTAGAGGAGCACGATGACGTCACCGCGCAGGGCGGCGGTGTCGTGTGCCTGACGGTTCTGATCCTCCATGACGATGCTCACCGCCGGCACGGCGGGGGCAGGCGCTGCTGCGGGGGCGGGGGGAATGGCGCGGGCCTGACCGGGTGCCACGGGAGCCGGGGCGGCGGGGGCCCGCGGCGCGGGCGACTGTGCATGAACCATCGGCATCCCCAGGACCACGATCCCGAGCAGGAAGGAGTGGGAGGCAACGAAGCGCGGCAGCGTCATGGGGCACCGGAATGGGAATGGGAGGGGGGTGCGGGGAGAGGGGGATAGCAGGCTGTCGGGAGCCGGCACAAGGCCGGTTCCCGGGAGCGTCGATCAGGCGGCGGCCCGCCCTGCGAACCGGTCCTCGCCGGGG
>Ga0208484_1000191_pt1 | contig 15730 bp, 11 predicted proteins | sample LakMenEpi09Aug11_FD_150682 | JGI IMG/M metagenome (GOLD analysis project Ga0208484, IMG submission 150682) | Freshwater microbial communities from Lake Mendota, WI - 09AUG2011 deep hole epilimnion (SPAdes) | ecosystem: Environmental > Aquatic > Freshwater > Lentic | place: Lake Mendota, Madison... | reverse complement strand
GCTCGGTAGCGTCGCCGGCGGAGGAGGCCCGGCAACGGGGAGCGCCGGCTCTGGTTCGCGCGAGCCGGTGGCCCGATTCGCCGGGGGCACACCGACGGTCTCAACCGCCGCGGTCAGGTCGGTCGTTTTTTTTTCGCGCTCCTCCGCGATCGTGGCGCGGGGGGCGGGAGTGGGTCTGGCCGGCGGAGGGAGCGATCCCTTCGCGGGAAGAGGCGCCGCAGCCGCCTGCGCGGCGATCCGCTCGACGGCGCTTGCGAGTTGATCGAGGTCGTCGAGGCGGGCGAGGCGTACGATCGCCATTTCGGCGAGCACTGCGGCATGGCCGCTCGTCCGCATCCGTCCGAGCGACTGATCGAGGATCTGGAGCATCGCCAGGACCGTCTCGGTGCCGAGCATCCGCCCGGTGCCAGCGAGATCGATCCCGAGGCCGTCCCCCTGGAGGAGCATGGCAGGTCCACACCCCACGCTCGCCACCAGGCAGTCGCGGAGGGCCGCGAGGAGTTGCTCGAGGACGCCTCCGGGATCGGCTCCGCCGGCGAGGCTCTCGTCGAGTGCGGCGAGCGCCGCGGCCGGGTCGCGGCCTGCGATCGCCGCCAGGAGGGCGCCGATCCGCTCCTCGCGGCCGGTGCCGATCACGGCATGCACGTCGTCGACACCGATCGCACCGTCGCTCGAACCGAGGAGTTGCTCGAGGAGCGACTGGCTGTCGCGCATGCTCCCGGCAGCGCGGCGGGCGATGAGGGCGAGAGCATCGTCGGTGACGCTCGCCCCTTCGGCGGCGACGATCTGGCCGAGGCGGCGGGCGATCGCCGGCGCGTCGACGGTCACGAAGTCGAAACGCTGGCAGCGCGACAGGATCGTGATCGGGAGCTTCTCGGGCTCGGTCGTGCAGAGGACGAACTTCACGTGCCCCGGCGGCTCCTCGAGCGTCTTGAGCAAGGCATTGAAGGCCTCGCGCGTGAGCATGTGGACTTCGTCGATGATGTAGATCTTGAATCGACCCCGCGCCGGGCGGACGGCGACGTTCTGCCGCAGGCTGCGGATCTCGTCGATGCCACGGTTGCTGGCGGCGTCGATCTCGACGACGTCGACATCCTGCCCCGCGGCGATCGCCGCACAGGTGTCGCACCGGTTGCAGGGCTCGGCCGCCGGGCCGGTCACGCATTCGAGCGCCTTGGCGAAGATCCGCGCCGCACTCGTCTTGCCCACGCCACGGGCGCCGGTGAAGAGGTATGCGTGGCCGATCCGCCCCGACTCGATCGCCCCGGAGAGTCCGCGGGCGACGTGCTCCTGACCGACGAGTTCGTCGAACCGCTGCGGCCGGTAGCGCCGGGCGACGACGCGGTACCCGCCTCCCTCCACCGGCGAACCGGAGGGTGTCGAACCGACGCCACCGCCGACCGGGAGATGGGCGGCGGAATCTGGATCAGAGGGTGCCGCCATGGGATCGGACGCCGATGAGAGGCCCTCCGCACAAAGGGACGACTGCTTATGGCTGCTGCGGTTAGGCCCTGACCAGGTTCACAGGCCCCCATCGCAGGGGCCTCTCATCGGAGTCCGCTCCGTCGCCCTCATTGTGGCCTGACGCCGCCGGGCGGTCAAAGCGGGTCTGTTTCCCGGCCGGCATGCGATGGCCGGGGGGGCGACGCTGGCTCCGCCGCGGCACGACCGCCACTGGCACGTGGATGGCCTCTTGGGCCACACTTGGCCCCCATGACAAGCCCGATGATGCAGCAGTTCGAAGCGGCGAAGGCGCGGTGCCCGGGGGCGCTCGTGCTGTTTCGCATGGGGGACTTCTACGAGCTCTTCGGCGACGATGCCCGCGAAGCAGCGACACTCCTCGACCTCACGCTCACGAGCCGAGACAAGGGTCCCGACGCCATGCCGATGGCCGGGTTCCCCCACCACCAACTCGACCCGCAGCTCGTCAAACTCGTCGCCGCCGGCCGTCGTGTCGCCATCTGCGAGCAGATCGACGATCCGAAGACGACGAAGGGACTGCTGCGCCGCGAGGTGACGCGGATCGTCACCCCCGGTATCGCCGCCGACGAGACTCTCCTCGATCCCGCCCGCCGCAACTGGCTCCTCGCGCTCCTCCCTGCCGCCGCGCACCGCTCCAGGCGGGACGACCGCGACGACGCCACCGATGCCTCGGCCCCGGACTCCGCCCCCGTGGGCCTGGCCTGGATCGACGTCGCTGCCGGGACGTTCGAGGCGGCGGTCGTGCCGGCCGAGGATGTCGCCGATCTCGTCATGCGACTCGAACCTGCCGAGTGTCTCTGCGCCGTGAAAGATCGGTCCGCGGTCGAGTCGCTCCTCCGCCCCGCCGGCAGGGCCGGCGCCATCACGGTTCGCCCCGACTGGTGGTTCGAGGAGACGAGTGCCCGCACCGCGGTCGATCGGGCCGTCGGCGGCGCACGGCTCGAAGGCCTCGGCTTCGACCTCCCGGACGATCTCCCCGGCATCGGTGCCGCCGGGGGCATCGTGCACTACCTCGACGAAAACGAGCCGACGGCCATCTCCCGGATCACGACCCTCGCCGCTTGGCGACGGGGGCAGCGGATGGAGATCGACGAAGCATCGCGGCGCAGCCTCGAACTGGTGCGAACGACGAGCACGGCGGGCAGCCGGCGGAGCGGGTCGCTCGCCGGTGTCCTCGACCGCACCCGTTCGCCGATGGGAGCGAGACTGCTTGCCGACTGGATCTCCGCCCCCCTCGTGGAGAAGGAGGCGATCGACGAGCGGCTCGACGCCACCGCGACGCTCGTCGCGGCCCCGGCTCTCGCCGACCGGCTCGGGAGTCTGCTGACGGGGATCGGCGACATCGAGCGCCTCATCGGTCGGGTGATGTCGGGCAGAGCCGGTCCCCGGGACCTCGAGCGGATCGGGCGGGCCACTGCCATCCTTCCCGAAGTGATCGCGGCCCTCGGGCGCCACGCCGGCCTGCTCGGCGAACTGGCCTCCGGACTCGACCCTCTCGACGACGTCTCGACGCGGATCGGCGCGACCCTCCGCGAGGGCTGCCCGGTGTTTGCCCGCGACGGCGGCTTCATCCGCCCCGGCTGCGACACGAAGCTCGACGAACTCGCCGAGATGGCCAGCGGCGGCAAGGCGTGGATCACCCGCTACCAGGCAGACGAGATCGCCCGCACCGGCATCCCCTCGCTGAAAGTCGGATTCAATCGCGTCTTCGGTTTTTTCCTCGAAGTGGGACGCAACCACGCAGCCAAGGTTCCACCCGATTACATCCGCAAGCAGACGGTGAAGAACGCCGAGCGCTACACGACGCCGGAGCTCGACCAACGTCAGCGGCAGGTGCTCGGCGCCGAGGACGAGGCTCTCCGCCGCGAACTCGAACTCCTCGAGGCCTTGAGGGCCTTCGTCGCGGCCCAACGAGAGCGGCTCGACCGGGCGGCCCAGATCCTCGCCCGAATCGACGTCCTCTCGAGCCTCTCCGAGGTGGCCAGACTCCGCGGCTGGGTGCGGCCCGAGATCACGACCGATGGCGTGCTCGTGATCGATGCGGGCCGTCATCCCGTGCTCGAGGAGATTCTTCCCCCGGGCAGTCTCGTCCCCAATGATCTCGGCCTCGCCGCCCGTCTCCCCGACGGCGAGCCGGTGTCGGCCGTGTCGGGGCTCCCCTCGATGCTCCTCGTCACCGGGCCGAACATGGGCGGGAAGAGCACCTTCATCCGTCAGGCCGCGCTCCTGACGGTGATGGCCCAGGCGGGAAGCTTCGTTCCTGCCCGCCGCGCGCGGATCGGGGTCGTCGACCGGCTGTTCGCCCGGATCGGTGCCGGAGACGATCTTGCCACGGGCGCGAGCACGTTCCTCGTGGAGATGGCGCAGACGGCCCGGATTCTCAACCGGGCCACGCCGAGGAGCCTCGTGATCCTCGATGAGGTCGGCCGTGGTACGAGCACCTTCGATGGTCTCGCCATCGCCCAGGCGGTCGTGGAGTGGATCCACGGCGTCCCCGGCTGCCGGACGCTCTTCGCCACCCACTACCTCCAGCTCGCCGCCATGGAGCGGCTTCCCGGCGTCGCCAACGTGCAGGTGCTCGTCAAGCAGCACCACGACCAACTCGTGTTCCTCCATCAGGTCGCCCCGGGGGCCGCCGACAAGAGCTGGGGCGTGCATGTCGCCAGACTCGCCGGCGTGCCGCACGCCGTCGTCGAACGGGCCCGCGATCTCCTTCTCGCGTTCGAGTCGTCTGCCGCGCCCCCCGCCGCCAAGCCGCGCCGCAAGGGGGAAACGGCGCAGAAGTCACTCTTCGACTGACTCAGGCGCCCGCCGCTCACGCGCTCGGCGGCCGCGATGGTCGGACCGATGCCCCGCTCCGAAACGATTTCCGCAACTTTCCCACCGGCCGGCAGTTCAACAGCCGGGGAACGGGGCGGGAGGGCTGTCAGCCCCGTGCCGTTCCCCGCAGAATCGTCCCCTCTTCGCGTTTCCCCGTCCCTTCGAGAAAGCCCCTCATGCACCGCACGCTTCTTGCCGCCGCCTGCCTGGCGGCCACGTTCCTCGCAGCCGATGCCTCCGCCCAACCCCCCGGCGGCCGCGGCCGCTGGATGGGAATGGGGGGCGGCATGTCGCACGCCGCGCTCCTCCGTCAGGAGGCCGTTCAGGCCGACCTCGGGATCCCCGCGGACCTCAAGGCGAAGATCACGAGCGAACTTCCCGAACGGGGCCCCGGCGGCGGCGGCGGCGGCAACCTGACCGACGAGCAGCGACAGAAGTGGATGGAAGAGCGCCGGGCCCGGATCGCGGAGGAAGACAAGAAAATCGCCGGTCTCCTTTCGCCCGAGCAACTCGCCCGCCTCAAGCAGATCCGCGTCCAGGCGCTCGGGGCCGGTGTCCTGATGGATGAAACACTCGCCAAGGAACTCTCGATCACCGACGACCAGATCTCGAAGCTCCAGTCGGCGATGCGGGACATGCGTCAGGGAGGGGGCGGCGGTGGCAACCCCGGCGAGATGCGGGCCAAGATGACGGCAAAGGCGATGGAGATCCTCTCCACCGATCAAAAGGCGAAGCTCGAAGCCCTCAAGGGCCCTTCGTTCGACGTCTCGAAGCTCCAGATGCGGGGCCCCGGCGGCGGCGGCCGCCCCGGTGCAGGCAGTTGATCGGTTCCGGTTGGCTCTGATGCAACGACCACTCATCGCCCCGGCGGGGAATCCTGCCGGGGCGATGCTTTTGATCTTTGCGTTCTCGGCCGGTGCGGCAGCTTCGGGGCCGTCCACGCCCCGTCGCCGGACCTTCGTACCGGCCCTCCACGGCGACGATCCGAAGTGTTTGCGCGAATGGACTGCTCTCCTGCGCGAGTCAGGGAGCCGTCGTCCTTCTCAGCACTGCTTGAGCTTGTCCTTCGGCATGCCTGGGGCCACGAGCTCCGGCTTCGGTCGCAGGGCTCGAGCCTCGACGAGGTCCGGCTCCACCGTCACGGACACGCTCTTGTAGGCCGGCGTCCGCGAGAGGGGATCGGCCGCCTTCGGCACGAGCACGTTGCTCTCGGGGTAATACATCGCCACGCTCCCCGGCCGGATCTCGGGAAAGGCCGAGACGTACACGCCCCGCACCTCGCCAACGCTACTGCGAATCCGGCAGCGGCCGCCGGCCTCGAGACCGTAGCGGGAAATGTCATCGGGATGGATGAGGACGAGATCGCGACGCGTCTGGTTGCGGTAGAGATCCTCCTCTTCGTAGACGACCGTGTTGAACTGCCCCTCGCTGCGGATCGTCATGAGCTGGAGCGTCGTCGGCGCGGGGGGCAGGTCGTGGACGAAGAGCGTCGCCTTGCCGTCGGCGGTGGGGAACTTCGGTGTCGCCAGGGCCCGCCCCGGAATCGAGAACTCCTTCTTCGTCTGCTCAATCGTCGCCATCGCCTCGAGCCCCGGGACGATTCGGGCGATCGCCTGCCGGATCGTGTTCGTGTGGGACATCTCGCGCCAGTCGAGCACCTGGCCCCCGCTCCCCGAAACCGTCTCCCCGAGGACGCGGATGGCGAGGTCGGCGATGATCTCCACTTCCGACCGCGGTCCCACATGGCGCCGCTCGCCCCCCTCGGAGAGTCGGATGTAGCTGAACATGCTCTCCTGCGTGGAGGGCTCCGGCTCCTCGTCCCTGGCCAGCACCGGGAGGATGATCGTCTCCTCGGCACCGAGGCCGCCTGCGTGACCGGTGTTGAGGGTCGTGCTCATCGTCACCACCGTCTCGCACTTCGAGAGCGCCCGCTTCGCATAGGCGGCGTCGGGGCTCGCCCCCCACAGGTTGCCCCCGAGGCAGAACGCCAGCCGCATCCTGCCGGCATCGGCCGCGTCGAGGCACTCGAGCGTGTCGAAACCCTTGAAGGTCGGCAGCTTCACCCCGTACGTCTCCTCGAGCCGACGGAAGACCGCCTCCTTGAGTTGCGGCGTCACGCCGACCGTCCCGAGCCCCTGGATGTTCGAGTGACCGCGGATCGGCTGGAGCCCCGCCCCGGGCTTGCCGATCATCCCGCGCGCGAGCGCCAGGGCCGCGATCGCCTGCACCGTCGCCCCGCCATGGAGATGGTGCGTCACCCCCATCGTCCAGGCGAACACGGCCCGCTCGCTCGCCGCGTACTGCGTCGCAATCGTGTCGATCTCCCCTTTGGTCACGCCCGACTTCTCGACGATCTCGTCCCAGGAAAGCGCGTCGAGCCGGGCGGCGAGTTCCGGCCAACCGTGCGTGTGGGCCGCCAGATAGGCCTCGTCGGTCCTTCCCAACTCGCGCACGCGCTTGAGCAGGCCGTACATCAGCGCGAGATCGCCGCCGACGTGCGGCTGAACGTAGGTGCTCGCGATCTCCGTCCCGAACACGAGGCTCCAGGGATCGCTCGGCACCGAGAAATTGACCAGGCCCGTCTCGACAATCGGGTTGATCACGATCACCTTCCCACCGCTTCGGCGCACCTGCATGAGCGTCCGCATCATCCGCGGATGGTTGCTCGCGGGATTGCCGCCGATGAGGAATACGATGTCGGCTTTCTCGAGATCCTCGAGCTTCACCGTCCCCGCCCCCGTCCCCAACACGCTCGCCATCCCCACACCGCTGGCCTGATGGCAGTAGTAGGAGCAGTTGTTGACGTGATTGGTGCCGTACAGCCGGGCGAAGAGTTGGAGGAGGAATCCCGCCTCGTTGCTCGACCGGCCACTGAAATAGAAGAACGTCTCCTCCGGGGAAGAGCCCTTCATCCGCCGCGCGATCCTGGCCATCGCGTCGTCCCAAGAGATCGGCGTGTAGTATTGCGCCCCCTTCTCGAGGACGACCGGCTCCACCAGCCGGCCGGAGTGCTCCATCTGGTAGGGGCTGAACTGCTGCAACTGCGCGACCGAATAGGTGGAGAAGAAGTCGCGCTTCACCCCCCCCTGCATGTCGGCGACCATCGCCTGGAAAGACTTCTTGCAGACCTCCGGGAAATGGCCCGCCTCGTTCACCATGCCCCCCGACTGCCCCCCCATGCCGAGCGCACAGGTCTTGCAGGCGTTCTTCGAGCGCATCGCCTTCCACAGCGGCCACAAGCCCCCCGCCTCGCGGGCTTTCTTGAACGTATAGCGGATCGCCCGCCAGCCGCCGCCTGTCCTCACGCGTCCCATGGTCGATTTTCCTGCGGTGTCTCGGGGGCCCTCGTGCCGGGCCGTCGTCGTCGGTTCGATCGGGCAATCACTTTCTCGCGGGCAGCACCTGGATGTCGACCCGACGAAACTCGATCGGATGGCTCTCCGACTGCAGCGAGATCGTGCCGCCGTCGAGGAGCAGTTTTCCGTCGCGCTTGGCGATCAGCCCCTTCGAGTGTGGATCGGCGGGGTCGAGTTGGGCCCCCTCGTACTCGAGGACCGGCTCGCCGTTGACGAGGTGCCGGATCACCTTGTCGCCGTCGACCTCCACGTCCACGGTCACCCACTGGTCGCCCCGGAAAGTCTTCGACTTCGAGCTCGTGCAGTGAGGCGTGAAGACCTTGCCATCCATGACGACGTTCGTCCCGGGCGTGCAGAGATTCGCGGTCGTCCGCTCCCCTTCGGGCGCTCCTCCGAGGAATTGCACCTCGATCGATGCCGGAAAATCCTGATCGAGCGTCATTCCCTTCGGGTCCTCGCCGTGGAGCATCACGCCGGAGTTGCGGATCGCCCACCCCGGCCCCCCCGGACACTGCTCGCCGGTGAACCGGTATTCGATCCGCAGCTTGTATCGGGAAAACGGCTCGGCAAAGAACAGGTGGCCGAACTTCTCCCCGAAGGTCGGATACTTGTCGGCGTCGTAGACGACTTTGAGGACGCCATCCTCCACCCGGAACGTGTCGCCGTAATTGTCGCCGAGGGCCTCGCCGCGGATCTTCGGCGTCCAGCCGGTCAAATCCTTCCCGTTGAACAGCGGCCGCCACCCCGGCTCCTCGGCTCGGGCGGCCCCGGGAACGACGGCGATACACGTTACGAGCGCGGTCAGGATCGCCGCTACGCACGCGCGACGCTGGCAAGATCGATACGACGACATCATCAGGCTCCGGACGGGGCAGAGAGGAGGACCGCGGACGCACCTTGCGACCGTGGGCCCATGATACCCGCCAAAGCCCTGTCGAGACCCCGGACCACGGGGCCTGCCGATCAGCCCCGACCGGGAGGCGCCAGGCTGACGGTGACGGTCTTCGTCTCGAGGTAGGGATCGAGGCCCCGTTCACCGAGTTCGCGGCCGAAACCGGACTGCTTGAAGCCGCCGAAGGGGGCGGCGGCGTCGAAAACGTCGTAACAATTCACCCACACCGTCCCCGCCCGCAGGCGGCGGGCGACGTCGTGGGCCTTTGCCACGTCACGCGTCCACACCGCCGCCGCGAGGCCGAAATCAGTGGCATTGGCACGATGGACGAGTTCGTCGGTGTCCTTGAAGCGGAGGACGGAGAGGACCGGCCCGAAGATCTCCTCGCGGGCGATCGACATCGTGTCGCTCACGCCCGTGAACACCGTCGGCTCGATGAAGAACCCCTTCGTGCCGTGCCGCTTCCCGCCGGTGGCGCAGACCGCCCCTTCGCGTTTCCCCGCTTCGATGTAGCCGAGGATCTTGTCGAACTGCGCCTTGTCGACCTGCGGCCCCTGCTCGGTATCGGGATGGAACGGATCGCCGACGCGACGCTTCCGCGAGAGTTCCACGACTCGCTCGACGAAAGCATCGTGGATCGAGTCCTCGACGAACAACCGCGATCCGGCGCAGCAGCACTGCCCTTGATTCAGATGGATGCCGAGATGGGCACCGGCAACTGCCGCATCGAGATCGGCATCGGCGAAGACGATGTTGGGGCTCTTCCCGCCGAGCTCGAACGTCAGCCGCTTCAGGCCCGCGGCAGCCTGCCCCATGATGATCCGCGCCGTCTCCCCCGATCCGGTGAAGGCGATCTTGTCGATCCCCGGATGCTTGACGAGCGCCGCCCCGGCCGTGGGGCCGTAGCCGGGGACGACGTTGATCACGCCATCGGGAATGCCGGCCTTCTGCGCCAGCCGCGCGAGCCGCAGGCACGTCAGCGGCGTCTGCTCGGCCGGCTTCATGACGATCGTGCAGCCGGCGGCGAGCGCCGGCCCCCACTTCCAAGCCACCATGAGGATGGGGAAGTTCCAGGGGATCACCTGCCCCACCACCCCGACCGGCTCGCGGCGGGTGTAGCAGAAGTAGTTGCCGTTGATGGGGATCGTCGAGCCCTGGATCTTGTCGGCCCAGCCGGCGTAATAACGAAGGCACTGGACCGCCAGGGGAATGTCGATCTTGCGGGAGTCGCCGAACGGCTTTCCGTTGTCGAGCGATTCGAGCGCCGCCAGTTCGTCGATCTCCGCCTCGATCAGATCGCAGAGTTTGTGGATCAGCCGGCCACGTTCGCGGGCGTCCATCCGCGGCCATGGGCCCGAGTCGAAGGCGGCCCGGGCCGCCCTGACCGCGGCATCGACGTCGGCTGCGTCCCCTTCAGCGACGTCGGCGATCGGCTCCTCGGTGGCGGGATTGGACGTTTGGAACGTCTTGCCGCTCTTGGCCGGCACCCACTGCCCGCCGATGAACACTTGGGTCTGGCGAACCTGGGCAGGCCCTGAGGCCCGGGCGGCGGGAGGCGTGGCGGTGGCCATGGGACGGTCTCCTGGGGCACAAGCGCGAAAAGTTGCCACCGTCAGGCTACCTGTTATAGGATCAGGGAGACAATATTCGGGGCAGTACGCGTGGTGCTGCCGGTAAAGACTCCCGCCGGCATCGAAGCCGGGGGCTCGTTTCCAGGAGATTCGAACTGATGCGCAAGGCATTCTTGATGGCGGTGGCCCTCGTTCTCGGCGTGGCCGTGACGGCTCCGGCCGAGGTGACCAGCGGCCCGCAGGTCGGTGATTCGGTCGGCGCTTTCACGGTGACCAAGGTCGCCGGCAACCCTGACGACGGTGTCGAGGACGGCAAGAGCCTCTGCTACCGCTGCAAGATGGGCGCCCGCCCGGTGGTGATGGTGTTCGCCCGCACGGCCGACCCGAAGCTCGCCAAGCTGCTCAAGAAGATCGAGGAAGAGGTCGAGGAGCATCAGGCCGACAAGCTCACGAGCTTCGTGAACATGATCGGTGGCGATGCCGACAGCCTCAAGAAGCAGGCGGCCGAGTTCGTCAAGGCCAACGACCTCAAGCGGATCGCCTTCGTCGTCCCCGAGGATGCGAAGAACGGCCCCGAGGACTTCAAGATCGCCTCCGACGCCGACGTCACGGTCGTCTGCTACAAGGGCGGCAAGGTGGTGACCAACCACGCGTTCTCGAAGGGTCAGCTCGACGACGCCAAGATCGACGCCGTCGTGAAGGCCTCGTGCGCCCTGGTGGAGTGAGTTCGCGTCGCCTCGGCTGATCGAACCGATCGGCACCGAATCGATGAACGGCCCGGGGGGGAGATCCTCCCGGGCCGTTTTTTTCGTTTGCGGGGCGAGCGACGCGGTTTTTTCCCGTCCCAGCCCCCCCATGACGCATCCGGAATCGCCGGGTATAGTTGGGGCAGGCGTGGCTTCCGCCAATCGGTGGAAGGTGGCCGCAGGGCAGCGTAGCTCAGTTGGTTAGAGCACCGGCTTCATAAGCCGGGTGTCGCCGGTTCAAGTCCGGCCGCTGCTAGTTTTCACTTTTCGAGACAAGGGCTCGACCGCCGTCAGCCCGCAGCATCGCCTCGCGACCGGTCGAGCTGCACACGGATCTCCGCGATCCTCGCTCGCTCGGCGGTCATCATGAAGCCGTAGACGGCACCGACGATGCCCAGGGCCGAGCCACCGAGGCCGCCCACGATTCCCCACAGAGCGCCGATACCGGGGAACCACACGACGAGTGCGAAGATGCCGCCCAAAAGGAGCGGCGCTGCGACGCCGTTGAGCCAGAACATACCGAGCACACGGCGACGTCGCTGCCTGCCGTAGAGCTCTACGAGTTCGTTCGATCCGGCAGCGTCCATCGGCTCGGGCTCGCGGAGGATCGAACGCAGCACCAAAGGCAGCCAGAGCAGGCCGATCGGCGCCAGACACGCACTGCCGAGGAAGACCAACCACTGCACACGCTGCGCGATCGCGGCTGCCTCGTCCCCCGGGCCGACCGACTCGAGCGGGAAGGGCCAAAGCCCCCGGGCGGCGATGGCCGAGGGGCCTACGACACTCGCGAACACGGCAATCGCCCACATCCCTCGTGTCACCGGATTCTGCCGATCGCGGTTGACCAGTGACGCGGTGCGCACCGCGCCCGAAACGCCTTCCGGGCCGTACATCGCTCCTTCCCACGCCGGATTTCTCGATCGGATGAGCGGCCACGCAAAGACGAACCACAGAGGAAAAAAGAGCATCCACGAGAAATGTGCGGGCCAGGCGGCCCATGGAAATCGCATGCTCGCGACGAGAAATCCCGCCCAGACCGCGATCGCGACGGTCGTCGCGATGGAGAGGGCGACAAGCATGCCGCGCTCGCTCACTCGCTTCGCATCAGTCGCTGCACCACGCGGAATGATCATCACGAGAGCAATCGGAAGGACGAGCATGAGCGGCGGGAGCACGAGCATCTGGATGCGGCCGATGACGATGGAGGCGTCGGTCATGGCATGGTCTCCGGAGCGGGAACGAATCGGCAGGGTCACGCCGGTGCCCACAAACGCCCGAGTTGGCGGTTGATGATCGACTGGACGGCCTCGCGCGGCAGGCCCGCGATCTTGGCTTCGCTGAACGCTGCCGCGATGCCGGCCTCGATCCGCTTGCGCTCGTCGGACCTCGGTCCCGATGGTCGCTCGACCGAGGCGATCACCACAGTGCCCCGACCGCGGACGGAGGCGAGCAGCCCCGAGTCCGTGAGCTCGCGATAGGCGCGGGCGACGGTGTTCAAGTTGATCCCCAGGTCGGCGGCCAGCTGCCTCACGGGTGGAAGCTCGTCCCCCTTCCCGAGCGTTCCCGCTGCGATCAGCCCCCGCAGCCCGGAGACGAGCTGCTCATGGATCGGTACCGGGCTTGCGAGCGAGATCGAGAGCATGGTGCTATTTGTATCATACTCTGATACTTTTGCAAGAGGGGATTCGTGCAGAGGATTCGTTCGATCACCCTTCCCCCGGACGGCCGACACGCCCGCGCAGCGATGATCGGGCATGTGCCGCTCGTCGAGCAACGGGCGTGAGCTCGAGGAACTCGCCGACGCCCTCGCCACCCTGCCAGGACTCGCCGACGAGGGGTTCCTGCCTGACGTCGACGCGGAGGCCGCGAACGGCCTCGAGTTCTCCGACTGCCTGCGACGAGCGCTCGCCGAGCAGACGCTTCGGAGACGTTGCGGCGACCCGACGGCGGTTCGAGCGATCCATACCAAACCGCCCCGTCGCATCGTCACTACCGAGTGAACCCCGGGCCTACCGGGTCGATCCCGGGATCAGTGCACGAGGATGTTGCGGAACTGCCAGGGATCGGTCGGGTCGATGTCCTCGGGAAACAGCCCCGGCCGGCCTTCGAGGGGCGTCCAGTCGGTGTAGTGGCCGGTCACCGGGCCGAGGTAGGGTAGCTGCACCTCGAGGCAACGGCGGTAGTCCATCTCGTCGGCCTCGACGATGCCCGCAGCCGGGTTCTCGAGCGCCCACACCATGCCCGCGAGCACCGCTGACGTGACCTGCAGCCCGGTGGCGTTCTGGTAGGGGGCGAGATCACGGGTCTCGTCGATCGAGAGCTGGGAGCCGTACCAGTAGGCATTCTTCTGGTGACCGAAGAGAAGGACACCGAGTTCGTCGATGCCGTCGACGATCTCCTTCTCGTCGAGGATGTGGATCGTGTCCTGGCGGGCGCCGCCGCGACCGAACAGCTCGTGCAGCGAGAGGACGGCATCGTCGGCCGGGTGGTAGGCGTAGTGGCAGGTGGGACGGTAGATCACCCGATCGCCGTCGCGGAGCGTGAAATAATCGGCGATCGAGATCGACTCGTTGTGGGTGACGAGAAAGCCGTACTGGGGACCGGGGGTCGGGCACCACGAGCGGACCCGCGTGTTGGCCCCGGGCTGCAGGAGATAGGCTCCTGCCTTCGATCCGATCGTTTGCAGTCGGCCGTTCTCCGGGAGCCAGCGCTCGTGCGTTCCCCAGCCGAGTTCGGCGGGCTGCATCCCCTCCGAGAGGAATCCCTCCACCGACCAGGTGTTGACGAACGCGTTCATCGGTTTGGGGTGCTTCGCCCGCTGCGTGTCGCGTTCGGCGATGTGGATGCCCTTCACCCCGAGGTCGCGCATCAAGGTCGCCCAGCCGACCTGGTCGTCGCTCGCCGGCTCCGCTCCGCCGCGGCCGAGATCGCGTGCCAGGTTTTGCAGCGCCTGCTTCACGAACCACGAGACCATGCCCGGATTCGCCCCACAGCACGAGACGGCGGTCACGCCGCCCGGCTGGCGGGCCTTCTCCTCGCGGACGGTGTTCCGCAGGGCGTTGTTCGTGCGGGCCTCCGGCCCGACGCTGCGATCGAAATAGAAGCCCGGCCATGGCTCGACGACGGTGTCGATGTAGAGCGAGCCGAGTTCGCGGCACAGCCGCATAATGTCGAGCGACGAGGTGTCGACCGACAGGTTCACGCAGAACCCGCGGCCACCGCCGGCGGTGAGAAGGGGCTCGAGGAGGCGTCGATAGCGGTCGCGGGTGACCGCCTGATGGATGAAGCGGATGCCGTGCTGCTGGAGGATGGCGCGATCCCGGTCGTCGGGATCGATGACCACGAACCGCGAGCGGTCGAACTTGAAGTGGCGTTCGATGAGCGGCAGCGTGCCGCGGCCGATCGAGCCGAAACCGATCATCACGATCGGCCCATCGATATCGCCGTACATCGGGAACCGCGACATGGTCAATTCCTGGAAGAGACGAGCAATCGGGCAGGCGACGCAGACACACCAATCGGCCGGCGGGGAGAGACGAAGCCCCACTGACAAGGGGAGTATACTTGGCGTTGCCGGAAACTGCGGAGGCAAGGGCCCTGGGCACCGGGACGTCGACGGTGGCTGACGGGCGGGCCGTCGAAATCGCCCTGGCAGAGCCGAGGCGGCCGACAGGCCCATGTCCCCACCCTGCCGCCGACGATCCGCGACGTCTCGAGAGGAACGATGCGGATGCGTGACGCAGGCGAAGACTGGCGCCGATTCGATGCCGAGAGGATCCCGAGCAAGGCCTCGACGCCGCAACTCGACGCGTTTCTGGCGACGGTGCGGAAGCACGCGGCGGCGCACCCGCCACTCCGGTTGCTCGACGTCGGCTGTGGGACCGGACGGCTCGGCAGACGTCTCTACGACGCGGGATTCTCCGTGCTCGGCGTCGACGTAAACCCGGATGCCGTGCGCGTGGCTCAGGCACTTGTCGCCCCGGCCGACGCCACGGGCCGCTCCCTCCGGTTCATCGAGGGAGACTTCGCGACCGGTTTGGTGCCAAAGCTCGCAGCGGGGCCATTCGATGTCGTCGTCTGCCAGCTTGTGCTCTCGATCATTGGCGACGCCCACCAGCGGGTGAATCTGCTGCGTCACATGCGTGATAACCTCCGGCCAGGCGGTTGGCTCTACCTCTCCGCCTCAGGGGTTTCAGACACGATCAACGCCGCCTACGCGCGGCTGTACGCCGAGGACGTCCACCTGACCGGCGAGTCGCACAGCTACCTCTCGCGGAACGATCGGGGCGAGGTGCTCTACATGACCCACCACTTCACGGCGGAGCAACTCGCACAGCTGCTCGCGACGAACGGTTTCGACCGGATCGACGTCTCGACAGAGAAAGAGACGAGCAGCCGACGGCCAGACGAGGCCGCCTACTTCCACTACGCCACCTGCCGCGCCACGGGGTGATCGCCGGCGAGCGGATGGCCAGGGACCGACCCCCGTACCGAGTCGCCTGCCCAGCGCCGGCCGATCGGCAGGCCCGGCCGCCTCCGGCCCGCCCCCCTCGCGGCCGCGGGAGCGTGGAGGGCTACAATTCCAGCCCACAGGCCCCGCCGACCCTCGATCCCACACGCATGACGCGACACCTGATCCTCGTCCCGACCGACATCGAGCGCCGCCTTGCCGCGCCCCGTCTCGCGTCCCTCGCGGCTGCGGACGTCGCCGTCGAGGTGTGCGGCTTCGGGATCGCCGCCGCAGCGGCCCGCACGTCGCAACTGATCGCGGCCCTCCGTCCACAGCGGGTGATCCTCGTCGGCATGACCGGCACGTCGCGTGGCGCGGAGGCCGCCGGTCCGCTGACTGTCGCGAATCAGCTC
>Ga0208484_1000188_pt1 | contig 15986 bp, 10 predicted proteins | sample LakMenEpi09Aug11_FD_150682 | JGI IMG/M metagenome (GOLD analysis project Ga0208484, IMG submission 150682) | Freshwater microbial communities from Lake Mendota, WI - 09AUG2011 deep hole epilimnion (SPAdes) | ecosystem: Environmental > Aquatic > Freshwater > Lentic | place: Lake Mendota, Madison... | reverse complement strand
GAGCCTGCCGGGCCGGCCGTTCGTCGGCTGGCGCGGGAACTCGGGGTCGATCTCGCTCGCGTGAAGGGAACGGGGCCAGGCGGGCGGATCCTCCGCGAGGACGTCGTGGCCGCCGTGCGACAGGGGAGTGCCCAGAGCGCCGGTCGGCCTTCCGGGGGCAGCGGCACCGACCGCGATGACTGGGGCCCCGTGCACCGGGAGCAGATGTCGCGGATGCGGCGGACGATCGCCACCAACATGGTGCGGAGCGTCTCGACGATCCCCCACCTGACGAACTTCGACGATGCCGACGTCACCGAGATGGAGCGTCTGCGAAAGGCCAGTGCCGACGATCACGCCAAGGCCAACATCAAGCTGACGGCGCTTTCGTTCGTGATCAAGGCGGTGAGCCTCGCTCTCCGCCAGCACCCGGCGATGAACTCGAGCATCGATGTCGACAAGGGGGAGATCCTCTACAAGGACTACGTCAACATCGGATTGGCCGTCGATACGCCCCGCGGCCTCGTGGTCCCCGTGCTGCGTGGCTGCGACGAACTGTCGATCCCGCAGATCGCCCAGGCGATCGCCGAGACCGCCGAGAAGGCGAAGCATGCCCAGTACTCCATCGATGATCTCCGTGGCGGCACGTTCACGATCAGCAACCTCGGTGCGATCGGCGGCACGTACTCGACGCCGATCATCAATTGGCCCGAGGTCGCGATCCTGCTCGTCGGTCGGTCGCGGAAACTCCCGGTGGTGCAGGGTGATCGCATCGAGCCGCGGCTGATGATGCCGCTGTCCCTGTCGTACGACCACCGGATCATCGACGGCGCCATGGCCGCGCGATTCCTCCGTGAAGTGATCGGCTACCTCGAGAGCCCGGGGCGTCTGCTCCTGGCACGTTGATCCCGGTCTCGTCCGGGAACCGGGGGCGGGGTGCCTCCGGCCTGTCGCACCAACGCAAGCAGCAAGCACTGGACCGCAGCCGTGACTCCCCCCGATCGCATCGACACTGCCGGAACCGCCAGCCTCGCGTTTCTCGAGGAACTCTTCGACCAGTTCGTCGCCGATCCGTCGAGCGTCGATCCCGAGTGGCGCGACTATTTCGAGTCGCTCGATACGGCCGTCGGTGGCGGCGCTGCGGCGACGAAGCGTGGCACCGGCCCCGTCGGCAGCGGCTCGAACGGCGAACCTGACGCGGGCAACGGCCATGCCGGCCCGGTGCACGGCAGTCAGTACCACGGCACGCAGTACCACGGCGACGACGGGGCGAGGTTAGTGGCCCCTGACGGGATCGCCACCGCCCACGCCGTGGCCGTCGCCGGTGGGAATGTTCGGCTCCCCGACGCCCCCGTCGGCGAGGCGAAGCCGCTCCCGCTCCCGCTGGCGGCCGGCACCCGGGCGGAGGAGCGGTTGGCTTTCCTCCAGGATCGCGTCGATCAACTCGTGCGCGCGTACCGGGTCCGCGGCCATTTGATGGCGGAGATCGATCCGCTCGGTCGCCCCAGGCCGGGCCTTCCGGAACTCGATCCGAGGTTCTACCACCTCACCGAGGAGGACATGGACCGGGTGTTCTCGACCGACACGATCGAGGGCCCGCAGTCGATGCCGTTGCGGGAGATCATCCAGCGCCTCCGGAACACCTACTGCCGGGCCATCGGTGTGCAGTTCATGCACATGGACGACCTCCGCGTGCGGCAGTGGCTCCAGGTGCGGATGGAGGGCTGCGAGAATCGCATCCAACTCGATCGCCGGCAGCAGCTGCGGATCTACCGTCAGATGACGTGCGCGGCGGTGTTCGAGGAGTTCATCCAGAAGCGGTTCTTGGGCGCGAAGAGTTTCTCGCTCGAGGGGGGTGAGTCGCTCGTGCCGCTCCTGGAGATGGCGATCGAGCGGGCAGCGACGCAGGGCATCGGCGACGTCGTGCTGGCCATGGCCCATCGCGGGCGCCTCAACGTCCTGGCCAACGTCATGGGGAAGAGCGCCCAGCGGATCTTCCGTGAGTTTGCCGATCTCGATCCCGAGCTTCACGTCGGTCGCGGCGACGTCAAATACCACCTCGGGCATTCGAACGATCACCGCGCCGCCAACGGGCGCAACGTCCATCTCACCCTGTGCTTCAATCCCAGCCATCTGGAGTTCGTCAATCCGGTCGCCATCGGCCGAGTCCGGGCCCGTCAGGATCGGACCGGCGATCTCGCCCGACAGGCCGGGATGGTCGTGCTCATCCACGGTGACGCGGCGTTCGCCGGCGAGGGCATCATTCAGGAGACGCTCAACCTCAGCGAACTCGATGCCTACCGGATCGGCGGGGCGTTGCACGTCGTCGTCAACAACCAGATCGGTTTCACGACCGGCCCGCGCGAGGCCCGTTCCTGCACCTACGCCACCGACGTCGCGAAGATGCTCCAGATCCCCATCTTCCACGTCAACGGCGAGGATCCGGAGGCCGTCGCGCAGGTCGTCAATCTGGCGATGGACTTCCGCCGCGAGTTCCAGCGCGACGTCGTCGTCGACATGTATTGCTTCCGCCGCCGCGGCCACAACGAAGCCGACGAGCCGGCCTTCACGCAGCCGGCCCTCTACCGGGTCATCGAGAAGCGGCCGAGCGTCCACGAGAGCTACCTCGAAAAGCTCCTCAAGCTCGGTGAGGTGACCCGCGAGGAGGCGATGCGGATCGCCGAGGAGCACCGGGCGAAACTCGATGCCGAGTTGTCGGTCGCCAAGAGTGACGGCTACGTCCATTCCAACGAGCTTGCCGGCGTGTGGACCGCCTACATCGGAGGCCGGGAGCGCGACGCGACCGACGTCGATACCGGCCTCAAGCCCGAGGTGATCACCCACCTGCTCCGGCAGCTGATCCGCCTCCCCGAGGGCTTCGAGCCGCACCCCAAGATCCAGAAGTTTCTCGAGGGCCGTCAGCAGATGGCCGACGGGAAGCAGCCCCTCGACTGGTCGGCCGCCGAGGCGCTGGCCCTGGCGTCGCTCGCCACGCAGGGAATGCGGGTGCGCCTCTCTGGCCAGGATTGCCAGCGGGGCACCTTCAGCCATCGCCATGCGGTGATCCACGATTGCGTCACCGACGAGACCTACTGCTCGCTCGAGCACCTCGCCTCCGACCAGGCGCCGGTCGAGATCTACAACAGCCCGCTCTCCGAGGCGGGCGTGCTCGGGTTCGAGTACGGCTACAGTCTCGATTGCCCCGATGGGCTGGTGATGTGGGAGGCTCAGTTCGGCGATTTCGTCAATTGCGCCCAGGTGGTCATCGACCAGTTCATCGTCAGCGCCGAAGACAAGTGGAACCGGCTCTCCGGGCTGGTGATGCTCCTGCCGCACGGTTTCGAGGGTCAGGGGCCGGAGCATTCGAGCGCCCGTCTCGAGCGGTTCCTGTCGCTTGCCGCCAAGGACAACATTCAGGTCGTCACGCCGACCACGCCGGCGCAGATGTTCCACCTCCTCCGTCGGCAGATGCTGCGGACGTGGCGCAAGCCGTTGGTCGTCATGACGCCCAAGAGCCTGTTGCGTCATCCGGGGTGCGTTTCTTCCATCGACGATCTCACCTCGGGCACCTTCCGTCGCGTGATCGCCGACTCGTCGGGAGTGCCGGCCCGGGATGTCCGCCGGATCCTCCTCTGCTCCGGGAAGATCGCCTACGAACTCGAGAAGCGTCGCCAGGACCTCGGTCGCCACGACGTCGCGATCATTCGTGTCGAGCAGCTCTATCCGCTCCCCAAGGACGAGATCGAGGAGGCGATCGGCGCGTACGCCGTCGGCACCCCGGCGGTGTGGGTGCAGGAGGAGCCGGAGAACATGGGGGCGTGGCGGTTCTACCGGGTCCATTTCGGTGAGAAGCTCCTCGACCGCTTCCCGTTCTCGGGCGTCTGCCGGCAGAGTGCCGCAAGCCCGGCGACCGGCTCGAAGAAGAGCCACGACATGGAGCAGAACGAGCTGCTCACCGCGGCGTTCCAGTCCTGATCCGGCCGCGCCCGGCATCACCGGCCGGCCTGGTTTCCTGCTCCGTCACCTTCCAAGTCCTCCATCACCCTTTCCCGGCACCGTCATCATGCCCATCGAACTCAAGGTCCCCGAAGTCGGCGAATCGATCACCGAGGTGCAGATCGGCACCTGGAAGAAACGCGAAGGGGAGGGGGTGGCGATGGACGACGCCATCGTGGAGATCGAGAGCGACAAGGCCACCGTCGATCTCCCGGCCCCCGCGGCAGGCACGGTCACGAAGATCCTCAAAGGGAGTGGCGAGAAGGCCCGTGTCGGTGAGGTGATCGGCTACCTCGAACCGGCCGGCAGTGCCGCCGCAACTCCGGCCCCCGCCCCCGCCCCGGCGACGCCTGCCGTTGGCCAGCCGGTCGTCAACGTCAAGCGGACCGGCAGCCGTGTCGACATCGGCTCGGTGCAGCTCTCCCCGACGGAAGCACCTCGGGTGATGCCCGCCGCGGCCCGCGTCCTCGGTGAGGCGGGTGTCGCCCCGACCTCGTCGATGGGGAGCGGCCCCGGCGGTCGGGTGACGAAAGAGGATGCCATCGGTGCGGTCGCGGCCACCCGGGCTCCCGCTCCAGTCTCCAAGCCTGCCCCGGTCGTCGCTGCGGCCACCGCCCCGGCGCGGATTCAGGGGGCTCGGGAGGAACGTCCCGTGCTCATCAGCCCGATCCGCAGGCGGATCGCCGAGCGGCTCGTCGAGGCTCAGCAGCAGGCCGCCCTCCTCACGACCTTCAACGAGGTCGACATGAGTTCCGTGATGGCGCTCCGCAACAAGTTCAAGGACGTCTTCCTCCAGCGCCACGGCGTGAAACTCGGATTCATGTCGTTCTTCGTCCGCGCGGCGGTCGAGGCGCTGCGGGCCGTCCCCCAGGTGAATGCCGAGTTCCGCGATCCGCACATCGTCTACCGCGACTATGCCGACATCGGCATCGCCGTCGGGGGTGGGAAGGGGCTCGTGGTGCCGGTGCTCCGCAACGCCGAGACGCTGTCGTTCGCGCAGATCGAACTCGGCATCAACGACTTCGCCAAGCGGGCGGCCGACAACAAGCTCAAGCTCGACGAGCTTCAAGGGGGGACGTTCACGATCTCCAACGGTGGGGTGTATGGCTCGATGATGAGCACGCCGATCATCAACCCGCCGCAGAGCGGCATCCTCGGCCTCCACGCGATCACCGACCGTCCCGTGGCTGTCGACGGTCAGGTGGTGATCCGGCCGATGATGTACCTGGCGCTGACCTACGATCACCGCCTCGTCGATGGTCGGGAGGCGGTCACCTTCCTGAAGCGGATCAAGGACACGATCGAGGATCCTTCCCGTCTGATGCTCGAGGTCTGACGCCGCCCGGCGTTCCCGGGGGCTCGAGCGCCGGCCGCGAAGGCCGCGGAGCGCACGCCGGGGGAATGCCGGACGGCCGGCCGGGGGTGGTCCCTGGCCGACACCGGTTGCGAGGAGAGGAGTGGGCAGGCCGATGCAAGCGTATGACGTGCTGGTGGTCGGCGGCGGTCCTGGCGGTTACGTGGCGGCGATCAAGGCCGCCCAACTCGGATACACGGCCGCGGTCGTGGAGAAGGAGGACCGCCTCGGCGGCACCTGCCTGCGGGTCGGGTGCATCCCTTCAAAGGCCCTCCTCGAGTCGAGCCACAAGTACGAGGAGGCCCGCGGCGAACTGGCCCATCACGGCATCCAGATCGGCTCGGTCGCCCTCGATCTCGCCGCGATGCTCAAGCGGAAGGAGGAGGTCGTCGCCACCCTCTGCAAGGGAATCGACGGCCTGCTCGCCAAGAACAAGATCGCCCGAATCCGCGGCACCGGCAGGCTGGCGGGCCCCGGACGCGTTGAGGTGACGGGTGCCGACGGCGACAAGACGCTCCTCGAGTCGCCGCGGATCATCCTCGCCGTGGGGAGTTCGAGCATCGTGCTTCCCGGCGTGGAGGTGGATGGATGTGTCGTGGGGACGAGCACCGAGGCGCTCTCCTACGACAGCGTGCCCGGGCATCTGGTCGTCATCGGCGGCGGCTACATCGGCCTCGAACTCGGGAGCGTCTGGCGGCGGCTCGGTGCCAAGGTGACGGTGCTCGAGTATGCCGACCGGATCCTTGCCGGCATCGATGCCGACATCGCCTCCGAGGCGCTCGTCCAGTTCCGCAAGCAGGGGCTCGACATCCGGCTCGGGGCCAAGGTGAAGGGTGCCCGGGCGGTGAAGTCTGGGGGCGCGGTGGTGGAGTGCGAGGGCGTCGAGCCGATCCATTGCGACCGGGTGCTCGCGGCCACCGGTAGGCGTCCGGCCACGGCCGACGTGGGACTCGAGACGGTGGGTGTGGAGACCGACAAGCGTGGCTACGTGACGGTCGACGGGCTGTTCAGGACCTCGGCAGCCGGAGTGTATGCGATCGGCGATTGCATTCCGGGGCCGATGCTCGCTCACAAGGCGGAGGAGGACGGCGTCGCCTGCGTCGAGGGGATGAAGACGGGCCATGCGCATGTCGACTACGACCTCGTTCCGGCGGTGGTCTTCACCCATCCCGAGATCGCCTCCGTCGGCAAGACCGAGGAGCAGCTCCAGCGCGAGGGGAGCAACTACCGCAAGGGTTCGTTCCCGTTCCGTGCCAATGGCCGCGCCCGGACGATCAACGACACGATCGGCAAAGTGAAGGTTTTGGCCGACTCTGCCACCGACCGGATCCTCGGCATCCACATCATCGGCCCGGCGGCGGGTGACATCATCGGCGAGGCCGCGGCCTCGATGGCCTTCGGCGCCACCGCCGAGGACATCGCGCGGGTGTGCCACGCCCATCCGACGCTCCCCGAAGCGCTCAAGGAAGCGGCGATGGCCGTGTCCGGTAGCGCCATCCACAGCTGACGCACGGCCGCCCCCGGGGGGCGGTTGTCGAGATGCCGTCGGGCGAGCGGCATCAGGCCGGCGCCGGCTGTTGTCTTGGGAAGCTCAGTAACGCCAGGCGATGCCGGTGTCGGAGAAGAAGCCGGCGGCGACGTCGTTGAGCCCCCAGCCGATGCGGATGCCGACTTCGATGTCGTCGGTGAGCAGGTAGTGGGTGCCGGGGCTGAAGAACGGACGGACGGAGTCGATCGGCAGGCCTTGGGTGACGGTTTCGAACCATTCGGCGTGGATCTCCCACCGCTCCGTGACCGGCATCCGGAGGATCGCAGTCGGTGCCCAGCGGCTGAACCAGCCGGTCTCCCATTCGGCGTAGGTGTAGCGCAGCGACGTGTCGAGACGCCACTCGCCGGGAAGTTCCCATCCGGCCACGATCGTGGCCACCGGCACCGTTCCCCACAGGTCGCCGTTGGTGGGGGTGCCTGCCTCCATGATGAAGCAGCTCTCCGGGAGGAGGCCGTCCTGATCGGTAACGTCGGCCTTGAACCCGTAGAGCATGTTCGCCTCGTAGAGCGTCTGCCCGTCGAAGCGTCCCTCCCCCACCTCGACGCTCGTGACAACGTTTCCCTGGGCGTTGACGGAGTAGTTCACGCCGAGCCGCCATTCGAGCCAGTCGGTGCCGCCGACACGGAGGAGGAACTCGGGGATGTTGTTCGTCGGCAGGCCGGCCCGGTTGTCGATGAAGACGTACGACCCTTCGCTGAGGGTCGACCCCGGCGCGATCGTCTTCGTCGACGGGGTGAAGGCATCGCGATCGGTGCCGAGGTCTTTGCCGGATGCCTCCTCGGCTCGCACGGTCGATCGGGCGGGCCCCGTGCCGACGAGTGCAGCCACGATCAGCGCGCAGGCGATCGCCCACCAGCCGCGCGGCTGATCGAGCGGAGGGGGGAGCGACTCGAGGTGGCGGTGGGGAGAATGCATGAGGACCGATTGGGTCGAGGCGAATCCACCTCTTCCATCGTCTTCGAGGGGCGATCCGCTCCCCATGCCACCTGCCGGATCGCCAGGAGTTGCCGGGCTTGCCCCGCTTCACACGCAAGTGGCACTCATCCCGGCATGTCAGGCGAGGATGCCGTCGACGATCCGCGCCGGGCGACCGGCTGTGAGCCGCTGCTCGACGCCGTCGTGCCGATAGACGAGCCGCTCGTGGTCGAGGCCGAAGAGCTTCAGCACGGTCGCCTGCCAGTCGTTCGGGGTGACGACATCGGTGACGGCCCGATGTCCCACCTCGTCGGTCTCGCCGTAGGCGATGCCCGGCTTCACGCCGCCGCCGGCCATCCAGATGCTGAAGCCTTGGCCGTTGTGGTCGCGGCCGCAGCCGCTCCCTTCCCCTTCGGTGACCGGGAGCCTGCCGATTTCCCCGCCCCAGTGGACGAGCGTCGTGTCGAGCAGACCGCGACGCTTCAAATCGGCGACGAGCGCCGCGGCCGGTTTGTCGGTCCGGCGGCAGATGGCGGGGAGCCCTTCGCGGATGTTGGAGTGGCTGTCCCAGGGCTGGCCGCCGAGGAACAGCTGCACGAAACGCACCCCCCGCTCGACGAGTCGCCGGGCGATCAGGCACCGCGTGCCGTACTCCTTCGTTGCCGGGTCGTCGAGGCCGTAGAGGCGGTGGGTCTCTTCGGACTCCTGCCCGATGTCGAGCGCGTCGGTGGCGGAGAGTTGCATCCGGGCCGCCAACTCGTAGCTCGCGATCCGGGCATCGAGATCGGGCTCGCCCGGATGCCGATCACGATGGCGGCGGTTGAGCCGGTCGAGGAAGGCGAGGTTTCTCGCTTGGAGCGGGCCTGCCAGCCACGGGGGAGGAACGAGATTCGGGATCCGCGGTTCCTTGGCGCGGAGGGCCGTGCCCTGGAACAGCGGCGGGATGAAACCGCTCGACCAGTTCGTGACGCCGTCGACCGGATGCCCCTCCGGATCGACGAGCACCATGTACGAGGGGAGATCGCGAGACTCGCTCCCGAGGGCGTAGGTGAGCCAACTGCCGAGCGTCGGGCGGCCGAGGGCGGCGGGGATGCCTCCGTGGAAATAACGGATCGAGACCTCGTGCCCATTGTGGCCGGTGTGCATCGAGCGGACGAGGCAGATGTCGTCGGCGATGCCCTGGAGATGGGGGAGCAGCTCACTGATCTGCGTGCCAGACTGCCCGCAGGGGGTGAACTTCCAGGGGCTCCCCAGGAGTCGCTTGCTCGCCCGGTTGACGAAGCTGTAGGCGACCTCGCCGCCGTAATCCTTGCCGTCGAGCCGCTGCAACTCCGGCTTGGGATCGGTGAGGTCCATGTGGGCCGGGCCACCGTGCATGAACAGCGAGATCATCGCCTTGGCCCGCGGCGGAAAACCGGGAGGGCGGGCGTGGAGATCGTTGAAGGCGGGTGCGAACGACGGCTTCGCCGGATTGGCGAGGAGCCCCTCCTGGTTGAACAGGTCGAACAGCGCCATCGCGCCGAGGCCGAAGCCGGTCTCGGTGAGGAATCGGCGCCTGCCGCAGGCGTGGCCGAGGGGACTCTCGGCCGGGACGTCGCATTCGCGGGCGGCGGACGGGTGGCGCGGGCGATCAGTCGACATGGAGAAACTCGTTGCTCGAGAGGAGCTGCTGGCAGAGGTTGGCGAGTGCCCGGGACCGGCGTTCGGCCGGTGCCGCGATCTCCGGGGCGAGTCCGCGGAGGATCGTCAGTTCGTCGGTGAGGAAGGCGGCGGCATCACCGGCTTCGTCGGCGTCGGGGGGGCGACCGTAGGCGCGTCTCCAGGCAGCTACGACCGCAGGAGCGAGGGCGAGAGCCTCGGCAGCGGCGGCCGCATCGTCCGCGACACCGATCCCACCGGCCGTTGCCAGGGCGGCGTCGGCCATCTTCCGTGCCTGCCCGAGGGTGAAGTCGCCGTTCATGAGGAGCAGGGCCTGGCCGGCGACGGTGGCGTGGACGCGCCGGTCGCAGTTGGTCTGCATCGTCGGGGCGTCGAACGTGGCGAGGAACTGCACCGGCATGCTCCGTCGCTGCTCGACCCACAGGCTGCGGCGCGGGATCCCATCCTTGATCACGAACTCGCCGGCTTCGTCGGCGACGACCGGCATCGCCGGCCCGAACGGTGACAACTCAAGTGTGCCGGCAGCGGCGAGGATCCGGTCGCGGACCGCCTCCGCCTCGAGTCGCCGCACCGCCATCCGGCCGAGGAGCCTGTTGTCGGCGTCGATGGCGTCGAGTTCCGGCCGTCGCGCCGACGATTGCCGCCAGGCCGAGGAGAGGAGCACCATCCGGTGGAACCGCTTCAGGCTCCAGCCGGAATCGGCGAACTCGACGGCCAGCCAGTCGAGGAGGTCGGGATGGGTGGGGCGTTCACCGAGCCGACCGAAGTCGGCAGGCGTGCCGACGAGGCCACGGCCGAAGTGATGCATCCAAAAGCGGTTGACGAGAACCCGGCCGAGGAGCGGATGGTGTCCCGAGGTGAGCCTCCGTGCCCAGGCGAGGCGCCGGCCGCTCGTGGGCAGGGTCGAGTCGTCGGCCGGAATGGCCGTCTCCCCTTCGGGGCCGGTGACGCTCAGGTCGGCGGGGGCGACTTCCCCCTTCGGCTGGCGGTGATCGCCGCGGTGGTAGACGCGCGTGACGGGGAGGTGCCCCGGCGGCTCCGAGAGACAAAAGAGAAAATCCTCGACCGGCTTCCGAGCGCGGATCGCCGCGATCTTCTCGCCGAGAGCCTTCAGTTCGTCGGCGGCCGCCTGATCGTATTGATAGAGGACGCCGGGGGAGATGTTGACGCTCGGGCGCTCCTTGAGGAGCTGCTGCTGCTCGGGTGAGCGATCCTTCTCGGCGGTGCGCGCGGCCGTGCCGAGTTTCTCGCGCAGCTCCTCCGGATGCTTGAGGAGTTCCTTCTCGAGCGCGGCGGCGAGTGCCTTGGCCTGCTTCTCGTCGAGCTCCTTCGAAGCCGCCACCGCCTCGGCCTCGATCTCGGCCGAGCGGGCCCGATCGGCATCGGTGAACAGCGACACGAGTCGCTCGTTGGGGGCCTTCCACGCCTGTGGATCGAGTGCGGGCTCGAACAGGGCACGGAGGGCGTAGTAGTCGGTCTGCGGTATCGGGTCGTAGCGGTGGTCGTGGCACTGCGCGCAGCCGACGGTGAGCCCGAGGAGCGAACTGGAGACGATCGCGAGCGTGTCGGTGACGACCCGGTTACGGCTGTCGGGATCACCGCCGCCGGTGGTGCCGTCGGCCGCCATCCGGAGGAAACCGGTGGCGGTGAGACGCTCGATCGACTCCGGCGGCAGCTGCGCGTGTGGCGGTGGTACGAGCTCGTCGCCGGCGAGTTGCTCGACGAGAAAGCGGTCGAACGGCATGTCCGCATTGAGGGCGCGCACGACCCAGTCGCGATACCTCCAGGCGTAGGGACGTTGGGGATCGTCCTGGGTGGCGCCGGCCGAGTCGGCATAGCCCGCCGCATCGAGCCAATGCCGGGCCCAGCGTTCGCCGTAGCGTGGGGAGGCCAGAAGCCGATCGACGAGCTTTTCGAAAGCGGCCGGGTCGGGGTCGGCGACGAAGGCTTCGATCTCTTCCGGGGCAGGGGGGAGCCCGTGGAGATCGAAGGCAGCGCGGCGGATGAGCGTCGCCCTGTCAGCCGGCGGGGAGAAGGTGAGCCCGTCACGCTCGAGACGGGCAAGGAGATAGGCGTCGATCGGCTGGGCGACGAGATCGGGACGGGCCACGGCCGGGAGCGGGGGCCGGGCGAGAGGGCGGAAGGCCCACCATTCCCGCTCCTCCGGCGTGATCCCCAGGCCCGGCGGGATCGATTCCGGCTCGGGCCGGGCGGTCGGCGCCCCGACGGCCACCCAGCGTTCCAAGATCGCGAGTTCCTCGGGCTTCACCTTGAGCGTCGACGGTGGCATCTCGCCCGAGCGAATCCGCTCGAGGACGAGGCTCGCACCGGCATCCCCCGGGATGAGTGCCGTCCCGGAGTCGCCGCCGCGCTGCATCGTGCGGACCTGACGGAGATCGAGATTGCCCTCCAAGGCATCCGCGCCTCCGTGGCAGTCGAGGCAGTGGGCGCGGAGGATGGGGCGGATGTCCCGCTCGAACGTCGGGGCGGCGTCGTCGGCACGGCACCAACCGGCTGCCACGAGGAAGGTGGCGGCGAGGGTCACGCCCCGGAGGTGGTGCGAAGGTCGGTGTCGTCCCGGCATCATCGACACGAGGCTCTCGGCGGAGGGAAAAGCCCCGGTTCAACCGGCGCGAAGGCCTATTATCCCTCGATTCGGTTCGCGAGGGAAACCCGGTTCGGGGGGATCCTTCCGCCCGGCCCCGCGCCGTGGCACAATTCCACCCGTGCGGAACCTTGGGGAAACTCCCCGTGGTCCTGTCGGTCTTCCTGGAAGCGTTCAAGGGGGTGGTCATGCGTCTCGGTTTTTACGATCTCGTGCGCGGCACGTTGGTTGCTGCCTCCCTGTTTGTCGCCTTCGGTGAGGCCCGGGCCGACGAACCGCCGGCCGGATTCACGGCCTTGTTCAACGGCAAGGATCTCGCTGGCTGGCGTGGCGGCGAGACGTTCGATCACCGCAAGCTCCTGGCGATGTCGGCCGAAGAACGCAAGGAACAGATCCGCAAGTGGACCGCTGGCGATCAGAAGAACTCGATGCTCGAGGTCAGTGAGGCGACCAAGAAGCCGCACTGGTACGTCGAGAACGGGGAGTTGGTCAACGACGGATTCGGTGCGTACGCCACCACCGAGAAGGACTACGGCGATTTCGAACTCCTCGTCGACTACCGCACCGTGCCGAAGGCCGATTCGGGGATCTACCTGCGCGGTGTCCCGCAGGTTCAGATCTGGGATTCGAGCCTGCCCGATCCGCAAAATCTCGGCCTGGCCAAGGGCTCCGGCGGCCTGTGGAACAACTCCCCCGGAGCTCCCGGCAAGGATCCGCTCGTCAAAGCCGACAAGCCGCTCGGCGAATGGAACCGGTTTCGGATCGTGATGCGCGGCGACAAGGTGACGGTGACGCTCAACGACCAGAAGGTCGTCGATGACGCCCGCATGGAAAATTACTACGACCGTGCCGTGCCGGTGCCGGAGAAGGGGCCGATCCAATTGCAGACCCACGGGGGGGAGATCCGCTGGCGGAACATCTTCATCCGCGAACTCCCCGCCGCGGCGAAATGAGCCCATTGCCGACCGTCCATGCCGTGCGGCCATGCGTGATCGCCCTCGTTGCGGGCATGGGGATGGTCGTCGGCGGAGGCTCGGTAGTCGGGCAGTCGATCGAGGCGAGGGCGACCCGGCCGGTGGTGCCGTTGCTCGTCGGTGACGAACGTCTCAACGTCCGCAGTGACCGGCAGCGCTTCCGTGGGGTGGCCGTCAGTGCCGATCTCGTCGGGACGCCCTGACCGATCACCGACGGTACCCATTGCAGGAGCGCAACGAATCATGAATCTCGTCGAGATGACTTGGCCGGAGGTGTCGGCGCTTTCCAAGGACACCCCGGTGGTGATCCCGGTGGCGGCGATCGAGCAGCACGGGCACCATCTCCCGGTCGTCACCGACAGCCTCCTCCTCGGTGAGATCATCGCCCGCGTCTCCGGCAGGATGGCCGATCGTGTCCTCTTCGCGCCGCTCCAGTGGCTCGGCAACTCCCACCATCATCTCGACTTCGCCGGCACCCTCTCGGCCTCGCCACGCGTCTATCTCGACCTGCTCCACGATCTCGTCGAGTGTTTCCTCGCGCACGGCTTCCGGCGGATCGTCCTCGTCAATGGCCACGGCGGCAACGACATCCCCGCCAAGCAGGCGCTGTTCGAGATCCGCCAGCGCCACCGCACCCGCGACGATCTTCTCCTCCTCATGACCACCTACTGGGGGCTCGGCACCCGCCCCTGGGAGCACGACGGCTCGATCGAGCAGCGCGAGATGGGCCATGCCTGCGAGTGGGAGACGTCGATGGTGCTCCGGGCGGCGCCACATCTGGTGAAGCCGCTGGAACGCCTCGAGACGGTCCCCTTCGGCAATGCCTTTCTCCCCGGCTCGCGGGCCTGGATCACGAAGGAGCGGACGGTGCCGGGGCACATCGGCTCGCCGCAGCTGGCCAGTGCCGCCAAGGGGGAGATTTTGTTTTCGCTCTTCGCCGCCGATCTGGAGGCCTGGCTCGAGCGGGTGCTCCGTTGGGACGGCCGGTCCTGGGAGGGCTAGACGATGATCGGATTCGGAGGGGGGACGGGGCAGTTGCCCCGTCGCGTGGCGGTGATCGCCGGGCTGCTCCTGGCGGCTTCCGCGATCAACTACATGGATCGCCAGACGCTCGCCAACGTCTCCAAACGGGTGATGGAGGAGTTCGCCCTCAAGAACGAGCAGTATGGCCGGCTCGAGGAATGGTTCGGCTATGCCTTCGCCGCCGGTTCGCTCCTGTTCGGCGTCCTCGCCGACCGGATGAGCGTCCGCTGGCTCTACCCTGCAGCGCTCCTTGCCTGGTCGCTCGTCGGCTTCGCCACGGGCTACGCACGCGACTACGATCAGCTCCTCTTCTGCCGAACGGCGCTCGGGTTCTTCGAGGCCGCCCACTGGCCGTGCGCCCTGAAGACGACCCAGTTGCTGATCTCCACGAAAGGGCGGGCTCTCGGCAACGGCATCCTCCAGAGCGGCACGTCGATCGGATCGATCCTCACGCCGGTGGTGATGTGGTGGATCATGGTGCGGCAGGGGCAGAGCTGGCGGCTCGGGTTCCAACTCGTCGGCCTCGTCGGAATCGCCTGGATCTTCGCCTGGATCGCCGCCACGCGCGACGAGGATTTCCGTGTGACGCCCGACTCCGGCGCGAGTGGTGGCGGCGATCGTCCGACCGCGACGTCGGACACGATCCGTCGATGGGCCGCCGTCCTCGTCGTCGTCGTTGTGATCAACACCGTCTGGCAGATCCTCCGGGCCTGGATTCCGCTCATCCTCCAGAAGGAGCATCACTACAGCGAGACCTGGACGCTCTGGTTCACGGCGGTGTGGTTCGGCGTCTCCGACATCGGCTGTCTCGCCTCAGGGGCCCTTGCCTGGTGGCTGGCCGTGAAAGGCTGGTCGGTGAAGTGGTCGCGGGTGGCGACGTTCGCCATCTGCTGTCTCCTTTGCCTCGGGCTCGTCGCGGTTCCTTGGCTCGGTTCCGGGGCGGTGCTCCTCGCCGTGCTCCTCGTCGCCGGGGCCGGGGCGCTCGGGCTGTTTCCGATCTACTACTCCTTCACCCAGGACATCTCCCGACACCATCAAGGCCTCGTCACCGGCGTGGCGAGCTTTTTTGCGTGGGTGGCATCGGCCCGGTTCCAGAAGCTCTTCGGTTGGCTTGCCGACGAGACGCAGTCGTATTCGACCGGGATCTCGGCGGTGGGGGCGGCCACGATTCTGGCGCTCGTCGCCTGGGCTTTCCTGTGGCCTGCCGACCGGGTGGATGCGTCGACGCCCGCCGGTGAGAGACCTGCCTGACACGAGTCCACCCTGATCCGCTCCTCGCTTTTTTTTCCTCCAGTCATCTGCTCCGAGGTGTTGCATGGCCCCGCTGCTTCCGTCGCGCCTTTCCCGCCGTGATCTTCTTGCCGCCGGTGGAGCAGGGGTCGTGGCTGCCGTCGCCGCACCGGCCGGGCTCGCCGAACAGGCCCCGGCCCCCCCGGTGCCTGGGGCTCGTAAGAAGATCGCCGTCCTCGGCACCGTGATCTTCGAGCACTCCCACACCCAGCACATTCTCGACCGGCTCGCCAGCGGCTATCCCTGGCAAGGGCGCTGGCAGGAACCGCGTCTCGACATCGCCGGCGTCCATATCGCCCAGTTCCCGGAGGGGGATGGCAAGGACAAGCCGGCCGATCTCGGCAGGCAGCGGATCGAACGCTACGGCCTGAAAAACTTCCCGAGTGTCCGCGAGGCGCTCACGCTCGGTGGTGACAAGCTCGCCGTCGACGGTGTCGTGATCATCGCCGAGCATGGCGACTACCCGAGGAACGAGAAGGGGCAGACCCGCTACCCCCGCTACGAATGGTTCAAGGAATGCGTGAAGGTGTTCGAGGACTCGGGCCGCTCGGTGCCGGTGTTCAACGACAAGCACCTCTCCACCGAGTGGAACGAATGCGCCGAGATGGTGGCGGACGCCCGCCGGCTCGGCTTCCCGTTCCT
>Ga0208484_1000187_pt1 | contig 16126 bp, 14 predicted proteins | sample LakMenEpi09Aug11_FD_150682 | JGI IMG/M metagenome (GOLD analysis project Ga0208484, IMG submission 150682) | Freshwater microbial communities from Lake Mendota, WI - 09AUG2011 deep hole epilimnion (SPAdes) | ecosystem: Environmental > Aquatic > Freshwater > Lentic | place: Lake Mendota, Madison... | reverse complement strand
GAACCTCGGCTACGCCTTCAAGACCGGCGGATCCGGGCCGTTCTCTATCGACTGGGTCAAGCTGGAGTTGACGAGCGGCGCCACGTCGGGATCAGGATCGTTCAAGATCTGGATCAATGGAACCGACAACGAAACGCCCCTTTCTGCGGTCGCCAGCAGCACCGTCTACGCGGCAGACACGGTCAATTTCACGACGCCGGGAACGGCGAACACGCCTTTCGACTTGATTTTGAACGCTGCTGACCTCCCGAGCATCAGCGCCTACTCACTCTTGTCAAACACCGCGTATTCCATCTTCGTCAATAGTGCCTCCGGGAGCGGCATCGCCCTTCGGCGGGAACAAGGTTTGGCGAGCGGAAACGATGCTATCGCTGCGTACACAGTGACCAACGGCTTCACGGTTCTCGATACCTTCAGAAACAACACGCCCAACTACCAAAACGTTACGGGTTCCTCCTGGGCTGCCTTCGCGATGTCGTTTGGCACGACGCAGGCGACCCCCATTCCCGAGATCGACCCCAGCGGCGTGGGGAGCGTCTTGGCGCTGGTCAGTGGCGCGCTCGGTCTGCTCGAGCGTCGTCGGCTGATGGCCAAGCGTGCCTGAGACGCGGACGTCCACGTGATTCCAACTCGAGGGGAGCAGGGTCCATCGCGATCCTGCTCCCCTCGCTGCTTTGACGGAGTCATCGACTCGTCTCCCTGAGGCCGGGTCGTTTCCGCCAAGGCTTCGCCTTCTGCCGCTGCTTTCCCTGGTGGTCACACTCGGCCATACCCTCGTTTCGACCCGGTACAAGCTTCCCGAGACGGTCCGACGCGTGTCTTTGTGAAAACCCCCCCGGAGCCGCGCATGCGCGCTGCCGTCTTCGAAGCCTTCCGCGGTCCGATCCGGGTGCGCTCGCTGCCTGAGCCTGTGCCCCATGACGATGCCGTGATCGTCGCCGTGGGGGCCTGCGGCGTCTGCCGCAGCGACTGGCACGCCTGGATGGGGCACGATGGCAGCGTCCGCCTCCCGCACGTCCCCGGTCACGAACTCGCCGGCTCCGTCACGGCCGTCGGTGCGGGGGTGACTCGCTTCCGCGGTGGCGAGCGCGTCACCGCCCCCTTCTGCTGCGGCTGTGGCGACTGCCCCGACTGCCGGCGCGGCGATACCCAGGTCTGCGATCGGCAGACGCAGCCCGGCTTCACGCACTTCGGCGCTTTCGCTGATCTCGTCGAGATCCGCCACGCCGATGTCAACCTCGTGCCGCTCCCCGACGGGATCGACGTCATCCTGGCCGCGAGCCTCGGCTGCCGCTTCGCGACGGCGCATCGGGCGCTCGTGGTCCAGGGGCGCGTCCGGGCGGGCGAGTGGGTGGCCGTCCACGGCTGTGGCGGCGTCGGCCTCTCGGCGGTGATGGTGGCACGAGCGCTCGAGGCGCGGGTGATCGTGGTCGATCCCTCGGCGGAACGGAGACGCGAGGCCCTCTCGCTCGGCGCCGAGGAGGCGATCGACCCGCTGGCGGTCGATGCGGTGGCCCGGATCCGCGCGGTGACGGGGCGGGGAGCGGCCGTGTCGCTCGACGCCTTCGGCAGTGCTGAAACCTGCCGCCATTCGATCCTGTCGCTTGCCAACCGCGGCCGGCATGTGCAGGTGGGGCTGCTGCTTGCCGGTGACGCACAGCCGAGCCTGCCGATGGACCTGGTGATCGCCAAGGAGCTCGAGATTCTCGGGAGCCACGGCATGCCCCCCTCGACCTGTGCCGAACTCCTGTCGCTGGTCGCGGCGGGGCGGCTCGATCCGGGCCGGCTGGTGAGCGATGTCGTGAGCCTCGCGGAGGGGGCGGCGACGCTCGAACGCTTCGGCACCTTCCCGAACCGGGGAATGACGGTTATCGAGATCGACCGGGGCTGATGGCCCGCGGTCGATCGGGAAGGAGGTTCCGCGCCCCGGGGCAGCCTGGATAATGCCCCTCCGGAGGACCGAACCATGGCGAAAGCGACCTGCCCCGTGACGCGTGCCGAGTTTCTCGAGAAGGCCGCCCCGATCACCGTCGTCATCAACGGCGTGGTCATGGAAGCGGCGGTGCGGGAGTTCTCCACCGGCTCCCTCGGCTGGTACACCAACGGCACGATTCAAGTCACCGTCGGCGGCACGCCGGTCGACGTCCAGATCGGCCTCAACATGACCGTGGCCGGCTCGAAGGATCTGCCGAAGAAGCGGAAGTGACCGGCAGCGTCTGCCGTCGAGCCATGTCGGCCGCTGTCCTGACTTCGCGTGCGTGTCCTCGCTTGCATGTCATCGGGTGAGCGAGAGGACGCCCACGGCGAGGCGGCCGTCGGTGTGAAACGGATCGCCGCCGCCGTTGGTGCCGCGGCGTTCGCGGTGGAAACCGTCGACCCAGTAGTAGCCGTGGAGCGTGCCGGCATCGTGGGTGTCGACGATGAGTTTGTTGCGCTCCCGATCGACCGCCGCGGCGATGCGGTGGGTGATACCTCCCGTTGTCCGGCTGATCTCCACCCGCTCGTCGTACGTCGCCGCGCCGAGCCACAGCGGTTCGCCATCCTCGTCGACGGCTTTCGATCGCCAGAAGCGGACATGATGGCGCTGTTTGGGACTCTTCCCGACTGGCTGCTCGAAGGCGAGATCCTGCTTCCGCCCCCACAGGAAGAGATCACTCACCGGTGCATGCGGATAGGGCTTTCGGAGGACGACATCGGCGGCGATCGCGATCGACGAATCGAGCGTGATCGGATCGGCGGCATACCATCCGCCGCGGGCGAGGGCGTGATGGAGTTCCCGATCCGATCCCACGAATGCGACGTTGACAGGATCGCCCGGATGGCCACGCCTGGTCTTCGTCCTCCGCGGAGCGCTCGCAAGCGCCGGGTGGGGCGTGACGAAGCGGTCGACGGTGGCCACGGCATCGGCTGCTGACCCGGTGGCCGAGGGCGGTCGGACCTTCGCCTCCTCATCAGCCGTTGCGCTCCCGGAGGGTACGGCCCCGAAAGCGAGCATCACCGCGAGGATCCAGCCGGCACGAACCAATCGTGTGCGCCGGGCCGTCCGTCGGGCCTGCGGTCGGGTTGGGAATGAAATGAACGCGTTCATGCAGACTCCGCGCCTGTGCAAGGGGCGGGGAGAGTAGTTCTCCGGCCACCGCGTCTCAAGCCCGATCGGTGGCCTCAGGGGGGTATGATCGAAGCGGGGATCGAATCGCGGTCCGATCGCCCAATGTCTTGCCGGAGGTCTCTCGTGCCGAGGGATTCCAGGCCAGCCCGGAGGGGGATGAGCGGATCAGGCCACCGTTTTTTCGCCGGTTCTGAGGAGCTGGGTCGACCGACGCGCGTCTTTGTCGGCTACGGCACCCCGGCCAAGGCACGGGCGCTAGTGACGATCCTCGGGCAGCGCACCGCCGGCGACCGGACCTGGATCACCCGGCGGGGAAGCGGGGGCGATCCGTGCGGTGAGACGTGGCCTTCCGGCTCCTGAAACCCGAGCCGGGGGTCACGAGATCCTGTCGAGGGCGTCGAGGAGGCTCATCGCGCGCCTGGGGGTCCCGATCATCTCGACGAACTTCTTGGCGGCGATCAGATCGGTGAGCGTGAAGGCTTCGTTGGAGGGGGCCGCGGGGGGCGTCGCTGCCCGAGGCGATCGTGGGGGGACGGTGTCGCGCTTCTTCTTCCGCGGGCGACGCTCCACCCCGAGCCTGCCGAGAATCTGACTGACCTGGGGAGAAACGACCTCGATCCCACGCCGCGCGAGGACTTCGATGATCTCCTTGGGCCGCGGGCTTCCGCCGGCATCGAGGATCTTCCGGGCTTCGATCCTGATCTCCTCGCTCTTGTTCACCTTGGAAGGGGTGGCCGCCGGATCGGGCAGCGTTCCGGCGGCGAGGTGGACAGGCTCGGTGGCGCTCGGCGCGGCGGTCGTCTTCTTGGGCATGGGAATCGGTCGGGAGAAGGGTGAGTGGGCTGCTTTTGGTCCCATGATACCTCCGCGGCAGGGGCGTCGGGATGACGGCCAAGGGACGGCGGCGGGCCCCGATCGCGATCGGACTGAAGCGACGCTCGCGCGACCGTGAGGCGGCATTGCGGTACGCTCGTCGTCGGGGGGATCGACCGGAAGATCCGCCCCGGGATCGGAGCGGTGACCACGAGGGGAGAGAGCCATGGCGAACACGCGGTCGATCGAAACCGAGCCCCACGGCACATGGTGGCAGCGCCTGCTGATCGCGGTCTTCTCCCTGGCGATGACCCTGCTCTTTTTCTGGGCGCTCGGGTTCATCCTCCAGGACATCGGCCGTCTCCCCGGGCCCGACTGGAATCGGTTCACAGGCGACCGGCTCGATCCGGTGATGGCCGCCACGACCGCCCGTCTCCAGGAGGATCAGGCGACGATCAAGCGGAGAATCGACAACGAGGAACGCCGTCGGCAGGTGCTCCGCGACAGCACCGCGACGTCGCAGAAGACGCTCGGCCAGCTCCTCGAACTCCAGCGGATGAGTCTCGAGCAGCAGTCGAGCCTGCCTGAGGAGCAGCAGAAGGCCCTGGCCGACAGCCAGCGAATGTTCCTCGCGAATCAGCAGCGCGACCAGGATCTCACCGAGTCGATCTCGGAGCTCCAGGAGCGCCAGGCGACGCTCGCCGAGGATCTCCGCCAACACCTCGAGCGTGTCGAAGCCGCCCAGGCGCCGGTGCGCGAGGAGTACCAGCGGCTCCAAGCCGGCCATCGGCTCAGGCTCGCCGCGATCAAGATCGCGGTGCTGGCTCCGCTCCTCGTCCTCGCCGGCCTGCTGTTCGCGCGGCTCCGCAACAGCCCCTACGCCCCGATCGTCTACGCGCTCGGTGCGGCCGTGCTCGTACGCGCGTTCTTCGTGATGCACGAATACTTTCCTGCCGAGTATTTCCGCTACATCCTCATCGCCACGGCCCTCGCGGTCATCGGCTGGATTCTGGCGAGGTTGTTGAGGATGGTCGCCAGACCCGGCGGGCTCGCGCGGCAGAAGCAGATCCGCGAGGCCTACGAGACGTTCGTCTGTCCGGGTTGCCGCTTCCCGATCCGTCGGGGGCCGCTGCGGTTCATGGCCTGGACGCCCCGCAGCCTGCGCCGCGTGTCACGGCCGCTCGTCGGAGCGACCGACGATCCCTACGCATGCCCTTCGTGTGGCCTGCAGCTGTTCGCGGCCTGCCCGGCCTGCAAGGGCACGCGGCATGCCCTCCTCGAGGTCTGCGAGCACTGCGGCGCCGTGGAGCAGCCCGCTGCCTGACACGCCGGCCGCGCCGGTCCCCGATCCGGGCTCGATCTTCATCGGCCACGGGCCTCAGAAGAGGATCCGGGCGAGGAGCATTCCCGTCGCTACCGCCGTGATCGTCGCCACGAGGCCCGGCAGCATGAAGGAATGGTTGACGAGGTAGTTCCCGATCCGGGTCGTGCCGGAGCGATCGAAGGTCATCGCCGCGATCAGCGAGCCGGTCGCCGGAATGAGGAAGTAGCCGTTCACGGCCGGAAAGAGCGCGATCAGCTGCGCGGGCGCGATCCCCAGCGAGAGGCCCAGCGGCATCAGGGCCCGCGTGGTGGCCGCCTGGCTGTAGAGGAGCACGGAAGTGAGGAACAGGCCGATCCCGAACGTCCACGGCGCCGCGGCTGTCCACCGGGCGATCGCCGGGAGGATCGTCTCCTTGTGGTGGGCCACGAAGCTGTCGCCGAGCCAGGCCAGGCCGAAGATCGCCACCACGGCGACGAGCCCGGCCCGCATCGTCGGCGTCCGCGTCACGTCGTCCGGCTTGACGCCGGTCGCCGCGAGCATCACGGCCGCCGCCGAGAGCATGACGATCTCGATCGCCGCAGGCATCGGCACCGGCTCGGCGGCCCCGCGCGGCTGGCGGAGCCAGGGGAGACTTCCGAGCACGACGACGAGCCCCACCGCGGCGAGGAAGATGATCACGGCGCGCTTGCCGGAAGCGGTCGCGGCAGCGCGATCCGCGCCGCGGTCTGGGGGGGCGACGAGCCCCGCGGCGAGCCGGGCCTGGTAGTCGGGATCGTCGTCGAGATCGCGACCGACGAACATCGAGACGAACGCCGCCGCGACGACACCGAGAAGCGAGGAAGGGATGCAGACGAGGAGGATCTGTGGCAGCCCCCACCCGGCCAGGTCGTGGTCGGCAAACAGCGCGATCATCGCCGCGGTGGCGGCCGAGACGGGGCTCGCCGTGATCGCCTGCTGCGAGGCGATCGCCGCCACGGCCATCGGTCGCTCCGGACGGATACGGCTGCGGTGTGCCGTTTCGTAGATCACCGGCAGGAGCGGATAGACGACATGGCCCGTGCCGGCCACGAACGTGAAGCACCAGGTGGTGAGGGGCGCCACGAGCGTCACCTGCCGGGGATGGGCGCGGATCACGCGCTCCGCGACGCCGACGAGGAACTCGGTCCCCCCGGCCGCCTCGAGCACCGACGCCGCCGTGACCACCGCCAGGACGATGAGGAGGACATCGACCGGCGGCGCCGTGGGAACGACGCCGAAGCCGGCCGACAGCACGAACAGCCCCCCGGCTCCCCACAGGCCCAGGCCGATGCCGCCGGTGCGCGATCCGATCCAGATCGCCGCCGCCACGACGAGGAACCCGAGGCCGATGCCGATCGCCATGCCGCTCCTCCGGGGGCCCGGGAACCGGGGTTTTCCGCCGTGAAACCGCGGAGTGTACCAGGACTCCATCAACCGGGGGCTGCTATCCTCACGCGGGTGCCTGCCTCCGTTCCCCCAAGCGGTCGTCCGCCATGGCCATATCCTCGGACGATCCCCTGCGGCAGGACGAGCCTGACAGGAGCGCATGCCCGGCCGATGCCGTCGCCAGCAGCGAGCCTGAGGCCGTCGTCGCTCCCGCCGTCAGAGTGCCGGCCCTCGATGTGATCAGGGGCGTCGCGCTCCTCGGCATCCTCCTCCTCAATATCGTCGACTTCGCCTGGCCGTCGCCGGCCTACGAGTCGGTCGCGGCGCTCTATTACACGACCGATTCGGTCGGTGAGATCCCCGATCCCGATGCGGACTCGGGGAAGCGAAACGGAGCCACGACAGACGAGCCGAAGAAGGAACAGGCGAAGAAGGACGACTGGATGTTCCTCGCCGATCGCAAGCCCGATCTCGAAGGGGCTTTTCCTCTGGGCAAAGTGCGGATCGCGGCGGTGTCGTCGGTGTGGGACATCGGCGAATGGGCCGTCGTCCGGGTGTTCTTCGCCAACAAGATGCGGACGCTGTTTTGCATCCTCTTCGGCGCGGGCCTCGTCTACCTCACCGATGGCCTCATCGAGAAGGGGATCCGCCCGGTCTGGCTCCATTACCGGCGGATGCTCCTCCTGCTCGTCATCGGATTTCTCCATGGAGCACTCGTCTGGCAAGGAGACATTCTTTACGACTATGCCGCCGTCGGGCTCTACCTCTATCCCTTCAGGCGCTTGGAGGCCAAGACGCTCGCACGCGTCGCCGTGGGGATGTTTCTGTCGATCATCGTCCTTCTGTGGCTCGGGCTCGGCGTGTTCCTCGTCGTGAAGCAGCGCGGGCCGGTGCTCGAGGAGGCGGCCCTCGCGGCTGCGGCGCGGTCACTCGCCGCGGCGGGGGAGGCAGACGTGGGGACGGGCGAAGCGTCGCGCGACGACGGAGAGCCCGGCGATGCCGCGGAGCCCGCCTCGCCGGAGGCGCGCCGCAACGCGGCCCGGAAAGCGGCGGTCGAAGCCCTCGGGTTCGTCGATCGCCTCATCCTCCGCGGCCACCGCGCCCTCAAGCGGCGCGACGCCGCCCAGCGACCGGAACTCCTCACCCGCGACATCCGCCTCCATCGCGACGGCACGTGGGTCGATCTGGTGAAGGCGAGGACGAAAGACGGCCTGTGGGCGTGGCTGGGAGCGCTCACGCCGCTGTCGCTGTTGTTTCTCGGTTGGCTGATGATCCTGGGGATGAGCCTCGCGAAGTCGGGGTTCTTCGCGGGCGACTGGCCGGAGGCACGCTATTCCTTCCTCGCCTTCCGCCTCGTGCCCATCGGTTGGGTGCTCGAGGCCCTCATCCTCCTCCTCCAGCGGAGCGTGCGCCGCGAGTCGGTCGTCAACCTCGGCGTTCTCCTCCCCCTCGGGCAGGCGGTCGTTTTGATGCTCGCCCTCGGCTACGCCGCCGCGATCATCCTCGTGGTCCGGTCGGGGCGTTTCCGGGGAGCGACCGTCCGACTCGCGATGGTGGGGCGGATGGCGCTTTCCAACTACCTCGCCCAGTCGCTGCTTTGCACGACGATCTTCCATGCCCACGGTCTGCGGCTCTACGGCTCGGTGCCGCGCGTCGGGCTCGTGGCGGTGGTCTTTGCCGTGTGGGCGCTCGAGTTGTGGTGGAGCCCGCTGTGGCTCGCGCGGCATCCCTCGGGGCCGGTCGAATGGTGCTGGCGAAGCCTCGCCTCGATGAAACGCCAACCCTGGCGTCGCCCGTCGTCGTGAACACCCCGCTCACGTTCCGCAGAAGGTCCGGTAGGGGCCGCATCCGGGCGCGGGCCCCTGGCGGTAGGGGATCGTGGACGGCGTGTCGTCGAACGGACGGGTGACGGCATCGAGGAGTTTTTCAAACGTCGCCATATCTCCGGCCACGGCCGATTGCAGCGCCTCTTCGACGCGGTGATTCCGCGGAATGACGAGCGGATTGGATCGCCGCATGAGGGCCGCGGCCTCGGTGCGAGACTGTGGCTGGCGGTCGAGCCGGGACTGCCACTCCCCATGCCATACGGCGAGGGGGCCTTCGTGAAAGGGGGGCTCCGCAGCGCAGGCCGAGGCTGCGAGCGCCGCGAAGGTGGCGGTGAAGTCAGCGGAGGAATCGTGCATCGCCGCGAGGAGCGCCGAAACGAGCGGCTGGTCGGCATCGTCGGCGTTGAACAGCCCGAGCTTCGATCGCCAGCCGGCCAGGGCATGCCGTTCGTAGCGCGACGGAAAGGTGGCGAGCACCGCGCGGACTTGCTCGAGGGCCGTCTCGTCGTCGCCGGCGACGGCCGGGAGGAGGCTCTCGGCGAGCCGGGCGAGATTCCAGTGGGCGATGCCGGGCTGGTTGCCGAGGGCGTACCGCCCCTGACGGTCGATCGAGCTGAACACCGTGGCCGGATCGTAGGCATCGATGAAGGCACAGGGGCCGTAGTCGATTCCCTCCCCGGAGACGGCGGCGTTGTCGGTGTTCAGCACGCCATGGACGAAACCGACCTGCATCCAGCGGGCGACGAGCGCCGCCTGCCGGTCGATGACGGCGTCGAGGAAGGCGAGCGCCGGCTCGGCGGCGTCGACGAGACCGGGGTCGTGTCGGCCGATGGTATGGGTGAGGAGGGCCGGCAGGAGCGACGGATCGCCCACGGCGGCTGCGTACTGAAACGTCCCGACGCGAATGTGGCTTGCCGCCACGCGGAGGAGCACCGCGCCGGGGAGCGCCTCCTCGCGGAGCACCGCCTCGCCGGTCGTGGCCACCGCGAGACTCCGCGTCGTCGGGATGCCGAGGGCGTGCATCGCCTCGCTGATGAGGTATTCCCGGAGCATCGGCCCGAGGGCCGCCCGGCCGTCGCCGCCGCGCGAGTAGCGCGTCCTCCCGGCCCCCTTGAGCTGCAGGTCGAAGCGTCGACCGTCCGGGGCGAGCTGTTCACCGAGGAGGATCGCCCGGCCGTCGCCGAGGTTCGTGAAGTGGCCGTACTGGTGGCCGGCGTAGGCCTGGGCGATCGGTTCGGCGCCGGGAGGGATCGCGTTGCCCGTGAGCACCGCGGCCCCCGCGGTCGTCGAGAGTGCGGCGGCGTCGAGCCCGAGCGCCCCGGCCAGCGGGGCGTTGAGCACGGCAAGCGCGGGATGCCCGACCGGCACCGGGGAGGCGTGCGTGAACAGCCCGGCCGGGAGCCGCGCGTAAGAGTTGTCAAACCGCCAACCGGCGGCCTCGATCGGGGAGGACATGAACGATCCCTGCTGGAGTCTGGCAGGATGCCGGGCCGGGAGCAGGCAAGGATAGCAGGCGTGCCGGACGAGTGACGGAGAGCCGGACAGGCAGGCCCGTCAGGGATCGCGCCGCCGCCGCGCGGTCGTCACCGTGCCGTCGGCCCCGGCGAGGTCGTCGCGCATCATCCGCACCTCCCGGCTGGCTTCCGGGGCCCATTCGCGGAAGGAGTCGAGGTCCTCGTACTCCATGTCGCGACGCATCTCCTGCCACGCCCGGGCGAAGATGAACCGCTGCCGTTCGAACCAGCCGCCCTCCGGAGAGGGATCGCCGAAGGCTGCCTTGCCGCTCCCGCCGGCTGCCGGGTTGCGGACTGCCGTCACCTCGGCGGCATCGTCGGCCCCGGGCGGTGACGGGAGCGTGCCGTCGGCAAGCCGCTCCCTGGAGAGGGTGCTGCAGCCGACGGGCGCGAGGAGGAGAACGAGCATCGAGAGCCTGGCACGGCGGTTCATGCGCGGTGTCGTCCGGGGACTTGGGGGGAGGAACGTCAGTAGGTCGACATCGTGGCGGAGCGGTCCATCTCGTCGCGGAGCTGCCGCACCTGCTCGGTGGCTCCGCCGCCGAAGTTCTCGACACCCTCACCCTCGTGGAGATCCCAATCCTTCTTGATTTCGCGGACGGCCTCCGCGGCCTCGCGCTTCGATTTCTGCATCCACCAGTTCCACGAGGCCGACGACGATTCGACGAGGCTGCACCCGCTGCACGCCACGGCCGCGGCGAGGCCCGCGATCCACATCCTGCCAGTCATGGTTCCTCCACGGCGCACGTCGCCGGTCGATGGTCATGCCCCGGTCCGGCAAGGGCCGGTGCGGCAGGGAGGGTCCTTCGCACAACGCCCCGATGGCCGCAAGTCGAGCGTCCCGATGCCGGGCCGGTTCGCCGGCCGGCTCGGCCGGGCCGGGGGATTTCCGTGAGGTTGGGGAGACTGGCGAGGATGCATCCGTCGGAGGGGTGGGTATTCTTGGGCCCTCTCCCAGAGCCTTCCGATGCCGAACCCTGCAACCCCTTCCCCCCCTCCGCTCTCCTCCGTTCCGCTCGTCGGGATGGCGGTCAACGCCGCCCTCGCCGCGCTCAAGATCCTCGCCGGAGTGTTCGGCAATTCCTATGCCCTGATCGCCGACGGGATGGAGTCGACGAGCGACATCGTCACGTCGCTCGTCGTCTGGGGCGGCCTGCGGGTGGCCGTCGCCCCGGCCGACGACCGGCATCCGTACGGCTACGGCAAGGCGGAGGCGCTGGCGGGGATCGTTGCCTCGGTGGCGATCATCCTCGCGGCCGTGTTGATCGCCGTGCAGAGCATCCGCGAGATCCGCACGCCGCACCATCTCCCCCACTGGTCGACGCTCGTCGTCCTCGTCGTCGTCGTGGTCGTCAAGGAGATCCTGGCGCGGTGGGCCGGCGGGATCGGCGCGGAGGCCGGGAGCACGTCGCTCCAGGCCGATGCCTGGCATCACCGCGCCGATGCCCTGACGAGCATCGCCGCCTTCATCGGCATCGCGATCGGGCTCGTCGGCGGCCCTGGCTGGGAACCGGCCGACGACTGGGCGGCGCTCGTCGCCTGCGCCGTGATCCTTTTCAGTGGCGTGAAGCTGATGACGATGGCGGTGCGCGATCTGCTCGACGCCGCACCGCCGAAGGAGTTCGAGCACCGGGTGCGCGACATCGCTTGCGGCATCGAAGGAGTGCGGGCGGTGGAGAAGTGCCGGATCCGCAAAAGCGGCACCGCCTACTTCGTCGAGCTCCATGTCGAGGTCGACGGTGACGCGAGCGTCGCCCACGGGCACGTGGTGGGCGGGAAGGTGCGCGCCGCCCTGCGCGGGGCGCCATTGCGGATCGCCGATGCCTTCATCCACATCGAGCCGTTCACCGGCACCGTCACGTCAGGAACACCTTGACGAGAATGTCGGAGATCCCGACGAGCGCCGCTCCGGCGATCAGACCGGCGCAGATCGGCTCGTGCGATCCGACCCACAGCCGGTGGCCGGAGCTCTCCGGTGCCTTTTCATAGCGCGACTTCATGACGGTGAAGAACAGGGCCCCGAGGAACATCGCCATCACCGAGTCGGGGGTGAGGACGACGCCCAGGCCGATCGAAAGCGGGCTCAAGGGGAACGTCCCTCCCGAGCGTATCCGCACCAGTTCCAGGACGATTCCGGCCACCACCGCGATCGCGATCGAGACCTGGATCGAGGGGGTGAGGAGCGTGCCCGAATCGCCACCGAACACGGCCGAGACGAGCTCGGAGACCCCTTTCCACTGCATTGCCGAGGGGAAGCCGAACTGGCCCCCCTCCTGCACCATCGCGTCCTGGACGCGCATCCCCGGCTCGTAGTCGGAGAGGAAGAGGAGATTGAAGAGGGGGGCGCTGGCGAGGGCGCCGGCGAAGATCCCGATGCAGTGGGCGACGGCCTGCTGCCGCGGCTTCGCCCCGAGCATGTAGCCCGGCTTGATGTCCATGAGGAGATTGCTCGCGTTACTCGCCACCTCGACGCACATCACCCCCGTCATGAGGTTCGTCGGCGCGTGCTTCGGATCGAGCGCGCCGAAGATGAACTGCGGGATCTTGGAGAGCGAGCCGGTGGGGGTGATGCCCGTGAGGCCGGTACTCGAGGCGGCGATGAGGGTGAGGATGGCGACCAGCGGCACCGCCGAAAGGCCGTAGAGGAAGGGGACGCCGAACCAGGCCTGTGCCATCCACGCGCCGAGGGCCCCGAGGATCGGGATGCCGATCATCGAGAGCCGGTTGGGGAGCTCGATGGCGGCGAGCGGATCGGCAGGCTTCTCGCCGTCGCCCCCACCCCCGCGAAGCGACTCGAAGGCCTTCGTGAAGACCTCCGGCTTGGCAAACAGGCTGACGAGCGACGCCACGACCATGATCGTGATCCCCCACCACAGCGACCAGGTGTTGACGACATGGATCCGGCTGTAGGTGCCGTCGGCACGCGGCGGGAGATTCCCGGTGGCGATCATCAGCGGCACGATCACCGCGAAGTTCAGGAGCATGCCGATCATCATGCTTCCCGCGGCCCGCATCCCCATCAGCCCTCCCGCCCCGAACATCGCGATGTCGAGGGGGAGGAAGGTGAGGCCGAGCTGCGGCAGCGGCACCTTGGCGAGCGTCGGCATCGGCAGCCATCCCTTGTCGACGAGCGCGTAATACCACTCGTCGAGGGCATGGGGGAGGTGGAACGAGGCCTTCATCCCGAGGATCCGCTCCTGGAGGAGGCGCATGAGATTCTCCCCCTTGAGCGCTTCGAGGCAGCCGGAGAGGGCGCCGGCGGTGACGAGCGCCCGGGCCTGGGCCATGCCCGAATCGCCGCTGCCGGTGTAGAGCGTGTCGAGGACGACGCCACAGGCCTGTCCCTCGGGGAAGGGGAGTTGCTCGTCGTTGATGAACCGACGCTTCATCGGGAAGGCGACGAGGACTCCGAGGAGCGAGAGAACGACGTTGAAGGCAGCCATCTGCCACCAGGGGATGATCGCGTTCTCGATCCACATGTAGGCCGCCATCCCGGAGATCAGCGGGCCGGTCATGTAGCCGGCGGCGGTGGCGACGCTCTGGGCGGCGTTGTTCTCGAGGATCGTCAGATCCTTCAAACCGATCTTCGAGAGGATCCGGAACGAGGCGAAGGCGAGGATCACGCTCGTCAGGCCGACGCCGAGGGTCCAGCCGGTCTTCGCGCCGATGTAGAGATTCGTGGCGGAGAGAATGCCCCCGAGGAGGAAGCCGGTGGCCGCGGCCCGGAGCGTGAGCTGCGGCATGTCACCGCGGTAGACGTTCTCGAGCCACCAGCGGTCCTTCTGCGCGGCGGTCCAGTCGCGGGCCTGCTCCGGCGTGAGCTGCTCGATGGCCATCGATCCTCCCGTGGAAGCTTGCGGTCAGGTCATTCCAGATCGATCACGACACGATCGACGTCCCCCTCGAACCGGAAGGGGACATCGTAGCTCGTCGTCACCGGCGTGCCGGTGTCCTCGCCGACGTCGAGGGCTTCGTCGAGCGTCACCCGGATCGGGATCGTGCGCTCGATCCGCCCCTCGGCGACCGGCTTGCCGTCGACGGTGAGCGTCGCCTTCCCCCCCTTGCCGATCCCGCCGCCATCGTAGGTGAAACGGAGGGCGACGACGTGGCGACCTGGGGGAAGGGGATCGCGACCGGCGATCTCGGTGTGGTCGATATCGACGAAGTTGGAGTGGTAGACCGGCCGGCCGTCCCGGAGGAACAGGCCGATCCCGCCGAACAGTCCCCCCTGCGTGACGATCATGCCGCTGGCCTTCTCCTCCACGTCGACGTCGGCGGTGATCGTGAACGAGGTGTTCTTGAGGTTCGGGCTCGCCCCCTCGGGGATCCGCGTCATTCCGTCGCCATAGGTGAAGCGCTTCCGCCCCCGTGTCAGGCTCGGACGGATGGCCGGGTCGAGGCGCGCCGTCTTGCTGTTGTCGATCGGCAGCACCTCGTGCCTGGCAGCTTCGGTGTAGAAGAGCAGTTGGAACTCGCGGAGCTTCTCGGGATTGCCGGCGGCGAGATTTTCCGACTGCGAGAAGTCGGTGTCGGTGTGGTACAGCTCCCATTCGTAGCCGTCGATGGCGTCGACCTCGGCGGCGCGCGGGTCCCACGGCGGCACCGGCGGCGTCGTACAGGCGACCCAGCCGTCGTGGTAGATCGCCCGGTTGCCGATCATCTCGAAGTACTGTGTCGTGCGCCGGCTGGGCGCGGCGGCATCGGCAAACGAGTAGGCCATGCTGACGCCGTCGATCGGTTTTTGCCGGATGCCGCTCACGACCTCGGGTGGCGTCACGCCGCAGGCCTCGTAGATCGTCGGCACGATGTCGATGACATGATGCCACTGGGTGCGGATCGTCCCCTGATCGGCGATCCCCTTCGGCCAGGAGACCACCAAGCCGTTGCGCGTGCCACCGTAGTGGCTGGCGATCTGCTTCGTCCATTGGAAGGGGGTGCACATCGCGTGCGCCCAGCCGATGGGATAGTGGTTGTAGGTCTGCCAGGATCCGATCTCGTCGACGCGTTCGAGGACCTTGGTGAGGTCCTCTTTCACCCCGTTGAAGAACGTCATCTCGTTGAGGAGACCCTGGGCGCTTCCCTCGGCGCTCGCGCCATTGTCGCCGACGATGTAGAGGACGAGGGTGTTGTCGAGCTCTCCGGCCTCTTCGATGGCCTCGATCACCCGGCCGGCGTTGTGATCGGTCTGCTCGAGGAACCCGGCATACACCTCCATCATCCGGGCGTAGACCTTCTTCTGCTCGGCGGTGAGGCTGCTCCAGGCGGGGATGCCGGGGGCGAGCGGCACGAGCTTCGTGTCGGCCGGAACGATGCCGAGGGCTTTCTGGCGGGCGAGGGTCTCCTCGCGGATCGCATCCCAGCCGGCGTCGAACGTGCCGGCGTATTTCTCCACCCATTCCTTGCGGGGATGGTGCGGGGCGTGGGTGGCCCCTGGCGCGTAGTAGAGGAAGAACGGCTTCTCCGGGGCGACCGCCTGCTGCGTGCGGATCCACGTCACGGCCCGGTCGGCGAGGTCGTCGTCGAAGTGGTAGTCGGGATCGTCGAGATAGGGCTCGACCGGCTTCGTCCCCTCGATCGCCGCCGGTCGCCACTGGTGGGTGTCGCCACCGATGAAGCCGAAGAAGTGCTCGAAGCCGAGGCCGGTCGGCCAGAGATCGAACGGCCCTGCCTGGCTCGTCTGCCAGTCGGGGACGTTGTGGTTCTTTCCGAACCAGGCCGTGTTCCAGGCATTGAGCTTGAGGACCTCGGCCACGGTCGCGGTGTCCTTTTGCATCACCGAGTCGTAGCCGGGGAAGCCGGTGGCCGCCTCGGTGATCGCGGCGGAGTGGACGGCGTGGTGGTTGCGGCCGGTGATCAGCGCGGCGCGGGTGGGGCTGCACAAGGCCGTCGTGTGGAATTGCGTGTAGCGGAGGCCGCGCTTGGCAAGCGCCTCGAGGACCGGCGTCCGGCAGGGGCCGCCGAAGGCGCTCGAGGCACCGAAGCCGACGTCATCGAGAAGGATGAGGAGGACGTTCGGCGCCCCTTTCGGCGCCTCAATCGGCTGCGGGAAGTCGGGGGTCGAGTCCTTCGCCCGGAGGTTGATCGTGCCGCGGAAGGGGGGCGGGGTGTGGGGGAGGACGGCGGGGGTGGTGGTCGG
>Ga0208484_1000183_pt1 | contig 16299 bp, 9 predicted proteins | sample LakMenEpi09Aug11_FD_150682 | JGI IMG/M metagenome (GOLD analysis project Ga0208484, IMG submission 150682) | Freshwater microbial communities from Lake Mendota, WI - 09AUG2011 deep hole epilimnion (SPAdes) | ecosystem: Environmental > Aquatic > Freshwater > Lentic | place: Lake Mendota, Madison... | reverse complement strand
CGCCGGCCGCTCGTGACAGCCGCCTCGGCGGCCAGCGCCGCCGAGGCCCCCTTGCTGTCGGAGAGCTGGTGGCCGGCCCGGATGGCGCGGAAGGGGACATAGTGCGCCCCCACCATGCCGATCGCCGACTCGATCGCGTCGACGTCCCCCCCGAGGGCCGCCGCGTAGGCTGCCGCGCAGGCGATCGCGCCATGATGGACGTGGTCGATCGCGAACGTCCGCAGCGGGAACACCTCCGCCAGCCGTCCCCGAATCTCGTCGATGAGGAGCATGACGCGGAGGGTTTGATCGCCGTCGAGCCCCGCCTCCCGCCCCGCCGCCAGCGCGACGGGGTAAAAGTCGTTGTGCCCGAACTCCCCGGCCGTCCGCCCCTTGGCCGCGTCGTGGCCGAAGTTCGTGCCGTTGGAATCCCACTCCCGCACCGCCGATGCATCGGCCGCCACCCCCTTCTCGATCGCCACCGGTCGGCTTGCTCCGAGGCAGATCGCCCCCCGGCTCCCCGTCGAGGGAGGGGATGCCAACGCCTCGCGACGCAGCACCGTCGGCGCGTTTGCCCCCAGGGCGAGTGCCGACACGCCGCAGCCGACGCTGTCGACGTGGAACCGCTCGAGCAGCGCGAGCGTCGCTCGCCCCACCGGCTGCGGGCGACGGAGGAACTCGATCGCGTAGTCGGCGAGTCCCCGGGCCTGGTTCGTCGTCGCGGGGAGGAGGCAGGTGGTGCCGGGGCCGGGGGCCCCCGCCGGGGTGGGATGACTCATGGATGCGTCGAGTTCGAGGATGGCACGCCGGCCCGACAAAAAGAACCGGTTCGACAGTTGTAGCCGATCGACCGACAATGCACGGCGAGGTCGGCGACCGCTACGGCCCCCCGTCGACCGAGGTCGCCCCCGTCCCCGCGAAGCACACCCCGATGGAACCAGCACAGCTCGGCCCATACACCATCGGCACCCGGCTCGGTCGTGGCGGCATGGGGGCCGTCTACGAAGCCGTCGACACGACCACCGGCGCGTCTGTGGCCGTCAAGGTCCTCGCGGCCCACCTCGCCGACGACCCCGGCCTGAAGGCGCGCTTCCGCGACGAGATCGAGACGCTCAAGGAGTTGCGTCATCCGGGCATCGTCCAACTCCTCGCCTACGGGGAGGAGGGGGATCAGCCCTACTTCGCCATGGAGTTGGTCCGCGGCAAGACGATCGAGCAGGCGCTCCGCGGCGGGCGCCGGTTCACCTGGCAGGAGACCGTGGCGGCGGCGCTTGCGATCTCCCGGGCGCTCAAGGTCGCGCACGATCACGGCGTCATCCATCGCGACCTCAAGCCCTCGAACATCCTGCTCGCCGACGACGTGCCGATCGGCGAGGGGGTGAAGCTCGCCGATTTCGGGATCGCGAAGCTGTTCGGCGGCGCCTCCCACACGGCCCATGGCAACATCGTCGGCACCGCCGAATACATGGCCCCCGAACAGGCCACCGGTGCCGGGATCGATCATCGCGCCGATCTCTACTCGCTCGGTCTGGTGATGTATGCGATGCTCGCCGGACGTCCCCCGTTCCGCGGAGGACAGGCCACCGAAGTGATCGCCAAGCAGCGCAATTCCCCCGCTCCCCGGATCGCCGACGCGGTGCCTGCCGTTCCCCCGGAACTCGACACCCTCATCGACCGCCTCCTCCAGAAAGCCCCGGCCTCCAGGCCCGCAAGCGCTCTCGCGCTCGCCCGGCTCCTGACGGCGATCGCGACGTTCGTTCCCACCGCCGATCGGATCGCGCCGGCAGGTGACAAACTCGTCATCGCCGATCTCCCCGCCCCGCCGACCCGGGGGGAGCAGAAGGGCATGTCAGGGGACTTCACGACCGTCTACGGCACGAACGCCCCCGCGCCTCACGCGGCGGCGGCCTCACCAGAGCCCTCCCCTGCGCCCTCAGAGTCTCCGCCCGCCCCGTCCCCACGTGCGACGGAAGGCGCCACGGCAGGTTCAGGGGAGGAAGCCCCCAAGCCCCGCGCCGTCCGTCGGCCGACAGGGGGTTCGGGGAGCGCCCCGACCGCCGGCATCGACCGCGACCTCACCGGCCTTCCCAAGGAGGGCAAGGGGGCCGACACCCGCGTCGATACGACGGTGCGCCGGCAGCACACGTCGATGGCCGATCTCGAGCGGGTCGACCGCGAGCGTCGCTTTCGCGATCAGACGCGGCAGACATGGGCCGGGGTGGCGATGGCGATCGCGATCGCGGCCACCGTGCTCGGCGGTGGCTGGATGCTCCTGCGTCCACCGACGGCCGACTCGCTGTACGCCCGGATCAAGGCGGTGTCGGATGACGACGACGGCGACCTCCGCGACGCCGACGAGCTCATCCGTCGCTTCCTCGATCGCCATTCGGACGACCCCCGCGTCTCCGAGGTGGCGGGCTTCGCGCGCTCGATCGCGCTGGACCGACTCGAACGGCGAGCCCGGCGAAAGCTCCGCGGCGACCGGCCGCTCTTGCCGATCGAGCGCGATTACCGCGCCGCCATGGCCCGCGAACCGGAGAGCCCCTCCGGCTGCCTCGCTGCCCTCGAGGCGTTCGTGACGCTCCATCAACCCGTCGATCAGGCCGGCGAGCAGCCGGGCGAGGACCGGCAGCCCGACGCCCCGCACCCCCCGATCACAATGCCCTCCGGGGATCTCGAGGACGATACGGGGCTGTGGATCGCGCTGGCCCACCGCCAAATCGCCAGGCTCACGCCGCTTGCGCTCGACGAGCAGCAAGAGGACCGCCGGCGGATCGAGGCGATTCTCGCCGATGCCGAAGCCCTCCGCGGCGCCGTGGCCGACGATCCCTCCCGTCGACAGGACGCCCTCGCCACGCGGCGCCTCCTCCTCGCGAGCATCGTCGATACCTACGCTGGTCGTGCCCACGTCAGCACGCTGGTCGAGCGGGCCACGACGCTCCTCGCCGAGATCGCCCCCGCCACCCCCACCGAATCGTCCCCAGGAGCCGAGGCCCCATGACCGCGTCGCACGCACGAATCCGCAGCCACGAGGCCTTCGCCCGGGCGCGAACGCTCATCCCAGGGGGGGTGAACTCCCCGGCGCGGGCCTTCGGTGGGGTCGGCGGTGAACCGATCTTCTTCGAGCGCGCCGATGGCCAGTGGCTCACCGACATCGACGGCCAACGCTACCTCGACTACATCGGTTCCTGGGGCCCGATGATCCTCGGGCACAGGCATCCCCGCGTCGTCGCCGCCGTCGAGCGCGCCCTCGGCCGCGGCACGAGCTACGGCGCGCCGACCGAGGCCGAGAGCAGGCTGGCGGAGTTGATCATCGCGGCGGTGCCGTCGATCGAGAAGGTGCGGATGGTGAGCTCCGGCACCGAGGCGACGATGAGCGCCGTCCGTCTCGCCCGTGGATTCACCGGTCGCAGCGGGATCGTCAAGTTCATCGGCAATTACCACGGCCACGTCGACTCGCTGCTCGTCGCCGCCGGGTCGTCGGCCGCCACCCTCGGCGTCCCCGATTCCCCGGGCGTCACCGCCGGCGCCACGCGCGACACGCTCCTGCTCGAGTACAACGCGACGGAGCGGCTCGAGGACCTGTTCGCGGCCCGCGGCGACGAGATCGCGGCGGTGATCCTCGAGCCGGTCGTCGGCAACATGGGGCTCGTCGTGCCGTCGGAGAGCTTCCTTCGGGCCGCCCGTCGGCTCACCGAGAAGCACGGGGCACTGCTCGTGTTCGACGAGGTGATGACCGGATTCCGGCTCGCCTACGGCGGGGCCCAGGAGCTCCTCGGTGTCACCCCCGACCTGACGACGCTCGGGAAGATCGTCGGCGGCGGCCTGCCGCTGGGAGCCTACGGAGGACGGCGCGACATCATGGACAACGTCCTCCCCGCGGGGAAGGTCTTCCAGGCCGGGACGCTCTCCGGCAATCCACTCGCCGTGGCGGCCGGCACGGCCACGCTCGAGGAACTCCGCGATCATCCCCCTTATCCGCTCCTCGAGCGCCACGGTGCCCGGCTCGAGGCGGGCTTCCGGGCGGCGGCCGAGGCGGCCGGCGTCCCGGTGCATATCGGCAGACGGGGCAGCATGATGACGATGTTCTTCCAGCAGGGAGAAGGGTGGCCGGTGACCGACTGGCCCACCGCGGCTCGGAGCGACACCCGGGCCTACGGCCGCTTCTTTTGGGAGATGATCGACCGGGGCGTCTACCTTCCCTGCAGCCAGTACGAGGCGTTGTTCATCTCGGCGGCCCACACCGACGCCGACATCGACGCCACCGTGGCGGCCGCCCACGGGTCCATTGCCGCCGGCTGAACCTCGGGACACACCCCCGCGATCATCCACGGCGGAGATGGAAGTCGACGACGAGGGGGAGGTGATCGGACGCCACGCGGGTGAGGCTCGTGCGCACGACCCTCGCCTGCCGGACGGCGACGCTCCCGCAAACGAAAGCCTTGTCGAGTGATCCGAGCGGGAGCCAGGCGGGGAAGGAGCGGAACTGCGACGCCGGGCTCGTCACCTGGCGGAACCCCTCGGCGGCGAGCGGACCCGAGTGAAGCGTGTTGCGCCAGTCGTTGAAGTCGCCGACGATCACCGTCGGATGGGCCGCGGCCGAGCGAAACAGCGTGTGCCCCAAGAGCCGCTCCACCTGCCACTGCCGCTCGCGCTCGGCCAGGCCGAGGTGGGTATGGACGACGTGGAGCGTCCCCTCCGGGGAATCGAGGAGGAGGAGCTGCGCGCCCCGCGGCTTACGGCCCCCCTGCCGCAGCGAGATCCGATGGCGGCTCGTGATCGGAAAGCGAGACAGGACGAGATTGCCGTACGTGCCCCCGCCGACGTGGACGTTGGCCTGGAAGGCCGAGTGGCAGCGGAACCAGCGGGCGAGCAATCGCGGCTGGTCGTCCAGGCGGCTCCGCCCGACGAGCCGATCGACCTCCTGGAGGCAGACGATGTCCGGGTTCTCGACCTCGATGCCGTCGATGATCCGCTGGAGGAGATACCTCCGGTCGCGGCCGCCGATTCCCTTGTGGATGTTCCAGGAGAGGAGTCGCATGTCATCCGCCGCCGGAGCGACGCCGGACATAGATCCGCTGGACCCGGGCCACGCAGCTGCGGCCATCGGCTGAACGGAGGGCGCACTCGGCCCCCGGCTCACCGGCCCTTCGGACGATCTCCCGGACGCGCCTCGGCTCCCCCTCGGCAAGGTCGGCGTCGACATCCTCACACGTCAGGCCGTGGCACTGGCAGAGCACCCCGGTCGGACATTTCGGCCAATGGATCCCGGTGGCCCGCTCGACGGCGATCGTCCGTTCGAGGCTGTCGAAGTAGGCGACCGGGCAGCGCTCCGTGTCGCACCAGGCCACGGGCTCGGCGAGCGTCTCGGCGTCACCGGCGGGGACGTGGGCCCGGAGCGTCGCCTCCGTCACCACCTGCCCTTCGGCGCCGCAGGTGGGGCAGAGCGGCCGGGCCGACTGCTCCGGCTCCTTGCAGAATGCCTTGTTCATGGAGTCCAGTGTACCGCTCGGGCCCTCCTGGCGCCCCGTTCCGACACACCCACTCCCCCGCTCCACGATGCACGGCCACGACGACATCCGCATCGGCACCCTCGTGCCGGCCCACGACCGCACCCCCGACGTGGTGGCATCGCTCCTTCCGCTCGGCTTCGAGTCGTTCCAGGTGAGCTTCGGCAGGAGTCTCTCCGGTCGGGATCTGCCCGACCTCGCCCGCCGCCTCGTCGAAGTCCTCGCGTCACACACCCGCACGACCGACGAGCCACCGCCACGGATCAGCGCGCTCTCGGTCTACGGCAACGCACTTGTGAGCCCCGAGACGATCGCCGACTGGGAGACGCTCATCGACGCGGCGGCCGACTTCGGCGCCGGTGTCGTCTCCGGGTTCGCCGGGCGGATTCCCGGCAGGCCCGTCCCCGAATCGATCCCTCGGTTCGGCGAGGTGTTTCGTCCGTTGGCACGCCGGGCGGCCGACCGGGGCGTGAAGCTGGCGTTCGAGAACTGCGACAAGCGCGGGGATTGGTCGAGCGGCGACTGGAACATCGCGCACGCGCCACGGGCCTGGGAGGCGATGTTCGAGGAGGTGCCAGACGACGTGCTCGGGCTCGAGTGGGAGCCCTGTCATCAGCTCGTGAGCTTCGTCGATCCGCTCCCTCAGCTCCGCCAGTGGGCCCACCGGATCTGGCACATCCACGGGAAAGACGCCACCGTTCTCTGGGACGTCGTCCGCCGTCACGGGATCCGTGGTGGCGTGCCGTACGTCCACCACCGCACCCCCGGCTTCGGCGACACCGACTGGACGCGTCTGATTTCAGAGCTTCGCCTCGCCGGATGGCGGGGCTGCATCGACATCGAGGGCTTTCACGATCCGGTCTACCGCGACCGGCTCGAGACCACCGGCCAGGTGGCGGCGCTCGAGTATCTCAAACGCTGCCGCGGCGGCCGCTACATCCCCAACGTCTTCTGAAACCGACGCCGTCCCCGTACGAGCACCACCGCCGCGCCCCCCGCGAGGAGCATCCCCCAGGTCGATGGCTCCGGCACCACCGCCACCACGACGAGTTTTCCCGTCGTCTCGCTGAAGCGGAGCGACTGGCCCGCCGCGGTGAGCGTCGACGTCCAGAGGTCGGCGGTTCGCGTGAAGGTGAGGCCAGTGTAGACGCCGGTCCCCGCGGCGATCACCTCTGAAAAATGGCTCACCGGAGAGCCGGAGAGGCTGACGAGGTTGAACAGTTCGAACTCCTGGCCCGCCGCGAACGCCGCGGGGTTGGAAAAGTCGAGGCGGAGCGTCCCTGAGAGGGTGAGGGCGTCGGTGACGTTCAGTTGGTCGTAATCGGTGCCGGCGGTGCCGGCGAGATTGCCATCCCCGAGGATCCCGAACGACGCCCGGCTGCCGTCCTGGAGCGTGAGCGTGCCGATGGTGAGCACGCCCGGATCACCGGCGGCACCGGGATCGATCACCCCGCCGGAGGCCACCGTCACCTGGTTCGCGACCGACCCTGCCCCTCCGAGGAGGCCGCCGGAGGCGACGGTGACGGAGGAGTAGTCGAGGGTCCCGTCGATCACGAGCCCGCCGGCCGACACGGTCGTGGGCCCGGAGTAGGAGTAGGTGCCGGCGGCAGAGAGCGTGAGCGTGCCGCTTCCCTGCTTGGTGAGGGTGCCGGTGCCCTCGAGGGTGCGGCCATAGGTCGAGGCGCTTGCGCGGTTGAAGACGAGCGATCCGGCAAAATTGAGATCGGCGTCGAGGGATCCCCCCGTGCCCCCCGTCCCGATCCGCAGCTCGCCGCCGTTTTGGAGCTCGATGCTGTTGGGGCTCAACTCGGTGAGCGTCCCGCCCACGGCCAGCGTTCCCCCGGAGATCGTGAGCGTGCCTGGCGCGCCGTTGTTGACGTCGAGGTTCCCGCTGTTGGTCCAGGTGCCTCCCGAAACAGTCGCACTGCCGGTGCCACCGCTCTCACCGATGACGGTAGCGGCGGTCGTCACGGTGCCGCCGGCCACTTCGAAAGCCCCGATCGCATCACTTCCGTTCCCGATACGGACCGTGCCGGCCGACGAGAACGATCCCCCCTCCACCCGCACCGTGCCGGTCGTCGCCACATCGCCGAGGTTGGCATCCAACACGCTCACCTGCCCGCCGTCGACGAGAAGCGTGCCGTTGTCGACGCCGCCGACAACGAGATCGGCTCCCGCGTGATTGATTACCCCTGAGGCGCTCACCTCGAGCGTGCCGCCGCCGACCGTCGTCCCACCGTCGTAGCTACTCGACCCGGAGAGGGTGAGGGTTCCGGCCCCGAGTTTCTCGAGGGTCGTTCCCGCCCCGGTTAGCCCAGTCAAGTACGTTACCGACTCGCCATTGGTGTCGATGCTGATCGGCCTCGAGTTCACCGAAACGATCCGACCAGAGTAGTCGTCGGTGTTGGCCCCGGTGTACTGGAGCGTGCCACCGTTGAACTCGATCGGGCCGCTTGCCCCGATCGCCCCGCTGCTCGCGAGCGACACCACGCCCCCTTGGAGCATCGTGCCACCGGTGTAGGTGTTCGTGCCGCCGAGGATCAGCGTGCCGCTCCCCTCCATGACAATCCCGCCGCTCCCGGAGATCGTGCCCGAATAGAGCACGGAGTCGGAGCGGTCGAAGGCGACGGTGGCGTTGGTGACGATGTCGCCAGCGACCGAACCGAAGGTCGTCCCGTCCCCGATCCGCAGCACGCCATCCGAAACGGTCGTCGTGCCGGTGTAGGTGTTGTCGGCAGCGAGCGTGAGGCTGCCCCCACCGAGCTTCGTGAGCGTGTTACCGCCATCGAGCGCCGTGCTGAACACGACCTGTTCGTAGTTCGTGTCGATCCGAAAATCCTGTCCGCCTGAATTCGTGAACCGGTCGGAATAGTCGGTGGTGTTGGCGGATGAGAAACGAAGCGTACCGCCAGCAAACTCGATCGGGCCGCTGCCGCCGAGCGCGTCGAGCGAGCCCACTTCGAGCGCGCCTGCCTCGAGGGAGATGCTCCCACCGGAGAGCTCATTGTTGCCGGTGAGCGCGAGCGTGCCGCTGCCGATCTTCGCGAGTGAAGAGGCCCCTCCGCCGCTGATGATGTCGCCAGCGAACGTCACCGACTGGCCATTGGTGTCGATCTTGAAGGCCTGGTTTGCATCAGTGCTGAAGCGGCCGGAGTAGTCGGTCGTGTTGCTCGCCGTGAATTGGAGCGTGCCGCCGCCGAACGCGATCGACCCGCCACCGTCGAGAGCGCTGCCGCTTCCGAGCGAGAGCGTGCCGGCGGTGAGCGTGGTCGTGCCGTCGTAGGTGTTGTTGCCGGAAAGCGTGAGCGTGCCGCTCCCGAGCTTCTCGAGCGACCCGCCGGCGCTCGACAGGTCGCCGGCGAACGTGACGTCTCGGCCATTCGTGTCGATCTTCACGTCCTGACTCGGGGCGGTGCTGAAGCGGGCGGAATAGTCGGTCGCATTCGCCGACGAGTACCGCAGCGCCCCCCCTTCGAACGAGATCGTCCCGGAACTCCCGAGCGCCCCGCTGCTCCCCACCTCGAGCGTGCCACTCTGGATCCGAGTCACCCCGGTGTAGGTGTTGGTACCGCCGAGCGTGAGCGTGTTCGCGTTCAACTTGACGATGTCGCCGGTGCCCGAGATCTGCCCGCTGTAGGTCGTGTCACCTGAACGATCGAACTGCACCCGTGCGTTGTTTTGCACGACGAGGTCGCCAGCGATCGAGCCGGAGATCCGCAAGGTGTGCTCCGTGACGGTCGTCGTGCCTGTGTAGGTGTTGTCCGCCTCGAGCGACAGCGTGCCCTCACCGGACTTCACGAGCGAACTGCCGGCACCGGCGATGACCGACGCGAGCGTCACGTTCTCGCCGTTGGTATCGAGCTTGAATTGCTGGTTGCCGCTCGAGTTGAAGCGGTTGGAGTAGTCGTTGAGGTTGTCCACAGTGAACTGGAGCGTGCCGCCACCGAAGGAGATCGTGCCGTCCGGCCCGATCGCGCCAGCGTTACCCAACACGAGAACGCCGTCATTGATCGACGTCCCGCCCGTGTACGAGTTCCCGGCGGAAAGCGTGAGCGTGCCCGAGCCTTCCTTGACGACCACGCCGCCTCCACTGATCGTGGAGGAGTGTTCGTACTCGCCCGTGCGGTCAAAGACGAGCGTGCCCTCGTTGGCGAGGTTTGAGTCGAATTCTCCAGCATTGCCGCCGTTACCGATCTGGAGCGTGCCGCCGGACGACAGGTCGATGGAGCCCCCATCACCCAAGGACAAGGTCCCGCCGACGATGACGGTCCCGCTGTTTCTGATCGTGAGCGAACCGGTGCCGTCGCCACCGACGGTGAGATTGCCGCTGTTGGTCCAAGTGCCGGCACTCACCACGGCCGTGCCGTTGCTGCCCGCCTCTACGCCGATCGTCCCCGACCCGCTGTTCACCGCGCCTCCGGCGAGGGTGAGCGCACCGATCCCTCCCGCCGTGCCGAGGACGAGGCCATTCGTGGTTGTCCACGTGCCGCCGTTGATGAGGGCACTGCCACTGCTCCTGTCTTGGTTGCCGATATCCGACACCCCTGTGCCGATGGTCGAAGAGAGCGAACTGACGCTTCCGCCATCCAATTGAAAAACACTGTTGGCCCCCGTGGACGCGACCGTCAGCGCACCACTCCCCGTCAACGTTCCCGAACTGACCGTCAAAAAGCTGGTCACATCCTGCCCCGATCCGATCGAGGCAGCGCGGATCGCCACGCTCCCACCGGACAGGGTCATCGAGCCAGCGCCGCCATCGACGCCGACGCGGAGATCACTCGAGGCGTGGCTGATCGAACCGCCCGTTGTGACCTCGATCAAGCCGCCGTCGATGACACTCGTGCCCCCCGCATAGGTGTTCGTGCCGGCGATGACGAGCGTTGCCGGACTGTTGAACCGCAGGGCGCCGGTGCCGGAGAGATTGCTCGTCATCGTGCCGACGGCGCCGATGGCTGCTGCACCGCCCGTGTAGGTAAACGTCGCCGTTCCGGTGAGGACGCTGTTTCCCACGATCGACGGCGTACCAGTCGACGCATCGACGGAGACGGTCCCCGTCGTCGTTCCGGAGAGCGTCGTCGTCTGGGCGACTGCCAGCGACGGACTCACGGCGATGATGCCGACGAGCGTAAGCGCCAGAGAGCAGGAGAAGGCCACGACGCGGCACCATGCCCCGGATCCCGCCGGGCGCCGAAAGAGGTGAGTTGCAGGACGTTGCGCCATGGCCAAAGGCCCTCTGAAAGAATGTGAGCAGGGTTCTTGTTCTACAGCCCGGCGCGCTCAAATCCATGCGTCGATCGACATCTGTCGGAATTGTGGTGCCCTCATGGACGGAAAGCGCAACACGACCTACAGTTCGCGCAACCGAACCCGCCGAGCGCTGCCGCTGTCGGGGGGGATCGCGGATCTCGCCCGCCGCGCTCAGCCTTCGGAGGCAGCGTCGATCCGCGCGAGGATCGTGCAGAGAATCTCCCGATCGCTGTCGGGACGGCGCGGGCTCCCGGGAAAAGGATCGTCGCAACCGATCCAGCCACGGGCTTTGAGTACCTGCGCCATCGAGTGCTTGTAGGCAGGCACCGGCGTGCGGAAGGCGAAGCTGCCGAGGGCCTGCAGCGCGTCATCGAGCTCGTGGAAGCGGAGGTCGCCGGCCAGCATCCAGGCATCGCGCCTGGCGAACGCCTCGGGGGCCGCGGTCGACAATCCGAGCAGCCAATCGCTCCCGAAACGGACCATGTCGATCGCCAGATCGTTGCCGGTGAACACATGGAAGCCGGGGCGTTCCCGATCGCGGAGCGACAGCCGCTCCCATTCGAGCCGGCGCGACAGGGACGAATGCTTCGCCCCGAGGCAGTTGGGGATGTGGACGAGATCCGCATAGGCCTCGAGGGAGAGGATCCGGCCGGCGGGATGGAACGCCGTCGAGAGCTCGAAGCCGATGAACGCCGGCAGGCGCCCGGCAAGCGTTTCGACCCGCTCGATCGTCTCGGCGTCGCTGCCGGCATTGAGACCGAAGGAAGGAAAGAGGACCGGCGTCCCGCCGACCGCGAGGATCGGCTCGCACTCCGCCAGATACCCGCGCTCGTCGAAGGCATCGACAGGCCCGTCGACGACACAGGCACCGGCGACGAGGTCTCCGGGCACGGCCGGGCCGATCACGTCACGGGCCAGCGCGAGGGCACGACGGCGCGACGCCCCGTCGAGGAGATGGACGTAGCCGGTGTCCATGTTCACCGCCGGCACGATCCCCGCAGCGACGGTGCGGGCGACGTGCGCGGCGAATCCGTCCCAGTCGATCGCCCCGGAGTCATCGACCGGGAGGAGGACGGCAGAGATTCCCTTGATCGGCCGGTGCCCCCCGGCTTTGGGCGTCTCTGAGAAAGCCCCGGCTGCGGTGAGCGGACCTCGCATGCCGCGTTCCTTCAGGCCGACGGGCGGCGGGGACGATCGCGTTCGGCCTCGGCGATCCGCAGATCCTCGTCGACCATCATCGCCACCAACTCGGCGAACCCGACGCGTGGTCGCCAGCCGAGCTCGCGTCGCGCCTTCGCCGAGGAGCCGCGGAGGAAGTCGACCTCGGCGGGGCGGAAGTAGCGGGGATCGACCTCGACATGTTCGCGGTAGTCGAGCCCCAACCGGGCGAACGCCATCTCGCAGAACTCGCGGACGGAGTGCGTCTCGTCGGTCGAGATCACGTATTCATCCGGCTTCGGCTGCTGGAGCATCAACCACATCGCTTCGACGTAGTCGCCGGCGAAGCCCCAGTCGCGCCGCGCGTCGAGATTCCCCAGCTGGAGCTTCTCCTGGAGCCCGAGTTTGATCCGGGTCGCGGCCCGCGTGATCTTCCGCGTCACGAACGATTCCCCACGCCGCGGGCTCTCGTGGTTGAAGAGGATCCCGCAGCAACTGAACAGCCCGTAGCTCTCGCGGTAGTTGATCGTGATCCAGTGGGCGTAGAGCTTGGCCACGCCGTACGGCGACCGGGGGTGGAAGGGGGTCGATTCATCCTGGGGCGTCGAGGCCACGAGCCCGTACAACTCCGAGCTCGACGCCTGGTAGAAGCGGATCTCCTCGCCGGTGGCCTGCTGCTGGTCGCGGATCGCCTCGAGGATCCGCAGTGCCCCGAGCGCGGTGACGTCGGCGGTGTAGGTCGGCTGGTCGAAGCTCACCCCGACATGGCTCTGGGCGGCGAGGTTGTAAATCTCGGCCGGCCGGACCTCGCGGACGATCCGCGCGAGCACGCTGCCGTCGGCCATGTCGCCGTCGTGGATCACCAGCCGCGGGGAGGGCCCGAGCGTCTCGCCGCGAAGGTGCTCGATACGCTGCGAACCGACGGCGCTCGACCGCCGCACGATCCCGTGGACCTGATACCCCTTCCCGAGGAGAAACTCGGCGAGATAGGAGCCGTCCTGGCCGGTGATGCCGGTGACGAGCGCACGTTTCAACGGGTGGATCCCCTGGATACCCGGATTCACCCCGGGACGGTCCGACGCTCGGAAACTACCACCCCCCTCGCGCATGGACAAGCCACGGGCGACCGCCGCCGTCTCCCGCCTTCGCCGGCCGGGCCCGGCATCCGGGGCTGGGACTTCCCCCGGCGGGGGCGTATCGTGGGACTCCTCCCAGCCACCTTCCCACCGGCCAGATTTCCCACCGGCCAGAGCAGGGGCCCCACGCCGATGTTCCCCCGGATCGCCCGCTTCCGCACCGCCGACACGCTCCGGGCCCATCTGGCCTCGATCGGCTGTGGGCTGCCGATCGACGACACGATTCTTTCGGCTGCCGATGGCTCCCCGCTCGCCGATACGCTCGCGATCGCCGATCGAGTCGTCGGGAACCGTTGGTGCATCCACCCCATGGAGGGCTGGGACGCGACCACCGCCGGCCTCCCCACCGACACGCTCCTGCGGCGCTGGCGTCGGTTCGGGGTCAGCGGCGCCAAGCTCGTGTGGGGGGGAGAGGCGGTGGCAGTGGTCGCCGAGGGGCGGGCCAATCCCCGCCAGCTCCTCGCGCCGGCGCTCGGCTCGAAGGGATTGCGCCAACTCCTCGACGCCGTTCGCTCCTCCCATCGGGAGGCCCATGGCGACGACGGCGATCTCCTCGTCGCGCTCCAGCTGACCCACTCCGGCCGGTTCTCCCAGCCCGACATCGGCCCACGGCAGCCACGGGTCGCCTTCCACCACCCGATCCTGAGCGCCCGGCACGGCACGCCGCTCGACCCCGCGAGTGTCCTTGCCGACGCCGAGATCGAGCGTCTCCTCGACGCCTACGTCGCCGCCGCGCGGGATGCGGCTGCCGCCGGTTTCGACATGGTCGATCTCAAAGCCTGCCACGGCTACCTCGTCCACGAGTTCCTCGCGGCGCGACGCCGTGACGGCCGGTATGGCGGTGACTTCGACGGCCGGACGCGGCTCCTCCGTGAACTCGTCGGCCGGGTTCGCGAGGCCTGCCCAGGCCTTCTCGTCGGCGTTCGACTGTCGCTGTTCGACACGATCCCGTGGCACGGCGTCGACGGTCGCGGCGAACCGTGGCCGCACGCCGGCGGCGGTGAGTACGACTGCGGCTTCGGGGTGAATCCCGACGAGCCGACAGGGATCGATCTCGACGAGCCGATCCGGCTCATCGCCCGTCTCCATGACCTCGGCGTCGCGGCCTTCAACCTCACCGCCGGGTGCCCCTACGCCAATCCGCACGTCACCCGTCCGGCGGCCTTCCCCCCGAGCGACGGCTACCCGCCCCCGGAGGATCCGCTCGTCGGCGTGTGGAGGCAGATCGACGCGGCCCGGCAGGCGAAGGAAGCGGTGCCGGGCGCGGTGATGATCGGATCGGCCTACACCTATCTCCAGGATTGGCTTCCGCAGGCAGCGCAGGCGGTCGTCCGCCGCGGGTGGATCGACGGAGTCGGAATCGGCCGGATGGTGCTCTCCTATCCGACGCTCCCCGCCGACACCCTCGCCGGGCAGGGCATGCGTCACCGATCGATCTGCCGCACGTTCAGCGACTGCACGACCGCCCCGCGCCGGGGGCTGCGGAGCGGCTGCTATCCGCTCGACGACGCCTACAAGACCCTCGAGCCGGACGCGACCGCGATGAAGCAGATCGGCCGCGCGGCCGATCCCACACCTTGACCCCGCAGATCGCCGGACGCGCATGGAACAGTTCCTCGAACGGCTCTTCGCGTGGTGGATCCACCTCTGGCCGCACCTCGTCACCCTGGGCATCGTTCTCATCGACGTCGTCCTCTCGGCGCATGCGATCCTCACGAAGCGCGACACCCGGTCGACGATCGCGTGGGTGGGGCTGATCTGGTTCTCCCCGGTCTTCGGCGCCGTCGCCTACACGCTCCTGGGTGTCAACAGGATCCGTTCCCGGGCCACCCGCCTCCGCGCCGGCACGGCGCGGGTCAGGCACGAGCTCGCCTCCGTCACCCTCGGGGAGCGACGGCTCACGGAGGCGATCGGGCCGCCGGAGTCGCCACTGCGGTCGCTGGCGGTGCTCGTGGAAAACGTGACCGACCGTCCGCTCACCGACGGCAACACCATCGAGCCGCTCGACGGCGGCGATGTCGCCTACCCGGCGATGCTCGCGGCGATCGCGGAGGCCGAGCGGAGCATTGGCCTCGCCTCCTACATCTTCGACAACGACCGCACCGGCCGGATGTTCGTCGAAGCACTCGCCGCCGCGGTCCGGCGCGGCGTCGCCGTGCGCGTCCTCGTCGACGGCATCGGCTCGACCTATTCACGCCCCACGATCCTCGGCCTCCTCGAGGCGGCGGGGGTTCCGGCAGCGACGTTTCTCCCCACCGGCGTCCCGTTCTATCTCCCCTACGCGAACCTGCGCAACCACCGCAAGATCCTCGTCGTCGACGGCCGGGTCGGCTTCACCGGCGGGCTCAACATCCGCGACGGCTGCTGGCTCTCCCATACCCCGTCCCATCCGGTCCGCGACATGCATTTCCGAATCCGCGGCCCGGTCGTCACCCAGCTGCTCGAGGTGTTCGCGGAGGATTGGCAGTTCGCCGCCGGCGAGGCGCTCGACGGCGACGGCGCGGACGACGCACCATGGCGCCCCACGCCCGCCCCCGTCGGCTCGAGCCCGGCACGCGGGATCCGCTTCGGCCCCGACGATCCGGACGTCGGCCGGATCCGGTTGGTGATCGTGGCGGCGCTCGCAGCGGCGCAGCGCCGGGTGCGGATCATGACCCCGTACTTCCTCCCCGACGACGCGATCTGCCAGGCGCTCGACGTGGCGGCGATGCGCGGCGTCGAGGTCGACATCGTCATCCCCGGCAAGAACAACCTCTCGCTCGTCGGTTGGGCCACCACGTCGATGCTCTGGCAGGTCCTCGGCCGCGGCTGCACGGTCTGGCACTCGCCCCCGCCGTTCGATCACACCAAGCTCATCGTCGTCGACGACGCGTGGGCGATGTTCGGCAGCGGGAATTGGGACGAGCGGAGCCTGCGGCTCAATTTCGAGTTCAACGTCGAGACCTACGACCGTGACCTGTGTGCCAGCCTCGGCCGGCACATCGGCGACGTGATCACGCGCTCGCGCCGGATCACCCTCGAGGAGGTCGACGGCCGCAGCCTGCCGATCCGCCTCCGCGACGGGATCGCGCGGCTCTTTTCCCCCTACCTCTGACCCCGAGGCATGCCCGTGTCGGCCATCAAGCTCCTTGCGACGATGCTGTCGGTCGGTCTGTTCCTCGCCGCGAGCGAGTCGCCCGGGGGGGAGCGGCCGCTCCTCGAGATCACGGCCGACACCGTCCTCGATCCGAACACGACGTACGGCGGGATCGTCGTCATGACCGCCGGAG
>Ga0208484_1000182_pt1 | contig 16307 bp, 13 predicted proteins | sample LakMenEpi09Aug11_FD_150682 | JGI IMG/M metagenome (GOLD analysis project Ga0208484, IMG submission 150682) | Freshwater microbial communities from Lake Mendota, WI - 09AUG2011 deep hole epilimnion (SPAdes) | ecosystem: Environmental > Aquatic > Freshwater > Lentic | place: Lake Mendota, Madison... | reverse complement strand
CCGGCGTTCCTCGACACGCTGGCGACGGCGTTGGCCGCCGGTGGCGATTATCCCGCGGCGGCCGCCGCCGCCGATCGTGCCGTCGCCTTGGCCGAGCAAGGGGGCGACGACCAACTCGCCGCCGAGATCCGTTCGCATCGCGAACTGTTCCAGGCCGGAAAGCCGTATCGTCCGGAGTGAAGGCCGCAGCCGGTTCAAGTCGCGGTCGGCTCCGCGAACACGACGTCCACGTCCGCGACCCCGGGGCAGGCCTGGAGCGACCGCACAAGCGCGTGGCCGTCGCCGTCTTGCTTCAACCTCCCGGTGAAGACGAGTTCGACGAGCGTTCCCTTCTTCACCGTCTCGATCCGCCGCGGTCGCAGGGCGTCGAGGTGCGTCGAGAGGACCTGCTGGATCGGTCCGGCAGGCGCGTCGGGGGTCGTCCGCACCGATACGCGGCAGGACGGGGTGGGCACACGTGCCTCGGGGGCGTTCTTCGAAAACGCCCAGGCGATCGTCGCGGCGATCGGCATGCCGATCAGCGGGACGACGATGAATCCGGCGCCGACGGCCAGACCGACGGCCACGGCGAGGATCACGAACGCCGTGTCGCGCGGATCCTCGACGACGCTCCGGAAGCGGACGATCGCCAGCGCCCCGACGAGGCTGAAGGCCCGTGCGGTGTTGTCGCCGATCGCCAGGGTGATCATGGCGATGACGACCGCGAGGAGGAGGAGCGTCTGCGAGAGGTCGGTCGCAGCGGCGGCGTGCCGGCGCCGGGTGGTGGAGTAGATGATCGACACGAAGCTCCCCAGCACGAGCGCGGCCAGGAGCCTGATGACGATGTTCATCCAGCGGAGTTCGGCATCGCTCGGAAAGGCGTCTGTGAACCAGGCGGTCATCAGGGGTGATCCTGCGTGGGGCGGGAGGATTCGGCAGGGTATGGACAACGTGCCCCGCCGCTCGAGGCGGCGGTCGACACTCCCGAAACACCTCGGCTTTTTCGGAGGCGTCCCGGGTGCAAAAAGGGCATGGACGACATTCTCCACGGACCGTCAGCGTCAGCGGCCGGCGGCGGCATCCTGGGAATGGATGGCGGCGTCGGACCGGGGGAGGCTTGCCTCCCGGGCATGGGCGATCCATCATGTCCCCGCCGGGGCGATCGCGATACCCCAGGCAGGTCGGCGGCTGCCACTCCCAGCGCCGGAAGCCCCCGCAGATCCGGCCGTCCTGTGGCGGCTGGCGCGGCGTGCGGGGCCCCGAGGTCGACCAGGATCGCGCCGGTGAACGCCCCTGTTCGAGAGCCTGCCAAACCTTCCCGGCCGGAGTGACCGATGACAGCACGGTGGTTGCTGGCGTTCGTGCCCCTGGCGATCGCCCTGGCCTGGCTCGATGTGCCACCGAGCTTCGTCTGCGCCGCGGCCCTCGCGGCGATCGTGCCGCTGGTCGGTCTGATCGGCGACGCCACCGAGCACCTCGCGGCGCGACAGGGGCCGGTGGCCGGTGGGCTCCTCAATTCGACTCTCAACAACCTTCCGGAACTGATCATCGGGGGGGTGGCCCTCTCCAACGGGCTCAGTGGCGTCGTCAAGGCGTCGCTCACCGGGGCGATCCTCGCCAATCTCCTCGTCAGCCTCGGCATCGCGCTGCTGGCCGGAGGACTGCGGCATGGCGAGCAACGGATCGACCGCCGGCGGTTGAGCGTCAGCGCCTCGATGCTCATGATCTGCGCCTTCTGCTTCATCGTTCCCGCCGTGTTCACGCTCGGGGCCCCGGAGGGGACGCGAGGATTGTCGGTGGAGATGTCGGTGGTGCTCCTCGGCATGTATGTCGTCAACCTTGCCGTCACGCTGTTCGCCGCGGGGAATGACACGGGATTGCTCGCGGCCGAGCAGCACGACGACGGAGCGAAAGCGCGGTCCTCGTGGCGGAGCCTCGGTGTGCTCGCGGTGGCTGCGGTGTTCCTCGCGATGGTGAGCGACGCGCTCTCGGCGGCCCTCGTGCCGACGGCGAGGAGCCTCGGGCTCTCCGACACCTTCAGCGGCATCGTTTTTCTCGGCGGCATCGGCAGCCTCGGCGAGATCCTCGCGAGCCTCCGCTTCGCCCGTCAGGGGAAGCCGTCCCTCGTCCTCTCCTCGACGGTCGGATCGACGATCCAGATCGTCCTCCTCGTGGCGCCGCTGCTCGTCTTCGCCGGGATCCTCCTCGGCCAGCCGATGGATCTCGCCTTCACCTCTTTCGAGGTGGTGGCGATCGTGCTCGCCACGGTGATCACGCGCGAGCTGATCCAGGACGGCCGGGCGAATTGGTTCGAGGGGTGCCTGCTGCTCGGCGTGTACGTGATCCTCGCGATCGGCTTTTTCCATCTGCCTGACTGACACCTCCCACCTCGGGCCACGACCATGGCGCACGGTTCCCGTCTGTTGATCTTCGCGGTCGCCCTCTGCATCGGCCGCGGTGTCGCGGCGGCGGATGCCGACGCGCCTCCTCCCCTGCCGCGGCGCGTCGGCCGGTTTTCCCAAGCCGTGCCGCTCCACCGCTCGCTGCCCCCCGGCCTGCCCGACCGCTTCGTCCCCGAACGTGTCTGGCTCGATCCGACGGGGAGCGTGAGGATCCTCTCGAAGGGTGCCGTCCACCGGTTCGTAGGCGGGCGGTTCGAGACGCTGCCGGACGACGCCCCGCCTCCGCGGGACGGCGGCGACGATCTGGCGGGGGTGGAATCCGCAGACGCCATCCGTCAACGGGCCGCGAGCCGTGACGGCAGCGTGGCCCTGGCGACGGCGGGCGGCTTGTTCGAGCGGATCGGCGGTGGCCGTTGGGAGAAGCTCGCGCCGCGGGACCGACGCGGCTTGGTGTGGGGGACGGGGGATGTTCGTGGGGTCGCCTACGACGCGGCCGGACGATTGGTCGTCGCCATGCCAGCCGGTGTCGCGCGCCGCCGGGCCGGGAGGGGAGAGGGGGAGGATGCGTGGGAGTTCTTCACCGGTGCTGACGGCGTGCCGGTGACCGATTTCACCGTCGTCGCCGCCGCACCAGACGGGACCGTCTGGTTCGGCACGCGGCGTGGCGCGATCGAATGGCGGGACGGGATTTTCCGCTACCGGCAGGGACCGCGGTGGCTCCCCGGTGACGACGTCCACGACCTCGTGGTTGACCGGGAGGGAAACGTGTGCGTCGCCACCGACGGAGGGCTGGGCTGGATCGCCGGTCGGTCGATGACGCTCGCCGACAAGGCGCGGCTCTACGAGGAGGAGATCGAGCGATCGATCGCCCGCACCGAGCACCGCTTCGTGGCGACCGCCGACCTCGACATCCCCGGCGATGTGACGACCGCCCGGCGCACCGACAGCGACAACGACGGCCTGTGGACGGCGATGTATGGCGCCGCTCAGTGCTACGCCTATGCCCATGACCGTTCCCCGGAGGCGAAGCGACGGGCCGATCGGGCCTTCGGGGCGCTCGCGTTCCTCCAGGAGGTGACTCAGGGCGGGGAGCACGCGCCACCGCCGGGGTTCCCGGCCCGCACGGTTCTCGCCTCGGATGCTCCAGACCCGAACATCGGTCAGGCGGAACGCGACGCCCGGCTGCGAGCCGGCAACGATCCGTTGTGGAAGGTGCTCGAGCCCCGCTGGCCGAAGTCGGCCGACGGCCGTTGGTGGTGGAAGGCGGACACGAGCTCCGACGAACTCGACGGGCATTTTTTCTTCCTCGCCCTCTACCACGACCTCGTGGCGGAGTCGCCCGTCGAGAAGGAGCAGGTGCGTCGCACCGTGGCCCGGCTCACCGACCATCTCGTCGATCATGGATTCCGGCTCGTCGATCATGACGGCCGCACCACCCGGTGGGGCGACTACTCCCCCTCGTCACTCAACCACGATTCCCGGTGGCAGGTGGAACGCGGGCTCAATTCGATGAGCATGCTCGCCTATCTGGCGATCGCCGGGCATGTCACCGGAGATCCGCGGTATGCGGCCACGGCCGCCGCCCTCCGCCGCGACCATGCCTATGCCGCCAACTGCATGGTCCCGAAGGTGCAACGGGGAATCGGCTCGGGGAACCAGTCCGACGACGAGATGGCGTTCATGAGTTTTCACCATCTCGTCCGCTTGGAGACCGATGCCGACCTGCGGAACGACGTCCTCTCGGCCTTCCATGGCGCCTGGCAACTCGAACGGCCGGAACGCAATCCGTTCTTCCATTTCGCCTTCGTCTCCGCGGCCCGGGCCGTCGATCCTCAAGGGGCGTTCGATCCGGGGAACGGAGGGGATTGGATCGACGACTCGATCGAAGCCCTCGTGATGCTGCCCCTCGACCGCTGTCAGTGGCGCCACACCAATGCCCACCGTCTCGATGTCGTCCGCCTTCCGCCGCAGCAGTCGCTCGATCTCACCCGGCCGGACGAGGTCCCGCGGGGACACGCGGTCGACGGGCGGGTGCTGCCGGTCGACGAGCGGAGCTTCGCGCACTGGAACACCGACCCCTGGCGGCTCGATCAGGGAGGGGACGGCCGCGAACTGGCCAGCGGCACCGTCTTTCTCCTTCCTTACCACATGGGTCGCTACCACGGCTTCATCGCCGACGACTGAAGCGGCAGGCGGTGCGAGTCACTCCCCGGACGGTCTGGGGAGTTCGTCTGCCATGTCGAGGAGGTTGTCGACGAGGATCGTTCCGGTGCGCTCGCCGAGCGAGACCCGCGAGACGTACTGGTAGCGCGGAAAGGCGAGGAAGTCGACCTCGGTGAGGATGTAGCCGAAGGCGTCGTTGGTGAGCCCGAAGAGAAACGTCTGCGGGCCCGCCTTCCGCTTGAGGTAGGCGCCGATGTTCGGGAGGGCCTCGCCCGGAATCGTGAGGATGCGGGCCTTTCCCACGTCGACCATCGCGAGCCTGGCGGTGATCGTGCGCGTCGCCTCGTCGTGGGCATAGCGGAGCGGTGAGAGGGTGACGACGGCCCACAGGTCATCCGACTCGACCGGAAAGGAGACGTTACGGACGCGTGCGGTCACGTCGGGGGCGGTGTCGGTGTCGCTGCCGGCGATGATCCGTAGCGCCTCGTCGGCCATCGTCTGTCCGATCCGCTCGCATTCCTCCCAGGTGCCGACGTCCTTCCACACGCCGCGGACCGGATCGGCGATCGCTTCGAGGTCGCGGTTGTCGGCGGTCACCATTCCCCCCTGGGCACCGTTGATGAACACCGCCGTACCGCCGCCGCGGTCCTCGATCCGGTCATACATCGGGCCGATGCAGTCGGGCGAGAGGATCCCCCGCTTGTTGCCGAGCACCTCGGGGTGGATCGCGTAGTTGACGAGCGTGGCGATCGGCTCACCGTCGGCGCCGACAGCCTGAATCACCCCCATCCGCCGATCGTAGAGATCGGGGGCGTAGTAATTGAACGCGATCTTCCCCTGGGCCTCCGCCGTCGCCACCCGGAGCGTCGCCGGGCGGAGGGTGTCGAGCGCTTCGTTGACCGCCTCGGCCGTCTTCCGCACGACCTCGTCCATCCAGGCGAGGTCCCCGGTGTGTCCTCCCTGACCGTCGGGGAAGGCGTAGCAGTCGGGGGCGCTGTGGGTGTGGGTGGCGGCGATGAGGAGGTTGTCCGCCGGGAGTCGGGGCACGAGCGCCCGCACTTTGTCGCCGAGGACGCCGGGAAACCCGAGCACGTCGATGCCGACGATGCCCACCGTCGTGTCGCCGTCGGCCACGACCAGCACCCGCGCCGTCAACTCCCCCCGTTTCTCCGTCGCCGGATGGGCCGGACCCATCCCTCCCGAGACCGGCAGGAGCGGGTCGGGGGTGATCACCCGCACCGCGGCGCCAGCTCGGAACCCCGGTGCGGCTTCGGCTGCCGCGGTACCGGCGATCCCGACAGCTCCGACAAAACAGGCAGCGATCACGAACGGCTGGAACGCGCGCAAGCGCATCAGAACCTCCTCTCGGTGCCGGAAGCCACGGATCACTGCGCCTTCGCCGGCAGATCCCCCTCGTAGGGGAGCGTCTTGGGGTCGAAGCCGGCGTGGGGGAGCGTGTCGGGGCTGATGCGGACGGCAGTCGACTCCTTGAACGGAAAGGTGCCGCCGCTGTCGAAGGTGAGCTCGACGAAAGCCGCCGTCCATCCCTTCGGCTGGACACGGGGCTTGCCGACGAAACTCCCGTCCGCCTGCGGTTGGAGGACCGTCGGCTTGTACGCCGCGCCGAGCGTCGCCAGACGGAAGTCGCGGGCATCCGGGTTGTGGGCCTGCCAGAGGATCGCCGCCTGCGGCGCGACGTCGCTCCGCACCCGGATCGAGCCGTCATTCTCGAACGTCCATGCCGTCTTGGGACGTGCCTTGGCGGCGATGATCATCTCGTAAAAGGCGATGATGCTGGTGACGGAATCGGGATTCTTCTCGATCCCATGATCGGTGTTGGGGACATAGCGGAGATGCTTCTCTCCCTTGAGGTCGTCGTAATAAAAACGCGACGAGTCGGGGACGAAGAACTGGTCGCCGCTCCCGTTGACGATGTACTTCGGGAGCGTGAGGCGGTCGACGTAGGAATAGGGATCCTCGATCGCGTGGAGCTCTTGCATCCGGGGATGTTCGGGAACCTGCACGATCCCGTGTCGGACGTAGTCGCCCAGAGCCCGCGCCCAGAATCCGTAGGTGGCGCCGTGGTGGAAGAGTTGCTCGTCGACGTTGAGGACATCGATGACGATCGGGATGATCGCCTCGACGCGGTCGTCGGTAGCGCCTGCCATCCAGGTCGTCCAGCCGCGCTTCGACCCTCCCGCGACGACGAATCCGCCCACGGGAATCCCCTCCTCCTTCGACCATTCCTGAACGCAGTCCATCGCCTTGCAGACGCTCTTCACCATCGGCAGCCGTGGCAGCCAGACGGGGTCGCCGGTGTCGAGGAACTTGTCCCAGCAGTAGGCGATGAGATCGTCCTCCTTCCGCGGCGTCCCGTCACCGTGGAAAACGATCGGCTGGTTTGGGATCATCTTCAGTTCGACGACGACGCTCCCGGTCGCCTCGGCGATCGTCCGGATCAGCCCGCTGGGTCCGTCGGGCACCTTGTCGCCGTCGTTCCCTCCGCCGGCCACCATCAGGAAGCACTTGTCCGTCTTCAGTTCCGCGGGGCGGGCCACGAGCACCCAGTGCTCCCACAGTTGCCGGTTCACCTCGTCGGGGGCGCGCCACGACTGGCTCGTCAGCCGGATGACCGTCGTGAGGCCGTCCTCCCCCTCCTTCACGACCTTCCACGAATACGCGCCATCCTCGGCTGCCACGTAGTCGTCGATCGGGAGCAGATCGGTGGCGGAGCCGGGAGGGGTCGCGTGGGCCAGAACGGCGATCGCGGCGACCGAGAGGGCCAGGCAAATGCAGCGCAGGCGGACGTGCATGGGGCAACCGTGGTTGAGGGGAGGGGAAAACAAGCGTTGCGGCGACGGAGCGATCACTTCGTCGTCAGTTCGATCGGCGGGAGTTCCTTCGTCGCGGCGGTGACTTCCGCGGAGATCGTCGTGCGATCGGGGGCCACGTAGCGGCCGCCGAGGAGATCGGGAGCGTCCTTCGAGATGCCGCGTTGCAGATCCTCGGCCGTCGCACGCTGGGAGGGATCGGGCCAGGAAGCGGTCACCTTGTACCGTCCCGGGGCGATTCCCGGTTCCATGTTCGTGATCACCGTGAACTTCCCGGTGGCATCCGCGGAGGCCGTGGCCGAGGCCGCGCGGCCCCCCTCGGGGTAGAAGAGGAGAACGGCCCCGTCAGCCGGCTTGCCGTCGACGGTCACGCTCCCGGTGACCTTCGGAAAGGAGTTGCCCTTGCCGGCGCTGCAGCCTGAGACGGCAGGCACGACGAGCGCCGCGAGCGCGAGGAAGGAGGCAAGGAGGCGATGGGAAGCACGCATCGTGAGACTCCGGTGGATGATCGAGGGAGTGGTGAGAGGGGAGCAGCGTGGCCGGCATGGCGACCCCGACATGAAGGGAGCCCGGCCGGTCCGCGGAGGGACCGGCCGGGCTCGCCTGGATCGAATCGACACATCGGTCATTGCGAATTGTCGAGGGACTCGCCGCCGTCACGGCTGACGAGCGCCGCGAAGACGAAGGTGTCGATATCCGCTTGGAGGAATCCGACCGAGGCGTCGCCGCGGACGATCGACACGCCGCCCGGATGGAAGGCGTAGGGGTTGTCGTCGTTGAGGATATTGATCACCCCGCACCCTGCGGCCCGCGGATCGGCGGGATTGGCTCCGCTCAAGCCGCGCGTGTGCCGGGCGACGTTCCAGTCTCCGTAGAACGAGTTGAGCACGAGCCCTCCTCCCGGCGCCGTCGCGGGGAGGGGTTGGCTGCGGTAGAACCGCTGCTGCTTGCCCGCTTCCTCGATGAAGCAAATCGTCTTCGAGAGGCCATCGGTCACCTGCGAGTACTTCACCCAGCGGTTGGTGATGATGTTCTCGGCACCGAGCATGCCGTTGTGGGTGTTCGTGGCCGGAAGGCCCACGCACGTGGCAAGCGAGCTGTGCAGACCCCGGATCGGCACGTAGTCGGTGCGCGGCATGATGAACGGCTGCGTCACGCCGAGCGCGGCGAAGTAGGGCTGGTAGTCCGAGGGCACGTTCGGCGTCGACGGGCAGATGAACACCGGCACCGTCGAGAGGGCACTGGCATTCTGCAGACCACCCGGCCAAGGTGGCGGGAGGTTGATCGGATCGAGGAGCGGACGCTTGTGGTTGAACATGTTGAAGATCGTGCCCCCTTCCATGTAGGGCAGGATCTGGCCGAGCACACCGAACGGCTTCCGCGCGTCGGCGGTGGCGTTGAAGTAGGGGCTCGGCGGGACCATCGCCGCCCCTTCGGCGGTCGTGAACTCCTGCCCCCAGGCGGGGACTTGCTTCCTCGCCCCCTCGTGGTTGGCAAGACCCAGCCCGAGTTGTTTCATGTTGTTGGCACAGGAACTTCGGCGGGCGGCCTCACGGGCGGCCTGCACGGCCGGGAGGAGAAGCCCGACGAGGGTGCCGATGATGGCGATGACGACGAGCAATTCGACGAGCGTGAAACCCGATTTGTGCGGACCGTTCGACCAGCGCAGTCGCATGGGAGACTCCTCGGAAGGGAGGAACGAGAGGGAGATCAGAGAAGGGAAATGAAGAGATGCATCGACGGAAAAAAGCCGCAGCGGGCAGATCGGGACAGGGTGGGGGCATGCCCCCCCCCGTCATCGATTCCCCCTTGAGAATCATAAAGATGGTGACTGGGGGCCACAAGAATCGTTTTCGGTTTCCGATCCTGTCGAGCGGGCCGACAGCGGTGCACTGTGAGTCGGCCACAGGCTACGGTGTGAGTGTGTCGCAATGGTGTGCCGGAGCGAAGTCCCGGGAAAACGTCGTCTCCAAGGGGGCCGGAAGCCGGCGGATGGCGACAGCGTCCGCGGGAGCCCTGGAGAAAAAACCGATCGTTTTCAGCGGCTTTTCGTCACCGGATCCGGTGGCTCGGGGCTCTGTTCCCGGCCTGCCGGAGGCCAGGCCGAAGGGTCATTCGTAGATCGGGCAGAAGGCCCCGAACGCCTGCTCGCAGAAGACCCCCGGATCGTTGAACCGCTTGCCGCGATCGAGGGAGGAGATCGACTCCATCTGGGGGCCTGAGAGCGTGAAGTCGAAGAGGTCGAGATTCTCGCGGAGCCGATCCGGCCGCGCGGTCTTCGGGATCACCGACGTTCCCCGTTGCACCCCCCAGCGGAGCAGAACCTGGGCCGGCGTCCGACCGCAGGCGCGGGCGGTGTCGACGATCAGGGGATGCTCGAGGAGCGATTCCTCCGGGCGGGCCATGCCGAGGGGCACGTACGACGGCGCACCGAGCGGGGAGAATGCCGTGACGGCGATTCCCTGCTCCCGACAGAAGCGGAGGAGTTTGTCCTGGCAGAGAAGGGGGTGGAGTTCCACCTGGAGAACGGCCGGCGGAATCCGCGCCCCGGCGAGGAGATCGCGGAGGAGGGCCGTGGAGTAGTTGCAGACGCCGACACGCCGCACGAGCCCCGCCCACACGAGCTCTTCGAGAGCCCCCCAGGTCTCCGCCAAGGGGATGTTGACCATTTCCATCCGTGGAGGGGATGCCACGGGGCGCGATGGCGTAGCCACCGGTCCGTGAACCCAACCGGGTGGGTAACGCTCCTCGAAGGGAACGAACCGTAGCGCGATCGGGAAGTGGACGAGGTAGAGATCGAGGTAGTCGAGGCCGAGATCGCGGAGTGTCCGTTCGGCGGCGGCCCGAACATGCCGCGGATCGTGGTAGGTGTTCCAGAGTTTCGACGTCACCCACAGGTCGTCGCGCCGACAGACACCGGCGTCGAGCGCGGCACGGATCCCGGCGCCGGCTTCCGCTTCGTTGCCGTAGTCGCAGGCCGAGTCGAGATGGCGGTAGCCGATCCGGATCGCCTCCTCCACCATGCCGGCCGTCTCGGCCCGGTCGATCTTCCACAGGCCGAGGCCCACTGCGGGGGGCGAGCTGGCGGGGGTCACCGGGAGCTTCGGTGTGGCGGCTGGCATGGCAATCTCGGCAGGAGTTGGTGGGATTTACCTCTCACCTTAGCAGGCCGAGTGCGTGGCGTGGTGCGGCGGCGGTCTCGTGGAATCCCGATGTCAGTGGTCGCGCCGGCCGTTTGGGATCGGCGGGGGAGGCACCGGCTTGATTTGGCCGCGCCATCCTTTGGCGCCTCTCCGGCGATTTCCACCGCGCGGGGGCGCCCGGAGAACAAGCAGCCCGGCCAGGAGCGACAGCCCGGCGATGATCCAGAAGCGGGCTTGCATGAAGGGGCATCCCGGCGGAGAGGCCGGTAGTTGAGCGATGAACACGACCGCACGAACCGGCCCTCGGCCACGCTGCGTGTCGCAACGTCACGCCGCCAGACGGCATGGCTGTGTTGCTGGGCTGAACTCGAGCGGACGGTTGGCGGAGATCGTCCGAGCGAACCACGCTGCGATGACGCTCGAAGTCGAAGGATGCCCCGGTCCGGGTGTGCAATTGCGGAGTACACACCCGGACCGTTGGGGCACCCTTCTGGGGCTCTTTGCCGACGGGTTGTCCCGTCGCAGGTATCGATCGACCGGGCCGCATCCCGGTCTGGTTTTTCAATCTCCTGATCAGGTGAGGTGGTAGGCCGACTCACCATGCTCGCTGTAGTCGAGGCCTTCCGCCTGAGCCTGATGGCTGACGGTGAAGCCGATCGTCTTGTCGATCAGGTACCCGAGCACGAGCGTGCAGAGGAAGGCGTAGCCGCCGCTCCAGAGCAGGCCTTGAGCCTGGATCCAAAGTTGCGTCGGCCCACCCATCACCGGTCGGATGCAAAACAGGCCGACGAGCAGGGCTCCGAGCGCTCCCCCGACGCCATGCACGCCGACGACATCGAGTGAATCGTCATAGCCGAGGAGTGGTTTGGCCTGGACGGCGAGGAAGCAGACGACCCCGCTGATGAGTCCGATGAGGAGGGCGCCGAACGGACTGACATGCCCGGCACAAGGCGTGATCGCGACGAGGCCGGCCACCATGCCTGAGGCGAAGCCGAGAGCCGTCGGCTTCCCGACCTTGAGCCACTCCGCGAACACCCACGCTCCGGAGGCCGCGCTTCCCGCGATCGCCGTCGTGGCGAAAGCGAGCACCGCGACGCCACCGGCCACCGGGAGGAAGTCCTTGCCGACGGCGATCGCCGATCCGGCGTTGAAGCCGAACCACCCCACCATCAACAGCGCCGCACCGATCAGCGTCCAGCCGACGCTGTGGGGCACGAAGCTCGCGCCGGGGTAGCCACGGCGGCGGGGCAGGATGAGGAGCAGGGCCAGCGCCGACACCCCGGCGAGGACATGGACGACGGTGCCACCGGCGAAGTCGAGCACACCCTTCTGGAACAGCCATCCGTTGACGTTCCACACCCAATGGCAGACGGGGTTGTAGACGAGCGTCGCCCACAGGAGGGTGAACAGACACCATGCGCTGAACTTCACCCGTTCGGCGACCGCCCCGACGATGAGCGCCGGCGTGATGATCGCGAACATCATCTGGTACATGGCGAAGAGCAGCTCCGGCACGCCGTTGGGAGCAGCTTCGACGGTGTCGCCGCTGGTCACGATCCGCTCGTAGGCGTTGGCGCCGTCGACACCGAGCTCGGCGAACGAGTTCATGAACACGAGGCCCGGATCCCAGCCCAAATAGCTGTGCTTGGGCAGATCGGCCCCGTCGGGCCCCTTGCCGGCGTCGAGCGCGATGGCCGACGGGACGGCGAAGGCCATGTTGTAGCCGTAGGCCACCCACTCGATGGCGACGATCGGCACGCAGATCATCACGAGCATGAACATGTTGAGCACGTTCTTCGCCTGCACCATGCCGCCGTAAAACAGCGCGAGCCCCGGCATCATGAAGAACACGAGCGCGGCGCTCACGAGGATCCAGGCTGTGGAACCGGTGTCGTAGGTTCCCCGCAGATGAGGCGCGGCAGCGGGGGCAGCTGCTGCGGCGTCGACGGCTGCAGCCATGGCGACAGGCGGCTCCTCGACGGCGGCCTGGGCCCAGGCGCCGGGACAAAAGACAACCAGGCAGGCGGTCGCAACGACCGCCACGAGGGACAAGCGGATCAGGGCACGGATCATGAGACTCCTCTCGCGCGAAAGCCCGGGAGCGCCGTGATGGCAGCGCCGGGCGGGACAGGGGCCGATGCGAAGGTCAGACGACGAACGCACGTCCCCCGCAACGCGGGAGAGTGAACGCCACGGCACCGTGGGGTGCCGTCAGACTCGGAACACACATCGCTCGACACCAGAAGGGGGGAACCAGAAACGACGCGGGGGCCACCTCCGAAGTGGCCTGATCCACGCCAGCCGGTCATCGAACCGGCCCGACTCCCCCCGCAGCAATGCGCGTGCCGGAAACCCACTCGCCCCCCTTTCAGCCACTGGATCGGCGAGAAATGCCCGGTTTTCCGCCCGATAGAGCGATGTGCCATCGCTGTCGGGCGTTCGGTCAGGGCGGAGCCGTCAACGCCCGTCGCGCGGTTTTCCGGCATCGGATGCCGCGCCCGCAGGCAGTGGCCGTCCTCGAGAACCGCGGCAAGCCGTGGCTCTTTGGCCCAGCTCTTTGGCTGAGAAGCCGCGTTTTCATGGATCGTGCGCGCAGTCGCCAGAGACTCCAGGGCAGATCGGTCAAAGGCACTTCGGCACGTTTCGGCGTGGCGGAGCGCAACGGTAGCAGCAACAGCCGGGGCCGGCCGGTCTCGATGCTGCCGTTGTCTCGAGGTGCCGAGGAGTTCCCTCTCTACGATCGAGGAGGTGTTTTCCGCATCGGCACAGACCGACGCTCAAGCCGGTTCGAGCGGGATGTCCGCAACGTGGCATGGGTTCCCCTTCACCGGCTGTGCATGTCGATCGCGGGCAGTTCGTCGGGCCGGCGCTCCAGCGGCACTCCCCACCCGCCCGCGACGTGAGTTTGGCTTCGCCTTGGCGCCATCGACGCTGATCCGCTCGAGCAAGCCACCGGCTCAGACCTTTTGACGCGACAGCTGCACGGTGACGTGCTGCAGGTAGATGCGAGTCTTCCCCTCGAAGCCGGAATCGGTTCCGAGGAAAAGCCACAAGCGCCCTTGGGTATCAGCGCGGACATCGAACTCGTGGATCACTTCACGGACGATGGACGCATAAGGATTGCCTGCACCCGCGACAGGCTCCAGGCCATTGGCGATGTTCCCGGCCACCGAGGCTGCCCTCCCTCCCCCTGACTGGTTGCCCTTGTCCACGTTGAGCCGCAACCAGTTGGCTTCGTCGGTCACTGCGACGGGCTCGGCGGTGCTGCCGCCCGCCTTGAGGAAGACGGATTCACCCGGGGCGCCGCCGACGCCGACCGATCCGCTGGGAGCGTTCGATGCCAGCGTGATCGAGTAGCGAAGGCGGTACGATGCGTTCGGCATGATCCCGTCCATCGGGCCGAGTTGCCGCTTGACGTAGAGGAACAGGTCGTCCGACCGGTTCGTTCCCTGGAGCATGTAGCCCGTTCCGGCTCCCACCTCCTCGGGCAACGGCCGCACTCCGGAATCGAGCGCGTAGAGCGAGCGATCACCGGACGGCAGGTCGGCGACATCAGCCAACCAGCCGTCGCTTCCTTGCCGGAAGTCCGTGGTCAGCGTCACGGATTCATCGGCCGGCAACTGCCGGGCGACTGCGATCCGCTGCGGCAGCTGCCCGATGCCCGTCGATGCCGGTAGCATCGTCTGCGTGCCTCCCGACGGCGACGTGTTGTGTCGCACGCCCATCGCGCCGACGCCGCCGGTGCGCACGGTGAAGATCGACGACTCATCGATCGCGGCGGCGGCGACGGCAGTGGCTTTCCCTGGAAAGGCGGCGAAGGCGGCATCGCGGACGAAGCGTCGTATGCCCGTGGAGCTCGTCTCATACCGCCACGTTTCCACTCTCGAGCTGCTGCCGGCACCGCCAGAGACGAGGATCCGATCGGCCGTGCCTCCGGCCCCCGGCAGCCGCGCCATGAACACGCCGCTGGCGGCTGTCGTAGAGAGCGGATGAAATGTGGCGATCCTGGGGACGGCCGATGTCACCGCGTTGTGCGCCACGACGTTGGCGCGCATGCCCGGCCGCGTGCCGACGAGAATCTCAAACACGCCGTCCGGCGCCGCTGCGGTGAGCGTACCGCCTGAGAACGTGCCGGTGTCAGCCGTCGTCAGACGCGCGCCTCCGACGAACCGTGGCCCGAATGGCTGGAACTGGCGGACGGCCACATCGGCCACCGGATCGGCCAAGCCGGTCGTGACACTGAAGACCCGCACAAGATTGCCTCGGGTCTCCTGCGCCGCGACGATGTCGATGCTGCCCGGCGCCGTCACCGGACCGGCCGCCACCTCCACGCCGCCGAAGAACCCATCGCCGAAGGGCCGCGTTCTGTAGGCCGGCAACTCGACGCCGGTGTGCGTGAACACCCGGATCTCGCTGATGCGGCCCGGCCCCGGGGCCACGAGGATCTCATCGAGCCCGTCGCCGGTGACGTCAGCTCCGAACACCCTCACACCGCCGCGGAATGACGACTCATAGGCAAGGAACCGGACTCGTTCCGCGCCAGTCATTGGGTCGAGTACCTGCACCAACGGTTGGCCGGAATGGTTGCCGAGGATCACGATCGAATTCGTTTGGGGGAGCCCCACCGTCGCGAGCGCCAGCCGCGGTTCGAGCCGTTCGACCGCCATGGAGGGGGCTGACCTGGCAGCCTGTCGCCCGCCGCACTTCGAAGCCGCGCGACGCGAAGTGCGGCATCGAAGGGAGTTGTCGGCCACACGACGAAACTCGGTAGACATGCAACCCTCCCAGCGAGCCGTACATGGTCTGATCGTCACGCGTCGAGGTCGTCCCCAGAGACGCGAGACGGATGCCCAGGCTTTCGTTGTAAGTGGTACGTTTCTCCCGAGAAACAGGTTTCGTGAAGTGATTCGACGGTTTTTGCGATGCATGGCGACGGTGGCTGGCCCGCTCCCGGTGATGGAACCACGCCACGCTCAAACAGCAACGTGGACTCGAACTGGATGTCGAGCAATTGCCGTTCCAGGAGCATGCGGCGGAGTTTCACGCGAAATGCGAAGCCGCGGGCTGTCGCATCAGCCGGTGAAGGGCCGCGAGAAACGAAGCAATCCGCGGCGACACCGGGGTTGCCGCGGATTGCTTCGTGTTTATGGTGGATGTCAGGCGTGAAGCTGAGCCGGACGCTCGGACCATCCAGCCTGAAAAGGCCATGGATGGCTTTTCAGGCGTGACAAATGGGCGATATAGGACTCGAACGAACTGGGTTTCACACAGGAAAACCGGGGATGGCTGCCGTCTGCGACGCGAAATGCGACGCGATTTCCGCGGATCGTGCCGAGTTGCTCGCCCGGGCCGTCCTCTTGGTGGCCGGCATGGCGATCCCTGAGTCGGAACGAGCCGAAGTCCTGGCGCGTGTTGTGGCGGAGGTCGGCGGCACGGCTCCAACCTGACTTCGGGCGGGTAGGACGGTAGGCACTATTGTCCCGCCGCCAGATACGCGCGCCAGACCCGCGCGTAGGCACACCCCCAGGCCTCGTCGTGGCTCGCCTGCTCGAACTCCTCGGGTGACGTGTCGGGAGACTTGGCGAGCCGGTCGAGGAGGTGATTCCAGGCCAGCGCGTGCCCCCATTCGTGGAGGAGGACGTCGATCGCCTGCTGCTCCGTGAGGTTTCCCGCCAGCCGGATCACGAAGCGCTCGTCCGTCCGGTGGCACCACCCCAGCGTGTCGGGCGGGAGCGAGGCGGCCCTGACGACGACCGGAAACGCCGCCGGAACAAGCCCCCGCAGGCTTG
>Ga0208484_1000181_pt1 | contig 16349 bp, 13 predicted proteins | sample LakMenEpi09Aug11_FD_150682 | JGI IMG/M metagenome (GOLD analysis project Ga0208484, IMG submission 150682) | Freshwater microbial communities from Lake Mendota, WI - 09AUG2011 deep hole epilimnion (SPAdes) | ecosystem: Environmental > Aquatic > Freshwater > Lentic | place: Lake Mendota, Madison... | reverse complement strand
TGCCATCAATCCAAATTCTTGCTCCGAGTACACCAATCATTCCAAAGAGAGCAACAGTTACTCCACCCTTTACACCAGCAGGAGTCGCTGAAAGGACAGCTCCAAATTTTGGTGAAAGTGCAAGCAAAATAGCTCCAACGCCAGCGAAGATGTAAGCCAATGTTGAGTAAACCCGGCTTGCAGCCATTACGCCGATGTTCTCTGCGTAAGTAGTAGTACCAGAACCGCCACCTAAACCAGCAAGTGTGGTTGCAGCACCATCAGCAATTAATGCATTACCAACCTGATCATCTAAATTTTTGCCAGTCATTGCTGCTACCGCTTTAACATGCCCAACATTTTCAGCTATCAAAACTAAAACAACTGGAAGGAACAACAGCATTGCGCTGCTGTCGAAGGTAGGGGAGGTGAAGGAAGGCATTGCTACCCATTTAGCGGCTGTAACACCTGAGAAATCAACATCACCCATAATTGCCGCAATTGCGTATCCGATAACTAAACCAGCAAAAATGCTGATTCGTCCTAGGAATCCACGGAAAAATGCTGAGATTAATCCAATGGAAAGCAGAGTGATCAATCCAAGTCGCTGACCCATCATGAAGTCATTTTTTGCAGCACCTGCAAGATTTAATCCAATAACCATAACAATGGTTCCTGTTACCACTGGAGGTAATAACGTATCTATCCATCCAGTTCCGGCAGCTTTAGCAATAAAGCCAACCAGAGCTAGCAAAACACCTGCAGCAACTATTCCACCCAATGCCGCTGGAATACCACCGGAGGTTTTCGCCGCTGCTACTGGAGCTAGGAACGCGAAAGATGATCCGAGATAGCTTGGTAATTTATTCTGGGTAATAATGATAAATAACAAGGTTCCGATACCAGAGAAAAACAGTGTGGTAGTCGGGGAGAATCCAGTAATAATTGGTACTAGGAAGGTTGCACCAAACATTGCTGCGATATGTTGAATTCCCATTCCAAACGTTCTAGGCCATGAGAGACGTTCATCTGTTGATACAACCTCACCTGGTTGTATTTGTTTACCATTTCCATGAAGTTTCCAACTAAGCATCGATACTCCTTAACTGTTATACCTACTTCAATTCTGAAGAGGTAGCTTTCAGGCCTTAAGGGGGTAGGCGCTAAATAAAAAGAATAGAACTGCTGGAGCAAAAAACTGGTAAATACCTGTGAGTTTCCATCTATTTTCTACCAGTTGAGGCAGTTCCACGCTCAGTTTTAGTATCCACTCGCTTCTTGGGTATGATTTGACCATCAAGTGGATGCATACGCTCCCACCTACTTCGCTTCGGCGAACTGGTTGCTTCTTTAGAAGCGCGGCTGTTTTCGCTTGTGCAATGCCTCAATAATCTAGCGAAACGGCAAGGAGAAGTTATCAGCACAGAACCACGTATCAATGATCGAATTCGCGTTCCTGAAGTTCGGTTGATTGGCTATGACGGTGAACAGCTTGGCGTAACTGCAATAGATAAAGCGCTCAAGTTATCCGAGGAGATCGGTTTAGATCTCGTGGAAATCTCACCCGATGCAAATCCTCCGGTCTGCAAAATAATGGATTTCGGAAAGTACAAGTACGAAATTGCACAAAAAGCACGGGAAGCACGGCAAAATCAGACACACATTGTTGTGAAAGAAATGCGACTTCGACCAAATATCGAACCACATGATTACGAAACAAAACGTAATCATATTGAACGATTTTTGTTAGGTGGCGACAAGGTGAAGGTAACGATTCAGTTCCGAGGTCGAGAGCAATCTCGCCCTGAAATGGGTTATCGGTTGTTGCAAAAGCTTGCTGAAGAGCTAGCCGAAGTATCACTTGTTGAGTTTGCGCCAAAGCAAGAAGGCCGCAATATGACAATGGTGCTAGGTCCGGCTAAGAAGCCTGGGTCTGCAAAGAAAGCAGCTCCAAAAGCGCAAGCCGTACCAAAATAGATTTATTAGCAATTCAACAGGAGGTAAGAAATGCCAAAGATGAAAACACACAGTGGTGCGAAAAAGCGTTTTCGCGTTACTGGTTCTGGAAAGATCATGCATGAGCGTGCTGGTAAACGCCACCTGCTTGAACGCAAATCTTCGAGATTAACTCGTCGCCTAACTGGTGATGTGACCGCTAAAGCGCCTAACGCATTTGCTGCTAAGCGCATGCTCGGTTTGAAGTAAGGGAGAGATAAATGGCTAGAGTAAAACGTGGTGTTCACGCGGCGAAAAAGCGCCGAACAACTTTAGAGCGTGCTGCTGGATATCGCGGTCAACGTTCTCGTCTTTTTTCAAAGGCAAAGGAGCAGGTAACTCACTCTCTCGTCTATGCGTTTAATGATCGCAAAGATAAGAAAGGTGATTTCCGCCGGCTTTGGATTCAGCGTATTAATGCGGCAGCTCGTGCTAACGGTATGACTTACAACCGTTTAATCCAAGGATTAAAAACTGCTGGTATTGAAGTAGACCGCCGTGTCTTATCCGAGCTTGCAACTAATGATCCTGCGGCTTTCGCTAAATTAGTTGAGATTGCTCGCAAGAATGTTGTAACCGCCTAATTAATCTCTAATCAATTAAATAGAGATGGAAAACATTACGAGCCTTAATTCGCCGCATATTGAGCGAGTTAAGGCTCTTATTGGTTCTAGAGGTAAGAAGAATCGAGAGCTGGAGAACGCCTTCATTGCCGAAGGTATTCAGGCAGTTCGCGAGGCGCTTAATCCCAAATTAGCAGAAGGTTTAGCAGTAAAGCGAGTTTATGTAACTGAATCAGGAATGAGCAAACTTGCTGGTTCTGTTGATGCTGCCGTTCTAGAAAAACATGAAGTGATCTTGGTGTCCGATCAAGTAATGAATGCTATGGCAGATTCCGAATCACCACAGGGAATCATTGCTTTGTGTTCAACCAAGACTTTAAAAATACAAGATCTCTGGAAGCTAAAGCCAAAAAAAGTAGCTTTTTTTTGGCAGATTCAAGATCCTGGCAATGCAGGCACAGTGATTCGAAGCGCTGATGCTGCCGGTTTTGATGCGGTTGTTTTTTCAAATGAAAGCGTGGATGTATTCAATCCTAAAACTGTTCGCGCTACGGTTGGATCACTTTGGCATATACCAGTTGTCAGTGATGTGGATATTAATGAATTTATCACGGGAGCTAATGAAAATGGAGTTTCACTTTTTGCATTGACTGGTGATGGTACGGAGATCTTTGATTCAGCATTTGTTGCTAAGAATTCAAGCAAACCGTCAGCTTGGATTTTTGGTAATGAAGCCCGTGGCCTGCCAGATCTGCCAAGTCAGATATCTAAGGTGGCTATTCCGATGAAGGGCTTTGCCGAATCATTAAATGTGGCAAGCGCAGCGGCAATTGTCCTGCATTCTGTAGGTCTGTCCTTATAGACTAATCCGATTATGTCGTTAGATCAGAACAAAATCGCCGAAGATCTGGCGCTAGCACTTCGAGCCATTGAATCAGCCTCTGATCTAGATGGATTGAAACAAGTAAAAATTGATTATGTTGGTGATAAATCAGCCTTGGCTAAAGCAAACCAAGCCCTTGCAACAGTTGATCAATCACTGCGTGCGCAATTTGGTAAATTAGTTGGATCGGCCCGTGCTGAAGTTAATCAAGCTTTTGAACAAAGAAGTGCCAAGTTATCTGAGCTGCGAGATGCACAAATGTTGCTTACTGAAAAGGTTGACGTGACCCTGCCTGGCAGGAGAACACTTAAAGGCGGATTACATCCGTTAACAATTTTGACCAATGAGATCAACGATCTGTTTATCGGCTTGGGTTACAAAGTCGCTGAAGGCCCAGAGCTTGAAGCCGAATGGCTTAACTTTGATGCGCTAAATATTCCAGCTGATCACCCTGCTAGAACGATGCAAGATACTTTTTTTGTCGAACCACTTGAATCTAAATTGGTATTGCGCACACATACCTCTCCGGTACAAATAAGAACTATGCTCAATGAGAAGCCACCAATTTATGTGATTTGTCCAGGCAAGACTTATCGTGCCGATGAATTAGATGCAACTCATACTCCAGTTTTTCATCAGGTTGAAGGTTTGGTAATTGATGAGAAGATCACTATGGGTGACTTGAAAGGCACATTGGATTTCTTCGCTAAATCTATTTTTGGTAGTCAAGTAAAAACTCGATTACGTCCGAGCTTTTTCCCCTTCACCGAACCTTCTGCCGAGGTTGATGTGTTTTTCAATGGTCGCTGGATTGAATGGGGTGGCTGCGGAATGGTTAATCACAAGGTATTAAATGCATGCGGAGTAGATACCAAGAAGTATTCAGGTTTTGCATTTGGCATGGGATTAGAAAGAACTTTGATGGTCAAGCATGGCATCACAGATATGCACGACATTGTTGAGGGTGATGTTCGTTTTTCTCAAAGTTTTGGCGTGGGCAAGAAATGAAAATCCCCTTAAGTTGGCTGCGGGAGTTTGTGGCCCTGCCGCCCAAAATTAATTCTGAGCAAATTTCTCAAGCTTTTGTGAAGGTTGGTTTTGAGGTTGAAAGCATCGAAGAACAGGGAGTGGATTTAAAGGGACCTTTGGTAGTTGGAAAAGTTCTTTCAATTGAGGAGTTATCTGGACACAAGAAACCAATTAGGTTTGTTGGCGTCGATGTTGGAGAGAAAAAAACACGTTATGTTATTTGTGGAGCACGTAATTTTAAGGTGAATGATCTAGTTGTGGTGGCGCTGCCAGGAGCGACACTTCCCGGAGATTTTAGAATTTCAGCCAGAGAAACCTATGGCAAGGTTAGTGACGGCATGATTTGCTCAGCTAAAGAAATTGGTATTAGCGATGAACATGCAGGAATTATCGTGTTGCAAGAGGGCAAGATTGGCCAAGATGCGATCGCACTCTTAGACGTCAACGATGTCATCTTTGATATCGCAGTAAATCCTGATCGTGGGTATGCCATGTCAGTTAGGGGATTAGCTCGTGAATTAGCTGGTTCATTACATCTTAAATATGTAGATCCAGCCGATCCCAAGATTGCTAAGAAGCTTGGAAAGGGTAAAAATCCAAAAGCTATATCTGTAAAGATTGAAGACAAATCTGGAGCGGATCAAATCTATATTAGAACTTTAGATCATGTAAATGTTAAGAAAAGCACTCCGTTATGGATGCAAAGAAGAATTGAAAAATGTGGCATGAGATCTATTTCGTTAGCAGTTGATATCACAAATTATGTGATGTTAGAGCTAGGCCAACCATTACACGCCTTTGATGCGCAATACATCATGGGCGGACTTCGGGTAGTTAGAGCGGGAAAATTCAATAAATTAACCACCTTAGATAAGGTTGATCGAAAATTAGATCCAGATAACTTATTGATTGCAGATTCAAAGAGTGCGTTAGCTTTGGCTGGAACTATGGGTGGGTTAACCTCTGAAGTATCATCATTAACAACCAAAATCGCATTAGAGGCTGCGCATTTTGATCCGCTCAGCATTGCTCGTAATTCAAGATCCCATAACTTATCCAGTGAAGCCTCCAGACGAATGGAACGTAATACTGATCCAGTATTAGCTGAAGTTGCATCCGCTAGGGCGACTCAATTACTTATTGATTTAGCTGATGCAACATATGTCGGAACATCTTCTGCAGGATTACCGATAAAGAACCGCAAGGAGAAAATTTCACTCTCACAAATATCTCAATATCTTGGGTATCCATACACCTTGAAACAGGCCAAAACCGCTCTGCTTTTAATTGGTTGCAAAGTGTTAGGTAGTGGAGATCTTTTAACTGTTGAGGTTCCCACCTGGCGACCGGATTTAATTAACTTTGCTGATTTTGCTGAAGAAATAGCCCGTTTAAACAGTTATGACTTGATCCCTGCAACACTGCCAATAGGAAAAGGTGGGGCTCGGTTAAGTGATATGCAGTACCGAAAACGTTCTGTTGCTACCGCACTTGCTAATCAAGGATTTACTGAGGTTATCAATTATCCATTTGTAAGCCAAGAGATGGTTGATCTTCTTGGATTTACTGGAGATAGAGCTAAATCTTTCAGAATCGCTAATCCTATGTCGGAGGAGTTTCCATTACTTCGTACTCATCTGCTACCTGGCTTATTAACAACAGCTGTGCGCAATATCGGCAGGGGATCAAAGAATCTTGCTATCTTTGAAATCGGTACTGTTTTCAGAAACACTACCCCGCCAGGTAAGGCTGTGAATCCTGGCATAAACAAACGCCCTAGTGAGAAAATCATCAAAGATATTTACGACGGAGTGCCAAAGCAGATGTTATTTGTTGGTGCGGTAGTTACTGGCGAGAAAATATTGAGTGATTGGCAAGGATCGGGTAGTAAATTCACTTGGAGTGATGCGATTGCTAAGGCACAAGAGATTATCGAGTCAAGTGGAAATGATTTTGAAGTTGTTAGTAGTGATCTAGCGCCATGGCACCCAGGTAGATGTGCGGAGTTGCGTGTAAATGGTAAGCCAGTAGCTCATGCTGGAGAATTACACCCTAGAGTGATTGCTGCTTTGAATTTACCAGAGCGAAGTTGCGCTTTTGCTGTGATTTTAAGTGAGTTACCTGTAGCTGGTGTTACAAAAGCACCTGCAATTTGGAATTTCCCAGCAGTGGTGCAGGATGTGGCACTTGTTGTTAATGCAAAAACTACAGCTGCTGATCTAACCGCAGCCTTAAAGCAGGGTGCAGGTTCGTTATTGGAATCAATTGTTTTGTTTGATCGGTATGACCAAATGGCTGACGACAAAGTTTCCTTAGCATTCACATTAACTTTCAGAGCTTCAGATCGCACATTAACCTCTGATGAGGTGGCGCGATACCGTGACCAAGCAATCGCTCACGCCTCTAAGACGTTAGGCGCAGTACTGCGGGGTAATGCATAAATATGCACACATTTGCATAAATATACTATCTAACGATACCCTCGGACTATGAAAATCGGGGTAGTTGGCGCCAGCGGATATGCAGGTGGGGAGTTGTTGCGATTACTATCTGCTCACCCAAATTTTAAAACTGTGTTTATTGCTGCACACTCCAATGCTGGAGAATCAATAATTTCTCTGCACCCACATTTGACCCAATTTGAGGGTCAGAGTTTTTCAGCGGTAAGTATTGGTGATTTGAATAAATGCGACTTGGTTTTCACAGCCTTGCCCCATGGTGAATCGGCGAAGCTAATATCCCAATTAGATGGGCAAGTGAAGATTGTTGATTTAGGCGCCGATTTTCGTTTAACAAGTAAAGATCAGTGGGAGAAGTATTACGGTGGATCATATGCTGGAAGTTGGACCTATGGATTACCAGAGTTAACAAACCATGATTTGATTGCTAAATCCAGGCAAGTTTCCAATCCGGGATGTTATGCAACAGCCATCGCCCTATCAATTGCTCCAGCTTTAAATCTGATTGAGAGCGAAGACATTGTTGTGGTTGCAGCTAGCGGAACTACTGGAGCTGGTAGGACTGCAAAGGTAAATTTGATCGGTAGCGAGGTAATGAACAATCTAACCTCTTATAAATTTGGGGGGGTTCATCAACATACACCGGAAATAGAACAGGTACTGAATTCGATCTCTGGTAAGTCGGTAAAGATCTCATTTACTCCAATGCTTGCTCCTATGCCTAGAGGAATTTTAGCGACGGTGACAGGCAAACTGAAAGATTCGACTACACCAGCGAAGATGAGGGAAGTTTATAAAGATTTCTATAGCCAAAGTAAGTTTGTTAAATTATCACCTGAAGGCCAAATGCCAATGACTAATTCAGTGCTAGGCACAAACAATGTTTCTATGCAGATTGCGTTAGATTCTCATGTAAATCGACTCGTGATTTCAACTGCGATAGATAATCTTGGCAAGGGCGCTGCAGGCCAAGCGATCCAAAATGCTAATCTAATGTTCAATCTGGCAGAGGATGCTGGATTGCAATTGACTGGTGTTCGATGATTGTTATCAAATACGGCGGTAATGCACTCCCAGATCACAACACATCCGATCCGGTATTAGAGGCGATTGCGGATGCTTTTCTAGATGGTGAGCAAATAGTTTTAGTCCATGGAGGTGGCCCTCAAATTGATGCAGCCCTAGAGGAAAAAGGGTTAGGTAAGAATAAAGTGGCAGGTTATCGAGTAACTGATGAAGAGGTTTTCAACGTTGTGCAATCTGTGCTTAGCGGTCAAGTTTTGAGATCCATCGTTAATTACCTAATTGGAAGTGAAGTAAATGCTGTTGGATTATCAGCATCAGATGGTGGATTAATCAGAGCTCGTAAATTTAAGCCAACTGTTGATGGAAAATCTGTGGATATTGGATATGTGGGCGAGGTTGATGAGATAAATCCCATGATCTTAGAGACGTTAATGACCGAAGGGTTCTTGCCAGTGATATCACCAGTGGCAACAGATAATGATGGTGTGGGCTTTAATATTAATGCAGATCTAGTGGCAGCAGCAGTTGGTGGAGCGCTCAGAGCTGACTCAGTGATTTTCTTAACTGATGTTGACGGTATTTATCGAGCATGGCCAGATAAATCATCGTTGATCTCTGAAATTTCAATCGATGAGCTAAAACAGATTGCGCCAAGTTTTGCAGATGGAATGATTCCAAAAGTGAAGGCAGCAATCAGTGCGATTGATTCAGGTGCGTTTTCAGTAAGAATCGCAAATGGTACAGATCTTGCATCAGTCTTAGATGCTTTGGATAACCAGGGTGGAACGTTGGTGAGCGCCTAATGGCTAAGTTAAATCTGCAAAGTGCAACTGCCAGGCGTTCCTTGGTGATCCGCCTGGTTGATGATGCCTTGATCCATTCTCAAAGTGATCTAGTTAGAGAGTTAGGCAAACTAGGTTATGTAGTAACCCAGGCGACAGCAAGTAGAGATTTAGAGGAGTTAGGTGCGGTGCGAGGAAAAGATAACTCTGGAGTCTTCCGCTATCAATTTGTTTCAGCACCGCAAAGTTCGAAGAGCAGGGGCGTTTCTGAACTGATTGCATCTGTTGAATCAAGTGGTAATTTGGCAGTTGTTAAGACACCACCAGGCGCGGCTCAACTTTTGGCAGGGAACTTAGACCGCGCCATGAAGAGCGGCAAATTAAATTCAGCGATCGGTACGATTGCTGGTGATGACACTGTCTTGGTTGTTGCGAAATCTGCTTCAGGGGGCTCATCTCTTGCCAAGGAAATCAACAAGTATTTTGGAGGTAAGTAAATGACGCTTTGGGGAGGCAGATTTAATCAATCACCGGCTCAATCGATGTTGGAATTGTCTCGAAGCGTTCACTTTGACTGGAGATTAGCCCCATACGAAATCGAGGTGAATCTGGTTCACCTAAACAATCTTATGAAGCAAAAAATTGTCTCAAAATCAGATGGTGAAATACTTGAAAAAGGTTTGCTAGAGCTGGCAGGTGAGATTGGTAGTGGAAAATTCACATATAACAATGATGATGAAGATGTGCACAGTGCAATAGAACGTGGGCTGGTTGAAAAATGCGGTCCGATCGGTGGCGCTATTCGCGCTGGTAGATCCCGAAATGATTTAGTAATCACAGATTTCAAACTTTATCTAGTGGATCATTTGCTTGAAATAGCCAGCGCATTAACCGTATTGGCAAGAAACTTTAATACCCAAGCCCTCAACCAGATAGATGTTGTTGCGCCCGGCTTCACACATACCCAGCACGCGCAACCAATTACCTTTGGCCAAGAGTTGAGCAAGCACTCTCATGCAGTGCTTAGAGATGTGGATCGAATCTTTGATTGGGTAGATCGAAATAATTATTCGCCATTTGGCGCAGGTGCTTTGGCGGGATCTTCCATCCAACCTGAGCCTGAGATTTCAGCTTCAAAACTAGGTTTTAAAGGTGTGATGCAAAACAGTATTGATGCAGTTAGCGACCGTGATTTTGCTGCTGAGGCTCTTTTTATAATGGCGATGATCGGCATTCATCTATCAAAGATCGGTGAGGAGTTTGTGTTATGGAGCTCAACTGAGTTTGATTGGGTAGAAATTGATGATGCTTACGCAACCGGCTCCTCGATAATGCCGCAAAAGAAGAATGCCGATGTTGCAGAATTAGCAAGAGGAAAATCAGGTCGCTTTATTGGCAACTTAACCTCACTACTTGTGGTGTTGAAAGCGATGCCATTTGCATACAACCGTGATTTGCAAGAGGATAAAGAACCGATCTTTGATTCAGTAGAGCAATTATTGATTTTGCTACCGGCAATCTCTGGCATGGTGGAATCTGCGAAATTCAAACAAACCAATATTTCGAAATCCGCTTCAGCTGGTTACTCCTTAGCAACTGAGATTGCAGATTTTTTAAGCAAAACTGGAGTGCCTTTTTCAATTGCTCATGAAGTGGCAGGGGCTTGCGTAAAGTTCTGCGAGAAGAATGGAATAGAACTTGAGCAAATGAGTGATCAGCAATTGCAAGAGATGCATCCAAATTTAACCCCTGAGGTTAAGAAATTTCTCACTGTTGCCGGTGCTATTTCCAGCCGCACCTCAGCAATGGGTACATCAAAGAGTTCGGTTTTAGCGGCCATTAATAAATTAAACCAGGACATCTCTGGGGTAGATAAGGCAATTGCCTCCCTACGAAAGCAGTTTTCAGGCATGATCAACCCATGAGTAAAGCACTTCTAGAGGATTTAGAGTGGCGCGGGTTGATCGCGCAATCTACCGATCGTAATGAGTTAGAAACTGCCTTATCTAAACCAATCTCGCTATACCTTGGCGTGGATCCAACCGCACCGAGTATGCACCTGGGTAATCTCGTTGTTTTTTTAGTACTGCGAAGATTTCAATTAGCCGGACACCGTCCTATTGCACTGGTCGGGGGAGCGACTGGATTGGTGGGAGATCCCAGCGGTAAAAATGATGAGCGCACCTTAAATGAAGAGAAGCTGGTTGCAGATTGGGTATCAAAAATTCGCAAGCAGGTAGAAAAAATACTGGACTTCAAAGACAAAAGCGTGAGTGCAAAATTAGTTAACAATTTAGATTGGACCAAACCAGTATCGGCCCTTGAATTATTAAGAGATATTGGCAAGCATTTTTCTGTTAATCAAATGCTTGCTAAGGATTCTGTAGCGACAAGACTTTCTACTACCGGTATCTCCTATACAGAGTTTTCCTACCAAGTGCTGCAAGCTTATGATTACCTAGAGCTTTATCGACGAGATCAATGTAAGTTGCAAATCGGTGGCTCTGATCAATGGGGAAATATAGTTGCCGGATTAGATCTGATTCGAAAGGTTGAAGGGGGCAGTGCTCATGCCCTTACTGTGCCGCTATTGGCTAAATCTGATGGTTCAAAGTTTGGTAAAACAGCAAGTGGGGCGATTTGGCTAGATGAGAGTATGACTAGCGCATATGAGTTCTTCCAGTTTTGGCTCAATAGCGATGATGCTGATCTGCCTAAATTACTAAAGGTTTTTTCAATGAAGGATCGAACTGAGATCGAGCGATTAATTGAGACGGTGAAGGTAAATCCAGGTGCCAGAGAGGCCCATCGAGAATTAGCCAGAGAAATGACGGCGATGATTCATGGGCAGCAAATGGCCAAATCAGTTGAAGAGGCGGCAAAGGCGTTGTTTGGGCAAGGTGAGATCGCTGATTTAGATCTGAAAACCTTGGATTCAGCCCTTTCCCAACTGCCTAAAACCACCATCAAAAAGGGTGAGCCATACCCATCCTGGGTAGACCTGCTAGCTGCCACCGGGGTGGTTGATTCCAAGTCTGCAGCTAGGCGGATTGTGAAGGAGGGCGGGGGGTATTTGAACAATAAGAAGGTTGAAAGTGAGGATTTTACCCCTTCCAAAAATGACCTTTTGCATGGGAAATACCTGCTGCTTCGCAAGGGCAAACGAGATCTTGCCGCCGTTGAGGTAATCGGCTAAAAACACTGACTTTTCACCCTAAAGTCGATTTGACCCCCCTTTGCTGCGGGGGCTATATTTCACCTCCCCATACGAGACGGACTTCAGAAGAAGGCCGGGTGTGGAAAACCCCGATTTTTAAGGTTTGTAGGCATGCCTAGAAACTTTATTAATGGGTTGCCCTGCACGCAAAAGCAATTTTGCAACCAGTGCGCAGTCGTACCTTGAGAACTCAACAACGTGCAATAAAGTCAATGCCAAAGATTTCTTTAAGAAATCGAAGGCATTAATTGACGTTGTTAATTTTAATTTATTAAAAATAACAATTTCATTTTTGTTTTATAAATACCTTTGAAACTTAATTAACTAATTTATTTATTTTAATTAATAAATAAATTTGCTTTAAGTACAAAACAAAAAACAATTGATAAAGACTATAAACATAAGCGAACTCTGATTAATAAATTTATTAATTAGATAGCCATGTTTGTCTTTTTGTCAGATCAAATTTTCTATGGAGAGTTTGATCCTGGCTCAGGACGAACGCTGGCGGCGTGCTTAACACATGCAAGTCGAGCGATGAAGTTTCTTCGGAAATGGATTAGCGGCGAACGGGTGAGGAACACGTGAAGAATCTGCCCTCCACTTTGGGATAACACCGGGAAACCGGTGCTAATACCGAATATTGAAACATAAGTGGCATCACTGAGTTTTGAAAGAATTTCGGTGGAGGATGACTTCGCGGCCTATCAGCTAGTTGGTGAGGTAATGGCTCACCAAGGCAACGACGGGTAGCCGGCCTGAGAGGGCGACCGGCCACACTGGGACTGAGACACGGCCCAGACTCCTACGGGAGGCAGCAGTGGGGAATATTGGGCAATGGAGGAAACTCTGACCCAGCGACGCCGCGTGCGGGATGAAGGCCTTCGGGTTGTAAACCGCTTTCAGCAGGGAAGAAGCGAAAGTGACGGTACCTGCAGAAGAAGCACCGGCTAACTATGTGCCAGCAGCCGCGGTAATACATAGGGTGCAAGCGTTGTCCGGAATTATTGGGCGTAAAGAGCTCGTAGGTCGTTTGTTACGTCGGATGTGAAAACCTGAGGCTCAACCTCAGGCCTGCATTCGATACGGGCAAACTAGAGTTTGGTAGGGGAGACTGGAATTCCTGGTGTAGCGGTGGAATGCGCAGATATCAGGAGGAACACCAATGGCGAAGGCAGGTCTCTGGGCCAATACTGACACTGAGGAGCGAAAGTCTGGGGAGCGAACAGGATTAGATACCCTGGTAGTCCAGACCGTAAACGGTGGGCACTAGTTGTGGGAACCTTCCACGGTTTCTGCGACGCAGCTAACGCATTAAGTGCCCCGCCTGGGGAGTACGATCGCAAGATTAAAACTCAAAGGAATTGACGGGGCCCCGCACAAGCAGCGGAGCATGCGGCTTAATTCGACGCAACGCGAAGAACCTTACCAAGGCTTGACATATAGGGAAAAGTGGCAGAGATGTCATGTCCGCAAGGGCTCTATACAGGTGGTGCATGGTTGTCGTCAGCTCGTGTCGTGAGATGTTGGGTTAAGTCCCGCAACGAGCGCAACCCTCGTTCTGTGTTGCCAGCATTTAGTTGGGGACTCACAGGAGACTGCCGGGGTTAACTCGGAGGAAGGTGGGGATGACGTCAAATCATCATGCCCCTTATGTCTTGGGCTGCACGCATGCTACAATGGCCGGTACAGAGGGCTGCAATACCGTAAGGTGGAGCGAATCCCAAAAAGCCGGTCTCAGTTCGGATTGAGGTCTGCAACTCGACCTCATGAAGTTGGAGTTGCTAGTAATCGTAGATCAGCATCGCTACGGTGAATACGTTCCCGGGGCTTGTACACACCGCCCGTCACGTCACGAAAGTCGGTAACACCCAAAGTCAGTGGCCCAACCGCAAGGGGGGAGCTGCCTAAGGTGGGATCGGTGATTGGGACGAAGTCGTAACAAGGTAGGCGTACCGGAAGGTGCGGCTGGATCACCTCCTTTCTAAGGAGCTTTCTTTAGATAAGTGGAGCATTGACTTTAATTTCCCCACAATTATCTTTTAAATTCATTTAAATTTTATTTGTTGAAATATTGCGCGTTGTTGGGTCCTGAGGGTACGAACCCTCTGGAGTTAATTAATAGGTGAAAGTGTTTTTAAGCTTTTTAAGAAATTAAAAAATAAAAATAACTCATCAACGTTAATTAACATCGCCCGTACCTTGAGAACTACACAGTGAACGCGAGCATCTTTGTAATAAATGTAGAAACAAATTAATAAGTGCAAATGGCGGATGCCTAGGCACCAGAAGCCGATGAAGGTCGTAGGAGGCTGCGAAAAGCCTCGGGGAGCCGCCAACCAGGCTTCGATCCGAGGATTACCGAATGGGGAAACCCGGCTGGAGTAATGTCCAGTCATTTCTCTCTGAATAAATAGGAGAGTCAAAGGTAACGAGGGGAAGTGAAACATCTCAGTACCCTCAGGAAGAGAAAACAACCGTGATTCCGTTAGTAGTGGCGAGCGAAAGCGGAAGAGGCTAAACCAATCATGTGCCAAGCCGGCAGGCGTTGCATGATCGGTGTCGTGGGACTAAATGGAATTGACTGCCGTTAATTCAACAAGTCAGAAAATAATGAAATAGATGAAGGACGTGGGAAAGTCCGGCATAGAAGGTGAGACCCCTGTAGTCGAAATTTCATTATCTTGTTTTTAGTATCCCAAGTAATACCGGACTCGTGTAATCCGGTATGAATCTGGCGGGACCACCCGCTAAGCCTAAATACTCTCTGGTGACCGATAGTGAACAAGTACCGTGAGGGAAAGGTGAAAAGAACCCCGCAAGGGGAGTGAAATAGAATCTGAAACCGTTTGCATACAAACCGTTGGAGCTGCCTTGTGCAGTGACAGCGTGCCTTTTGAAGAATGAGTCTACGAGTTAGTGTGATGTAGCAAGGTTAACCCGTCGAGGGGAAGCCGTAGCGAAAGCGAGTCTGAATAGGGCGAATAAGTTGCATCATCTAAACCCGAAGCGAGGTGATCTCGCCATGACCAGGTTGAAGCGCGGGTAAGACCGCGTGGAGGACCGAACCCACTAAAGTTGAAAATTTAGGGGATGAGTTGTGGCTAGGGGTGAAAGACCAATCAAACTTCGTGATAGCTGGTTCTCTCCGAAATGCATTTAGGTGCAGCGTCACGTGTTTCTTACTGGAGGTAGAGCTACTGGATGGCCGAGGGGTCCTACAAGATTACCAACGTCAGCCAAACTCCGAATGCCAGTAAGTGAGAACGTGGCAGTGAGACAGTGGGGGATAAGCTTCATTGTCGAGAGGGAAACAACCCAGAACAGCAACTAAGGTCCCAAAGCCTGTGCTAAGTGGAAAAGGATGTGAAGTCGCATAGACAACCAGGAGGTTGGCTTAGAAGCAGCCACCCTTAAAAGAGTGCGTAATAGCTCACTGGTCAAGTGATTTCGCGCCGACAATGTAACGGGGCTCAAGCACAGCACCGAAGTTCTGTCATTCACACACTATCCCGGTCGCAAGATCCAGGAGTGTGGATGGGTAGGAGAGCGTTGTGTAACTAGTGAAGCGGCGGAGGAATCCAGCCGTGGAAGTTACACAAGTGAGAATGTAGACATGAGTAGCGAAAGACGGGTGAGAAACCCGTCCACCGAATGACCAAGGGTTCCTGAGCCAGGCTAATCCGCTCAGGGTAAGTCGGGTCCTAAGGCGAGGCCGACAGGCGTAGTCGATGGACAACTGGTTGATATTCCAGTACCCACAATAAACCGACCGTGACGAATCAATAATGCTAAGTGTTTGAAGTTGGCTAGCAATAGCTAATGGAGCGCACGACCCAAGTTGGTAGTAGTCAAGCAATGGAGAGACGCAGGAAGGTAGTCCAACCCAGGCGATGGTTGTCCTGGGGTAAGAGTGTAGGAGGTTCTGTAGGAAAATCCGCAGAACAATCTCTGAGACTTGATGCCGAGCCGTAAGGCGAAGTGGATGATCCTATGCTGCCAAGAAAATCTTCTAGCGAGGTTTGTAGTGGCCCGTACCCGAAACCGACACAGGTGGTCAGGTAGAGAATACCAAGGTGATCGAGAGAATCGTGGTGAAGGAACTCGGCAAAATACCCCCGTAACTTCGGGAGAAGGGGGGCTAATTTTTGTGTAGAGGTTTTCCTTCGAAGCATAAGTTAGACGCAGAGAATAGGCTCAAGCGACTGTTTACCAAAAACACAGGTCCGTGCGAAGTTGCAAAACGATGTATACGGACTGACGCCTGCCCGGTGCTGGAAGGTTAAGGGGACTGGTTAGCTCTTCGGAGCGAAGCCGAGAACTTAAGCCCCAGTAAACGGCGGTGGTAACTATAACCATCCTAAGGTAGCGAAATTCCTTGTCGGGTAAGTTCCGACCTGCACGAATGGCGTAACG
>Ga0208484_1000180_pt1 | contig 16423 bp, 6 predicted proteins | sample LakMenEpi09Aug11_FD_150682 | JGI IMG/M metagenome (GOLD analysis project Ga0208484, IMG submission 150682) | Freshwater microbial communities from Lake Mendota, WI - 09AUG2011 deep hole epilimnion (SPAdes) | ecosystem: Environmental > Aquatic > Freshwater > Lentic | place: Lake Mendota, Madison... | reverse complement strand
CCGGTCGGCGTAGCGGCCCGCGCCCCCCCGATACCCGCCCCACCGAGGAGCGAGCCGAGGGCGAGCGGGCCGATCCCGCCGGCCGTGCGGGAGAGGAACGCACGACGCGCCGGGTCGTATCCGGAAAGGCCGTGGAGAGGGTGGAAGGAGAGCGGGGCCACGGTGTCAGTTCCTCGTGAAGGTTTCCTGCAGATTGAGCACGGCGCGTGCGGCGGTCGTCCAGGCGGCCAGTTCGGCCGTGTCGACCCCCGCCGGGAGCGGCAGCTCGCCGATCGCCAGGAGCTTTGCGGCCGCCGCACCGTCGGCGGCAAACAGGGCGCGCTGTGCCGACACCAGTTCCGTGACGACCTCCACCTCGCGATCGGTGGGGATGCGCCCCACCGCGCGACGGAGTAGAAAGCGTGCCCGGTCGATCGGCTCGGGGGGCGATTCGGCGAGCGTCTTCGCGGCCAGCGCCCGTGCCGCCTCGACGAACTCCGGGTCGTTCAAGAGGACGAGCGCCTGCAGCGGTGTGTTCGACCGTGGCCGCCTCGCTGTGCATTCCTCCCGGCTCGGCGCATCGAAGACCATCATCGCCGGATGGAGATACTGCCGCTGCCAATGGGTGTAGAGACCGCGGCGGTAAAGACTCTCCCCCTTGTCGGCCTGCCAGACGCGCTGGGGGAAGTTGAGGTAATCCCAGTAGCCCTCCGGCTGGTAGGGCTTGACGCTCGGGCCCCCCACCGTGCGCACGAGCAGTCCGGCGGCGGCAAGCGCCGTGTCGCGGACCATCTCCGCCTCCACGCGGAGCCGGTTCTGCCGGGCGAGGAGACGGTTCTCCGGATCCCGTTCGATGAGGTCACGCGGGGCGGCACTGCTCCGCCGGTAGGCGTCGCTGGTGACGATCCCGCGGACGAGCGCGCGGACGTTCCACGGAGCGCCACCGTCAGCATCCGCACCGTCGCGGAGCTCGCAGGCGAGCCAATCGAGCAGGTCGGGATGGCTCGGGGGCTCGCCTTGGGCGCCGTGATCGTCGAGCCGCCTCGAGAGCCCCTGGCCAAAACAGATCGCCCACAGCCGGTTGGCGAGGACACGGGGAACGATTGGATTCGCCGGGGAGGTCATCCAGTCGGCGAGGTCGAGCCGCGTCCGCCGCCGGGGTCCCTGCCCCGGATCGGTCGAAGGCGCCGCTGGGGCCGGCAGGAACGCGGGGGTGGCCGGCATCACCACGTCGCCGGAGCGATCCATCCAGTTGCCACGGGGAAGGATCCGCACGGGACGCGGTTCGACCGCCACCGTCACCGGGATGTAGGGAAGCTTGTCGACGAACTCCTTCCGCGCCTTCTCGGCGGCGGCAAGCGCCTGCCGCTGCGGGGCGAGTTCGGGGGCGGTCACCCGGTAGCGTTCGACGAGGAGCGCTGTCTCCTCGGCCGTCCGCTCGGCCGCGGGCTTCTGCGTCGCGAGCCGGACGGGCTCCGGGAGCGTGCCTGGGCCGGCGTCGTCCGTCGCCTCCCCTGCCGCCGCGATCCGGAATCGGCCGAGTTGATAGCCGACCGGATGGTGCTGCTCGATCGTCATCACGAGGAGCGTTTCGGCCGGGATGTCGAGCGGCATCGCGGGGCGGACGATGAGCCACTGATCGCGGCCCGCCTGCTCGTGGATCGCCCAGCCTATCGAGTCGCCGCTCTCGGCCCCGTCGATCGCATAGCCCGCCAGCCACTTCCCCGAAGGAGTGAGATTGCCCGCCACAGACTGCTCGAAGCTGGCCGTGGCATGCGCGAGGGAGACGGACGCGTCGTCGGCACGCGACACGGCCTCCGTCCCGGCCTCCTTGCGGCGCAGCGCGAGGCGCACTTCCGTGACCACGAGATTGCCATTATCGGCCCGCCCTGGCCCCTTCTGCGGGAGGCTGTCGTGCGTGAGGGCCTCGAGCCGCAGGCCCGCAAGCGGCCCCGGCGGCACCTCGAAGACGAGCGTCGTATCGGCGATCTCGGGGCGGGCTCCGCCGACGAGCAGCGAACGATCCTCCTGGAGGGCCAGCGTCGCGCCGCCGCCGGCTGCGCTCGCCACCGGCGCGAGCGTCTTCCACGGATCGCGTTGCACCCGTCCGACCCACGCCTCGCGGGCGGCGACCCGCTCGGGGGTGTCGGTGTCGAGATCGCGTCTCGCGGCGGCGAGGGCCTCGTCGAGGGCCGCCAATTCCGCGGCCTGCTTGGGCGTGGTGAACAGTTCCATCCGCCCCCAGGCCTTGTCGCGCCCCTGGCCGATGTCGTACACGCCCCGCTCCTCGATGTCGGCGAAGAACGCCGCCATCGAGTAGAAGTCGCGCGCCGTGAACGGGTCGTACTTGTGGTCGTGGCACTCGGCGCAGCCGAGCGTCGATCCGAGCCAAGCCCCGGAGACGTCGCGGACCCGGTCGGCGGCATACTTGAGGAGGTATTCCTCCGCCTGCGCTCCCCCTTCGGCGCTCATCATCCCCAGCCGGTTGTAGGCGGCGGCGACACGCTGATCGAGCGAGTTGCCGGGGATGAGGTCACCGGCGAGTTGCTCGCGCGTGAACCGGTCGAAGGGCATGTTCTCCTGGAAGGCGCGGATCACCCAATCCCGGTAGGGCCAGATCGTCACCTCCTGATCCCCGTGGTAGCCGACCGAGTCGGCGTAGCGCACCAGGTCGAGCCACCAAGCCGCCATCCGCTCGGCGTGGGCCGGGCTCGCGAGGAGCCGATCGACGTAGCGCGGGTAGGCATCGGGGGAGGGATCGGCGAGGAAGGTGTCGATCTCCGCAGGATCAGGGGGAAGGCCGGTGAGATCGAGTGAGACCCGTCGGGCGAGCGTCGCCCGGTCGGCCTCGCCGACCGGCACGATCCCGTCACGGGCCAGGTCGCGGTCGATGAAGGCGTCGATCGGCGACCGCGACGCGGCCGGCGGCTGTGGCCGGACCAGCGGCCGGTAGGCCCAGTGCCCCTCGTAGGGAGCGCCGGCGGCGATCCAGGCCTCGAGTCTCCCCCGCTGCTCGGGCGTGACGACCTTGTTGGTGCCCGGCGGCGGCATGCAGACATCGGGATCGGTGGAGCGGATCCGCTCGAGGATCAGGCTGGCCTGGGGATTGCCGGGCACGATCGCCGGGCTGCCGTCCCGTGGCGCCGTCGCCCCCTCGAAGGAGTCGAGGCGGAGATCGGCCTGTCGTGTCTTCGCGTCGGGGCCATGGCAGGCGAAGCAGGTATCGGCGAGCACCGGGAGGATGTCGCGGTCGAAGCGGACGGGGGCGGACGGGGGCTCCGCGAAGGTCGTCCCCTGCCCGGTCGCCACGCCCGCGGCGACCACCGCGAGCGCGACCCATCCGGCCGAGCGTCGCTGTCCACGTTCTTCGATCGTCATGCGTCGACGCTCCTTCCGCATCCAACCCATCGGCAGGTCCCCGCACGCGTCGCAGAAAAAGCCATGCATCCCGCTGCCGCGCGCGGCCACTGGAATTGTCGCCGCGGTATCGTGCGGGTTGCAACAGCATCGCCCGCCACGATGCGCCGCGGCGTGGAGCGGAGGGGATCAGCTGGTTTCGGCAGTCATGCGGGCCGCGGTATGCTGGTGCTTCGTCGAAGTCGCCTCATCGCGGTCACCCTTGGAGCGCGTCATGGCCCGTCATCCCGCGACCCTCCTGTCCACCGACAGGCTCTCTCGCCGGCACCTTCTCCACGCCGGGCTGGGGGGGACGATCGGCCTTTCGCTGCCGACGCTGCATCGGCTCCGTACCGCCCACGGGGCCACCGGCGGCTCGGGTGGGAAGACCGCCGTGATCTATGTCGAGCTGGCGGGCGGACCGGCCCAACACGAGACCTACGATCCCAAGCCGCGGGCCTCGCGGGAGGTGCGCGGATCGCTGCGGGCGATCCCCACGAGCGTGCCGGGGGTCGAGTTCAGCGAACTCATGACCGAACAGGCGCGAATCGCCGACAAGCTCGCCGTCATCCGCTCGGTCACCCACAACTCCGGCAGCCACGATACGAGCGCGCACCTCACGCAGACCGGTTGGTTTCTCCGCAACAATCAGAGCCGCCAAAACGAGATGCCCAGCGTCGGCGCCGTAGCCGCGCACCTGCGCGGCAGGAGCACCGCCGGCCTGCCGGCCTTCGTGGCGATCCCGAGAGGGATGCGGTTCGGGGGTGCGGCATGGCTCGGCGCGGGCTTCGCCCCCTACGAGACCGTCAACGACCCCAACAAGAAGCCCTTCGTGGTGCCGAACATCAGCCTGGCCCGCGGGCTCACCACGCAGCGGCTCGCCGATCGTCAGGGGCTTCTGGCGGAGCTCGACGGCGTCCGTCGGCTCCGTGACACGCAGGGGGCGGCGGTGGCGATGGACACCCTCGCCGACGAGGCGTTCGAGATGCTCACCGGCGACGGTGCCCGCAGGGCCTTCGACATCGACACGGAGAAGCCCGCCGTCCGCGACCGCTACGGCCGTCACCCGATCGGCCAGAGCATGCTCTTGGCGCGACGCCTCGTGGAACACGGGGTGATGTTCGTCACCGTGCGCGTCCCCGGATGGGATGACCACAAGGATCTCGAGAAATCGATGCGGAAGCGGCTCCCTGCCTACGACCGGGCGATCGCGGCCCTCGTGGCCGATCTCTCCGAGCGCGGCATGGATCGGGATGTCCTCGTCGTGGCGATGGGGGAGTTCGGGAGGACGCCCAAGGTCAACAAGACCGCCGGCCGCGATCACTGGGGGAGGGTGATGAGCGTCGTCATGGCCGGTGGGGGCCTGCGGATGGGGCAGGCCGTCGGCTCGTCGGACGCCAACGGCGCTTCCCCGCACGAGAGCCCGTATCGGCCGCAGAACGTGCTGACGATGGTCTATCGACACCTCGGCATCGATCCCGACACGACCCTCGAAGACAACGCCGGCCGGCCGTGGCACCTCCTCGCCGAGCGTGGCCTCATCCACGAGCTGGTCTGACGCCCCACGGCCCTCACCACTCGATCGTGAGCGTGCCGCGCCCCTCGACCGGCACCGCCAGGCATCCCCCGACGAGCCCCGCGGTGTCGATCGCCACGCCGTTCCAAGCGACGCGCTGCGGCTGCCCGGCGACACGCGTGACGAGCACGAGGCTCGGCGTCTCGGGCCAGGTGACGATGTCGAGCGTGGCTCCGCCGTCGCTGACGGTGGCCCGCTCGACGTTCCCGGCGACATGCACGACATGGCCGCCGTGGCCGGCGCTGCCGGGGAGGCGGGTGGCGGTGACAAGCGGCGTGGCATCGAACGCCTCCGCGAGGCTCGCCTGGAGCGTGGCGGGGTTGATGGCTGGCCCGTCACCACGGCCCGGTCGGAAGAGCCAGTAGTCGGGGAGGAGCCCACCGCGGCGTGCGGGATCGGCGGCGGGGAAGGTCATCGCCACTCCGCAGCGCGTGATGCCGGTGGCGAGTCTCCCCCAGGCAGGCCCGAGCGGCACATCGACGCGAGCCAATTCCTGGAGCGCCGCGGCGTACACCAGGCCGCACCACTGCACCGGCTGCCCGATCCACAGTGGCGCCTCCCATCCGGTAGCGCCGAGGACGCCGATCGTGGCATGGCGACCGACCTCCGCACCCGGCAGCGGATCGCGCAGGTAGACGAATGGCACGCCGGCCCAAGCCCATGCCCGGGCCTGATCGAGCCGGCGCGGCTGGCCGTCGAGGAGGTGCCCGAGGAGGTGGCAGCGGAGGAGTCGGGCGGCAGCGAGGATGTCGGGGGTGTGGAGGGGCATCTCCCAGGGTTGGGCCCCGCGTGGCACCTCGCCTGCCGGATAGGCGCGGGCCACGAGGTCGAGTGCCGCAAGCGCCGAGGCGATCGTCTCCTCGTCGCCCCCGAGCGCGGCATCCTCGAGCATCGTCTCGGCGGCGATCGCCGTGAAACCGTTGCACTCGTTCGATCCGAGCGTGGCGGCGTAGTCGGTCTTCCCGGCGACGTAGGGGAGGCGGCCATCGGCCGCGATGATCTCCGCCGCGATCCTCCGCGCCCGTTCCCCGGCCTCCGCGATCGCCGCCGCGATACCGGCCCGATCGCCGCGCAGAAGGAGCGGCAGGGCCGGGCGCGAGCAGTGCCCCACGCCGCCGGTGGCACCTGCGGGGAGCTTCGCGAAGGCCTCGGCTGCGGCTCTGCGGAGTCGCGGGGCGACGACGGGATCGGCGAGTCGGGCGGCGAGCCAGAGCATGCAGGCCGGAGCATCGGCGGCCGGCTGCGCCTCGAAGCGTCCCTGCCAGACCGCATGCCGCCACTCCGTGCCCTCGCGTGCCGCCGAATCGAGCCAGCCGTGGGCGAGGAGCCGGCAGGCCCCGTCGAGGCCACCGGCGGTCTCCGGCGGCTCGGGAAACCGGGTGCCGCGGAAGCGATCGGCCACGCCCCGCACGACCGAGTCTCCAAAGCCCCCGCGGAACGTGACGTCGAGCCGCAGCGGAGAGCCCGGCTCGACGACGGTGCCGCGGAGAACGGCAAGCTCTCCGGGAAAGCGTGCCGGGAGGGGATCACCGCCGCCGGCCATCGGCGACCAGAGGCCGAGCAAATGCCCCCCCGAACCGAGGATCCGATCGGGGGAATCGAAGACCGGGGAAGCCACCCCTGCGGCGATGTCCCAGTCGATGGCCAGCCAACGCCCATCGGCGGCGATCACCATCGTCGGGAAACAGACGTCGAGCGGATCGACGATCCGCCGGTTGGCGGCGGGCCCGCGGATCTCCTTCTCATTCGAGGAGGGCTCGTCGGCGAGATACTCGACCCCGGGAAGCAGCGCCTGCGACTTCCGCGCACCGAAACGCTCGAGACCGGCAAGCAGCGTCAGCCAGGGAAGGTGCACAAGTTCGCGCCTCCGGTCGACGGCCACCGTCGTGGCGAGCGTCACCCCGCGCCCGGCTGCCTCGACGCGCCGCGTCAGCGTCCATGTCGCGGCCTGGGCGGGGTCGTCCGCTTCGCGGACGGTGGCCACGACCTCGTATCCCCCCGCGAGCGCCGCCACCTCCACCGTGCCGAGGGCAGGATCGATCGCCACCGCCCTGTCGCCGTCGACCATCCACCACGGTTCGTCGACGAACGAGTCCGCCATCCGCTCTCCCGCCACCGACACCGCGAATCGGTTCCAATGCCGCGGGTCGTGATGGACGCGGACCGCGCCAAGCCCCGCTTCGAGGGCGTCATCGGGCAACGTCACCGGGGCAATCGGCCCGGCAGCGGCGGGCCGCGGCGGCAGTGTGAACACCGGCAGTATCGGCGTGGCCCGCAGCCGGCGGAGCGCGACGGCTGCCGCGTCGGGAGGATCGAGGCGGAACCGGATCGGGGACCCGATCGTCGCGATCACGCCACGGTAGACGCCGCTGCGGTCACCGACGAGCTGCACGGCATGCGTCTCGGTGAAGTCGGTCCCCGCGACGGCGGCGAAGCAGCGGAAGTCGCCCGGAGAATCGGCCTCGAGCTCGAGGAGGAGCTTCGTCGCCTGCGGGGGAAACGAAAGCTCGACGGCGGGACCGACGAGGTACGGATCTTCGCCGACTCCCTTCACCCCCCATCCATCGGGGCCGGTCTCGACCGCCTCCATCGCGCCGTTGGGACGCCACCCGTGCCCCGGCCTGGTGAAATCGGCGACGACCGCCGCGTCCTCCGCGCGGGCCGGGCACGACAACGAGATTGCCCACACGATCGCTACGAAGGAAGAAAAGAGCCGGAGGGGTGGGTGCATGGTCGCTCGCGTCGGGGAAGGATGTCGACACAGGCATCGAGCATACCGCCCCCGACACTGCCCAGTCGGGGATCCGCGGCCACGGCATCCACCAGTCCCCTCGTGCTGGGCATCTCTCTCCCCGTTATGATGGCCGGCATCCCCGCCGATGGCGGGCGCACCGGCCCCATCGAAACCCAGTCAGGAGATCCAGCGATGGCGAAGAAGTCCAGACTCGCGACGCCTACTCTCGGCAATCCCACCACCCCGCTCGTTTTCTTCAACGACGTACCGTTCTCGGCGATTTTTGCTGGTTCAGATCTCACCAACCCGATCGAGGACCCGATTCTCAAGCCGTTGGGAGTCATCGGCAGCTTTCAACACGTCAAGGCTGAACTCCATCCAGTCCCGAACAAACCGAACCACCTCCTTGTCACCGGTACTTATGTTTCCGGCTTGAAGCTCGTTGACCAGAACGGAACGCGGTACTCCGACAGTGACGTCCATGCTGAGGCCATCAGCGGCTTGCTCTCCATCACCGTCAAATCGGGGGGAAAGCCGACGAACAACCCAAGGCCGAAGGCCAGCTACACGGTTTTCTGAATACGACTCCCGATGGCCTGAAGGGCTGTCGACCGACATCGACATCGATCTGTGGTGTTCCGGTCGAGAATCCACTGTCGTGGACTGAACCACGGTGATTCTTCAGACGCTTTCACAAAGCACCGGCCCCTCCCTATCCCGTGGAGAGCCTCGTGCTCAGCCTGTTCATTGCACTCGTGCCAGGTGTCATCGGCTGTCATTTCAGCGACGTTTCTAGCTCCGAATCGATCGTCGCTCGGAGGGCCTCCATCGCGCGAGAGGGAAAGCCTCCGGATTCATCGTGGCAGAGTACAGCGGCGGATCGCAGGGAGACTTGGGCCGTGTGCTTGTCTCCTGCCATGAGCGCCGCACGTCCATGTCGTAACATGGCGTTTGCCCGCAGTTCCCTGGAATCCTTACCGCTCACGGGGGCGAGGGTGTCGGCAGCCTTTGCAGCTGAATGCAGTGCGCCGTCAAAGTCACCGTGAGTAAGTCTCAGATCGGCGTCGTCGATGAGGGTCTCGGCCAAAACAACTTTGAATCCATCGATAGCGGGATGCTCTTCGGTGATCGCGCCAAGCGACGAAATCATCGGCTCAAGAGCGCTCTCGGCCGGCGGAGGGAGATCTGCAAGCGCCTGCTCCCGGGCCGCGAGCGCCATGAGCAACCGGTGATTCGGGTCATCGCTCGCCATCTTCAGAAGGCTCTCTGCCGAGGCCATCGCCCAACTCGAAATCTTCTTCGCCTTTTGAGCCTCGCCTGTCCCTCGGTAATGACGCGCCGCCTCCGTCAATGCAGCGGCTGCAAGAATCACATCGTCCCTGGTGGGCGACCCTCCCGACGAGATTCTTCCGTACCATTCGACCGATACGTCGAAGAGGGGATTCGCTTTGTCGTTCTCATTGTTTTTGGCATACGACGAGGCAAGATCGGCCGTTACACGAGCCAGGACGCTCGATGCCAGTTCTGAATCGGGAAATTTGCTGCTGAAGTCTTCGGCGAGCTGCCACGCCCGCTCCTGCCAAGGAATAGCCGCCTCAATTCCCGCTGATGCAAGGATGGCCCCTGCCCGGTCAATCTCGGTATCGATACGATCGCGCCACTCAGACTCCGATCGACGGGGAAGGTGTTCCTGGAGGGCGAGTGTCTCGCGATAGAGCTCGATCGCTTCGTCCAATTTACCGGTTGCCCTCGAGAGGTTGGCCAATCGTCTCATCGCGTCGGCCGACTCCGTGAGTATCCCCCTGTCATCGGGATGATCCCGGACCAACTGCCGATAATGGCCGACCGCCTTGTTCATCATGAACAAACGACGCTCGTCGGCTTGAGGGATGGTCGACCAGAAGTCATCGCCGATCTCGACATTGAGCTCCTGAATCACCTGTCTGGCCATTCGCGCATTCCTTACCGCCCGATCACGCTGCCGCGCGACGAGGACATTCCCGACCCCCAACGCCACCGCCGTCGTCGCCAGAAGCGCGCTCGCGGCAGCGACGGCGGTGCGGTGGCGTTTCACGAACCGCCACGCCCGCACATGCCAGGGATCGGGCCAGGCGGCCACCGGTTCGTCGGCGAGATACCGGTCGATATCGTCGGCAAGCGCCCCCACCGAGGCATAGCGGTCGGCCGGTTTCACGGCCATCGCCTTCCGGCAGATCGCCCGCAGGGGAAGGGGCGCCCACGGCCTCATCTCACGATGGACGTTGCCGATCTCGACGTCCTCCTGGATCGTCGGGGACGGATGGATGAACGGCGCTTTGCCGGCGAGGATCTCGAACAGCGTGGCGCCGAGGCCGTAGACGTCCGAATGCGCTCCGATCGCCGCCGCATTCCCGCGCCACTGTTCCGGAGCGGCATACGAGGGCGTTCCCCGCAGTCCGCGCGGCATCACCTCGACTGCCGGAGGCTTTTCTTCCGATCGCTCGCCCGGCGACGACCCGCTGCCGAGCCGGCCACTCTCCGTGGTGACCTTGACGAGCATGTCGCCGTCGGTGACCCTCGCCAGCCCCCAGTCGATGATCTGTGTCTCGCCGAAATCCCCGGTGACGATGTTCTGCGGCTTGATGTCGAGGTGGTGGATGCCACGGGAGTGGACGTAATCGATCGCCCGGCAGGCGGTCGCGAAATGCCCGAGGATCGCACGGAAGGCGAGCTCGTCGATCGATTCGGGATGGGCGAGGTGGTAGGACGCGATCTTCTTGTGGAGCGAGCCGGGGCGGAAGTACCGCATCACCTGGAACAGCTGGCCGCCGGGATGCTGACCGATGTCGTAGACCGGCACGATCCCCGGGTGTTCGAGATTCGCGCCGGTGCGCGTCTCGCGGAGGAAGTTCGCCCGGCTCTCCGGATTCTGCGCGTACTTCGGGAGCACCTGCTTGAGGAGCACCGTGCGGTTGAGCTCGAGGTCCCGGGCCAGCCACACCTCTCCCATGCCTCCCCGCGTGATGAACTCGACGAGTTCGTAGCGACTGCCACCGGAGGCATAGCTCCCCAAGGTCACCGTCTCGGTGACGTCGTCAGCGCCGACCTGCCCGGCAACACCCGCCGCCGCGCCCGGATCATTTGGCGCGGCGGTCGGGGGCGGGGAGTTGTCGTCGGGTGGTGGCGGCGGGATGTCGGCAACGAGCACCGCAGGCACCCAGCCCTTGTCGGCGATCGCCCGGTAGCAGGCTTCGAGGTCTCCGCCGTGCGCCGCCAGGTGGACGGCCACGATCTCCTCGACGAGCGCCCGCGTCTTCACGCCGATCGCGCCTCTGGCGATGAGGAGGTCGGAGAGCGAACGCGATCGGTCGCGCTGCCAGGCCACGACGGCCGCCTCGAGCTGGACGTCGTCGATCGCATCGAGACGGCGGGCAAACGCGGCGAACAGCTTTCCTCGGGTATCGGCGGTGGTCACGCTCGGAGTTCCTCATGCCGCTGGCGACAGCCAATCCTCCAAGGGGTTGACCTACCACACCCCAGTATCCCACAGAATGGGGGGTGCGACGCAAGGGGCGGCGGCCGGCTAACGCCCTTCGGCGGCCCAGGCCTTCATCGTGGCGATGTTCCCCTCCACCTCCGCTCGCCCCGAGCCGACGTACTCCGCCATGTCGCTGTCGTACATCGCTTCCGGCTCCGGTCCGCTGTCGCCGCAGTCCACCATCCACCTCCCGAGCCTCGCGCGGAGGCCGGCGAGGGGCGCGGCGTACGCCGGATCGGCGGCGAGATTCCTCACCTGATGAAGGTCTACGGTCCAAGCGTAGAGCTCCTCGGCGGGACGCTCGGCCGCGAACAGGAGCCGATCCTGGCTGACGTCGAGCGCGCCTGACCGATGGAGCTCACGGAGCCGTTGCACGATCGCCTTGCCGTCCTTGTAGGCATTGGGCTGGAGGTGCGGACGGCGCGGAAGGAAGTTCTTCACGTAGAGGTATTCCGCCGTCCGCACGGAGCGGATCCGATCGACCGTCTCGTCGCAGCGGTCGCGGGCGGCAAACACCGCCTCGCGTGGTTCGTAGCCGGTGGCAAAGGGATCGCGGGCCTGCATCGACGCCGGCCGGGCCACACCCGCGGCAGCGAGCGTGATCGCCGCCAGGTCGATCTGCTCGACGAGATCCGTGCGGCGAACCCCGCGGGGAATCCCGGGGCCGCGGACGACCAGCGGGATTCGCGTCCCTTCGTCGTAGAGAAACTGCTTGCCACGGGCATGGCTGATGCCGTGGTCAGTCATGAAGATCACGACCGTGGTCTCGAGGATTCCCTCTTCGTCGAGGCGCGAAAGCACCTTCCCGACGTGGGCGTCGGTGAACCGCACCGCATCGAGGTAGGCGGCGCGATCCTCGAGGAGGACCGGATCACGCGGGTAGTACGGCGGCAGATCGACGTCGTCGGGGGCCACCGCAGCACCGAACGTCTCGATCGCACGCCGCGACAGCGTCCGGATCGACTCGATCGACTCACCCCGGAGCTTGCCGCCGGGGAGCGTGACCTGCATGAAGAACGGCTGCCCCGGCTGCCGCCCGGCCCAGTCGCTCGAGGCGTAGATCGCCCGATCCCACTCGAAGTTGTAATCGGTCTTGCCGAGGCGTCCGTCACCGGCCGCGCCGAGCCCGTCGCCGATGCAGGTGTGGTAACCGGCGCTTTGGAGGATCGCCGGCAACGGCCTGACTTCCGTCGGGAGCTCGATCTTCAGCACCCCGCGGCCACTGCGATGGTGGTGGGCACCGATCGTCGTCTGATACATCCCCGTGATCAGTGCCGATCGGCTCGCTGAGCAGACCGGCGCCGTCGTGAACGCATGCTCGAAGAGCGTTCCCTCGCGTGCGAGACGATCGACGTGCGGTGTGGCGACGCGCGTCTGGCCGTAGCAGGAGAGGTCTGCCGACATGTCGTCGACGACGAACCACAGGACGTTCGGCCGCCGGTCCGTCGCCCCGTCAGGCTCCGCCGCGGACGCCGCAGCAAGGAGCGCCCACGCCATGCCGGAGGCGAGCACGATGGCCGCGAGCCCCGCCCGCTCCCGGCGCATGCTTCCACCGCTCATGCCAGAAGCGGCCGGACGACCGTGCCGTGGACGTCGGTGAGTCGGAAGTCCCGTCCCTGGAAACGCCACGTGAGCTTCGTGTGGTCGAAGCCGAGAAGGTGCATGATCGTCGCCTGGAGATCGTGGACATGGACCGGATCGACGGCCGGCTTGAAGCCGAGGTCGTCGCTGGCGCCATGGACGTGGCCCGGCTTCGTGCCGCCGCCGCACATCCAGATCGAGTAGCAGTCGGGGAAATGGTCGCGACCGAGGATGTCGCCGCCGGCGGTGCGCCCCTCGCGGAAGGGCGTCCGACCGAACTCGCCGGTGCAGAGAATGAGCGTGTCGTCGAGGAGCCCGCGGGCCTCGAGATCCTCGATGAGCGCCGCGGCCGGCTTGTCGAAGGTGGCCGCTTTCTTCGTCAGCCCGTCGCGGATGTCCTCTCCTGGGCCCGTGCCGTGGAAGTCCCAGCCCCAGTCGAAAAGGTGGACGAACCGAACCCCTTGCTCGACGAGCCGGCGGGCGAGGAGGCAGTTGTTGGCGAGGCTCGCCTGACCGGGCTTCGCGCCGTACGCCTCGAGGACGGCCGCGGGCTCGCGGGAGATGTCCATCACCTCCGGCACGCTCGTCTGCATCCGGTAGGCGAGCTCGTACTGCGCGATGCGCGTGAGCGTCTCGGCGTTTCCCAGCTCGTGGGCCTGCAGTTCGTTGAGGTCCTTGAGGGCGTCGAGGCTCCGCCGCCGCGTCTTCCGATCCATGCCGGGCGGATCGGAGACATAGAGCACAGGATCACCCTGAGACCGGCACTGCACCCCCTGATAGACGCTCGGCAGGAAGCCCGATCCGAAGCTGCTCGTGCCGCCGTTGGGCTGGACGCCCGACGAGATCAGGACGACGAAGCCGGGCAGATCCTGGTTTTCGCTCCCCAGGCCGTAGGTCAGCCAGCTCCCCAGGCTCGGCCGACCGGAGCGTGCGGCGCCGGTGTAAAGGAGCAACTCGGCCGGTGCATGGTTGAACTGGTCGGTGTGCATGCTCCGCACGAGGCACAGGCGGTCGGCCACGCGCTGCAGATTCGGAATCGCGTCGGAGAGCTCCATGCCACTCTCTCCGCAGCGCTGCCAGCTCCGCGGCGTCCCCATCAGCTTCGGGGTGCCGCTGGTGAACGCGAACGTCTTTCCCTTGATCGTCTCCGCCGGACACTCCTCCCCCGAATGCTTCACGAGTTGGGGCTTGTTGTCGTAGAGATCGAGATGGGGGGGCGAACCGGTGAGGTGGATGACGATCATCCGCTTCGCCTTCGGCGTGAAGTGGGGCACGCGCGGGGCGAGTGGATCGACCGGGAGGAGGTTGCCCGAGGTCATGTCTCCCGCCAAGCCCCGTGGGCCGAGGAGCGAGCCCAGCGCGAGCCCACCGATCCCCCCCGCCATCGTGCCGAGGAGGTGACGCCGGGTGGCGAGGAGCTTTTGCTCGAGGATGGGATTCACGGTCTGGGTCCTCCGCTCAGGGGCACATGAACGATTCGTCGAGATTGAGGATCACGTTGGCGACCACCGTCCACGCGGCGAGATCGGCCAGATCGGCCGAAGCTTCCGCCGGCGGCCCGAGGGGCTCGGTCGCCAGTTTCCGCGCCTCCTCCGGGCTCTGCCTGTACTCGGCGAGAACGTCGGCATGGAGTTGCACGAGCCTGCCCGTCTCGCCGGCCGTCGGGGGACGGGCAAGGACGAGGCGGAAACCGCGGATCACCCGCTCGGGATCGGTCGAGCCCCCTTCCGCCACCATCCGTCGCGACAGCGCCTGCGCTGCCTCGATGTAGACCGGGTCGTTGAGCGTCACGAGGGCCTGGAGGGGGGTGTTGGTCCGCGGGCGGCGGATCGTGCAGACCTCCCGGTTGGGAGCGTCGAAGGCCGCCATCGAGGGATAGGGATTGCTCCGCCGCCAGGTGGTATAGATCGCCCGCCGCCACCGATCCTCCCCCTGGCTCGTCTGCCAATCGATCCCCCCGCCGAACGCCGCCGAGAGCCCCATGTTTGGCTGCGGAGGATTGACGCTCGGGCCCCCCTTCTTGCGCGACAACAGCCCGGCCGCGGCGAGCGCCTGGTCGCGGATCACCTCGGCCGAGAGCCTGACCCGCGGCCCGCGGGCGAGGAGGCGGTTGTCGGGATCGCGGGCCGCCACCGCCGGATCGGCTTTCGAGGTCTGCCGGTAGGTGGCGCTCGAGACGATCTCACGGAGGATCGCCTTCGTGTCCCACCCACGGTCCACCAACTCGACGGCCAGCCAATCGAGGAGCTGCGGATCGCTCGGCAGATCCCCCTGGCTACCGAACTCCTCGCTCGTGGAGACGAGCCCCGTACCGAACAGCCGCTCCCAGAGCCGGTTGACCGTGACCCGCGCGGTGAGCGGATTGGCAGGATCGACGAGCCACTGCGCCAGCGCCAACCGGTCGATCCGGCCGCTTGCCGAGGGGGTCGCCGGCAACTGGAAGGCTTCCGGAACCCCCTCCTGCACCTCGGCCCCCAGATCCTGCCAGTTGCCTCGATGCTGCACCTTCGTCACCCGGCGCTTGTCGGCGCCGAGTTCCTCCATCACCGGCACCTTGGCCGGCTTGATCGCCGCCAACTCGGCCGTCAGTGCCGCCATCCGCTCGCGCGCCGGGGCCGTCTCGGCGGCGACGACACGGCGATGATGCTCGGCGAGCCGCGCGATCTCGCCACCGGTCCGTTCCGGGGCCGGCTTGACGAGGATCGCGATCACGTCGGCAGGCACCCCCGCCCACTCTTTCACGCGCGGCTCCGCGGAGACGGCCACGCGGACCACGCCGATCGTGTGGTTGTCGTGCTTGGAGCGCTCCCGGAGCGAGACCACGAGACGTTCCCCCGGCTTCACCGCCACCGCCTCGGCCGGCGCCACCACGAGCGTCGCGGGGGCGGCCCCTCCCGGCGCCCATCCGCCGTCGAGTTCTTTCGTTTCATCGGCCCGCTCGAGGACCTTGATCGCCGGAAAACCGTCCTGCGAACGGCTCGCGAACGCCACCGCGAGCGGCACGTCGCGCCCCCCGACGGGCTCGAGCGCCACGCTCGACTCCGGGGCCGTCGCCAGGATCGTCTGCCAGACCGGCTGCCGAGCCGCGTCGAGGAGCGTCACGCGCGCTCCCGCGAGCCGAACGCCGACGCCGCCGTCGGTCCGGTTCCACACGACGATCCGGTCGACCGTCTCGTCGCTCCCCAGATCGACCTCCCACCAGGGGTCGGCCTGCGTGTCGGTGTGGGTGACGGAGTTGGCCGCGAAGAAGGCCCCTTCGGTGACCCCGTCGACGGCGCGTCCGGCTGGGGCATCGTGGGTCGTCGACACCTGCGTCGCCGGCTTGCCGCGGGCGATGTTGTCGGCGTTTCGGAACACCTCGACTTCGGCGAGCGACAGGATCCTGTCGGCGCCGGGCAATTCGACGCGCACGAACCTCCCTCGCGGCGCGGCGGCTGCGTCGGCCGGCTCGAGGCGCGCCGAGATCCCGGTGAGAACGAGGTTGCCTGCGTGGCCGGACGATCCCCCCGGCAACGCGGCGTCACCGGGGAACGTCAGCTCGATCGCGGCCACGGTCCCCTCGACGGGCAGGTCGATCCGCTGCGTGCCCCGCGCGCCGACGGCGGGGAAGTGGATCGTGCCATCGGCGTCGATCGTCGTC
>Ga0208484_1000179_pt1 | contig 16425 bp, 13 predicted proteins | sample LakMenEpi09Aug11_FD_150682 | JGI IMG/M metagenome (GOLD analysis project Ga0208484, IMG submission 150682) | Freshwater microbial communities from Lake Mendota, WI - 09AUG2011 deep hole epilimnion (SPAdes) | ecosystem: Environmental > Aquatic > Freshwater > Lentic | place: Lake Mendota, Madison... | reverse complement strand
GACTCGTCTTCGACATGCCCGGCTTCCTCGCCGACACCCTCGAGGCACGCAAGGCCCTCGGTCTCGCCGGTGAACCCGACGCCTCGACGCGGCAGCGGACCACCGACACGATGCTCGGCCCTGATGTCCTCGATGTCGCCCGTCATCCCACCGCCACGTTCGACATCGATTCGGCCCTCCGCTCCCCGAGGCCCGTCAAGGGAGTCAAGCCGACGGTCGAACTCGTCGGCTCGTTCACGCTCCATGGAGTGACGAGGAAAGTCGTCATCCCCGTGGAAGTCGAGTCGGCCGGACGGGTGCTCCGTCTGAGCGGCTCGTTCCGCATCAAGCAGACCGATTTCGGGATCAAGCCCCTCACGAAACTCGGCGGGATCGTCGGCGTGGCGAACGAGCTGGAGATCCATGGCGATCTCCACATCGCTGCCACGCCCGTCGCCGGTCGGCCCGCCGACCTGACCATCCCCACCGCGAAGCCCCCCGCCGGCCGGCTTCCGGCCGAACAGCCCGTGCCGGCGAAGGTCGACGGTGCCCGCTGAGCCGTGATGGGGTGTTGCGGCGATCACGGCCTGGGAACAAGGAAACAGCCGCGATCCCTGCGTGCTACCGGCCGCGCGGGTAGCCTGGGAGTTGTCGGTGATGTTCGACGCGACGACTTCCCCCAGGGATTCCCCCGTGCCCTTCTGGTCCCTGCCGCACGTCCGTGAGCCGGAGCTGATGGACGACCCGGCGCTTGCCGAGGCGGAGCATCTCCGCGCCCTCGTCGCCCTCGGCAGGATCAATGCCCTCTCCCGGACCGTGCCGCGACTCGCAGCCGGGATCGCGACGCTGGCAGGCGACCCTGCGGACGATCGGGCGGCGCTCGAGGTGATCGATGTCGCTTGCGGCGGGGGAGATGTGACGATCGATCTCGCCCGGCGGCTGGAGACAGCCGGGCGGTGGCGGACGGTGGCGGTCACCGGCATCGACATCAGCCCGCGGGCGCTTCATCGGGCCCGGGCACTCGCCGCCCGCCGTGGCAGCGCGGCCTCGTTCCTCCTCCGCGACATCACCGCCGAGGGGTGCCCCCCGTGCGATGTCGCGGTGAGTTCGCTGTTTCTCCATCATCTCGACGACGACGAGGCCCGTACGCTTCTCCGCACGATGGCGGCTGCGAGCAGCCGGGGGATCGTCGTGTCCGACCTCGTGCGCAGCCGGATCGGGCTGCTCCTGGCCCGTGTCGGGACGACGATTCTGGCGCGGTCGCGGGTGGCCCGGATCGACGGGCCGCTGTCGGTCTGCGCGGCGCGGACGCCCGCGGAGTATCGGGCGCTGCTCGACTCTGCCGGGCTCACCGGCGCGACGGTGCGACGCGTGTGGCCCGAGCGGGTCGTGATCGTGTGGCGTGTGCCGCCGGGCGGGAAGGGGGAGCGGGCATGAGGCATCCGTGTGACGTGCCGTCGGCGACGCCCTCCGGGGGCCTGCCGTGGGAGACCGTGGTCGTCGGTGCCGGGCCGGCCGGCGCCGCGACGGCGCTGCGCCTCGCGCGCGGCGGGCAACGGGTGCTCCTCGTCGACAGGTCGGCGATGCCGCGTGGCAAGGTGTGCGGGTGTTGTCTCTCCCCGGTGGCGCTCCGCGAGCTTTCCGACCTCGCCGCGGGCGAGTCCCTTCTCGATCGCCTTGCACCGGTGCCTTTGGCGTCGATGACGCTCGTCCAGGGGGCTCGCTCGGCCCGGTTCGCGTTCCGTGGCGGCGCGGTGGTGTCGCGCGAGCGCCTCGACACCGCGATCGTGGAGACGGGAAGGGCGGCCGGCGTCGCTTGGCGGAGCGGTGTCGAGGTCGTCTCCGTCACGGCAGACGATGGCGACGGCGCGGTGAGCCTGACGCTGCGGAGCGTCGACGATGGTCATCTCGCCACGATCCGTGCCGAGCGCTGCGTGCTCGCCACCGGACTCGTCGAACGCGTCGGTGGGGACGCGAAGGACACGGGCGATCGGGCCGGTCGCCTTCGGAATGGCCAGGGGGGCCGATGCGTGATCGGGGTCGGGACCACGCTCCCCGCCGGGGTGATCGATCTCCCGGCCGGCGAACTGTGCATGGTGGTGGGACGGCGCGGTTACTGCGGGCTTGTCCGGCTCGAGGATGGCCGGATCGACGTCGCCGCGGCGATCGATCGGGAGGCGGTCAGGGACGAGGGGGGACCGGCAGACGCGGTGCGCGGAGTGATCCGTGGTGCCCGGGGCATCGATGCCGTCGGTCTGGCCGAGGCACTCGCAGGCGCGCGATTGGCGGCCACCCCGCCGCTGACGCGACGCTCGACGCTCGCATCGGCCGACGGGAGGATCCTCCGCGTCGGTGATGCGGCTGCCTATGTCGAGCCCTTCACCGGCGAGGGGATCGGCTGGGCGCTGGTCGCCTCGAGGCTCGCCGCCGACGCGATCCTGGGCGGTGAACGGGGGACGGCGATCGGGGCGAGGTACACTGCGCTCCACGACGCTCACCTCCGCGCATCGCTGTCACGCTGCCGGCGGGTGGCTGCGTGGATCGGTTCCCCCCGGCTGGTCACGGCCGCGGTCGTGGGAGCGCGGTGCGTTCCTCGTGTCGCCGCGCGGATCGCTCCGCTGGTCATCGGTGCCGGCGCCCGGGGATGGATCCGATGAACTGCTCGATCCTCGCCATCGCCACCGCCACGCCCCCCCATCGAATCTCGCAGCGGGATGCCGCCGCGATGGCGCTGTCGCTCGGCAATGTTCCCCCGGGGCACGAGCGGTCGCTCGTGGCGATGTACAGGCAGACGCGGATTCGGACGCGTGGATCGGTCGTCCTCGACCCTCCGGAGGACGGCGTGGCGGTGCAGCGGTTCTTCGCGCCGGACATCGCTGCGGGTGACGAGGGGCCGACGACGGCGACGCGGATGGACCGGTATGCCAAGGAGGCCGGCGGGCTCGCGGTGGCCGCGGCCCGCAGGGCGATGGCCCAGTCCGGCATCGATGCCGGCAGCGTGACCCACCTCGTCACCTGTTCGTGCACCGGTTTCGTCAGCCCCGGGGTCGATCTGCAGCTCGTCGCCGACCTCGGGCTCTCCCCCGGTGTCGCGAGGACTCACGTCGGGTTCATGGGGTGCCACGGCGCCTTCAACTGCCTCCGCGTGGCCGATGCCTTCGCGGCCGATCCGCGGAGCGTGGTCCTGGTGGTCTGTGTCGAGCTGTGCAGCCTCCACTTCCAGTACGGCTGCCGCGGCGACGATGTCGTCGCCAACGCCCTGTTCGCCGACGGTGCCGCGGCGCTGGTCGCGGCGGGGCGGATGCACGGGCGGCCCGGAGCCTGGGGCGTGAGGCGGCAGTGGTCGGCGATCCTCCCCGGCTCCCGTGACGAGATGGGATGGGAGATCGGTGACCATGGCTTCCGCATGCGGCTCTCGCCGAAGGTGGCAGGTCTCCTCGAGGGAACGATCCGCGGCCTCGTGGAGGGGGCCTTGCGCGAGGAGGGGCTCGGTATCGACGATATCGGCGCCTGGGCCGTCCATCCCGGGGGACCGCGGATCCTCGACGCGATCGGCGCGGCGCTCCGTCTCCCTGCCGAGACACTTTTGGCCTCGGAAGCGATCCTCGCCGATCATGGCAACATGTCGAGCGCCACGATCCTCTTCATCCTCCGCGACCTGCTCCGGAGCACCGAGGCCGATCGCTGTTTCGCGATGGCCTTCGGCCCGGGCCTGACCGCGGAGTTCGCCCTCCTCGAACGCCTCCCCCACGCCGCATCCGCTTCGACAGGGAACGATCCATGAGCCACGAGCGCCTCGACACCCACCTCCATCACACCGACGGCCGGCACGCTCCGCACCAGGAGGAACACTTCGAGGACTCGGAGTCGGTCCGCGATATCGTCATCGGGATGTCGGACGGGCTGACCGTGCCTTTCGCGCTGGCGGCTGGGTTGTCGGGGGCGGTCGATTCCAGCAGCATCATCATGACCGCCGGGCTCGCCGAGGTGGCGGCCGGCGCGATCGCGATGGGCCTGGGGGGCTATCTGGCCGCCCGCACCGACCTCGAGCACTACGCCTCCGAACGCCTCCGCGAGGAACGCGAGGTGGAGCAGATCCCGGAACGCGAGGCTCAGGAGGTGGAGGAAGTCCTCCGCACCTACGGCCTCTCCGAGGAGGATGCGCACAAGGTCACCACCTCGATCCGCGCCGACAAGAAGCGCTGGGTCGACTTCATGATGCGCTTCGAATTGGGACTCGAAGAGCCCGACCCGCGGCGGGCCACCCGCAGCGCGCTGACGATCGCGGGGGCCTACGTCGCCGGGGGGCTCGTGCCCCTCTCGCCGTACGCGCTGGTGTCGTCGGTGCCGACGGCGTTGGCCTGGTCGGTGGCGGTGACGCTCGTCGCCCTCCTCGTCTTCGGCTACGTGAAGGGGCGGTTCACGACCGATCATCCGTGGCGGAGCGCCTGGCAGACGGTGTTCGTCGGCGGTCTGGCGGCCTCGGCCGCGTTCCTCATCGCCACGGCGATCGGCTGACGTGTTTCCCCACGGCCGCCGACCCCATCGGGCGATGGGCCTAGGGCAGCGGCGCGGGGCGATCACTCGGCGGCGCGGAGGACGAGGCTGTCGGAGGCTCCGGCAGCGGCGTAAATCGTGGCCGTGTCGGCGAACCGCTCCGGTGTGGACGTGCGGACGAGGAGTCGCCGCGGGGCCAGCAGCCCGAGGAGCGTCGGCACGTCGGCGACGCGGAGAATATTGAGGAACGCCGGCGCGTCAGGGGCCATGTGCGTCGGCGGGGCCTCGTCGAGCTCGACCGAGTCGACCAGCGGCGAGAAGATCGCGGCGTAGGCGGCCACGAGCCCCGCTCCCCCCGATCCGGTCAGGGCGATCGGCCGCGGGGCGCTGCCGTCGGTGTCGGCGGCACGGATCGCATGCACGGCGGCGAGCGTGTCACGGACCCGCCCGGCGGCAACCGTGTCGCCGAGGAGGGCCATCGACCGCTCCACGTGATTGGGGGGATTCCGCCGTGTCCACCGACCGGCCCCCACGCCGCGCGGATCGAGACGCCACAACGCCGTGTCCGTGTCCGCGGCGGTGGTGCTCGGCGTATCGTCTCCGCGGACGATGAGTCGATGACGCTTGGCCGTGGCGAGCACCTCTGCCGACGGGGGGAAGAGGTCGACGAAAAGTCCCGGCTCGCTCTCGATGCGCCACGGACCCGTCGCCGGGCGTTCGACCACGGGCGACGTCGGCACGGCATGCATGTCGCGGAACGTCACGCGCCGGAGGCCGTCGAGCAGCCCGCTCCTCCAGGGACCGAAGTCGCCGGGGCGCGGAGGCTCGGGGCGCCCCCGTGGGACGAAGCGTTCGTCGATCGTGGTGTTGATCCGGTCGGAGGGGATCGCCGCGTCGGTGGGGAAGACGCGGAGCCGCTCGGGCTCGATGGGGTGGATCGACGCGGCGCCGTCGTCGGAGACGAGATCGATCTCGCTGTCGGTGACCGGACGGGGGTCGTCTTTGAGGTGGGTGTTGAGAAACCGGTAGGCGCCGGCGCGGATGTCGGCCCGGTAGGCGTGGCCACCGCGGCTCACGAGCGCGTCGAGAGAGTCGCCGGCACCGTGAAGAGCGTAGACGCGCTCGAGCGTGGCCGCGACGCGCTCGAACGCATCCATCGGAAAGATCGGGTCGGCGTCGCTGTTGATCAACAGCATCGGCCGGGGGGCGACGAGGGCCGCGATCCGCGTCCAGGGCCACTCGAAGGTGTTCACCAGGAACATGCAGTCGCAGTGGCCGTTGATGCAACGGTCGGGGACATAGGCGGTGAGATCCGCCATGCCGCTCACCGGCACGGCCACCCGAACGCGTTCGTCCGCGGCGGCGATCCACAGGGTCGCCGCGCCACCTCCGCTGATTCCCGTGACCCCGATCCGCAGGGGATCGACATCCCCACGCTCACACAGCAGATCGATGCCACGGATCCCGTTCCAGCATTCCACGCCGGCAGGGGTGTAGCCGAGCGACTGCCACCACCAGCGTCCCTCCTGGTAGGTGCCGTGGTGCGTGGCGGCGATCTCGCCGAGCTGCAGCGTGTCGACGACGAGGCAAACGTAGCCGTGGCGGGCGAACCACATCCCCTGATCCTGGAAGGCGGTCTTGTTGCCGTTGCGGCCGCGGCCGGAATGGCCGCACACGTAGAGGATCGCCGGATGGCGCGTCCCCGGCTCCGGATCGGCCGGTCGCCACAGATTCGCCGTCACGGTCAGGCCAGGGAGGCTCTCGTAGTGGAGCATGTCGACGACGAAGCCGTCTCCCTCGACGTGGCCGGTGACGGTGGGCATCGTCGGCCCGCGTGGCGGCAACGGATCGAGACCGAGCATGAATCGGTACTCGGTGCGGAGCCGCTCGGTCCGTGCGGGATCGTGGGCGCTCGTGTCGGCGTCGACGCCGGCTTCGATCCTTGCCGTCCGCTCCGCGAGCCAGCTCTGGATCATCGCATCGCCCGGCGCGCCGTCGTCGGCTGTGCCGAGCGGTTGAGCGGAGACGACCAGCGGCGCGACCAGGAACAGCGTCGCGATCGTGCCGCGCACGCAGGCCGCGGTGCGACAGTCGCGGCTTCGAAGTCGGTGTTCCATCAGGAGGTCCTCGAAGGTTGTGTGGATCGCTTCATCCTAAGGTGCTCGATCGACGTGGTTTGCGGCCTTCGATCGATCGGGATAGAATCACCCGGTTTGACGCGGTGCGACGGGTGTCGACGCCTCGGCTCGCGCCAGGTGTGAGTCGTGTGACCGTCGCCGGCGCGTCGACCGTCGACCCGGAGGCCGATCGGGGCTTTCTGCGGTCGACGGGGTGGGAGAAGGTCAGGCTTGGCTTTTCCCACGGACGACTGGGGATCCGTGATGACTTCGTTCAACGACACGCGACACCTCTGGGCTCTCGGTGCCTTCCTGGCCGCGGTCGGCCTCGTCGGCATGGTGGTCCGCCGCGAATTGTTGCCGGACGATTTCGGCAGGCAGGGCCCCTACCGGACCTCCGCCCTGGCCGACGTCGCCGCCCAGCCGAGTCGGTTCCCTTCCGATGCCACCTGCCACGCCTGCCATGAGTCGGTGCACGAGGAGCGGGCGGGCAAGGCCCACGAGGCCGTCCGCTGTGCGCACTGCCACGGCCTGGGGGTGGAGCATGTCGCCTTGGCGAGGAACAGGGTGGCGGATCCCGCCACGATTCTTCCTCCAGCGGCGGAATGGGACGGCAACTACCTGACGAGCCTCGATCTCTGGGTCACCAAGGACCGGGCCATCTGTCTTTCCTGTCACGAGGCGGTGACGGGCATGCCGGCCGACTTCAAGAAGATCGAGGTCGACGCCCACCTCGAGGAGCAAGGAGCGTCGGAGCCGCTCTCCAAGGAAACCTGCTTCGAATGCCATGGCGGCCACGACACCTCACCCTGATTGACCGGCGGGCGACTCCTCGCGCAAGGATACGCATCATGAGCATATTCAGCCTCCCGATCCTCGCCTCGCCCGGCGGCGTTGGTGACGCTTCCGGTTCGCAGGGCTGCACCTCGGCAGGGTGCGGGGCCGGTGGTTGCGGGGCCGGTGGGTGTGGCTCGGGGAGTCTCCACGCAGGAGACGCCGGGCGGGCGGCGGAGTCGTCGCGACGCGAGTTTCTCAAGAACGCCACCACGCTGACTCTCGGCGCGATGTCGCTGACGCTCCTCCCCGGGGTGACGGCAGGCGACGACGTCCTTCCCGTGCCCCCCCTTCTCGGCACCGGTCAGGCAGCGGCGGCCAAGCCGATCTACGGCTTTCTCATCGACACCTCGAAGTGCACCGGTGCCGGGAAGTGCCTGACGGCCTGCCGCGTGGAGAACGCCGTGCCCGAGGGGCAGTCGCGAACGTGGGTGGAGCGGTATGTCCACTTCAAGGACGGCCGTGTCGAGGTCGACCTCGTTCCCGAGACCGGTTACGCGGGCTCCGGCGAGGTGCAGCCTTCTCCCGACGATGTGCTCCGCGCCTACTTCGTCCCCAAGCTCTGCAACCAGTGCGTCGACGCGCCGTGCAACCAGGTCTGCCCGGTCCATGCCTCGATCAAGAGCCCGGAGGGGATCGAGTTGGTCGACACGGATCGCTGCATCGGCTGCGGTTACTGCGTGCAGGCCTGCCCGTACGGCATCCGGTACATGAACCACGAGACGAACGTCGCCGACAAGTGCAATTGGTGCTACCACCGCGTGATGCGGAACGAGCAGCCTGCCTGCGTCGAGGCCTGCCCCACCGGGGCGCGTGTCTTCGGTCGGGTCGACGATCCCGACAGCGAGATCTCGAGGCGGCTGGCGACGGTGCCGACGAATGTCCTCAAGCAGCACCTCGGCACCCTTCCGCTCACCCGCTACGTCGGCCTCACCGACGAGGTGACCTGATGGAGTTCCACGCGCTCCACGACGCGCCGTTCGTGTTTCCCAACGATGCCCATCCGGCGTGGAGCATCATGATCGTCCTCTATCCCTACATCACCGGAATGGTGGCCGGGGCATTCGTCGTCTCGACGATGTATCACGTTTTCAATCGCAAGGCCCTTCGACCGGTGGCGAGGCTGGCGGTGGTGACGTCGCTGTGCCTCGGGGCCTGCGCCACGATGCCGCTCCTCCTCCACCTCCATCAGCCGCAGCGGGCGCTGAACGTGGTGGCGACGCCGAGTCCCACCTCGGCGATGGCAGGCTTCGGTTTCATCTACTCCTTCTACATGCTCGTCTTGGTCGTCGAGGTGTGGCTGCTGTTTCGGCCGGCGATCGTGGACCGGGCCCGATCGACGACGGGGTGGTGGCGGTCCCTCTACACGGCGCTCTCGCTCGGGATCCTGGAGATTTCGCCGAGGGCCGCGGAGATCGACCGGAAGATCGTCCACGCCCTGTCGATCATCGGCATCCCGGCCGCCTGCATCCTCCACGGCTACGTCGGCTTCCTGTTCGGGGCGATCAAGGCCAATCCCTGGTGGTCGTCGGCGTTGATGCCGGTGATCTTCCTGACCTCGGCGGTCGTGTCGGGCATCGCCGTGCTCCTGCTGCTCTACCTGTTCCTCTGCGGGCGCAGCGGGATGGAGCCCGAGCCGGAGTGCGTGCGGTCGCTGTCGCGGTTGCTGTGGATGTTCCTCCTTCTCGCGGTCGGATTCGAATTTCTCGAACTCCTCCACGTCGCCTACGAGCGCGAGGAGGAGTGGCATGTGATCCGGTCGCTTTTGTCGACGAAGCTGCGGTTCTCCTTTCTGACCCTCCAAGTCGTCGTCGGCTCCCTCCTCCCGCTCCTCATCCTTCCGCTACCGGCGTTTTCCAGCCGGCTCGGGGACGGCTTCCGCCGTTCGCTCGCCGGCGTCGCCGCCGTCCTCGTGCTCGTGCAGGTGGCGGCGATGCGGTGGAATGTCGTGGTCGGCGGGCAATTGTTCTCGAAGAGCTTCCGTGGGTTCGTCGACTATCCCGTCACGTGGTTCGGCCGCGAGGGGTTGATCGCCGCGGCGGTGGTTCTCGCCATGCCGATGCTGTTCCTCTGGGGAGCGATGAAGATCCTGCCGGTGTGGCCCCCCGAGCCCGAGTCTGACCAAGGAGTGAGCGGATGACGACGATCCGGATGCTGGCCCGTGGTGGCGTGGTGGCGGCGACGCTCCTGGGATGGTCGTGCGTGGGGGTCGCGCCGGCCCCGGCGGCGCCGACCGTCCCCGACACCGTCGTGTGGGAGGAGGGGATCGAGTACTCCGCGCCGGAAGGCGTGTCGCTCGCGCTCAACCTCGCCCGGCCGAAGGCGGGGCAGGGGCCGTTTCCTGCGGTGCTCTGCATCCACGGGGGTGGCTTCCGGGCCGGCTCCCGCGAAGGCTACGACCAGCTCTGCGTGCGGCTCGCGGAGCGCGGCTACGTGGCGGCGACGATTTCCTACCGGCTCGCGCCCCGTCACCGCTTCCCGGCGGCTGTCCATGACACGAAGGCTGCGGTCCGCTGGCTCCGGGCGAACGCCCCCCGGCTCGGCGTCGATCCGCAGCGGATCGGCGTCACCGGTGGATCGGCCGGGGGGCACCTCGCCCAGTTCCTCGGCGTCACCGCCCATGTGCCACGCTTCGAGGGGGACGGCGGTCATCCCGGCGAGTCGAGCGCCGTGGCCTGCGTGGTCAACGTCTACGGGCCGAGCGACTTCACGAAGTCGTACGGCAGGAGTGTCGACGCCCACGAGGTGTTGCCGCTGTGGTTCGGGGGCAACCTCGACACCCACCGCGCCCTCCATATCCAAGGCAGCCCCTTGTCCTGGGTGACTCCCGACGCGGCACCGACCCTGTGCATCCACGGCACCGAGGATGCCTACGTCGCTCACGAGCAGGCGGAATGGCTGATCGACAAGCTCAGGGCCGCGACGGTCGACGCCGAACTTCTCACCCTCGAGGGCGCCGGCCACGGCTTCAAGGGGGCCGATGCCCAGAAGGCCGACGAGGCTCTTTTCGACTACTTCGACCGCCACCTGAAAGCCGCTCCCTGACGCGGTCGTCACGGTCACGGCGAGGGGCGGAGGTGCTTGTCGAACCAACTCCCGAATTGGATCAGATCGAGGATCATCGTCGGCCAGCCGTGGTCGCCGCCGCGGTGGACCACGAGATCGACCGTCGCGCCCACCTCCTTCGCCCGCGCCTGATACCGCTGCGATTGATCGACGGGCACGAGCCGATCGGCGTCGCCGTGGTAGATGAGTGTCGGCGGGGCTTTGGCCGAGACGAAGAACAGCGGCGACAGCTCCCTGCCGGTCGCGGGCCAGGTGGCCATGTCGACCGGATCCTGCCCGAGCGCCTTGCGGAAGCTGAGCGGCGGGCCGCCGTTGCCGGGGTTCTCGGTGGAGTCGCCCAGATCGAGGAAGTCGGTGACGGGATAGAAGATCGCCACCGCCTGCACGGCGCTGCTCGCCCGGTCGATCTCGTCGGTGGATGAGGCTTCGCCCGGGCCACCGCGCGTGGCGATCATGAGGGCGAGATGCCCGCCGGCCGAGCCACCGGTGAGACCGATCCGATCGCCATCGATCGAGTAGTCGGCGGCGTGGCTACGGATGAACCGGACGGCCCGATGCATGTCGGAGACGATCTCCTTGATCGTCGCCTTGGGCTGCGAGACGTGATACACGGGGAAGATCGTGTAGCCACGTCGGAGCAGCGGTGCGAGGACGACGGAATTGAAGTCCCCCGGCCCGCCGGACCGCCAGCCTCCGCTCGTGAAGTAGATGATGCCGAGCCCGTTGGGCCTGGCGGGGGAAACGACATCGAACTGCAGCGGCTCACCGTTCCGCTCGCCGTACACCACGCCCTTCTCGACCTCGAAAGCGGGGTGGTAATAGACCCAGCCGGCGGCGATCACTCCCCCGGCGACGGCGACGACGCCGAGCAGCCCGAGCAGCAGCCAGGTGAGGATGCGGAGGACCGGACGACCTCGCTTCGGCGGGGCACCTTCTGTGGCGGAGAGGGGGCCGCGATCGGAGGGGATGGGACTGGTCACGGTTGGGCTCCGGGCTTGGGGGGCGAAGAGAACGTAGCAACCCGCCGCCCATCGACCAAGCTGTGGTGCGGCGGCACGAGGGAGCCGGGTTCGATCGCGCCTTTGCGATGATGCCGCGTGGCTCCAGCCCCGGGCGCCCTGCCGTCCGCCGGCCGGTCGCGATGCAGGCACCATTCCCTGGCCGCAGGATCGTCACGACCGTTCTTCACAGCAAAACTTGCCCGGTGGGAAGTGGAGTGAATAATCGACCTGCGGCAGCACGTGCTGGCGTTCCCCCCTGTGACACTCGTCCCGCCCCAGACCGGCCTCTCCATGTCCTCCATCGGTCTGGCGCTCTCCGGCGGCGGCTTCCGCGCCACCCTCTACCACCTCGGGGTGATCCGCTACCTGAGGGACTGCGGTGGCCTGACCCGCGTCGACGACATCTCGGCGGTCTCCGGTGGGAGCGTCCTTGCCGCCCATCTCGTCCTCAATTGGGATCGTTACAACGGCAGCGACGCGGAGTTCGCCGAGGCCGCTGCCGAGATCATCCGCTTCGTGCAGTACGACGTCCGCAACCACATCGTGCGGCGGCTCCCGCTCCTCTTTCCCCTCCGGTATGCCGCCAAGGTGACGGGATGGCCTGCCTCACGGCTCGCTCCCAACGCGATCCTCGAGCGTTACTATCGGGAGTTCCTCTACGGTGACCGGAGGCTGTTCGAACTGCCGGAGAAGCCCGGCCTCCACATTCTCACCACCAACGTCAGCGATGGCGTCCTCTCCGTCTTCAACCGCGACGGCTTGCACGTTCAGAAGCGCGATCTCGTCGGAGACGACCCGTTCCACCACATTCCGGGATGGACCGCGCCGATCGCCAAGGTGGTCGGGGCATCGAGCGCCTTTCCGGGATTCTTTCCCCCGGTGGAGATCACCGCTTCCGACCTCGGGGTTCGCGACGGGCACTTCCCCACCGAGTCGTTCACCGACGGCGGCGTCTACGACAACCTCGGGATCCGCGCTTTCCGCTGGCTCCAGCAGCAGCGCCATCAGGGGGTCGGCCGTGTCTTCGTCAGCGACGCCGGAAAGCCGTTCCAGATCCTCGGCGACACGTCGCTGGGATTCCTCGCCCAGTCGGTGCGGGCCACCGACATCCTCTGGGACCGCGTCTGGCAACTGGAACGGCAGAACTTCGGCGACCAGAACGGATTCCATTTCGTCCCGATCACGCACGTCGTTCCCACCGCCGAGGATCCCCACGCGATCCACCCGGTGCTCCAGACGGAGGTGGCTTCGATCCGCACCGACCTCGACCGGTTCTCCGATCTCGAGGTCAACGCGCTGGTGGGGCATGGTTACGAGGTGGCCCGGAGCGTTCACCGGAAGATGGCGACGACGAGCCCGAGCCCGGTCCACGAAGGGCCGGTGTGGTTGCCGCTGCCGGGGAGCGACGTGCTGAGGACCGTCGTGCCGGCGGCGGCACGCTCCGCTGCCGGTGGAGCGCCGTCGGCCCCTGGAGAACCCCCGCCTGCCGACGAACCACGATCGACGGCCTTCGCCGGCACGGCCCGCAGAGCCGCGACCGACCCGCGGGCCCTCCTGGCGAAGACGCTTCGGGCTTCGAGCCGGCGGAAGGTGTGGTCGACGCTCCTCGACTTCCGTGATTGGCCGAGCTGGGTCTACCTCGTTCTCGGGATCGTGGTCCTCGTGTGGATGCCGATCCGCTTTTGGAAGATCCGCCACCACGAGCAGATGCTCACGAGCGTCATCAACTCGATCGCCAAGGGGGATCCGGACATCCGCCTCGTCCTCGATCTCGTCGAGAACGATCCGCTCCGCGACTGGAAGTCGATCGCAGTCACCGACAGCGACCAACTCGCCCCCGTCCACATCGGTGACATCGAGATCCTCTCGCGCAGCCGGATCATCGATCTGCGGAAGACCTGGGTCGGGCGGGGCTCGCGCGACGGGCAGGGGGTGGTGCAGATGCGGGACCGGCTGACGCTGCGCGTGCCGGAGGGGGCGAGCGATCCCTCGATCACCCTCCGCACGGCCAACGTCGTCCGGGATCTCGAGTACCGCCAGCCACGGAACCAACCCCAGGTCGCGGTCCGCCGCGGATTCGAGGAGGTGGACGGCGAGAAGCTCGCCCGCTACGAACTGACCTGCGATCTCACCTCAGCGCCGCGCGGCGTGCCGGTGACGATCGAACTGGCCACGAACGTCCGCTTTCCCAAGCTCCTTCCGGGGCGGATGCCCTTCCTGCTCGAACACCCCACCGACCTGCTGACGGTGTGGATGCTGTTCCCCGAGGACCACCCCTACCACACCTACAAACTCCTCCGGCATCCGCGCGACAAGCCCGACGCCGCCGAGCCACTCTCGTCCCGCTACACGATCGACCACCCCTACGGCACGCTCATCGGCTGGTCGGTGATCAAGCCCGACCCGGGGGCCGTCTACGAATGCCGCTGGACGAACGACTGACGGGCTGGCAGCGAGGGCAAAGCGGCCGCGGATCACGCCCCCGAGAGCCGAGGAGGACGGGGCAAGCTGCGTCGGTCGCCGTACCGGTCGCTCCGGCGTTCGTCTTGCAGCGTCCCTGCCGCCGCGGCTATAGACGGGCCCGTCCCGGCTCTCGTCCCCGCCAGAGGTGCCCGTCGTGCGCCGCCGTCACACACTGCCCCGGTGCCTTGCGCCGGTCCTGGCCTGTCTCTCCCTCGTCCTCCCCGCCTGCCGGATCTGCAGCCGCTGCCTCGCGCCGCGCGAGATCGGTGTCGAGCGGCCGATCGCGGCGCCGGAACTCGTGTCGCTGACCCGCCGGGAGCCCGTCGAACGGGGCGAGCCGCGCAAGGTCCTGGACGCTGCCGGGTGGGTGTTCGGCATCCCCTCGAAGATCATTCTCTGGGACCGGCGCGTCGAGAACCACCGCGTTTCGGCGACCACCGAAGGAGTGATCGCCGACTACCTCGCCGACAACGATCTCGACCATGTGAAGGTGCGGATCAACCAGTACGCGCCGCTCGAGGACTGGCGGCGCCTGCGGAGGAACCGCACCGTCGGCTGGCCGTTGCGTTACACGATCGGCACGCTCTCCGTGGCGGCGGAAGCGGTGTTTCCCGGCCGGCTTCTCGGCGGCGATCATTACAACCCCTGGACCGCCACGATCCATCTCTACAGCGACGTTCCCGCGATCGCGCTCCACGAAGGGGGCCATGCCAAGGACTTCGCGCGCCGTGAGTGGCCCGGCCTGTATGCCGTCGCCTTCGGTCTGCCGATCAGCCAGCTCTACCCCGAGGCGATCGCCACCGGTGACGCGCTTGCCTACGCGGAGCGGCAGGGCGACGAAGCGCTCGTCGCCGAAGGCCGACGCATTCTCTATCCGGCTTACGGCACGTATCTCGGCGGCGCCGCGGGGCAGGTGGCGGGGCTCTCCGTCGGTCTGCCGATCTATGCCGGTGCCGTCGTCGCCGGGCACGTGGCGGGCCGGTCACCGACCTGGCAGGAAACCGAGCCTGTCGGTGTCACCACCTCCGGGGAGCTTCCTGTACCTGACGACGAGCTCCCCGAGGGGGATGGGATCGTGGATGGTGACACGGCCCCGGGCACGGACGCGCATCCCGATCGGGGAGCCGTCCCGGCGTCGTTCATGCGCCCCGCGCGATGACCGACCGGATCCCGTCGAGCACCATCTGCACCGCCGAGGCCACGAGCACCATCCCCATCAGCCGCTCGATCGCCATCAAACCGCGCGTGCCGAGGATCAGCGCGAGCCTGGAGCCTGCCAAGAGGATGGTCGCCGATGCTCCCCAGGCCGCGGTGATCGCGACGAACCAATCGGCACGCCGCTCCGGGGACTGGCTCGAAAGCAGGAGCACCGTCGCCAGAGCCGAGGGACCGGCCACGTACGGGATCGCCAGTGGCACGATCAGCGGCTCACCGTCGGTCTCCTCGCCGAGTTGGCCGTGGGCGGCCGGGAACACCATCTTCAAGGCGATGAGGAACAGGACCAGGCCACCGGCGATCGTCAGGGCCGGCTCCGAGATCCCGAGCGTCCTCAGGATCGATCGACCGGCGAACAGGAAGAGGATCAGCACGCCATAGGCGATCACCAGTTCGCGGGCCGCGATCCGGAACCGGCGCGCGGGGTCGACGGGCGCAAGCGCCGACAAGAAGAGGGGGATGTTGCCGAGCGGGTCCATGACGAAAAACAGGAGGACGGCCGCGGAGAATGTCGTCATCGGTGCTTCCGCCTCCTCCCCTGGAACGCCTGCAATCGTAGCAGGGCCGAGGCTGGGCTTTGCGGCCGACGCCCCGGAAACGTACCCTGGGGGGATCCAGCGCGCGTCGTCTGCGAACGCCCGATTCCCCACACACGCCTCCACGCGGGTGGACGATGCCAGCATCGCGTCAGATCCTCAAGCACGCCGGAGGGCAGGAAGGCTGCTCGCGGCGCGGTCTGCTGCGGTCCTCCGCCGGGCTCGTCGGGCTCGGAGCGATCGGCGGGCTGTCGCTGCCGGATGTTCTTCGGCAGCGGGCCGAGGCTGCGTCTGGGGCGAATCCGATGCCGCGGGCCAGCTCGCTGATCATCGTCTATCTGTGGGGGGGCTTGAGTCACATCGACTCGCTCGATCCCAAGCCCGACGCTCCGCCGGAGGTGCGCGGTGAGTTCCGACCGATCTCCACCGCCACGCCGGGAATCGCCTTCAGCGAGCATCTCCCTCTCCTCGCCAGGCACACCGAAAAGCTCGCCGTCATCCGTTCGATCCACCACGACGATGCGGCCCACGGCCGGGGAATGTATTGGAATCTCACCGGTCACAAGCCGCCGCGCGTCGGGAACATCCCGCCGCTGTCGGGGGATTGGCCGTCGATCGCGGCGATGGTATCGACGCTCCGCCCTCCGCCCGAGGGCGTCCCCCCGGCCGTCCGCATTCCCTACCCACTCGTCGACAATGACACCCTCCAGGCGGGCG
>Ga0208484_1000177_pt1 | contig 16488 bp, 10 predicted proteins | sample LakMenEpi09Aug11_FD_150682 | JGI IMG/M metagenome (GOLD analysis project Ga0208484, IMG submission 150682) | Freshwater microbial communities from Lake Mendota, WI - 09AUG2011 deep hole epilimnion (SPAdes) | ecosystem: Environmental > Aquatic > Freshwater > Lentic | place: Lake Mendota, Madison... | reverse complement strand
TCCTCCTCGAGCTCGAGGAAGGAGGTCTGGGGTGACCGGGAACCTGGAACCGAACACGCAGGGCGAACCTCGGGACGTGACCGGTATCTGCACTCCGGGGTGCCAGATACATGGGTACTTCAGCGATGCCCATTCGATAATCCTGTCTCCACATTGTCGCTATGAGACACTGGTCAGATGAATGGACCTGATGATGGACGGGTAGGCACGATTCTTCATGCAGCTGACCTTCATCTGGGCACTCCGCTGCAGTCGCTGGGATCTCGGCTTGACCCAATGATCGCTTCCGAGATCTCCGAACGGGCATCACGGGCATTCGGCAATCTGGTCAACGTTGCCGTTGAGGAAGCGGTCGACATCGTTGTGCTTGCTGGCGATGTGTACGACACTGCCGAGTACGAAGTCCGGGCCCAATTGCGGTTCACCGATGGGTTGCGTCGCTTGGGGGATGCCGGTATTCGTGTCTTCGTTGCCCACGGCAACCATGATCCGTTGACCACGGGCTTTCGGCGTGCAGCCCAACTGCCGGACAACGTGACCGTCTTTGACCCGGGGGATCCCCAGGTCCATAGGGTCGACCTCCCCGGTGGCCATGTTGTCCATGTCGCCGGGGTGAGCTTTGCCACCAAGCATGAGACATCAAACCTCGCTGCGCTGTTCCGTGAATTGGAAACCCCCGCTGCGGCAACCGTGGGTGTCTTGCATGCCAATGTCGGTAGCAGCACCGAACATGGTCCCTACGCACCATGCACCACCTCTGATCTTGAGAGTGCACCGGTCGGTTACTGGGCCTTGGGCCACATCCACAAGCGGGCCGTGCACCCAATCGGTCCGGGGCGGTGGTGGGCATACCCCGGCAACCTGCAGGGTCGAAGTTCGAAGGCAAGCGAGTGTGGTCCCAAGGGCTTCTTGTTGATCCCGGTCACGCCCGATGGGTTCGCCGAGCCGGAGTTCCGTCCCTGCGCTGAGGTCCGCTTTGAGCGAATCGATGTTGACGTGTCGATGTGCGCCAATCTTGAGGAGGTCATCGATGCGATCGAGGCATCTGCTGTCGAAGGGGTTGAGGACCGCTGCACCGTTGTTGCGCGGGTGCGGCTAACTGGACGCAGTGACCTTCACACCGATCTGGTGAAGCTGGGCGATGTCGGTCTGCTCGAGGAGGTCCAGGATCGAATGGGGACGTCCATCTCCTATGCCGTAACCAAGATCGAAATCGCCACCCGGACTGCGGTCAACCGGGAGCAGATCCTTGCACGCCGTGACATGCGTAGCGCGCTGCTCACACGTCTCGATGCAACGACCGACCGGCAGGAGGCCCTCCGGAAGTGCCTTGAGGGGCTCAATGCTCAAGCGCAGTCAAGGTTGGCTGAGATGCTGGACGCCAGCCCGGAGCTCGCTGACGAATTGTTCGACCTGGCCGAGCAGCGACTGTTCGATGTTCTCGATGAGGTGTCATGAGCGAACCGCTGCGAATCACTGAGATCCGTACCGACCTCTTCGGCGGTCTTCGGGACACCAGGCTTGAGATCGGTGGCGATCCCTTTGTGGTGGTCATGGGTCGGAACGAGACGGGGAAGTCCTCTCTGACGACTCTGCTGTCTTGGCTTCTGGTCGGCCCCTATGGCTCCGCTACAGACGCCCAGCGATTTGGCGACGCAGGGGACCGGATTGGCGGCACACTCCACGCCACGCTCGGCGACGATCCTGTTACCTCCGAGGGTTCCTTCACGGTCCTCGATAGAGGCGCTCCCAGGGTCATCGTTCTGGCGATGGCTCTGCGGGGTACGTCATTCGACGCCTCTGCGTGGAGGGAAACGGTGTTACGCGGCATCGACTCCGAGGTGCTCAAGTCGATCTACGTCATGGCCGGCGCAGATCTCCACGAAGGACAGGCCGTCCGCAAGGGGATTGCAGCCCTTGCGGTCTCAGGGATGTCGGGTGCAGGTGGGGCGCTCCAGGCGGTCAACCGGCTCGAGGAGGACGCGCGCAAGGCGATCGACGCTGGCGGGAAAGCCCAATCCTTCAAGACCATCTCCAAAGGGACGCGCAAGCTGACTCGTGAGATCAACGACCTCAGTGCCGATATCAGTGACTACAGCAGCAAAAAGGGTGAGATCGACACCCTGCAGACCGACCAGCGGGTCGTCGAGGCCTCTCTTGCTGAATTGCGGACCGAACTACGTGTTATCGACACCGTCATCGAGCTCCAACCCGATCTGGAAGAGATTCGAAATGCAACCGATGGCCTCAATGATCTCCCTGAAGTGCCGGATCCGTGGATGGCGGTGGTCGCCCCTGAGGTCGGCTTCGAGAGTTTGCTGGAGGAACTCGTAGAGGCAGAGGACGACCTGTCGGAATGCTGCAGCGCGTTCGTCGACGCCTGCGATGATCTGGGACTAACCCCGGCCGAGGGTGAGGCGGTACAGGTTTCAAATGTCGATATCGAGGTCGCTGCCCGACTCGGAGGAGAATGCGGACGGAAGGAAGACCAGCTCTCCAACGCGGTCGAACGTGAACAGGCCATCGGCAAGGAGGTTGCGCTGGCGAAGGCCGAACTCACCAGGACGCTCAACGCCGGCGACGATCTGACGCCCGACTCCATCCGGTCGATCCGTCTCGACGGCGATGACGGTGATCTCAGTGAGGCCATCGGCAGGATGGTCGACGCAGAAGAGGCCGTGGGCAAGGCGAAGCAAGAGTTTGACACGGCTGAGGGCCAGTACGAGCTGGCCGTCAGCGACCGTGAGCGGCAACTGGCGAGGTGGCATACATTCCACCCGGGCATTCCGCCCGAGCAGTGGTTGGCGAACCCCACTGGTCCGGTTGAAGCGGTCCAGACTGCGGGCACTGGCGTTCGTGTTGTCGCCGGTCTCTTTGCACTCGCTGCGCTCATCGTCGTGGGGGCAGTACTCGTGACGCCACCGGCAGTTGCTGCGGCGATCACCGCGGTCACGTTTGCCGCCGCCTATTTCGTGGTTCGCATGGTCAAGCCGGCAGTTCCGCCGGCCTCTTTCACTGGGGACCCGGCCATCCGCGAGGCAGCGAACGATGCTTTCTTGGCTGCAGACAGAGTCAGGGATGCCGAGCGGGCCGTGGATGAGGCTCGGCGGGAAGCCGGGCGACGGGCGAGCACCCTCGAGGACCGGACCAGCGACGTCGATGCCTTGACCAGTACCGCCGGGTTCACCACTTCCGGGGATGCCGCGGTGCGACGCGCCCAGGTCCGGGCAATCAAGGACGCGCTGGAAGCACTCCATGAATATGACGACGCTGAACGAGAACTGAAGGAGGCCATTGGGCTTCGTGAGCAGGCCGAAGTTGACCTGAGCGACGCTGACGGCGCACTCCTCAAGAAGCTCTCGGAATGGGAAGTACCCAACCGTCTTGATGCGAGGGCTGCCGCAACGAGTATCGCTGGGTTCCAAAACTTGACCCGCTGCAGCCTTGATGTCGCAAGAGCGCAGTCCGCGTGCGACGCCGCCGCCGGGAAGTTCGGGATCTGCGCCAAGCCCGTCGCCGAGGAGATCGCCGATCTTGACCATGCGAGGATCCGGCAGGTGTTCGATGACCACCGGAACGTCGCCAAAGAACGCAGTCGTCTCCATGCGGCTATCGCGTTAGCCAGCAAGACCGTTGACCGTCGTTTCACTAACGGCGCCCGTGCCCGTGACCTTGCCGGCGAGGGACTCGATGCAGTCGAACTTGGTCGCCGACGCCAGGAGGTTGAGGACGAGTGTGAGCGCCTTGAGGGAGAGCGCAACGGGATTGTCCAGCAGATCGCCGATATTCGTGCTGACGTCAAGGCTGCCGAGGAGAAGGACAGTCTCGCCGACCTGCAACTTGAACTCGGCGGGCTCGTCGACCTCGCCGATCAGTGCGTCCTCGACGGGGCAGTGGCAAGCCTCGCCGCTTCGGTGTTGCGGGAGGTCGCTGAGGAGCAGCGGCAGCAGAATCAGCCGGCGCTGATCATCCGGGCCACGGAACTGTTGAAGGGCGTCGTTCCCGGATGGGAACAGCTCCGCGTCGACCCCGGCAGTGGAGACGACCTCGACATCACCATCCGCCGCACCGACGGAACGATGATCGCCGTCTCAAAGCTGTCGACCGGATCACAGGCACTGCTCTACCTGGCGCTACGGATTGCAGCTGCTGAACAAGATGCAGAGTCACGTCGCAGTGGACTCCGCTTTCCCATCCTGTGTGACGACCCCTTGGTGCACTTCGACGACGAGCGGGCCAGAACTGCCGCCCAGATGCTCGCCTCCGCGGCCTCACGTGGTCACCAGGTGGTGCTGTTTACCTGTCATGGGCGGACCGAGCAGGCCGCCCACGCCGCAGGTGCAGCGATTCGTCGTCTTGATTGACGGAGACTGCGGAAGGCAGCTCACTGCGCATGTCGCTTGGTGTCCCCTGCTGTCGATAGGTGTGCGGCTGGTCCAAGGTTGCTCGCCCACGACGGTCGTGGCAGTCCGAGAGGCGACCTAGCCCTGCACACGACGACCTCGTGAGGTGACTGCCAACGACCCACCGCATCCTCACGGCAAACAGAGGGCGTCACCGTCCACGACGAATCGTTGCCTCTCACAGGCAAGTTCGACCGGGTCTGCCATGCGACTAGGCCACGGCCCGTGGCTCCCCGCAGTAGTCGTGGATGAAGGGAAGCATTGCCTCTGCGACCGCCTGCGCCATGGGCACCACGACGCTGTTCCCGAACTGCCTGTAGGCCTGTACATCGCTGACAGGAATGACGAACGTCTCGGGGAAGCCCATCAGCCGGGCGCATTCCCTTGGAGTCAGCCGCCGGGGGTTCCGTCTCGGGCCCCGACTCACGAGGATCTCGGAGCCGTCCTTGTAGTATCGGGCCGAGAGGGTTCGGGCCACGTCGTCGGGTCCCACGAGCCCGAAGCCGAATCCGTTGCCGGCAGCTCGGTGCTTCTCGGCGTACTGTCGGAGATAGTCCCAGAGCTTCCTGCTGAGCACGTAGTTGGCGTCGACCGTTGCACTTGGGCCGCTCGTGTAGGGGGGCTCGGGCTCCTCGGAGCCGTCCTCGGGGTGGAGGATGTCCCTCATCCTCGGCCCCTCGGAGGGAGCCTTGATCCTGTCGAATCTGAAGCCCGGATCGAATCGGCCGGAGCCGTCGAATCCGACGATGAGGATGCGCTGGCGGCCCTGTGGCACCCACGGCCGGGCATCGATGACCTTGTAGGAGACGTGATAGCCAAGCTCGTCGACGAGGGTCCTTCGGATGGTTTCAAAGGTTCTCCCGTTGTCATGGGAGCGCAGGTTTCTCACGTTCTCGAGCAGGAACACCCCGGGGCGCTTTTCCTCGAGGATCCGCGCGATGTCGAAGAACAGGGTCCCCTGGGTCTCGTCGGCGAAGCCGTGTGCCCTCCCGAGGGAGTTCTTCTTCGCGACGCCTGCGATCGAGAACGGCTGGCAGGGAAAGCCTGCCAGCAGGAGGTCATGGTCCGGTACCTCGGCTTCGTGGACCTTGGTGATGTCGCCTGCGAAGACGTGGTCGGTCGACGAAGTGAAATTGGCCTCGTAGGTCTGGCGTGCGAATCCGTCCCGCTCCGAGGTGAACACGCATTCGCCCCCGACGGCCTCGAAGCCCATGCGGAGACCACCGATTCCGGCGAAAAGGTCGATCAGACGGAATCCCGGTCTGTGCGCAACTGGCTCTTGAGGATTCATCTCCACCTTCGCTCGTGGCGGCAGCCGGATGGGCCACAGACCGTCACCATCTCTTACGCCTCAAACTACAGCTCAGACGACCCGTCTCCGGTGTGGATTCCTCAGCCGCCGCGGAGGGTGGTGGTCCACGCCGGGCCCCTTCCCGCTCCACTCGGCACTACTGGGTATGGGACCCGAGGTCCCGGAATCGGGGCCCGGGAAACTCACCTTCCGACGAAGCCCGACTCCACCATCCGCTCGCGGATCTCGAGAAGGCGTTTGCACTGCTTTTCGCTGGGGATCTGCCCCTTCTCGCCGGTGGCGTAGGAGATGAAGCTGAGATCCGTGTCGGAGAGCTGCTTCGTCCTCCGGCCGAAATTCCTCAGGTTGATCCAGTACTTCTGGCCCAGATTCACGACCTCCACCTGGGCGTTGATCTCGCTGTCGACGCGCTGCGCCTTCCGTCCGCTGCGCCGCGCATCCCGGACGTCATCGCCGCTACGCAGCAGATGGGAGTACTCGGGAGGCAGATCGAAGGGGACCGCCTTCACGGCCTCCCAGCAGGCCGGACGTTTGGCCCACTCGGTCACGTTGGTGACCGGCCTGCCGGGATCGACCAGTACCTCCCGGACGTCTTCCGCAAGGGCGACCAGCTCCTCGACCAGATCCTCGGGGACGGCCTGCAACTCCCACAGCTTGTCGAAGTCCATCTCTGCACCGGCGTCGGACTCGGCGACGGCCAGAGCGAAGCGGGCGACGGTGTAGGTGATGATGTTCAGGCGGTAGCCCTGGTTTGCCCGGTACCAGTCGGACTTGCTGACGGCCGACTGGAGCGTCTCGAAGAGGATCGCCTTTCCGACGAGCGCCCGGAAGTAGTAGTCGTCGAAGACGAGGTCGCTCTTCTCCCATGCGCTGCTGACGGAGTTCGCGAAGAGCATGAAGTTGCGCTGGAGGCCGCTGCTGACGATGTGGGGCTGTTGATCCCAGGAGTTGAGGTACCGGGCGGCAAGGGTCTTGTCGATCACCTGTTCCTTGGGGTACTCGAGTGCGAACTTCTTCGCATCCCGGGTGGACAGCTTGTTCTTCTCGCTGAGGTACTGACCTCGTGACCGTTCATAGAACCACTTCGTCTCGTGGTGCTCGCCGGCGCGCGTGGGGGTTCGCAGCAACCGGGACTTCTCCTCCATCCGCTGGTGGAAGGGATGGTTGGAGAAGAAGTCGGACTCGCTGACCTTGTTCTGGGTGTTGGCCCACCGACTGATCTTCGGGACCAGTTCCTCGATCCGGTCATGGTCGACGACGATCAGCTTCATCTGGACGAATGCGTCTCGCAGGTCGACCTTCTCGTTCCGCCGGGCGAAGTAGAGCGAGGCGGTGGTCTGTCCGCCGTTGACGATCTGGAGATCACGAATCGCCGTGATTGCCAATGTGCCGGCTGACGGTGAGGTCGTGATTGCGGAAGCCGTGGCCGTGATGCCGTTGTTGTAGGGAAGGAACAACTCGGGGGCCTGGAGAAGGGTTCCCTGGATGCCCTTGTTGACCTTGCCCCTGTTGGTGAGGAATGCCCTGACGTTCGACTCGAGTACCCGCGACCCGAAGCGCTCGTAGATGTTCGCAAGCAGTTCCCCGGGGATGACCACGAGGAAGGTGTCCACGCCGGAACCGGCCGAGGAAGCCGGAAGGGCGGGCAACCCGTCGGCCACCCACTCGGTCAGGTCGATGTCGAGTTCCTCTCGACCGAGCTGGGACAACTCGACGCGGTGGAACCTCTCGATGCCCCAGATGTGGAACTCGACCTCCACACCGCCATGTTTCTCGGAGGGGAAGGACCTGATCGAGTCGCTCAGCTGGGCATTCGAAAGGAGGTAGAGGCGGACCTTGTCGAGCTCTCCTCTTGCCCGCAGCTCGTGGATGCTCTCGGCGTCTGCATAGGCGGGGCTGCTCGGATCGAACCTGCTCGAGTACGAGCCGTCCATGGCCGTCTCGAGGAACGCCTGCAGTGCGCCGAAATGACGTTTCGCCTCGGTGGTGGTGAGGGTCTCAATTTCGTCGCTGCTCCGGTGGTCGCTGATGACGAGGACGACCTGGTTCTCCTCATCGTCGATGCCGACACCGTCGACGGCGATGCGGCGGTTGCGAGAACCGGTCGTTTCGAGCGAGTAGACGGAGAGGGAATCCACCTCGTCGGCCACCGAGAGACGATCAGCCATCTCGTGCGTGAATGCCGGCTGGGTGAACGATCCGTCGGCGACCGCTCGGGTGCGGACGGTGTTCTGGACGTCGAGGAAGTAGTCCTCAAGCAGGAGCGCCATGTTGTCAATCCAATCCGGGGCCCACAGGGTCCACGATCTCGAATCTGCCCATCGATGAAATTGCGATCTGGTAGGTGACGCGGTCGATGCCCGACGGGACGTCTCCGCGCATGATCCGCGGGAATCCCTGGCCGACCGCATACCGCCTCGATCCGACGACGGCGAAGTGCCTCTCGTTGTCGGGATCCGGCGGGTCGAAGCCGAGGGCGGCGAGCCGCCGGTCCAGTTCGCCGACCATCCCGGGATGGACGAGCAGCGCGTCCCGGAACTCTGCCGTCAGCGAACCGACCGACACGGCGTCGCCGGTCCCTTCCGGCCGTTCTTCGAGCGCCACGGTCACGAGGGTGAGCGGCGACGGCTCGATCGGATCCAACTGGTTTACCGACGAGATTGTGACCGACCGCGACTCGGCATGGATCGCCTTCACCTCGAACAACGCGTCGTCGGGATCGCGGAAGTCATGCGCGGCACCGAGCGGCCCGCCCCATGCAAGTACTGCGCCATCCGCCCCGAGGCGCGGCGCAAGAAGCCGCAGGGCGACCCACAGTTCGGCAACCAGCCCCCGGATTACCTCCAGCGATGGCCTCCGGATCCCGCCGAGAAGCAGGTCCTTGAAGTCGCGTAGCGCGCGGTGGAACAACCGGAGCGCTCCCGGCTCGTCGTCGGCCAGCGCCGACCGTTCCGCCAGATCTATGCAGAGGAGGACGAAGGTGTCGGTCAGCGCCCTGTCGAGCAACCTTATGACCATCGTCCATTCTTGCTGCCCGGGACGTTCGCCGACCTCCACACTGACTGCCTTGCCCAGTTCCAACGTCTCAGGTCGCGTATCGAGACGGAGGAGAAGGATGGGACGAGCTACCTCGTCGGTGCCGTAGTGGAGACGGAGAGGATGCCCCTCGAACCGGCGCTGGACACCGGGCTGCTCCTCGAGCAGCCCCTGCCAGACGGCCCGCGGGTCATCCACCGTCATGGTCGTCTCCGTCTTCGATGTCGTCGTCGAAGTCGTCGAGCAGCTCGGGAATCCACAGGCGCTGGGCGGGGGTGTTCAGCACGTAGGTCATGTGGGCTCCGTCTTTCTCACTCCGCTCACCGGGGACAAGCACGGCGACTGCGACCAGGGGGATCTTGGGAGCTGTTCGTCGCTCCCCGTCCTTCGGTGGACGTGCCTGGATCGGATACAGCAGCAAGGCGGGGCGCTCGAGTTGCTTCGTGTAGAAGCGGTCCGGCACGTTGCGACCCTCGTTGGATTCGTCCAGGGCGACGAATGCGAGTTTCGCTGCGGCGTTCCGTTCCTCGCTGAGGGTTGCTCCAGCGTCCCCCGGCCCCAACACCCTCATCCGGGTACCCGACACCGTCCAGCCTGCTTCGGCCGATCCGCCGATTGCCCGCGTCGGGGGCCGCCACGACCCGGGTAGGCCGGGAAGATCGAACGGTCCCGAGCGCTCGCCCGTCCCTGACATGACGGCGATGTCCCAAAGCTGCAGGTCCTCGGCTGCGGTTCGGCACACGAAGTCGGAAAGGGTCGAACCTTCGAACAGCTGGTTGCGCCAGTTCGGGAACACTTCGAAATCGCGGAGGAAGCCTCCGACCAACTCCTTGTCGATCCCTCGATAGATGACCCTCCCGGTGCGGGCCTTGGGCGCCTCCATGAGGTCGGAGCACTGGTCGAGCAGACCCCTCGTTACCTCGAGGTTCTTCCCGAGCACGCCCACATCGCCGTGCAGCCGGGCGGTTTCGATGACGGTGCCACGGAGGGAGACCACCTGTTGGCCCTGTTGGACCTGACTGGCCTTCATCTTGTTCCGTGCGGTGATGGCCAATGCATCGGGATGGAGTCGGACCGAGATGCCGAACTGGCGTGGAGTCAATTGCTGCCTCGCCATCTCACCAATGTCCACACGCAGGTCGTCGAGACTGGCAAGCGCATGCTGGAATGCGTGCGCCATCTCTTCGGTGAGCCAGATCCGACACAGATCCTCGTAGCCCGATCGATAGCCGAACCACCGACCCATCTGCATCAGGGTGTCGGCGGCCTGGGTCCGGCGGTAGAAGTAGCTCGTCGAGAGACCTTCGAGGGTGAGCCCGCGGCTCAGCAGGTCGCCGCCGATCGCCACATACCTGAGTGGCATGGAATCTCGCCGACCGGTCCTCGAGTTGGTGATCAGGGTTTCGAGACTGAAGTTGGCCTGGCGAAGACCGTCCAGTACGAGATCCCATTCTGCTCCTGAGTCGGCAAACTCGGCCCGGAATGTCGCCTCCAGCTTGCTCAGGAACGGATTCGGTTCGCCGCGGCCGTAGGCACGGCTATGCATGTCGATTGCGTTCTTGTACGTCGCAACCTCGCCTCTCACGAGATCGAACACCTGGGCCTGGACGTCGGTGAATCGTGACACGTTGATCAACATCGACGCGGGCAGGCCTGCCTGCCCGCGGAGGTCCCGAATCGAGTTGGACAGCAGGAAGCATCTGATCGCCTCCGACAGGCTTTCGGGGAGATCGGAGACGTCATGGCTCCTCTTGTGGCCGAGGGGGAAGTAGTCGACGGCGTCATCGACCAGCCTGATCGCACCCTCCTCGTCGACGGCCTCGAAGAAGTAGCCGCACCCGTGGTAGTTGGAGGGTGAATCCAGGGCGTAGATGAGGTCCTTGGGGAAGAGGTCCTGTTCGACCTTGTCGTCGATGAAGATATTGGCGAACGGCGTGGCCGTGAACGCCACGTAGCTCGAGCGGTTGAAGTAGCCGAGAATGTCCCGGATTGCGGCATTGATGGCGGTAGGGTCGCCGTCCGGATCGTTGGTGTTGATCGATGCGTAGTCGGACTCGTCGTCGATGAGCAGCATCGGGAGTTGGCTGGCCGCCCCGGGATGTTCCTGGAACCATTTGGCGATGTGGTTCAGGACCGTCTTGTTCTTCTTGGTCACGAAGATGACGACCTTCTGGGGCCCTGCGATCATGGCGATTCCGTGCTTCGTCGACTTGTTGAAGTCGCTGACCTGGGTCGTCAGGCTGTCGATGTGGGCGGTGGACTCCACCTTGGTCCCAACGCCGATGAGGTTGTCCCGGCCCACCAGCGTGCGACCGCTCGAAGTGTCGCGACCGATGACGCCGAAGTCGACCCGCTCCTGTGTCTGCCGGCGGAGCAGTTCGGTACTTCCGCCCAACAGGACGATGACCCGGTACCCCACGTCGATGGCCTTGTCGATCAGCCCGATGTAGGTCGAGGTCTTGCCCGACTGCACCTCGCCGATGACGAGGCCGCGACGTGACCAGGCGCTCTCATCGGCAGGGTCGCCCATGTGGTCGAGGATGCGGTTGAGGACCGAGTCGAGCGACGCGAGCATCTGGGGGCTCCGGCCTTCCTCGGCAAGGATCTCCTTGTAGGCCTTCCACAGCTCCCACTCGGGGTCACGGGCGGCCAACCATGGCTTGTGTTGCCTCTCGTCGATGACGACGCCGATGTGCATCTTGACGTTGAGGGCTGCGGCGATCTCCTCGAAGACCATGGCGGCGTCATCCTCGGTAAGGACCTTGTTGACCTTCACGAGGGCATCGATCTGGCTCCGAAGGACCTCCTCGTCTGGCGCCTCGGGGCCGTCGAACTGAACCTGGATCATTCGCTTCAGGTTGTCGATTGCGGCTCTTCGCGGATCGGTCATCTGTCAGTCACCTTCGGTCGGGCCCGAGTCCTCCTCGAGCCAATTCAGGAGGACACCGGTGTCCTTCTCGTAGACGTTCCATGGTTCGCACTTCGAAATCCACGCCACGAATTCGGAGGGCGGTCCCAGACTCCCGTTGCCGGCCCTCCAGATCTCGAGCATCTGTTGCCTGATCGCCGACTCTTCGGCCTGTGCAGGCACGAGGTCGTTGCGGAACCTGTTGACGAGGTCCTGGGCAGGGAAGTGAAACTCGATCAGTTCGAGGGCGCTCTCGAGGAGTGCGACCGCCTGCGGCTCGAGACGATCTGCGAGTTGTTCGAGAATCGGATGACTCCGGTTGATCTGGTACCGGAACGATTCTCGGTCGGAAATCGCGTCCCAGACCCTCGTCACCCGGTCGTCGCCCTTCTCCTTCCTTCCCCTGTAGGTGACCTTCCGCTCGCTCGGCTCGACCAGTGCAGCCGCGAGTCTCTTGAGCCGATCCCGTACCTCGACCGGTGGCACCGCCCTCGACTTCTTGATGTCGAGACTCCAGAGGTGGTCGAGGGAATTTGGAATGTCCACCTTCACGCGCGACAGCTTCCCTCCCTCCGTCTTCGGGTGCAGTCGGAACCACGTCCCCCAGATGAGGAGCCTTCCGCCACGGTAGATGTAGAAGCCCTGGGAGTCCCTCAACTGGCCCGGAACTGCCGCCAGTCGTCGCTGCTTCTGGGACATCTCGTTGAGGTAGGGGAGAGTGAAGGACTGGACCTCTATGGAGCTGCCCTGCACCGAGATCGTCTCCACCGGCGACCGTTCCGTACCGCTTGCAGCCCGCAGAAACGGATCGAGCCCCTCGACCGCCTCGGAGTTTATTGTCATCGTCACCCGGGGGAGGCCGGCGTCTCCACCGAGGTATTGGTGGAAGATGAGTGCGAGGTGAGCCCGGGCTTCGACCATCTGGCTGTCGAATTCGGCCGAGACCTCCTCGGTCTGGTCGTGGATTCGGTCGAGTTTCGTCCATACGACGAGGGTGCCGGTCTCCATGGCTTCGAGTTCCGAGGACTTCGGCGTTCCATTGATCTCAGCTTGGTCCAGTACGAGAAGTGACCAGTCGTCCCGAGCCGTCACGTGGTCAAGGTCCCAGGCCAGGCCGGTCGTCACCCCGCCCTGCTTGGTGACGACCGTCAGCCGACGACACTGGGACAGTGACGCAGTCTTGAGGCCAAGGCCGAACCGGCCAAGATCAGCCGGTGCGCGGCTTGCCGAGGCGGCAACCCCGGCAAGCCTCATGGCATTACGGGCTTCCTCTGGCGACATCCCCGACCCATTGTCGAGGATGGTGAGATAGGGGGTTGCGACATCCATCGAGAAGTTGATTGCGATCGAGGTGGCACCGGCAGCGATGGAGTTGTCGACGATGTCGGCGATCGCGGTCTCAAGGGAGTAGCCCACCGCTCGCATGGACTCCAGCAACTGGGCACCGGGCACGCAGGATTCAGATGTCGTCACTGGGTCACCTTGTGGATGGTCCGCCTGTGGTATTCGGTCGGTTTGGCTGGGGTCGGAGAGTCCGGTCGCAGGCAGGTCGTGTTGGGTACGCCGGCGATGGGAACGCATGTGGCGTCACCGCAGAAGCCGGCATCCGGACAACTCGGCGTAGAGCGTGTGATCCTTTGTTGTAACACATTCTTTCTTGTCCCTCCACCTCTATGAATCTTGGTTGGATAGGGAGATCTCGGCGCTGAGTAATTGGGGGTGACCTTCGAAGGTCGTGCAAGCCCGGCAACGCTGAGGGCGTGCCTGACCTCGTCTCCCACGTTGCATCCCAATGTCAGCTGCTGATTCAGGTCGGTGGGGTCATCACCCGGGTCCTTGACCGTGGCGACCTCGTCGCCTCATGAGGGCCGTTTGCCCACCTATGTGACCGCTGAGGACCTCCTGGGCCAACCGCCGGCTAGCTCTCCCGAGTTGACGCGATAGGGGGTACCCCGCAGTTGACGAAGTCGATGGGTTCACGTTCAGGCAGGCGCTGACTCATCGCCCTCGAACAACTCGACGCGACCTGGCGCAAGCCACAGGGGTGTCCCAGCGGCGAGGTGGTGGTAAGTCGAGCGGGCGATTGCCAGCGTGTGTGCCCTGTCGGCGAGCCACCCACTCTTCTGAGCGATCTCCTCAAGACCGGGCCCGTTGGCCTCGATCTGCTTTGCCCACCGACTGACATGGAAGATCGTCGGGAGCATGTCGCGCTTGTCGTTATTGCATTGGGGGTCAGTGGGCACGAGGTTCTCAACGGCGTCGTTCGGGTAACGGGACCAGGGGATGATGTGGTCGAGATCGAATCTGCTTCCGAGGCGTCGATCGCAGTAGAAGCATCGACCGCCATGGAGCGTGGCCAGATCTCGGCGCAAGGTTGGCGGGAAGGACCGACGACTTGTGCCGAAAAGGTGCGCCCGTAGTCGTTCCTCTTCGAGGTCGATCCGGTTGATGGCTGCGACCATTCGCGTCCAGTGCGTCTCGATCAGCGGACGGACGAGGGGAGCAAGCCGCAGGAGAGCATCGCTGGCGCCGGTGTGGAACCGGATCTGACCGCCTCCAGCACTATGTAGTGAGCGCAATGAAACGCGTTCGTCCCAGTCAATGTCGTAGAGGAATGGCAGGTGCTGTCCATTGATCACCTGGAGCAGCCGAATCGGGTAACGGGCGAAGGTCCGCTCGACCTCGTCAAGCGTCTGCTCAGAGGTATCGGAATGGTTGCTACGGACGTCAGTCGAGCTTGGCTCACTGCGGTCGGCTGCTCTGCGAAGTTCGGTGATCATCGTGAGCATGCGGGACCTAGGAGCTGCGATCTGCCGGAGGGTGACCGCGTGGTCTCTGATGACGAAGTCTTTGGATTGCGGAAGGTACAGCCGTAGAACGTGCGAGGCGATTACGCGGGTGTGGAGGGTCTGGGGCGCTGCACCACTTGGATCTGACTCGGTGGCGCAGGCGTCAAGGAGCGCCAGGAGCAGTGCAAGCTTGTACGTCGCCACTCGGCGTCCCTCATCGATGATGCGCAGGAGCCGCTCACCGAACAGTCCGATGTCGAAATCGTCGGATGGGTCTTGTGGGTGCGTTGAACTCACAGTTTCGCTTTTCCGACGAGATAGTTGCCGCGCTCGGGAATCACGTGGCGAACACCTCCTCGCGGGTCGACGACGTCACCCCGATATCGAGGGATGACATGGACATGTAGCTGGGCGCCGGTCTGACCAGCGGCTGCACCGTCGTTGAACCCCACGTTGTAACCAGTCGGCTGAAATCGTGCATCGACGGCCACCCGGGTCTCGGTGGTCAGATCCAGAATCGCTGCCTGCTCGGTTCGGGTGAGATCCCACCAGCGACCGGCTGCCCGACGCGGAATGACGAGTGCGTGGCCGGGATTCACGGGGAAGCGGTCCCAGATCGAGAAGCCACTGACGTTGCTCACGATCCATTCGGCTTCGGGAATGTCATGAAAGGGAGAAACTGATCCCACCATCGGACAGTAACCCGGCAGTGTGACCTGGCTCGTGGCTCAGGAATTGTCGTGGGACTGGTCGGCTAGGTCGGGACCGATTGGAAAGTTCGCCGTTCCTGCGAGGATTCCGATCCCAACCCGCTGGATTTGCAGCGGTGGCCTGGATCCGCGGGTAGACAGGTGACGTGCACGTCGTCGTCGCGTCCGACAAGTTTCGGGGAACCGCCACCGCAGCCGAGGTCGGTCGTGCGGTCGCCGCTGCGGTAGAGGCAACCGGTGGCACGTGCGACGTGGTGCAGGTGGCCGACGGCGGTGAAGGTTTCCTCGACGCCATGGGAGGTGCCAACCGCACGACGCTCGTGACTGGCCCTCTGGGTGACCCCGTTGAGGCCGCCTGGCGAATTTCGGGCGGCCAGGCGGTGGTGGAGATGGCGCAGGCATCTGGGCTGGCGCTGTTGGCTGACGGCGACAACGATCCGGTGGCAGCCTCCACCTACGGCACCGGCGAACTCATCGGTGCGGCGATCGATGCGGGAGCCAAGCGTGTGCTCGTTGGAGTCGGTGGTTCAGCCACCACAGACGGAGGATTCGGCGCGCTGCGTGCCCTCTATCCACTCCAGCGACTTCGGGGTATCGACATCCGGGTGGCGTGCGACGTCCGGACACGGTTCGTCGATGCCGCCGAGGTGTTCGCTCCACAGAAGGGTGCAACACCCACGCAGGTCGAATTGCTGCGCCGTCGGTTGGAGCGACTAGCCGAGGTGTACACCGAGGACTTCGGCGTCGATGTCAGTGATCTCGAGGGATCGGGAGCCGCTGGCGGTCTCGCTGGAGGCCTCGCAGCCGTCGGGGCGACGCTCGAGCGTGGATTCGAGTTGGTCGCTGATGAGGTGGATCTTTTTGGGCACCTCGAAGGGACTGACTTGGTAATCACGGGCGAAGGGTTTGTGGATGCCGGGTCATTCGAGGGAAAGGTTGTCGGCGGGGTCCTCGCCTTGGCCGGCGAGTTGGGTGTGCCGGCGCTCGTCATTGCTGGCGAGTTGTTCGATGAGGTTGACGTCTTGCGCCTAGCGGGGGAGATGAACCCGGCAGGGGTCAGTGCGGTGTCACTCGTAGAGCGGTTCGGGGACCGTCGCGCCAGAAGGAACACGCTGGCGTGTCTTGCTGAGGTCGTGACCCACCACCTCCATCAGGCCAAATAGCCCTCCATCGGCGGAGTGCGTGCTATTTCCGTCCGTCCCGGGCGGGCGCGCCAGACGTGTGGTCTATGACCTTCCAATTGATGTGAAGAGACATGCATATAGTTTCTTCATGTACCTAGGTGGAGATCCCGGCGTCTACGGCTTTGTGTGGTGGGAACCGACCCCAG
>Ga0208484_1000174_pt1 | contig 16533 bp, 18 predicted proteins | sample LakMenEpi09Aug11_FD_150682 | JGI IMG/M metagenome (GOLD analysis project Ga0208484, IMG submission 150682) | Freshwater microbial communities from Lake Mendota, WI - 09AUG2011 deep hole epilimnion (SPAdes) | ecosystem: Environmental > Aquatic > Freshwater > Lentic | place: Lake Mendota, Madison... | reverse complement strand
GTGGAGCCCGAGGTGGGGATCGAACCCACGACCTGCTGTTTACAAGACAGCTGCTCTAGCCACTGAGCTACTCGGGCGAGTGCTCAAACCCTATCCGGCGCCCCCCTACCCGTCCCCCGGTCCGTGACTTTCCCGGGCGAGGTTTGCGCACCATCACCGCGACACGCACCGTTGCTGCGTTCAACGCGGGCCTCTCGGGACCGATGAGGTCGTCGGTATCCGCCCGCCGGCCTTGGGGTCGTCGGGCTGTTCGTCGCCTCGGGGAATCGTGTCGCCGCCCTGAACGGTGGAAGCGGCGAGCGGAAGTAGGGTCCATCGGTAGTTCGTAGCCGATAGGGGAGAAGCTGATGAGGGTGTTCGCAGGGGTGCTTCTGGCCGGGACGTTGCTGATATCGGCGTGTGGTGGCGCCGAGGAGGCGGGCGGGGATGCGCCCGCAGGCGAAACCAGTGGGGACATCACGGTGATGACGAGGAACCTCTACCTCGGTGCAGACGTCGCCGTCGCGCTCGAGCTCCTGCCGGACGTGCCGGCCGCGGCGCAGGCCATGTGGTCGCAGGTGGCGGCCACGGACTTCACCGCCCGTGTCGACGAACTCGCCCGTGACGTCGTGACCCGCAAGCCGATGGTGCTCGGCCTTCAGGAGGCGACGGTCTGGGACTGTCTCGACAGCGCAGGCCAGCCGGTGACGGTCTTCGATTTCACCACCCAGTTGCTCGACGAGTTGCAGCGACAGGGAGCGCCCTACGTCATTGCCGAACATGATGGCCAGGAGGCGTTCTCACCCGGGTACGCCATTCCGCCCATCACCGGCCTCACCGTGGTGCGCGACCCCGCAACCCTTCAGCCGATTGTTGGTCAGGATGAGGCGGCATGTGGCTTCCGCATCGCCGACGTGCTGGCGGTACGCAGTGACGTCGCCGACGAGGTGACGGCTGTGGGGACGACGACGTTCGACACGACGACCTTCGTGGGCGGTTTCCTTGAGGTCCAGCGCGGGTACGCGTGGGCAGACGTGGCTCTGCCCGACGGGCCGGTCCGGTTCGCCACCACCCACCTTGAGTCCGTGTGGTCACCTGATACCGAGCCGGCGTCAGCGGGCCAGGCGCGCCAACTCATTGCGGAGCTGTCCAAGGTGTCCACGCCGGTGGTGGCCATGGGCGACTTCAACATCGATCCGCGTGACCCCCGGCCGCTCGACGCCCCGAACCCGGCGGGCCAGCCCGAGGTGTCACCAACATGTCCGGACCGTTCCTGCAGCGCCTACTGGCTGATGGTCGATGCCGGGTTCGTCGACGCCGGCCCCGACGCGACGGACCCGCAGAACTGGACTTGGGGGTCGGACGGGTCACTGGCCGGTCCCAGCCTCGGACGCCTTGATGACGCAGTGGCGCTCGGCAACCCGCTCGGCTTCACTGACCGGTTGGACTACGTCTTCGTGCGGGGTGGTCTGCAGGTGGTGTCCGCCGAGATCGTCGGCCGGGAGTGGCCCGAGGGTCCGTCGGTGTGGGACTGCGACGACCCGACACAGATCGAGAACACCCGGCGGGCTGCGGAGCGACTGGGGCTCGAGGCCCCGACAACCGGTCGTTGTTTCGCCACGGACCACCTCGGTCTGGCGGTCACGGTTGTCCGGTCCGCCGCGGCGCCGGCCGGCTGACGACGATTCGCACCGGGCGCGTACGGTCGTCGCAGAGCCCGACACGGGGGTCGGGCACGTCGGCGGGTTCGCGCACCACCGCTGCGTTGGTAACTGCGCGACCGGGGCGACCATCTGCACGCCACCGACGCACCATGGGCAGCGTTGCGGTGTTGGCGTGTCGGACGAAGGCGTTGGGGTGGGTAGCGTGACGGCCGTGACGACACCGGACCCTCAGGCGTTCTGGGAGCACCGTTACCGCACCGCCGACGTCGGCGAGGTGAGTTGGTACGAACCGGTGCCGAACCTGTCGCTCGCCATGATGCAGTTCGCCGGTGTGACCGCCGACGCCGCCGTGGTGGACGTCGGGGGTGGCGCATCTGCGCTCACCGAGACGTTGTGGGAACGAGGTCATCGTGACCTCACGGTGCTCGACGCCTCGGCGGCGGCCATGGCGGTGGCCCGGGCACGTTGGGAGGGTGGTGACACCGTGACCTGGGTGGCGGCGGACCTGTTGGCGTGGGAACCGGGACGCACCTTCGACGTGTGGCACGACCGCGCCGTGTCCCACTTCCTCACCAACCCCACCGACCGTGCCCGGTACGCAGGTCTGGTCCGTCGGGCGGTGCGACCCGGTGGGGTGGTGACCGTGGCCGGTTTCGCCGACGATGGGCCGACGACGTGTTCAGGTCTCGACGTCGCCCGCCGGTCACCCGAGGACCTGCTCGCCGATCTCGGTGCAGGGTTCACCGAGGTGGGTGGCGGTCGGTACCTCCACACCACCCCGTCGGGTGCGGTGCAGCAGTTCAGCTGGGTGGTGGCGCGCCGCACCGCCGATGACGGGTCGATCGACTGACCTTGGTGTTGACGTGACGTCGCCGTCTGTCGCCGCCGCAATCGGCGAAGTGTTGGGGGCCGGCGTCGTGTCGATGCGTCCCGTCCACGGTGGGGACGTGGCCCGCGCCTTTCGGGTGCGCCTTGACGACGGACGCCACGTGTTCGCCAAGACCCACGACGACCCACCGCCCGGGTTCTTCACCACGGAAGCGACCGGATTGGCGTGGCTGGCCGAGCCGGGTGCGGTACCGGTCCCCACCGTGCTCGGCGTGACCGACGACCCGGTGCCGTTGCTGGTGCTCGAGTGGGTCGACGTCGGTGTCGGGGTCGCACCGGACGAGGAGGCGTTCGGGGTGGCGTTGGCCGCACTGCACGCGTTCGGCGCGCCGTGTTTCGGTCGCGAGGACCGCCGGCCCACCGGGAGCCGGCAGTTGCCCAACGATCCGTGTGACACGTGGGTCGAGTTCTACGCCACGTGCCGTCTCGAACCGTTGGCCCGACTGGCTCGTGACACCGACGCGCTTGATCCCGACACGTGCGACGCCTTGGTGGGGATCGCCGGGCGCCTCGGCGAGTTCGGTGCCGCCGACGAACCACCGGCGCGCCTGCACGGGGACCTGTGGGCCGGGAACCGGCTGGTGGACCGCACCGGGCGTTCGTGGCTGGTGGACCCCGCCGCCCACGGCGGCCACCGCGAGTTCGACCTCGCCATGATGCGACTTTTCGGCGGGTTCGGCACCGCCGCGTTCGACGCCTACGACGCAGCGTTCCCGCTCGCCGACGGGTGGGAGAACCGGGTGTCGCTTCACCAGTTGGCGCCGCTGGTGGTGCACGCCGTCAAGTTCGGGGGCAGCTACCGGGGGGCGGCGGTGGCGGCGGTGGCCGGCCTGCGCTGAGCGTGGCGAGGGTCCTTGCAACTGGTGGTGGGGGAGGCAAGGCTGGCACCCGATGGAACTGACTGAGCGTGACAAGGCAATCCTCGAGTTCGAACGGTCCTGGTGGTCCGAAGGCGGCCCGAAGGAGACGCTGATCGCCGAGCGGTTCGACCTGTCAGCCGGCCGGTACTACCAGATCCTCGGCGAACTGCTCGACAGTGACGCCGCCTACGCCCACGACCCGCTCGTGGTGCGTCGTCTGCGCCGCCAACGTGACCGCCGCCACCGTGCCCGCCAGGCCGCGGCGGACGTGCGGGCCCCCGCTGTCGGGGAGAGTTCCGAGTCGCACCCGGTGGAGTCGCCACCCACCGACGGTGAGGTGTCGTGACCGCCGCTGAAGGGTCACGGCCCGGCGGGGGCGGTGCGGGATCAGTTGACCCGGACCGTCAACGCATACTCGGGGTGCTCATCATCGTGCTCGCCGTGCTCATCGGGGTGATCCTCGTGTTCCGCGGTCTTTCCGGCCAGACCGCCACCGAGGTGTCGTCCGACCCGTCGGTGCAGACCACCACCACCGTGGACCGTGACGCCCCACCCCCCACCGACGCCTTGCAGACCACCACCTCCGAAGCGCCCGCTCCCGCCGACGTGATCGTCGTCGTCGCCAACGGCAGCGGCATCACCGGTCTGGCGGCGCGCACCGGCGAACTGCTCACCACCGCCGGGTACCAGGTGCTCGCCCCCACCGACGCCACGAGTTCGGCCACCACGTCATCGGTGTACTTCACCTCCGGTTCCGAACCCGCCGCCACCGAGGTGGCCGCGGCGTTAGGCCTCGGCGCCACTGCGGTGAAACCGTTGCCGGACCCCGCCCCGGTGGCGTCCGTCGGCACCGCCCAGGTCGTCGTCGTCCTCGGCGCCGATTTCGCCACCCCCACCGAGTGACCGTCCGCCGCACCGGTGCGGTCGGCGGTGCGGCACCGACGTCGGTGACGTCATGGGCGGTACCCTCCCTACGTGGGGTTGAACGCATCTGAGAGTGCCCTCAACGTGTTGCGTCGCACCCCGCAGCGGGTTGGGGTGTTCACCGATTTCGATGGAACGATCGCACCCATCGTGGACGACCCGGTGACTTCTGCACCGTTGCCTGGTGCCGTTGACGCTCTCGCCCATCTCGTCGGCCGGGTCGGCCGGGTCGGGGTCCTGTCGGGGCGGCCACTCGAGTTCCTCGAACAGTTCTTCGCTGACGGGGTGTTCCTCGCCGGCCTCTACGGCCTCGAGGTGCGTGACGGTGGGCACCGGTCACGTGAACCCGATGTCGAACGGTGGCGTGACGTGGTGGCTGCCGTCGTCAGCGACGCCCGCCGACACGGACCTGACGGGGTAAACGTTGAGGACAAAGGCCTGTCATTGACACTGCACTTCCGGCGTCACCCCGACCAGGTGGACGCAGTGGCGGTGTGGGCGGCGGAAGCAGCGCAACGTTCCGGGCTCGCGGTGCGCCCGGCGCGCCAGTCGGTGGAGCTGCACCCACCGGTGGAGGTGGACAAGGGCACGGCGCTCGTTGCGGCGGCCGGTGACCTTGACGCCGTGTGGTTCATCGGGGACGACGTCGGGGACCTCGCGGCGTTCGTGGCGCTGGAACGTCTCGGCGAACGTGGCGTGGCGGTGGTGCGGTGTGTGGTCACCAGTGACGAGCTCGACCCAGTCTTGGCCGACCACGCCGATGTGACCCTGGGAGGCCCGGTATCGGTGGTTGACTACCTCAACGAACTCGGCGTCGTGGCCAACTCGGGTTAGTTCCCGATTTCAGCAGCCGTGAGTTGGGCGTCAAACCACGTGCGTGGCGAGTGAGTCCCGGCAAGGACACGTAACCGTTCGGCACGTTCGGTGCGTTGGTGGGGGTCCATGACCAGTGCGTCATGGAGGGCGGCGGCGGTCGCAGCCACATCGACGGGATCCACCAGTATCGCAGCCTCACCGAGTTCGTCAGCCGCCCCCGCCTCCCTCGACAACACCAGCACCCCGTGGTGCGTGTTCACAAGCGGGCCTTCCTTGGCCACCAGGTTCAACCCGTCACGCACCGGGTTCACCAACAACACGTCGTACGCCCCGAGTGCGGCGACCGACGTCGGGTAGTCGTCACTGAGGTTCGCCACCACCGGCACCCACCCGTCGGTGCCCCAACGGTCGTTGATGGCTGCGACGGCGGCCTCGACCTCGTGGCGGTAGGTGACGTACTCGGGCAACGTTTCCCGTGAGGGATACACGAATGCGGCGAACGTGACCTGACCCCGCCACTGCGGGTACTCGCCGAGTAAACGATCGAACGCCTCAAAGCCGCGCACGATGTTCTTCGATGGTTCGATGCGGTCCACCCGCACAATCAACTGATTGTCACCAGCGATCGCGGCCACCGTTCGGGCCGCTTCGGTCACCGCCGCCGAGTGCGCAGTGGTGCGCAGCTCGTCGGGGTCAGGCCCGAGTGGCGCTACGAACGTGGTCGGTGGACGCACACCACGATCCGCGCAGCACGCCTCGAACTGCTCGGCCCAGCGCCGGGTGTGGAAACCGCAGGCGACATGGGCGGCGAGACCACGCAACATCTCATCAGCAGCATCGTCAGGGAGGTGGCGCAACCCCTGGGGGTCGGTGAACGGGGTGTGGCTGAAATGGACACACCCCAGATCCGGGCGACGGTCGGCGAGGAACTGAGCGACGAGGGTCAGGTGGTAGTCCTGCACGAGCACCACCGCCCCCTGGGGGGCATCGGCCGCGACGGCGTCGGCCATGGCGGCATTGAACGTGCGATAGGACGACCACGCCCGGGCGAAGGAATCGTCGTCTCCCTGATGGTGTGAGTCGTCAAACAGACCGTGATGGACGAACCACAGGTTGGCGTTGCACACCACGTCGTACGCCTCCCGGTAGGTGGTGGCGTCCACGCTCACGAGCCGGATACGAAACCCCTCAACGTCGACAACGCCATTGGCGGCGACGTCCCGATCGGTGTCGGTCATCGCTGCAGCCACCCACAACACCCCGGTGTCAGCCACCACGGGGCCCAGACCCGACACCAGTCCACCGGCCCCGCGACGAGCAACCACGTCGCCGTCAGGATTCCGATGAAACGACACCGGCCCCCGGTTGGAGACGATGACGACATCACCGGTGCCGGCCATGGGGGAACGCTACCGGGTCATGACCGAAAGTCGGCGACGACTGGGGCGTGGTCGCTGACCTCCCAGGCATCGGGATAGTCGCTGATCCCCCCGGTGAGTTGGTCGAGTTCCCGTGCCAGTTCGACGGTGGCCAGGATGAAGTCGATCTGTTGGCGCGTTGCGTTCTCCGAGCTGCCGTTCTTGTGGGTCCATAGGTGTCCGCATTCCTCGGGGCTTGGGGAGTCGCACCCGGTGCATCCTTCCAAGGGTGGTCGCTCAGACCGGCTCATGGAGGTCAGGTCCATCAACCCAAGCTCGCTGAAGAGGCTCGGCATATTCCAAGGGTGCAGGTTGAAGTCGCCTGCCACGATGATGCGATCCCGCCGGTCGGAGGAGAACAGGGGTGAGAGGTCGTGGAGGAGCGCCGGTGTCATGAACCCGCCGTGTCCACAACTGTTTCCGTCGAGATCGGTTGTGAGTCCGTAGAGGCCGACCACTGTGGCCCAGCGTTTCCCACCCACGATCACGTCGGTGGCGAGAGCGGCGGCGGGTTGGCGTGATGTCACGGACACTGCTCGGCGACGAAACCTGCCGACCGTCACCTGATCCACTGGTTTGAGTTCGACACCTCGACCTGCGATGACTGTTCCCCATCGCCTCCCCGGGCCGATGCCGCCGTCGATCCAGACGGCATCCCATCCCGGCGGGGGACCGCCAGCGGGAACCTTCGCCTCAGTTAGGACAACGACATCGGGAGCAATCGAACGTTCCGCCCAAGCCCACAACTCGTCGAGGGGCTTCCGGGGGGCAACGGCTTGCTTCATGTTCCAAGTTGCAACGCGCATGGATTCTCCTCGTTGGTGCTTGTTACTTCTAGTCCACACAAAGCCCGGTCGTCGACTGGTGGACGGGGCGGCATCGGTGCACGGATCGCGGCTGATCCTGCGATTCCCCGAGTAGGCAGCACGGTTCGGTCGGTGGAAATGCAGGAATCGAAATAGGTATCAATTTGGATCGATAATTGGGTATCAAATTGGAACTAATAACTGACGTATATGTATTGGTAACTGAGTGTGGAGATCGACGGAGATGTGCGGACAGTAGGGCGATAAATCCCAATCAGGCGTTGTGTTTTGGCGACCCGACCGGTAGAGTTACTTCCCCGCTGGGAGCGGACAAGAATCACGAGTAAATGGGGGTAGATAGTGCAAAAGTGGCAATCTCATTCATCCAAAACGGCGCCGGACTATTTCGCGGCTGACTGGAATGGCCGTGATCCGAGGGAGATCTACGCCCTCGACCCCGAATCCTGGGGTGTTGTCGAGGCCCGAGGCGCGCTGCAGTCCGGTGTCGGTCACCTGTTCGACCAGGTCTGTACCCCCCAGCGGTTCGACGCCGTGTACGTCGGGGTCGACTGGCGGCGCGCCTTCGACGCCCTCGTTGAATTCCCCGGATGCCACCTGCGCACCGGCGACGGACCGAGCGGTGGGGAACGGGCGGTGATCGACGCCATCGACCCCCGTCACGCCGCCGACACGTTCAGCGGGTTCACTATTGGCAGTGGCGACCACGAGTTTGTGGGCTTGGCGTCCGCCGTCGCCCAACACGGCGTGCGCGTGAGGGTCGTGTCGTGGTCGGGCCGGCTGTCGGTAGCGCTCGCCGAGGTCGCCGACGAGGTGGTGCTGCTCGACAACTTTCTCCCCAATGGGCCACGGTCCATCTCCCCCCGTCCTCGCACGTGGCGTGGCGCTACCGCGTCAGCGGCGTTCGTGGAGGCAGCGTGACCGCAGCGGCACCAGACATCCGTGCCGGGATCCCCGCCTACGCCGCGGATCTGTGGGCGGAGATCATCCTGGGTCATGACGACCCTGAACTCGACTGGTTCGAGGAACGGGTTGACGCCCGGGACATCCAACGGTGGGACATTGACTCGGTGTTGCGGGCGCTTGATCACCTCAAACCCTTCGAACGGGCGAACTTCGATCGGGATCGAGGACGTGTTCCCGTTGCCCGATGTCGAGTACCGGTATCACACGACACCAAAGAGGCGTGCACTGCGCTTGGCAGCTATCTCGCCTACGACCGCAACGGTCAACGGGCCATCGTGTGGCTGGAACGTGATGGGGTGAACGCCACGTTGTTCTGCGCGGCCACGACAGACGCCTTCCGGGATGAACTGCTCGACACCATCGAAAGTCTGGCGTTGGGGGAGTGTTCGACGTGGCGAGGTCAGGCCGTCCAGATCGATCCAGGTGAACCTCGAGGGTTCACTCACCTCATCCCCCACCAGCCCGAACCCCCGGCGGCCACTCTCGCTGACGGTCTTCGCCGCAACCTCGTGGTGCCGCTGCGCCAGTTTGAAACCCTTGGCGCTCATGTCCCGAGGCGCGGGGTCCTCCTCCACGGACGTCCCGGAACCGGGAAGTCGTGGGCCATTGGGTGGGTGATCTCCCAGGTGCTCGGCCCGGTCAGCGTCATTGTGGCCACCCCGTCGGTGGTGGGGAATGGACCATTCATGCGAGGCGCGTTCGAGATGGCGGCCACTGCTGCCCCGGCACTTTTGGTGCTCGAAGATCTCGATGTCGGGGCTGGTCACCGGATGTTGAGCGCTTCGGCGTTCGGCGAGATCCTTAACGCGATGGACGGACCCGGTCGCCTGCCGGGGGTATTCGTTGCTGCCACCACGAACCATCTTGAGCTGTTGGACCCGGCCCTCAGTCAACGTCCAGGACGTTTCGACGTCACACTCGAAGCTGTGGAGGCGCCCGACGACGTCAGGCGTCGGGCAGTCGAGGCGATCGCAGCTGAACTCGGCGTTCCCGACGACGAGGTGACTGACGTCGTGGCCCGAACCAAGGGGTATTCCATGGCGGAGATCGCAGCCATCGGTCAGATGGCGTGGCTGGTCGCAGCCGACACCGGTGAGGCACCCAGCCTCACCACAGCACTCACCACCCTTGCTGCGGAATCCCCGATGGTCGTCGCCGACCGACTCGAGAGCGGCTACGTCTGAGTCGGTGCGGTCCCCACTCGGTGTGGTGACCACTGATCGGGCGCTGCACGAAACTGGTGGCTTCGTGCGATCTCTCGTTGACAGACCGCTGTGGTGGCGGGCGACAACGAGGAGCGGCGATGACCACGAATGGCCACATCTACCGGATCGTGTGGAGCGACCCTTTCTGGGGGCTGATCCAAGAGGACCTGCTCGAGGCCCCGAACCTCAACGAGGCGGTTCGCCTCGCCCCGGTCACTTCGCCGGAAGGCTTTCCCGTGGCCGAGGTATCGGGCCCCGACGGTGTTGCCACCGCAACTTTCGCCGAGCCGCAGGTGCGCCAGGTGCTATTCCTTGCCGAACGAGGAGGCGACCTCGTTGAGGAGACGGTGCCCGCCACCAACGTGGCCATGGCTCTCGATCTTGCGGGAGCGATGTTGGGTGCGGAGGCGTCCCTTGTGGCATTCCGGGTTGATGACATCGTCATGCGGTTCGACAGCGTTGATGACAGGTTCTGGGATAGGCCTGACTTGTCGCCAGCCTGGGGCACGCCAGGTTGATCCCGTCCTAGAGGTAGCCGGGGTGTGACTTGCGGCGGTTTGGGATCTGCTTCGACGGTCCCGGAATCGCCGTGGCGGGGATGGTGCGCAACTTGTCGGTGTCCCATTGTGTGGTGCCGGCGAGCGACTTGGCTTGACGTCCCACGACCTCGTTGAACAACTTGCGTACTTCCCGGGCGTTGCCGAACCCTCGGTGCCGCGGCCACGATGCCAGCACAACCCGCAGGCGGTGGCGGGCCTCATCGGTGAGTTCGTAGTCGTACGTGTCGACGAGTCCATCGAAGATGGCTTCGAGCTCGGTGTCATTGAAGTCCTCAAAGCGCACCGTGGTATCGAATCGGCTCTGCAGACCTGGATTGGCGTTGATGAATTGCCGCATCTCGGTCGGGTAGCCGGCAACGACCACGACAAGGTCATTGCGGTGGTTCTCCATGAACGTGATCAGTGTGGCGATCGCTTCGGCGCCGTAGTCGTCGCGTCGACCGGCCAATGAGTACGCCTCATCGATGAACAGCACACCACCGAGCGCCTGTTCACACACCCGAGTGGTCTTGATCGCGGTCTGTCCGAGGTACGCAGCGACGAGGTCTGCCCGTCCGACCTCAACCACGTGACCGCTTGGGAGCAGGCCGAGGGCGGCGTAGATCTCTCCGATGAGGCGTGCCACGGTGGTCTTCCCTGTGCCTGGGTTACCCGAGAAGATCAGGTGAGGGGAGGCGTCGACGACCGGCAGACCCTTGCGACGTCGTACACGGGCGATCTCGTGGTTCGAGGCCAGCTTCCGGATGGTGGCCTTCACGGATTCCAGGCCGACCATCGAGGCGAGGTCGGCGAGGATCTCTTCGAGTGAGCGCCCGGTTGGCGGTGAGACAGGCGGCATCGCAGTGACGTCCTCGTCATCCATCTCACTGTGGGATTCGACCTCGCCCGATTCATCGTCGGTGGAGTCACCACCATCGGTTGTCGGTGGATCGGCCTCGTCGTTGAGGACCTCCTCGAGTCCTCGGCGGGCACGACGTGCCATCCAGCTGATGGCATCGAGCATCTCGTCGAGTTCGTTGAGGTGCACACTCTCGGCAAAGGTGCTGTGGCTGACGAGCACCGCACCGACGTCCCGCACACCCGGCGGGCGATCCAGATGGATGGTGGCGAACGGGAACTTTGCGGACCTGGTGGCCACCCATCGGGTCACGTCGTATCGCATGGGGACGTTGTCCACAAACGCGTCGATCGCCAGGATCGACGTGCCGTTGAAGCGGTCGTAGACGCGGGCGGTGAGAGATTCGCCTCGCACGACGAACTCGAGCGGTTTGAGTTCGCTGAGGTCTCCGTCACCGACGCGGTCGGCGAGCGCCACGATCCAACGCCGCAGGCGTGCCCGTAACCGAGCCTTGCTCACTTGCTTTCACCGTTGAGACGGCGAGTGAGCGACTGTAACGCTGGGGTGACGCCCGCCCATTGCCGGGGATCGTCGAGTTGGTCGAGCTGCTTCGCCAAAGTGGTCCTCTCGCGTGCGGTCAGCGGCGTTCCCCCGCGCAGGGCGAGCCGGGCCGCAGCGCTACAGCCTGGGGCGCTTCGACCACCTGATCGCCCGATGACCGATCCAAGTTCTCGAAGGGTGGTGACCAGCTTCATTGTCGGGATCGGGTCGGCATCAGCGGTGTTGGTCTCTATCGCATGAGCGAGAGCCACCAGAGCGTCATTGACCTCTGTAGCGCCAGAGTTGTCCACGTCGTCGCCGGGCCAGTCGATGTCAGCGTCCGGGTCGGTGGTCATGGCTGCCGTGAAGATTTCTGCGACAAAGTCAGTTCGGTCGGAGTGTGGTGTCCTGCTGCCGGTAGTCGCAGGTTGATCCCGCCCTTCGTCGAGATCGTCATCGAGCTCAAGTGCGATCTCGGGCACGTCGATGTCGAGGGCGCTAAGGGCGAACGGGTCCGTTCGGCTGTCGTCAGCGTGCGATGCGACAACGGCACTGAGTCGAGTGTCGAGTTCGCGCGGAAGGGCGGGGCTCAGACGCCCAGAGGCGGCACGTGCAGCGGCGAACATGATTTGGGCGCCAACGAGGTAGCGGGACCCATCGGGTCGGCGTACCCACTCGATGGTCGTATCAGCGTCGGGGGTGTCCCGTTGCACGGCTTCGTCAACGACATCGTTCACCTGTGCGATGAGGACGTCAGCGGAGGGCCGGTAACGGATGGAGATGAGCACGGTGTTGCCTTTCCGGGCGTCCGAGCCGTGTGTCATGCGGCGCGAACGTAGTCGCCTTCCACCACGTGATCCTCAAGGATCGCCTTGGCCTTCTTGAATTGCCGGGACACGGTGGAGTGGTGCACACCCCAGTCCTGCGCGATCTCGGTGATCCGGTCACCGTCCACGAGTACCCGCCAGGCGAGTTCTCGATCGACGGCGTCCGGGATGCACTCGAAGATTTCCGCTACCCGGGCGGCACTCACCGCTTCGTCGGCAGGGTTCGTCGAGAACCGAGTGCCGTTAGCCTCCTCGGTGCCGACGTGATCATGGTCTCCTAGGTACCCCACCGTTCGCTCACCCTCCGCTCCCTCGCCTCGTTGGACGCGCTGACGTCGCTCGTAATCGAGTCGCGTGTTCTTGGTCACCGCCCAGGCGAACACCTCGGGGGTCGGGAACTTGGCCATGAACTTCGCCGGATCGGCGAGGAACTTGGCGGCCACCTCTGCGGCGACGTCGTCGGCCTCGAGCCTGCGCTTGGTCTTGAGGATGCGCAAAGCCTCACGCCATACCGTCGAGCAGTACAGGTCTCGGCGAAGGGCCTCGGCGGCGCTGATGCGTCGCCCTGGGTTGGGGGTGCTGGGATCAATGGGCAATCGGGGTTCCTCCTTGTTGATGGCTGGGACATAGTTGTACCTCTGGGGTGTGACAACCCTCTTTTCCCCTTGTTTCAGGGGTTTTTCGGTGTCACGGAGCGGAGGGGTCTTCACCCTCCCGCTCGAAAATGACCTGTTCAACGATCAATCGCACGAAAGGGTGGATTCCGTGCGCAGGCTCGAAGGCGGCCTCCATCTCGGCGGCGAATGCCTCGGCCTCAGCCACCTCCACCCACCCCTGGTCCGCTCGCATTCTCAGGTGGACGACCCGGGCACTGATGGTCTCGTTGTGGTGCGGTCCAAGGGCCAGCAGCGTCCGGCCAATCAGCTCCTCAAGGGTGGCGATAGCCCGCTCGACCTCGCCAATGAGCTCCAGCGCCTCGGCTGTCATCCGTTCCGAACGAAGTGTGTCGGGGTGGTCCGGGCCGAGGGCATCGCCTCGGTCCTCCACGAGTGGGCCGAGCACCGTAAGGGCGGCGTGGCCGTCACCGGCCCGGATGTACTGCTCGGCGAGGTAGCCGCGGGCGGTGAGTACGGCGTCGCTGTCGTGGCCTTCAGCATCAATCAGTCGTTCAAGGTTCGATGCCAGAACGGCGAGGGCGTCGGGGCCTTCTCCCACTTGGCGGGCGATGGCGATCGCCATGTTCGACGCTGTCCGGGTCGTGTCAGGGTGGTCGGGGCCCAATACCTCCACCCGGGACTGGTGCAGCGCCGCGTACGTCGTGACCGCCTCGTCCACCTGACCACTCAACAACAAGGCTTCGGCGATGTTGCCGAGCGTGGTGAGGGTTCGAGGGTCGTGCTCGCCGAACACCCGTGTCTCGTCGGCGAGGAGGGCTCGCTGGATCTGAAGAGCTTCGTCGGGCCGGCCGTTGTGAGCCAGTGTCTGACCGAGTTGCCCTCGGGTGGAGAACGTCTGGGGGTGTTCGGCGCCGAGCGTGGCGGTCCTCTCGGCAATGACCTGGCGTTGCAGGGCGACTGCTTCGTCGGTGCGGCCCTGGACGGCGAGGGCCTTGGCGGCAAACGCCTTCCACACGAGGGTGCGTTCGAACGTCGGTCCGGCACGCTCGGTGAAGAGGTCGACCAACGTGCAGAAGTGCTCGTACGCCTGCTCGCCGTCCCCTTCGTGCAGGGCGCGCTGACCTTCAACGGCGTGATGGCCGAGGACCGGGTCTTCACGTTCGGAAAGTTCGTCGCGACGTTTGAAAAAAGGCATGGAGTCTCCTTACGAAATCGTTCGATGGTTGTCGGGTGTGGCCGGTCGATTGCTCTTGGGACCCGTCGTCGGTCCAGGCGACATGGAGCGCAGTAGGTCCCGCACGTAGCGGTCCTGTTTGCGTTCGCTCCAGGTCAGGAAGTTGCTCGGGAGTCGCTCATGGGTGACGACAGGTCCGCGTAGCGCTTCAACCCGCTGACACTGCCACCAGCGCCGAGCGCAGCCGATCACGAGGACCTCTTTCGCCGCCGAGCCGCATCAGCCTGAGCGTTCGGTGTTGCAATGCCCTCAAGGAGGCGCCCCGCCCACTCGAGCTGCTCATCGATGGTCATGTCCCGAAAGTCCTTCGGGACCTTGCGGAACGTGAACCGTCCACGAGCCGATCTCGAAACCGGCTTACCGCGACGGTTACGACGGCGAAACAGGTTGATCATGCGTGCTCCTTGGAACGTTGAGGGTCAGACATCGGGTGCGGCCTCACGCAGCAGTGGTGAACGCACTGGCGTGCACCACGGCATCGTCGGCGAGCAGGACCTGGGCGCAGAACCGTGGGGTTCGGATGTGCACCTCTCGACCGAGACCAACCGCCGGCGTTGACTCACCAGGGGTGGTCCCCAACCGACGCACGAACCGCAGAGCGGCCCGCAGACCGGGCCGTTGCCGGCCGTCCACCTCGGGAGCATCAAGGAACCAAGCGTTGACGAGACCCGACCATTGGGCGGCCAACAGCTCGGTTGAGGCGAACAGGTCGCACGACACGATTCGGGAACCGTGCGCAACGACGACACCGCGTTGACCCGGGAGGGGGCCCAGTGCCGCCACCTCGGCGCGAGCCTCATCAAGTCGGGTGTCGACACCCCCGAAGTCCTCAGTGGCGAGGAACGACCCAGTGTCGCTTTTCACGTTCAACCGGTCCAGTTCAAAGGCAACCGCCGACCACACGAGGCCCTGGTCGCTGCGACGGGTCCCGGTCTGACGAACCGAGTTCGCCACCGTGGCGTTCTTGGCTCGACGAACCCGACGGGAGGCGAACTGTGTCGAACGGCTGAACGCCCGACCGCCGCCCCACCGACCGTGCTCGACGCAGCTCACCGGCAACTCAATGTCGGCACCGGCAGGGATGAGGACACTTGTGTTCACCACCCGGTCCTGCTGGCCGCCGCGCAGCACCTCACCCTCGGTGACGAGGGTGGGCAGGTTGGCGGCGTTGGTCACCGTGAGGGTCGGGACGTTGGCGTTGGGGGCCTCCGTTACCGACACCGCCGAGGTGTCAGCCGACAACGCCGGCGGGTTGTCGCCATGCAGGTAGACCGGGATCAACGAGATGCCGACCCGGGTAAGGGGTGCGCCAACCGAGGCGCGTTCAAGAACGGGAATCTGAGTCATATCAGTTACCTCCTGGGAGTGGGCCGCCGAGGCGGATCCGGCTGATCACCCAACTGGTGTCATGCGGGTTGTCGTAATGCCACCGTTGAACGGCGGAGATACCGGCCGAGACGTCTGCGGCGCTCGCGCCGTTGCGGCGCAACCACCACGAAATGGCGTCGTCGGCGTAGAGGACCCGGGCGATGGGTCGGGCCGCCCGAATGGCGTCGAGGGCCTCAATGGGGTCCCAGCCGAGAGCCAACAGGATGGCGAAACCCATCGATGGGCCGCGGTTGACGCCCATGTGGCAGTGGACCACGATGCGGTGGTTCGGGTCGGCGAGGGTGGCCAGGGCTGCTTCAACGCCTCGGTCGAACCACTCGTCTGGCTGGCGTCCACCGTCGTCGTCGACCCCGAGCCAGATGTAGTTGACGTCGGGTGCGTGGGCTGCGACGAACGCTTCGTCGGTGCCCTCGATACGGACGTCAATGATGTCGGTGACACCACTGGTCACCCAGCCGTCGAGTTGGTCGAGTGCCCGGGTCGGGCTCTCGTGCAGATCCCCAGTCAGGTTGATCTGTGGGGTCACCCAGCACGACTGGCGGTGCCAGTGGATGGGTTCGTGGCGGGATGCCGCCTCATTGGATGTCGTCATGTTCTTCCTTTCATCGGTCCTGGCATTGGCACCGTGCGCCTGTGGCGTCGGTTGCCTCACCGTCATCGGGCCAGGTCCCTCAGGTGATCTTGATGAATCGTCTTCAAGATACGCAGGAGGTGTGACAACACCTTCTGCCTTTGGTTGTGGCCCGGTGAGACCTCGTCTCGATCCCACTCGGCGGGTGCCGTGTGGAGGGCTTCATGGGGTAGTCGCACTGGGCTGCCAGATCCGTGCAGGAAATTTGAAAATGCTCCAAGACCGGTGAAATGCACCGAATGGATGGCTTTGTGCGACTGGGACGTGAAGGAGGCATTCGCCCATGACCACAACCGTCTATTTCAACGACCGATACACCGCTTCAGTCCACGAAGCTGAGCCAACCCGTAAAT
>Ga0208484_1000169_pt1 | contig 16811 bp, 13 predicted proteins | sample LakMenEpi09Aug11_FD_150682 | JGI IMG/M metagenome (GOLD analysis project Ga0208484, IMG submission 150682) | Freshwater microbial communities from Lake Mendota, WI - 09AUG2011 deep hole epilimnion (SPAdes) | ecosystem: Environmental > Aquatic > Freshwater > Lentic | place: Lake Mendota, Madison... | reverse complement strand
TCGAAGGGGCGGACGACGATCTGGTTCGGCTCAGGGGCGCCGACGCTCGCGAGCGCCTTGATCGGCGTCGGCGAGCCGTAGACCTCGACCCGGAGCGAATCGACGAGCCCGGGGTTCGCCCGTCCCGTGCGGATGCCGGTGAGCGCGTGGCGGAACACGTCGACGGCCTTCTCCATCCGCTCCTCGGCGTCCATGAGGATCTCGTCGGCCGGCATGCAGGCACACTCCTTCGTGGGGCTCTCTTCGGGTTTCGCAATCGTGTCGTCCGGCCGCCACCAGCCAGGGTGCGGCGGGGTGGATTTGTCGGTCACGAAAGACACCGCCACAATTCTCGCGGGGTGGCAGCGGGCACGCAAGCGGACGGCCGCCCGCCGCCAACGCCTCCCCGACTCCCCGCCCCCGCCATCGGATCCCAGCCCGTCATCCGCCCCGAGGCTTTCATGCGTTCCCGAGCTCCCTGCTTTCCTTCCGCGACCTGCATCCTGGCCCTTGCCCTGTTCTTCGTCGTGTCGTCCCCGGCATCGGGGCAAGCGGTGATCGCCCGCCGTCTCCCCCCTCCGGCGCCCGCGCTTGCGGACCTCGTCGCCAAGCTCGACGACGCCAAGCGCGACGCCTGGGAACTCGTGCCGAAGCGCCTCGAGAAGCTCCGGGAAAGGATCGCCATGACCACCTTCCCCTCCGACGCGGTCCGAGCGGAGGTCGAGGTGTTTCCCAAGGGGGTGGACTATGCGTTCGAGTGTGGCGAGTGGTGGGATCCAGAGCACTTGGAGCGGGCGACCTGGGCGCTCGACGAAGCGGATCGACGGCTCGACGCCCTGGCGGCGGGGCACGCGGGCTGGCGCGACGGTGACTCGGTGGCGCTTGCCTACCGCTCGCGGCTCGACGGCTCGGTGCAGCCCTACGGGATCGTCGTTCCCGAGGGGCTCGACCGCTCCCAGCCGGTCCCGGTGTGGATCTGGCTCCATGGCCGCGGCGAGCGTGACACCGATCTCCACTTCCTCCGAGGCAAGTCGCGAAAGTCGGGGGAGTTTTTTCCCGCCGACGCCGTCGTCCTCCATCCCTTCGGCCGGTACTGCAACGGCTGGAAGGGACCCGGCGCGGTCGATGTCTTCGAGGCCCTCGACGCCCTCGACGGCGTGATCCCGGTCGACCGCGATCGGGTCGTACTTGCCGGCTTCTCGATGGGAGGGGCCGGGGCCTGGGAGATCGGCGCCCGCCGTACCGATCGGTTCTGTGCCGTGCATGGCGGCGCCGGATTCGTCGACACGTCGCGCTTCATCGGCATCGATGCGGCGGACGTTCCCTGGTGGGAGTCGAGGCTGTGGCTCCTCACCGACGTCCCGCCGGTGGCCCGCAACCTCATCAACCTCCCGGTGATCGCCTACTCCGGCGAGAAGGACGGCCAGCGGGCCGCAAGCGAGATCATGGTGGAGACCCTCGCCGCCGAGGGTAGCGAGATCCCCCACGTCATCGGTGCCGGGATGGAGCACCGCTACGACGATCCCTCGCGTGCGGCGATCGCCGCGTTTCTCGCTCCCGCCGTGGCCGCCGGCCGGCCCCGTTCCCCTGACACCGTGCACTGGGCCGGCACGACGCTCGCGGATGGCGGGGCGTGGTGGGTCGAGCCGCTCGGCCTCGGCGAGCACTGTGCGCCGGCGCGGATCGACGCCGTGCGCGCTCCGGAGGCGTCGAGCCTCCGGGTCACGACGGCGAACGTCACGGCCGTCCAGCTCCGCGACATCCCGGCAGGTTGCCGGATCGTCATCGACGGAACGGTGATCGGGCACGACCGCCCGGCGGGAGATCTGGTGATTGCCCGCGCCGAGCTCGCTCCCGAAGGCACCTGGGGCATCGTCGACCGTGCGGCGCTACCGCTCCATCGCAAGCGGCCCGGGCTCACCGGCCCGATCGACGAGGCCTTCGATGCGCCCTTCGTCGTCGTGCCGCCGGCCGGGCCAGGCATCTCCCCCGCGGTCGATCGCTTCGTGGCGGAGGAGTTTGCCCACCTCCGGCGCCGTTGGCACGACCTCTACCGCGGTGAACTGCCGGTCGTCGAGGCGGCCGCGGTCACCGACGAGATGCTCCGCACGAAGAACCTCGTGCTGTTCGGTGACGAGCGATCCAATCCGCTCATCGCTCGCGCCCTGCCCGGTTTGCCGCTCCGCTGGACGCCCGACGAGATCGTCCTCGGTCCGGGCGGTCCCGCCGAACGCCGCTTTCCCGCGGCCGGGCGGGTGCCCGTCCTCATCCATCCCAATCCGCTCCTTCCCCCCTCCGCCGAAACGCGGTATCTCGTCCTCAACTCCGGCTTCACGTTCCGCGAGGAGCATGACACGAACAACGCCCTCCAGAACCGCCGGCTCCCCGACTGGGCGGTGATCGACACCGCCATCCCCGCCGACGGCCGCGACCCGGGGGGGATCGTCGCCGCCGACTTCTTCGACGAGACGTGGGAAGTGAAGCGGGCGGAGTGAGCCCCGTGCCTCACCCCACGAGGACGGTCGGTCGTCGTGCCGGATCGGCCACGGCCTTCTCGACGAGATCGTAGACGACGTTCGGCACGTCCCCTTGGCCGAAGAGGAGGAACTCGAGGGCCAGCTTCAGGCTGCTCCCCTGGCTCCATCCGAAGACGACGTCGAGCGGCGTGCCCGACTTGCACATGTCGATGGCGATCTGGGCGATCGTGTGCGACACGCTGACGACGTCGCGGGCCACGATCACGAACCGTTCCCCCTCCTGCTTGGCGGAGATGATCGGGGCATTGTGGAACTCGCTGGTGTCCCCGTAATGGACCTCGAGAAACACGATCGGCACCTCGGCGGGGATCCGGTGGCGGTGGCGGATCTCCGCCTCCTTCTCGTCGAGGGAGCGGTGGCCGGGGCGGTGCGGTACGAGCACGCGAAAGGCCCCTTCGGCACAGATGTCGGTCCAGAGCATGCGGGCGGAATCGTCGGCGAAGCGAAACTCCTTGTGACGCAGTTCCTGGCTCCGCCACACACGTGACACGATCGAGATCACGAGCACCGACGCGATGAACATCGAGGCGATGATGATCCCGTCGGGCCGTTCGGTGATGTTCGTGATCGTCGTGTAGATGAAGACCAGCGTGATCAGCGCGAAGGCGAGCCGCTTGAGCGGATGGTGGTCGGCCCCCTGCGACGCCTCGTGCTGCATGTGCACCAGCGACGCGATGCAAGCGCTCGTCATGAGGACGAGCACGCCGGTGGCATAGGCTCCACCCTGGGCGGTGACGTCGGCCTTGAACGCCCAGGTGACGAGAAGGTTGATGACGGTGAACGCGATCACGAGGGGGCGGTACGCCGCGGCCCACTCGGGGGCCATGCCGTAGCGCGGCAGGTAGCGGGGCACCATGTTGAGCAGGCCGGCCATCGCCGAAGCCCCGGCGAACCAGAGGATGAGGATCGTGGCGATGTCGTAGAGCGTGCCGAAGATCGGGCCGAAGAGCGGGCTGACCGGTTCGGGAAGCGGACTTTCGCCGTGGGCGACGTAGGCCAGCGCCCGGTCGAGGGCCTTCCCCTTGGAGACGATCCCCCCGTCGGCGTCCTTCTCCATCCGCAGTTCTTCGGCGGGGATGATCGTGTTGGTGCCGGTGACGAGCGAGGAGCCGATCAGGAAGAACGACATGATCAGGGCGGCGGTGAGCATCAGGCGGCGGGTGTTGGTGATCCTCGCCTGGTCGTCGTCGGGGTTCTCGTCGCTGCCGCGGACGAGGTGGATGAGGAGCACGCCGGTCTCGAAGCCCGACAGGCCGAGCGCGAGCTTGGGGAAGATCAAAAGCGAGATCCCCAGGGCCACCCACAGCCCGTGCCCCTGGAGCGGCGCCTCATGGAGGTGATAGGTGCCCGAGGCGATCTCGGCGAACCACTGCTGGAGGAGGGTCGGATGGGTGAAGAGGTACCACAGGCTGCTCGAGATGATCAGGAACGACATTCCGAGAAAGACGATGACGAGGACGGTGGCGATGCTCACCACCTCGGAATAGCCCTTGAGAAACATCGCCCCCAGGAGCAGGAGCAGCACCACCGCCATGGCGATCTGGTTGTGGGCCCATGGCGGCGCGTGCTCGACGAACAGCGTGTTGCTGATGAGGTGGGCGGCGGCGTCGGCGGCGGAGAGCGTCTTGGTGATCACGAAATCGGTGGCCGCGAAGCCGATCAGCACGAGGACGCCGATCTTCCCCTTCCACCCGCTGACGAGCCGCTCGATCATGCCGATCGAGCCGACGCCGTCGGGAGTCTGCCCGGCGACGTAGCTGTAGACGGGGTAGGCCCCGAACAGCGTCACGAGCACGAGGACGAGCGTCGCCAGGGGGGCGAGCGTGCCGGCGCCTTCGAAGGCGATCGACGGTTGGTAGCCGAGCGTGCTGAAGTAGTCGACACCACACAGACACATGATCAGCCACCACGCGTAGTGGTGATGCTGACCGTGGGAGGACTCACTCACGGAGGCGCATCGCTCCTGATGGGGGATCGGACGACCGACGTCAGTCTACCTTCCGGTCCGGTCGCCATGGCCACCGACTCCCTCACTGCCATTCAGGGAGTTCGATGCCCCGTTTCTGGGCCTCGGTCTTGAGGGCCTCGGCGTACCGGTCGAAGAGTTTGCGGCGATCCCCGTCCTGCGGCGGCTTTTGGCGGCGACCACCCATCTCGCGGGCCTGCGGGGAGAGGCCGAAGCGGAGCTTCCGGTAGGCGAGCGTCCGCTCGATCCCCTCGCCGGCGAGACGTGGACGGTCGGCCTCCGGGGCGGTCACGAAGGCATCGATCGCCTCGTCGCGGCACTGCTTCCAGGTCTCTTCGAGAGACTTCCGCGCGGCCTCGAGTTCGTCCTTCGTCATTTGATCGGCGTTGCGGATCACGTCCGCCACGGCCCGCTTCCCCTCCGCTCCGCGCATCTCGCCGGAGAGAAGGCCCTTTTGGATCGTGGCTGTCGATCCGACGAGATCGGGGCGCCGGCCGAGCGTCATCCACGCCCCAGCCGCGATCGTTCCCGTCCCGATGACACCGACGAACGCAAGCAGGACGATGGCCCCCCGTCGCGATCCCTGCGACGAGGGTTCGGCGGGGTCGGGGCTTTTGATTCCGGCTGCGGTCCCCGGACGCCCCGGCGTCGGGCCGCGGCCCGACGGTGGGGTGGGGAGCGGTTTCCCCTGGGCGATTGCCCGGGCTGCAGCGAGGCGGGCTTGTGCTTCGGGGCTCAAGTGACGTGCCATGGTTCATCTCTCCGGAGGGCTTTGGGGAGCGAGCGAAGCCATCCGTGGCCGCGTGCTCGCTCGAGGGGTGCCGGGGAAGGCGCCCCCACCACGGCTGTGTGGGGGGGCGCTTCCGGGAAGCGCTTCGCTTCGGGCAAGCGCTGGTTGACGGGAGATCGTGACGCCTCGAGGGCGTCAGGTTCCGTTGCCGGAAGCCCCGTCGGACGGCTTCGAGGGATCGTTGCCGTCACCGATCGTGGAATACCACCGCAGGACATCGAGATCGGTGTCGGGAGTCAGTCCCTCGACGTGCCCGTCGAGGAACACGAAGTTCACGATCCCGCCGGCATGCTGGCTGCCGAACTTGCGGCTGTTATTGTCCTTCGGACCGCTCGCCAGCCCCCGCGCCGTATCCCGGAACAGGCAGTGGGGGGTGTCGGCGGCGAACATCGACGTGTCACCCTGCCAGTAATGCACCATGTTCTGCGGCCAGGCCGGATCGACGGGGATCAGGTGCCGCTCGCCGATCGCGATCGTCTGGCTGAGGCCGTCGGTCACCCACGAAGCCTTCACGGCCGAGAAGGTGTAGATCGGTCCGGCCTGTCGACCGTCGACACCGCCGCCGTTCTCGGTGCTGTAGTTGAAGTAGGTGCCGGCGTTGGCGGAGTAGTCACCGCCAGCGGCCGCCCCCATGACGACCGGGACGTCGTTATTGTTGTCGAAGTTGCGGGTGTTGTTCGGCGCCCGGCGACTGGGGCAGAAGAAGGCGGAGACGGCCGTCCGCATGGCTTGCGCGTTGAGCGTGTCGTCGGCCCGGGCCGTCGGCACGTAGGCATTCGCGATCGCCCCTTCCTCCATGTAGGGGAGCATGCGGAAAGCCCAGGAAACGCCGATCTGCTCGCGGGTATTGCGGCCGGAGGGGAAGGTTTTCCGGGCGTCGTGGTGGAGCGTGACGGCCAGTCCCTGCTGCTTGAGGTTGTTGTTGCAGGACATCCTGTTGGCCGCCTCGCGGGCCGCCTGGACCGCAGGAAGGAGGAGTCCGACAAGGGTGCCGATGATGGCAATCACGACCAGGAGTTCGACGAGCGTGAACCCGCCCCGACGTCCCCGGCCGATCGTCCCTGCCAGGGCCCCGAAGCCCCGACTCGCCCAACCGTTGTTCCGACGACTCTCGAGCGTGCCAACCATGATGAACTCTCCCGGTCACAACCGACCCGAAGCCGACGAGGCTGAGGGGAAGAGGCGACCGCCAAAAGGGCCATTGTCGAACGCTCGGAAGGGCCAGTCAAGGAAGGCTGGGGGCGGAGATTCGCCGTAAAGCCCGCACTCTACCAGGCTCCCCTAGCCCCTGGAGGAATCGGCAAAATGAGGGAGGAAGAGGGATCGGAATCAATCTCGGGAGGGGGTGCTCGGCGTGCCGATTCCGAGGCGATACCAACCCCCGATGGGGGCAAGGGGGCATCGGGCGGCGCTTGCGAGCCCCCTCGGGAGAGTGAGTCTCTCGGAAGAGTGAATCCCGGGGCGAGGCTCACGCGGGGCGCGAGACGCGGCTGCCGATCCGCTCGCCGGCGATGGCCCGGACGATGTTTCCTTCCCGGCGGTAGTTGAACACCAGGATCGGCATGTCGTGCTCCATGCACTGCGAGATCGCGGTGGCATCCATGACGCGCAAGTTCTGATCGCGGACCTGCTGGTAGGAGAGGTCGCGGTAGAGAATGGCGTGCGGGTTCTTTTCCGGATCGTCGGAGTAGACGCCGTCGACACGGGTGGCCTTCATGAGCACGTCGGCCTCGAGTTCGAGGGCCCTCTGGGCGGCGGCGGTGTCGGTGGTCACGAACGGGCTGCCGGTGCCGGCGGCGAGAATCACGATCCGCCCCTTCTCGAGATGCCGGCGGGCTCGGCGGCGGATGTAGGGCTCGGCCACGCCATCCATGCGGATCGCCGTCATCAGCCGCGTCTGGGCACCGAGGCTCTCGAGGCCATCCTGGAGCGCCAGGCCGTTGATGACGGTGGCGAGCATCCCCATCGAGTGGGCCGTCGCCTCATGCACGCCGGAGTTGCCGGCGGTGAACGAGGCGCCGCGGAGGATGTTGCCGCCGCCGATCACGATCGCCAGTTCGACTCCCCGGGACGCCGCCAGGAAGACTTGCCTCGCGACGAGCATCACCTCGTCCATCGAGATCCCGCGTTCTCCCGGACGGACGAAGCTCTCTCCCGAAAGCTTGAGGAGCACCCGGCGGTAAACCGCCACGGTGCCCGTGTCTGCCGTCGGGGAAGGTGCGGTGCCGACCGAGCGGGCGTCGGTGGCCGGCTGTCCGCTCTGCCTGGGATCCATCGGCGAATCTCCCGCACGGAGGCGTCAGCCGCCGAGCTTCCAGTTCTCGACCCGCTTCACCTCGAGCCCGGCCGACTTCGCCAGTTGCCCGACGGTCTGCTTGTCGTCCTTCACGAACGGCTGCTCGAGCAGGACGCACTGGCTGAAGAAGTTCCGCAGCCGACCTTCGATCATCTTCGCGATGATGTTCTCCGGCTTCCCTTCTCCGCGGGCAGCTTCGGAAAGGATCTCTTTCTCCTTGGCCACGACGGCCGGATCGAGATCCTCCTTCGTGATCGCCTTCGGAGCGAGGGCGACGACGTGCATCGAGATGTCCTTGGCGACGATCACCGCGTCGGGGCCGCTGGTCTTGCCCGCCACCTCGACGATCGCAGCCTTGGAGCCGTCGTGGTGGGCATAGCCGCCACACGGCGCGTCGATCCTGCAGATCCGCGCCAGGTCGAACACCTCGCGCATCCGGTTGAAGAGATCGTCCTTGATCTCCGCGAGCGTCTTGTCGGGATGGGCGTGGCTCTTTTGAGCGAGCAGATCGGCCGGGGTCTTCGCGCCGGGGCCGAGGGCGAGGGTCGTGGCGATGTCTTCGGCGAGGGCCTTGAAATCGGGGCTGTTGGCCACCGGAGCGCTTTCGCACTTCAGCTCGATGATCGTGCCGACGTTCTTCGCCGGATCGGCAAACACCGCCAGTCTGCCGGTCGAGGTCTCGCGATCGGCACGCATCGCCTGCGTCTTGATCCCCTGCTTGCGGAGCCATTCCACCGCTTCTTCGGTGTTGCCGCCGCATTCCAGAAGGGCCTTCTTGCATTCCATCATCGGCAGTCCGGTCTTGTCCCGGAGTGCCATCACTGCCGCTGCCGTGATCTCAGCCATGGGAAAATGCTCCTTCCAGAAATGGGCTCGTGCTCTGAGGCGAATCGGGGACGGCCGGGGGGAGGACCACCCGGACCGGAACGGGATGACCGGCGGAGCGCTTCCCGGTTCGGGGCGCTCCTGCCGGCCATCGGAGGACAGGAGTGGGGATCGGGATCCCCGGCTCGGGAGCCAAGGACTCCGACCCGCGGCCGATCAGGTCTTCGGCGGACGCGGAGCCGCCCGCTTGGCGACATTCGACCGGGCCCGTGGCGCCGACTTGCCTTCGGCATCGGCCCCTTCGGCGGCTGCCTGGGCGTCGGTCGAGGTGTTCACCTTGCCCTCGAGAATCGCATCGGCGAGCCGGGCGGCGACCAGTTCGATCGACCGGATCGAATCGTCATTGCCCGGGATCGGCAGATCGACCATGTCGGGATCGCAGTCGGTGTCGATGAGCGCCACGGTGGTGATGCCCATCTTGCGGGCCTCGTTGACGGCGTTCTTCTCCTTCTTGGGATCGAACACCACCAAGCACTCGGGAAGCCGCGACAGCGTGCGGATGCCACCGAGATTCCGCTCCATCTTGCGGAACTCACGGCGGAGCGACGACTGCATCTTCTTGGAATAGGCACCGAACTCGTCCGACGGCATCAGTTTCTCGAGTTGCTCGAGACGCGCCAGTCGATTGCGGATCGTGCGGAAGTTGGTGAGCGTGCCGCCGAGCCAACGGTCGGAGACATACGGCATGCCGCAGCGTGCCGCCTCGCGGGCCACGGCTTCCGCCCCCTGACGCTTCGTGCCCACGAAGAGGATCAGGCTGCCGGTGGAGGCGACCTGCTTGAGGTACTTGCGGGCACGCAGCAATCCGCGGATCGTCTCGCGGACGTCGATGATGTGGATGAGATTGCGACGCCCATGGATGTAGGGCCGCATCTTCGGGTTCCAGCGGCTGGCACGATGGCCGAAATGCACGCCGGCTTCGATCAGTTCCTGGGCCAGGACGTTCGACACGCTCATCACTCGTGGGGTGGGGAGAAAGGGAGCTCGCGGAGAGGGCCTCGGCGGTCCTCCGCGACCGCGGGAGCAGTCCCGCAAACTATTCGTATTTTCCGCCCCATGTCAACGCTCACCTGCCAGGACCGGCGCCGAAGGGGCATCTCCACCGGCACCGCTTGAATCGTCCCGCCGGGCCGAACTACACTCTTGCTCTGCCTCTGGATGCCGTTTTCGGCCTGTTTTCGCCCTTTCCGCGGAAGTCGGGCCCCTGGGACGATCCAATCGCAGGGCTGGGGATTTCCCGGTCCGGCCGGCGATTTTCCCGCCGGATTCCCTGTCCCGGCATCTGTCTCCTTTGTCTGCCAAAGCCCCCGAATCCCCCGATCCAGGCCGTTTCGGCCCGGTTTCCCCCTCCGGTCTCCTGCCATGCGTCACGTCCTTTCGGCCACCGTCCAGAACGTTCCGGGTGTGTTGGCCCATGTCTCGGGGATGCTCGCCTCCCGGGGGTACAACATCGACAGCCTCGCCGTCGGCGAGACCGAGGACCGACGGTTCTCGCGGATGACATTCGTCCTTCGCGGGGATGATCGGGTCCTCGATCAGGTCCGGCGACAGCTCGAAAAGATCGTCACGGTCGTCCGCGTCGACGACATCAGCTCACGGAATTACGTCGAGCGCGATCTCATGCTGATCAAGGTCGCCGCCACCGTCGGTGCGGCCCGCACCGAGGTCAAGGAACTCGCCGAGGTGTTCCGCGGCCGCGTCGTCGATGTCGCCGCCGACAGCGTGATCGTCGAGATTTCCGGCACGGAAAAGAAGATCGAGGCCTTCCTCGAATTGATGCGTCCACTGGGGATTCTCGAGCTTGTCCGCACCGGCCGGATCGCCATGGTGCGAGGAAGCCCCCCCACCCGCGAGCTCACCGAGGCGGCCGATGGGGCCCGCCCCGCCGATTCGGCCTCCGCGCGTGAATCGCTCGCTTGATCGTCCCCTCCCCCTGTCCATCCCGTCCACATTCCAAAGCCTTTTCACCACAAGCCCGATCCGAGGAGTGATCCCTTGCCCGCCACGATTTACTACGACGCCGACGCCGACCTCAAGGCCCTCCAAGGCAAGACCATCGCCGTCATCGGTTACGGCAGCCAAGGGCACGCGCAGGCCCAGAATCTCCGCGACAGCGGGCTGAAAGTCGTCGTCGCCCAGCGGCCGGGCGGGCCGAATTACGATCTCGCCAAGAAGCACGGCTTCGAGCCGATGAGCGTCGAGGATGCCGTCAAGCAGGCCGATCTGATCAACATCCTCCTTCCCGACGAACTCGCCGCCGACGTCTACAAGGCATCGATCAAGCCGAATCTCAAGAAGGGCGCCGTGCTGATGGCCAGCCACGGCTTCAACTTCCACTTCGGCCAGATCGAGCCCCCCGCCGGCCACGACGTGATGCTCGTTGCCCCCAAGGGCCCGGGGCACCTTGTTCGCAGTGAGTACGTGAAGGGAGGGGGCGTGCCCTGCCTGATCGCGCTGGGCGCCGGGGCCTCGCCCGAGACCAAGAAACTCGGGCTGGCCTACGCGAAGGGGATCGGCGGCACCCGCGGCGGTGTCATCGAGACGACGATCGCGGAGGAGACCGAGACCGACCTCTTCGGCGAGCAAGTGGTGCTCTGCGGCGGCGTCTCGGAGCTGATCAAGGCGGGCTTCGACACGCTCGTCGAGGCGGGCTATCAGCCGGAGATGGCCTACTTCGAGTGCCTCCACGAGATGAAGCTGATCGTCGATCTGCTCTATCAGGGCGGCTTGGAATACATGCGCTACAGCATCTCCAACACCGCCGAATACGGTGACTACACCCGCGGCAAGCGGATCATCACCGACGAGACGCGCAAGGAGATGAAGAAGATCCTCGAGGAGATCCGCTCGGGCGAGTTCGCCCGCGACTGGATCCTGGAAAACCGTGGCGGCGCGGCGATGTTCAAGAGCACCCGTCGCCGCGAGCGTGAGCACAAGCTCACCGAGACCGGCCGCAGCCTCCGCAAGATGATGAAGTGGATCGAGGCGAAGGAAGTGTGATGACGGGCCTGTCGGCGGCCGAGGCCTCGACGGACTTCGGCCGCACGACAGGCGCACGCATCGGGACCCGTTTTTTGGACGCCTGGACACCGGGAGAGCCGAGATGACGCCCGAGGAACATCAGTCGCGGACTCTGTACGAGCAACTCGCGCCGGGGGACCGGGTCGAGGTGATCCACGGTGTGCAGGTCGGCTCGACCGCCACGTGGAGCACGACGACGGTGGGGAAGGTGCTGCGGCGCGAGCGTCGTCGCCACGGTCTCCATTTCCGCCGCAGCGCCGACGACAAGGTCTTCAGCGACGTCCTCATCCTCTCCCGCGACGACGGCGAACTCACCACGGTGACCATCGACGAGTACACGCGTCTTCGGAAGCTGTAGACGAAGCATCAGGGCCGGAGGCCCGGGTTTCTTGGCAGCGGGCGGATGCCCGCCGAGCGAACACGAGCGGGATGCTCGTGGTTCGCGTGAAGCACCCGAGGTCACGCGTCTTCGGAAGCTGTAGACGAAGCATCAGGGCGGGAGGCGGTTGTGACGGAGCCCTGTGGCGTCGAGGCTTCGGTGTCGCCCGTGCCCCGTCGCCGGACGTTCGCTCCGGGCATCCCTGCCCTCCGCTCTCTCCACGCCGCTTGCGCTTTCGCCCTCCGGGCTTCGCTTACCGGCGAGGCCGGCTCTCGGAGCACGGCCGACCCCTCGCAATGCGCCCGCTGTTGGTTCGCGTGAAGCACCCGAGGTCATGCCACGCGGGCGATGACGCACTTGAGGTATTCACCCTCGAGACAGCTTGCACTCACGGGGTGATCGGGGGCGGCGCCGCGGCATTCGAGCATCGCGATCTGGCGGCCGGCCCGCTGCGAGACGGCGGAGAGCATTTCCAGGAAGTCGTCGCGCGACACGCTGCCCGAGCAGGAGCAGGTGACGAGGATTCCGCCCGGCTCGAGGAGGTCGAGGCCGACGCGGTTGATGCGATGGTAAGCGCGGAGCGCCTCGTCGATCGCGCCGCGGCTGCGGGCGAACTTCGGCGGATCGAGGATCACCATGCCGAACTTCTCGCCGGAGGCCGAGAGGGCATCGATCCGCTCGAACGCGTCGGCCGTCTCCACGGTGACGTTGGCGGCGCCGTTGAAGTCGGCGTTGGCCCGTGCGAGTGCCGTCGCCTTGGCGCTGCCGTCGACGGCGAGCACGCTCTTCGCCCCCCCCGCGACGGCGCAGGTGACCGCGAAGCCGCCCGAATAACAAAACAGATCGAGGACGCGGCGGTCACGGGCGAGGAGCGCGGCAGCGCGGCGATTGTCGCGCTGATCGAGATAGAAGCCGGTCTTCTGCCCCTCGGTGAGATCGACTCCGAAGGAGAGCTTCCCCTCGCGGATGAACACCGGGCCCTCGGGCGCGGTGCCGCGGACGACCCTGTCGGGGAGGTGGAGCCCCTCGAGCTTCGAAAGCCCGCGGTCGGCGCCGCGCAGCAGGATCCCCGCCGGCTTCACCGTCTCCTCGAGGGCGTCGCAGATCGCGTCGAGTCGCCCCGCCATCGCCAGGCTCGTCACCTGCACGGCGAGATGGTCCCCGTAGCGATCGACGATCAGCCCGGAGAGATCGTCCCCTTCGCTGTTGACGAGTCGCGCGGCGCCGGTGCGGTCGTCGAGGCCGAGCGCTCTCCGAAGGGCCACTGCGCCCCTGATCCGTGCGGCGAAGAAGGGGGCATCGATGGCCACGCTGGCGTCGAAGCCGTAGAGCCTGACGCGGAGTCGGCTCGAGGCGTTCCAGATGCCCCGGGCGATGAATCGCCCCTCGTGGGTGGCCAGATCGACGACGTCCCCGTCCGCTGGCGTGCCGTCGACGCGTTCGATGGCGGTGTCGAGCACCCAGGGATGGCGGCCGAAGAACGGCCGGGCTCGCTTCGCCTTCACGAGCACCGTGGCCGTGGGAAGGCCCGATTCGTCCGTGGGCCTCGACGCCGGAGGTGGGGGCGGATCGACGGCGGCCCGGCCGTCGGTACGGCGACCCTCGGGGCCGGCGTCACGGGGACGGCGGTTGTCTTTGGCGGTGGCGTCGTGCCGTGGACCCGATCCCGGCTTCCTGCCGGGGCGGCGCCTGCCTTCAGGCATGCACGACCTGCTTCGATTGCCCGGGGAGGACGTGCGGGGGCGGGAGGGCGTCGCTGCCCGGATCCTCCTTCACCGTCGTCCGGCCGTTGCGGCGGGCCTTGTTGCGCTCGATCCGCAGCACGCTCCAGCTGAACACCGCTCCGAGCGGTCCGGAGAGGAGCGCGGGCATGAGGACGAGATTGCCGACCAGGGCGATCGTCAGCATCGAGAGCATCATGTAGCCGAATCGCTGTGTCGGCCCGAACGGCGACAGCGAGAACACGGACAGGCCGATCCCGATCACGCCCCAGCTCTGGTACATCGCCCGGGCACAGCCCTTGTAGGCGAGCATCGTCGCCTGCTTGCGGTCGAGGCCATCGGCGATGCCGCGGCGGAACCAGAGCATGAAGTGGACGACATCGTCGACGGTCACGCCGAGGGCCACGCTCGGTGCCATCACCGTGCCGATGTCGATGAGGAGATGGCCGTCGGCATACGCCTTGAGGAGGTGGTTGCCCCAGCCCATCGCTCCGAACACCATCACCGCAGGGAAGGCTGCCGGGAGAAGGAGGACGAGCCCCGCCGAAGCGGCCCTGCAAAGCACGATCATCACGACGACGATGATCGCGAAGTCGAAAATGAAGCCGACTTTCAAGCCGTCGAGCAGTGAGTGCTGGGCCTTGTAGACCAGCGGCACGAGCCCCGTGTAGTCGACCGACACGCCGTCGATCCCCTTGGCGGTCATGCGGGCGAGGATCGGATCGATCTTCTTCTGGAGGTCGGCCTTGAAGTCGGCGTAGTCGACTTCCTTGACGGCGCTGACACGGGCGCTGATCCGCCACAACTCCTGTTCACGGCCGTCATCGAGGACGGCATCGCGAAGGTAGTCGCCGGCGAGGAAGTCCTCGCGGTGGGCGACGAGGCGGCGGTTGAGGACGTTACGCTTCGTGCGGGCACCGAGGCCGAACGCCCGGGCAGCGGCCCCGCCGATGCCGTCGCCGCCGTCGCCGGTGTCGAGGCTCCTGCCGAACGTGACCGTCGACAGCGAGCTGCCCACCTCGGCGAGCACGCCGATCTCCGATTGGATTTCGCCGACGAGTTCCATCCGCTCGAGGAAATTGAGCGGGCAGGTCTTTTGGTCGATGCGGACGAGGATCTCCATCGGCACAAGCGGCCCGAGGTGCGTCTCGAGCCAGCGGTAATCCTCTCGGATCCGTGCCTTGGGGGAGAACAGCCGCATGAGTTGCACGCTGCTCTCCACCTTCGTCATCCCGTATCCGACGGCCGCCATCACCAACAGGCAGGCCGCGGCGACGAGGCCGTTGTGGCGGGTGATCCATTCGCCGGCGCGCCACCACCGGCTGTTTTCCATCGGGGACCAGTCCCCTTCGGCCCCTTCTTCGGCCGTCTTGCCGACGGTCAGCTTCGGGGGGAAAAGCTCGAGGGCCGCGGGCATGAAGAAGACGAGGATCAGGAAGCTGACCACGACGCCGATGGCCGAAAAGATTCCGAACATGCGAATCGGCACCAGCTCGCTGACCGCGAGCGTGGCCAGGCCGATGGCGGTCGTGCCGGTGGCCAGCGACAACGGCAGGAGGGCATGGTGGACGGAACGTCCCGCCGCTCCCTCTTGGATGCCGGTCTCGGCGATCTGGTCCCGGTAGTAGTTGGCCAGATGGATCGCGCCGCTCGTGGTGGCGACGTACACCAGCGACGGCATCGTCAGGAGGATCGCGTCGACCGGGTATCCCGAATACCACACCACCGCGAGGCTCGCGAACATGCTGTAGACGCCGGAAGCGAGCACGAGGCCGACAAGCAGTTTGCTCTTCAGGCTCCACCAGCTCACGAAGAATCCGACCACCAGCGACAGGCCGAACAGGATCGTGACGCTCGTTTGGCCGGCCTTGTCGATCGACACGTTGTCGACCGGCGGTCCCCCCATGTGGAGCGAAGCGGCCGGGATTCCGCATTCCTTCGTCGCCACCTCCTGGATGGTGTCGATCGCCCCGTGGAGGTTGGCCCGGGCGGTGTCGGAGAGTGTCAGGATCAGGCAGGTCTGCCGCTGCTCCTGCTCATCGGGGAGCGGTTCGCCGTCGGCCGACTTCGGAGCCGCCCCGATGATCGCCCCGGTGAGCCGTTCGATCGCCTCTTCCCGGTCGAGGTTGAGGGGTTCGGCCATCATCATGTCGACGGCCCTCGGCCCGGTCTGGGCCGACTTGTAATAGAGGGGCCGATCGATCCGAGAGGCCTCCTCGGGCGGCGGGAGGAGTTTCCTCGCCAGCAGTTCGAGGCGGGGATCGGCCATCGTGCAGCCGTCCCACGACACGAGGATGAACTCCTCGCCGGCGAAATTGCGGCGGAAGAACCGGTAGACCTGGGTCTCCGGGTATTCCAGGGGGAGCCACCCCTTCACGTCGTTGCGGTTGTTTCCCTTGGCCTTGACCGCCCCCACCAGCACCAGTGGCAGCAGGAACAGCAGGACCGCCATGATCGCGACGCTGTACCGCTGATAGAAGTTGTTGCGGGAGTGCGTCATCACGCCGTGGTAGCTCGGGGACGAGGGACGGGCGGAAGCTCGGGGAAGCGTTGTTCCACCACGCAACCGTACAGGGCAAAGGCGCGCCAGTCCATATCGCCCGCCCGCCGCGATCCGCGGTCCAGAACAGATCGACCGAGCGCAAGTGATTCGGAGCGAAGAACTTCCGTCCCATGCAGGGTCTTCCCAGCCGGCACAGTCAGCGCCGTCCGCCAGGGGCAAACTGGGGAAAAGAGGCCACAGAAACCCCTCATGTGAGGGGTCTGCGTTTCGGGTCCGCGGTGTCGTCGGCTGGATCGGCAGCCGGCGGGGCGGGGGCGGTTTCGCTTGCCTCGAAGGGCTGAGCCTTGTGCGTGCCGTCGCAGAACGGCTTCCGGGCTGACTGCCCACAGCGGCACAGGGCCACCGGCCGGTCCCCTGCCGGGAGCGGATGCTCGCGTCCCTCGTGATCGGTGATCCGCAACGCGATCCCCAGCGACGCGCAGTCCGGCGACACCTCGATCACGAGAGGGCCGTCGCGACGACAGCGGACGGTGACGCTGCGCGGTGGGAGGACGCGAGGCGGCTTCGGTTCCGGGGGGCCAGCGGAGGGTTCGGGCATCATGGTGCCGATGGGTCGGCGGCTGTGGAGGGATCTGCCGGTTCGTCGCCGTCGACCCCCGGGCCCAGTTCGTTGGCCGACGGGGGGCGCGTTGCCGACGGGGGCGGAGGTGGGGGAAGCGGTGGGCGGCGGGCGG
>Ga0208484_1000168_pt1 | contig 16992 bp, 7 predicted proteins | sample LakMenEpi09Aug11_FD_150682 | JGI IMG/M metagenome (GOLD analysis project Ga0208484, IMG submission 150682) | Freshwater microbial communities from Lake Mendota, WI - 09AUG2011 deep hole epilimnion (SPAdes) | ecosystem: Environmental > Aquatic > Freshwater > Lentic | place: Lake Mendota, Madison... | reverse complement strand
CAACAAAAATTGAGACTTTTGAGAAAGATTTATTTAAAGGAGTGAGCTCCTTGACACATAAAAAGAAGAAGAAAGCAAGGAAAGAATTCTTTCTCGACATGATGAACGATACGCCCATGACTTCGCTGATGCAGGACCTCGCAGACGTCAACAATATCGTCGCCAGAGACGAAAACTGGATGGCACTCCAGGAGAGAAACGTAGAAGCAAAGAAAAGCAGGTACGTCCATGGTTCAATGGTGGACAATTGTGGAGCCATAATTCAATTTATCAACTCCCAACCAGCACACGCCTCACCTAATGCAGGAGAAGTCTTCGGAGGAATAAGGATCAGCCTTATTGATGCTGAGAAGATTCCCAACTACTTGGATAAATACGAAGGAAGTATCAGGGCCCATGCCAGAGTCCAGCTAGAAGAACATTTAGCCAGAGCAAATCACCCTGCCGGACTGAACGAAGCCTTGACAGATGAAGATTTTGGAATCACCATGGCATGGGGCTCACTATCGCCGATTGGATTGAAGATGAGTCCTAATCCGAGGGGAGAAGGACCTATTTGGTACGGGCTCTTTCCAACATTGATTGAACCGATCAATGTGACTCGCGACCCGTCCGTTCCAGGTAACTGGGTACACATCATAAATTGCTACGTTTGCCTAGTCAACAAACAAGGGAGGCGAAGTTACCTTCGTCAGCACGACAAAGAAGAAAAAGAAGGGATCAAACGCCAGGGACAAAGCCCAATGTACGATGACGAGAGAGGAGGATACGCTGGCAGAGGAGGTTATCTTGGCAGAGGAGGATACGGCGGCAGAGGAGGATACTTTACCAGAGGAGGCTACCAAGGCTATCAAAAAAGGCCAAGAGAGGACGGTAAAGAAGAAAAGATCGAGATCGCCGACATGGTTGTGGAGAGGTGGATCAAGAAAACGTCGCCTGATCAACAATTTCCAGGACTTCCGACATCATCGGGAGATCCGTCTCCAAAATGGGAAAAGAAGGGGCTCCCAGAAATTTTCTAAGAAAAAGTTCTAGAAAAGTGTTAAAAAAGGGACTGTACAATGAGATCAATAAAAGTGCAGTGAAAAAGAGACGAAGAAAAAGAAGCAAAAATAATTCAAATATTGTAAAAACTAATCCTAGAAATAAGGTTGAAAAGGGTACCCATCTGCGTATGAGGTTGAAAACCCAATAAAGTAAGTACTAACATAGAAATAAGGTAGAATTATATTTTGCAAATTCAATTTCTTCTGAAAAAGTTATCATCTCGACTTAAAAACAAGAAACTGTAGCAATGTTAAGGGAGAAAAATGTCTCCAAAAATTATTTGAGATCAATTCTTTCCAATTTATATTGAAGAGAACCATATCCCGGATAAGCAAATTTTAAAACGGTTCAAGTATAAAAGTCCTGATCATAATTTACGTGTACATAAACTAAAATAATTTTACAACTTGAAGTTATCATCTCGACTAAGAACAGCTGTTTAGAGTAAGAAAGTAGAATAAGAAAAGTGAAGAAAAATTGTCTTCAGAAAAACCCATTTGGGAACGTAGCCTCAAGTAAGAAGTAGCTGCCCATCCCGGTGATCCTGGTGAGCTGAAGAACAAACTGTTCGAAGTGACCCCGGTGAGCAGAAAAACAAACTGTTCAAAAAAGTCCTGATTATAACTAATAATTATTACTAACATATAAATTAAAGGTATTTCCACAAATTAAGGCTATCATCTTAACTGAGAATAATCAGCAAAATTAAGAATAGGTTAGGATAAGTGAAGAAGAATGTCTTCAGAAAATCCTGGGAGTTTTTAGTTGTAGTTAAAATTTCATCCCAGTAAGTAAAATTGATTATTCAAAAAAGTTTTGATTATAACCAATCAGTGACAAAAAACCCGCGAAAACGATTTAAAAAATAAGCAACTGAAGAAAAAGAGTAAGAACTAAGAACCTAAAGGCCAATGAATACTCAAGAGACACAAAAACATAAATTAAAAATCATAAGCTCGAATAGAAAAATTTCAATGAAAATGCATAAACTTAAAATAAAAATACGATACAGCAAATCAACATAGTTAAAATGAGGTCTTAGAAGAGGTTATTACTCAGAATCACAGATGCTTAAAAGACTACATAAGTTTAAGTCTAATGTCACGGACAACATAAGTTTAAGTCTAATGTCAATCATTCAGTACAAGAAACTAGAAAAACTATTCCTTTGGGTACAAACTGTTTAGACACATTTGGTGTGCTACTTAGAATCTCAAAAGGAAAACCCCTCAGCGACATTACTAGCGAGGTAGTATTCGCAAGGTAAGGTTACAGAGAGAGTTTAAGTAAACCCATACAAAATTCAAAAACTGATACTAGATTTCCGACACACGGAGCTTTGCTTCATCAAATCTCGATTGAATACCATAATGATTTTTTCGATAAGACAGAAGTTATTCTCTCTTATCCAAAATTTCAAAATGGATTACCAGAACGGATTTTAATGTTAAGAAGCATATTCTTTCATTAGAACGCCGGGACGGACGTTTCTCAGTCGGGGGGAAGTTTGGTGGAATAAAGAATCGGTAAATCTTGAGGACGCATTTGAAATGTTTTTCACTGGAAAAACATATAGGAGTACGTCGGAAAGAAGCTGATCGAAATCACACAACTTTTCCCTTAAAACTTAACCAGTAATTAAAAGAATAGGTGTAAGAAATAATCATATCTTAAGTAGGAGGGAAGAAGAAATTTAATCGTATAAGTAAGAAGGTCTTTTTAGAGTCATATAAAAGTTAGTAAAAATTAGTTCTAAAAAATCAGTAAAAATTAGTTCGCAAAGAAAATCAAAAAAGAAGCATCGACGAAGCTTTTTGACGTTGAGGTCAAGAAACTTTAGCTGTCAAACGAAAGTGATGTCCGAGAGATTAATGATAAGAAAGAAAAGCAAAAAGTAGAAAAAAGTAGAAAAAAGGGTGATTTAATTGTCGAGAGCGTTCCAAGGTCAATCAATCTGACAGAGTTTCAAAAGTGTTTTCAGTTATGAAAAGAGAAGCACAAAAGTAAGAAAAAGTAGGAAACATTTAAGCAAGAAACCAAAGATAGAAACTCGTCATTTGATTAATGTGACATTTTAAATGGAAGGCACGGTCGACGAAAAATCAATTAAGGAAAAGAATGAAATCATGTTTACTGTGTAGCAGAATATTAATGTACGTGTCAAAAACCAAAAGAAAAGTTTAAAAGCCCTGTCGTAGGTCATAGATCCCGGATGTGGGAGTAGGGCTGAAGTGTCAGCCAATGGCAAACAAGAGACAGAGTTGAAGCATAAAAAGTGAGAAATTGGGTTAATATTATTGGTCGAGCTTAGACTGAGATTGGCAGGTCAAGTCTGTGCAGAGGTAGGGTTCTGATCTCGGCTGGGAATGAGTTAAGAAACGCGCTAGGTGGCTGCAAGTGAGAGTGGCCGGAGTCGGGCTCTACTTGGCCGGTAGCAACATTAGCCAGTGACGGGGTAGAATGGCTGAAACCCAGTCAAGGCTGACTGTCAAAGTCTTTGATCTGGGCCGACAATAATACAGTTTAGTTAGCCGGTGAACAATTGAGGCCGAATTGGCGAAGCACTCTTAGTATAAGAGGTACGACTGTGGGTCTAGAGAGGAGTCTCTTTCTAGATTCGGACCTGAGCAGACGAGATAATTCAGTGAATTATTGGGACTTTGCTTAGAAATCTTAATCTAAAAAGGTGTTTGGTAAACTTCAAGCTTAAAACGGACGAGACAATTTGAGTAAATTGTTGGGACTCCGGCGATGGTTTGAAGCTCTACTAGACTAGTTGACAAGTAGTCGACGAAAAGGCTCGGTATAGGATATTCAGGTATACGTCTACTTTGTGAGTATTCTATCAATAGAGGTTAAACAGTTTCTCATCTTTCTTAAGTCTGAAACTGTGGAATAATTAGTCTCTAGTAGAGAAAATCCGCTAATTATTGCTCCCTTGCACATTATTCAACTAGTTAGTGTTAACTAGGGGCACATTGCATCTGTCACAAGGTCGACTAGTAGGAGCCAGGAACTTAGGCCGAGTTAGCTGTGTGATACTGAGTGTTTCCTAGGCAATGTAATGGTCAGGTTGTGCTAGCCAAATCTAGTGAAAGAGTCCTTGCCTTATTGTAGGCTGTGACTGGATCCCAAGCTTGGTATCAGCAAAACTAAGTAGGATATCACCGTCAGAGGACAGTCCTTGCGGCAAATCGGGTGATAGTAACTAGAGATAAAATAGCCCAAAATAGTGTGTAGTGTGGAGTCCTCTAACAGGAGATTGCCATTGTAATAAGTTTATCGTGTAATATTGCATCTGGTACAGGCAAGAAGAGCAAGGAAAAGCTAACCAACTCTATAAATTTAATTAGCACCCCCGAAAATTTTTAAGTATACCCCCAAATGTTCTAAGTTGATACATCATAACCTAGAGTTCTTTATTAGACGATCGTAAGATAACAATAGTCGATGTCACTTGATATTCTGTATTTTATGGTCTGAAAGTAATGAAAAACAACACATTTAGAATCAACATTGCTGTTTTGAAGTGGAATTTCACGAGTTTTTGATTGTCCTCTTACCTGTAAAAGAAGTGGAAAAATCTTTGTTTCTCAAATTGAACATTATGTAATGATTTATCGTTATCTGAATTATTTTCCTTTAAATAAGCATTTTTGACATATGTATTTAAGGTTTCATGCAAGTTCTATTGTAAAATGACAATTTATGTAATACGGTTGTAGAATGTTATGCGAATTGTATTGTAAAACGACATCTTTGGTAATGGTTCTTTATAATTTCAAACAATATCATTTCACTTTCTAAGCGACGGTTGACATTACAGTTATGAATTTTGATATATAATTTGAACGTGTGTAAATGTAAATTACTGAATTTATTATGACTTAGACTGGTGATGAGCGATTTATTTCGAGTAATGAATTTATCTGAAAGAATTTGACTTGTTTCTTTTCTTGTGTATCAATTAAGTTAAACTATCACATTGATGAAATAAACAAAGTGTTGGAATTGAGAAAGTGTTCATTTTTGTTCAACTACCTTAATCTATATCCTCATATATATTTTAAGTACTAAAAATTTGAACCACTGAAGGCAACGGGACCAATATTGAAAAATCATACCCTAGACACATTAACTTTCAATCTTGGAAACTTCGGTAGTTAAGTTAAATGAAATTCGAAATTTAGAGTCACTTAGTTACGAGGTATTTAGTGAAGTTAGTAAATACTTGTAGAAGAGAAAGAAAATTTTTATGAGTTCGGAAAATAAAACCCGTCGGTTAACAAAACCCCGAAACTCAGCCTTCAAACTTGGGGGCTCGTCCGGGATCTTTTAGTTAAGTTGAACTAAAAGTGGAAGAGCACTATAGAAGTAGTTTTGAATTTTGTATCTATAAAAAGAAAAGTAGAACTTCTTTTTGGGTTATATAAGGGGGACCCGTGGGGACCACAAAACTATTCAGTTTTTCTCAGGACAAACGAGACCAGAGGTTGAAAGAAAAACCGCATCATGAATGACAATGATGATGATCTACATCTACTGGATCCTCAGGACCAAGGTGCGGTGGGAGGAGGTAATGTAGAAGCAGGAAATGCCAATGATCCTGCTCATGACCAAGATCCAGATCTACAGGATCTGGTTCAAGGGATAGGAGACCCCAGAGTAATAAGGGTAGTACAAGCTATGCAAAACAGATTTGATCAAAGACTCATTGATGAGCAGCAGGCAGCTGACGATAGATTGCAGCATCTTTTGCGGCAGCAAGCTAATGATCACAGAGCGCAAATAATGAATCTGCAAAGGCAATTGCAGGATGCAGCGCAGCAGCAGCAGCAGCAGCAGCAGCAGCAGCAGCAGCAGCAGCAGCAGCAGCAGCAGCAACAACAGCAGCAACAGCAAGCTAATCAGCAGCAACAAGCGAACCCGCAGCAGCAAGCAAATCAGCAGCAGCAGCAGCGAGCGAATCTAAGGGTTCCTCCACCCAATTTACAACCTCGACCAGGGTTGGCTAACATTAACCAACCAGGAGCTGGAGCACAGCTCCCCAACTTGCCTCCGCTGAGACAAGCTAACCCAAATCTAGGGGGTGGTAACGTTCCACCACCAGTAGCCCCTCAGAATGCAGCAGCAGGTAACATACCACCAGCTGCTCAGCCTGGAGCCCCAGCTGGAGTTCCAGGAGCAGTACCACCGGCGGCTGCGCCAGCCGCTCAAGCGGTACCAGGGGTACAAGCTGTTAATCCCGCACTACCAATAGCAGTAGTAGCTCCTAACGACTGGGGACAAAACAGAGCATTCGTAGCTGTACCCAACCCACAGGCAGCTACTGTCCCTGGCCAAGTAGGAGATTTGGGAGCCATCAACCTACAGATCCTAAGGATACTGAGAACTGCACAAATCAATGACCCACAAGCGGTGGCTGACATTGACAATCTGGCTGATTACATCAGACCCATAGTTGCAGCAAGTGATGCAACCAGGGATAGAGAGAGGATATCCACAGAATTACAACCACTGACGGTAGTCCCAGTGAATTGGGGAGATCAAGATAGAATAGCCAATATCAGGCTATACAATGTCCCTAATTTCACGGGCACCAGTTCTGACACAATTGACATAGTCAGCTGGTTGGATAGAGTCTTTAGCCTGGGAACATCGCACCGACTGACAGCGGTAGCTGTAGTCAATCTAATGATTATGGCAGCAACTGGATCAGCTGCTGACTACATCAGACAGATGAGGGATGAACATAAGACACCTCACCAGATAGTCCAGGCACTGGAACTTAGGTACGGTGACTTGTGCCTCCCAGAAGAAGCTATGAGCAGGTGCAACAACCTTCAAAGAAAGGAAAAAGAGAAATTGGCTGACTTCATTGATCGCCTCAGAAAAATGGCTAAAATGGCCTATCGCAACATCCCTGCAGAAGGCAGGAGAATGGAACTCACAGATTCCTTAATCAAGAGCAACATTAGAAGGGCTCTGCCGTTATCACTCAGGAAATCACTAGATGACAGGATGAGAATCCACCTTAGCATGGGCAAACCAGAAATGACATGCAGAGAAGTGGAAAAGGAATGCATTGAGCTAGAAAGAGCTAGAGATGAAAGGAGAGAAGAGGCACAGAGATCAGTCAAGGCACAACCCCAACAGAACTCTAAGAAGTTTGTTAGGCAAGCTCAAATCAATTCAGTAATGGAGGATAGTGACTTCACTGAAGATGAAGAAACTAGCACTGAATTCAGTGAAGACGAGGTTGATGAGGAAGCCATCCACTGGGTAAATAGGATGGAACAAGCTAAAAGGTACTATGCCAACAAAGGCAGAAAACTCACTCCTCAACAGCTAAGGGCCAAAGTAACCCAACGCTATAATAAAGACCGAGGGAGGTATCAGAGAAGACCACCTCCTGGTCCTAAGGCAGCAGCAGCTGCAGCCCAAGTCCAGGATTGGAAAGGTCCTCCTGAAAGACTAGGGTCAGAGAGGAGAAAGAATATATTAGAACTGTTGAACCTTGCAAATGTCAACAGAGGAGAATGCATCCAATGTGGAACCCCAGGCCACATGCTAGGAAAAGATGAGTGTGCTCTCAGGAATAGACCACTCACTGACAGACCTTGTGCCAAATGTGGCAAGGGACTGCACTCAGCAGATGATTGCTTGAGAGGATTCTCTAGCCAATTCAGAGGAAAGGCAGAACCAATTGCTGCTAATCAGGCACAAGAGGAAAATGAAGAAGAAGGTGATTTAAACACCGAATAGGCCATCAACCGAAGGTTGATGTAAGCCCTAACAAAGCTAAGGGACGCATGAAAATGAAACCCGAAGCTGATCACCAAGAAAGTAACATTAAAGAATTTAAAGAAAAAATAAAAAAGGAAGACAACGAATCTTCCACATTAGATTTCACTTCACTAATCAGTGATGAAGTCATAGGTATAAGTGATATACCTATATTTAGAGTAAATAAGGTAGAAGTAGGTTCGGTTGAACCAAAACCAATTGGAAGCGCATACATTTTAATTAACATGAGCGCAACTGAAGCACCGGAGCTGAAAGTAAATGCCCGAGTGTGTGTAGATACAGGAGCTGATATGACAATATGCTCTCATACATTTGTGATTAAAAAGTTTGGAGACAAGGCATTGCAAACTCTAGTTAAAACAATCAGTAACCCGCCGAGGTTAAAATCAGCATCAGGACACCCCTTGAAAGTATTTGGGTGTATAGATCTAGATTTATACCTAGGAGAATATAAACTTTCTCTCACAGTAATGGTATATGAGAACAAAGTAGATTTTCTGTTACTAGGAGCAGATGCTTTCTATGACAGATTAATATTTGACAGAGGCAAATACCTAATGATAGCTGAAGGAGATCATCCTCCAATTCCTATAGTCTATCAACTAGAAAATAATAAAGCCACAGTTGCACAAGAGTACTATGTGGCACCAAAAAGCCATGCACTCGTCAAAGTATTAATATCTAAGGATACCCAAATGGTAGGGCAGCAAGTGATGCTGTGTCCAATCAGTAATGAACTAAACATTACTCCATTTAAAGATACTGTATCTACTATTGATGATACAGGAAATGCATTGATGATGGTAGAAAATAGCTCAGAAGACATCTTAAAGATACCTAATGGGGCACAGGTAGCAACAGTTGCCAACGTTCATAACCAAAAAGGATTATGGGCAGATGAAGCAATCAATAACAAGCTAAAAGAACTACTACCACCCCACATCAAGATACGTAAGAAAAAGTTATTGACCACTGAAGATCAGGAAGAAGAAATGAGTGAATGTATTAAATACATTCATGATAGGAAAGAAAGAAAGGATCTACTAGATGGAACTGGAGAAGGACTACCAGCACCACCAGCTGCAGAGTCCATCAAAGAAGGTGAAACCAGTAAAATAGAGGATCCTGATCAATGGTTGAACAGTGTAGAGCACTCACATTTGAGTGAAGAAGAATGGGCAAAATTAAAGGAACTACTATTAAAAAGAAAAGAAGCATTTTCAAAGACAAAGACTGAAGTAGGGTGTTGTAAGTACTTTAAACTAGACTTGCCACTTAAACCAGGAACTGGATTTCTACACAATAAACCCAGACATGTTCCTTTCAAATATAGGGAAATCGCCCAAAAAGCGATAGATGATCTATTAGAACAAGGCATAATAAGACCTAGTAGGAGTCCTCATTCTACAAATCTAGTAGTAGTGAAGAAGAAGACCATGAACGGGGTAGTTTCCCATAGAATATGTGTTGACCTGAGACAGGTGAACCAGCATACTATTCCTAACAGTTTCCCTAACTACTGGATAGAGGAGGCTATGGAAAAGATAAATGGAGCATACTTTAGAACAGCATTGGACTTTAAGAATGCTTTCCATCAGATAATGCTTACTGATGAAGCCATACCAGTAACTGCATTTTATTTTAACAATGCTCTATATGAGTATGTAAGGGCTCCATTTGGACACGTATGTGCCATGAACGCATTTTGCTGCCTTATGGCACTACTATGCTCAGGCTATGCACCAAGCAGCTACTATGCTGATGACCTGATGATCACTACACCAGTTAGTGGTAAAAGTAGAACAGAAATATATAATTTACATCTAGAACATATTGACGGAATGTTGGTCAGGATCATAGATGCCAACTTGAAATTGGTTGCTCATAAATGCCAGTGGGCATATGATGCCAGTCAACCAATGGAGTGGCTAGGTTTTACTTTAGAAAACAATCTATTGAAACCTCAGGAGTCAAAGGTTAAATCGATTAAAGAATTCCCTATACCAACGACAGCTAAACAAGTGATATCATTTGTGTCACTAGCCTCGTTTTATAGGAGGTTCATCAAAGACTTTGCTAAAATAGCTAAACCAATGCATGATGTAGCAAAAACAGAACCCTTTGAGTGGACTGAAAAAGCACAACAAGCTTTTGAAGAATTGAAAGAGGCCATGTGTTCTGACACTGTGCTGAGAATGCCCAGGCAGGGAGAAGTGTTTCAACTATACACAGACGCAAGCCATATAGCCATAGGAGCTGTACTGTGTCAGATAGATCCCAAGGACAAGAAAAGTCATCCTTGTGCTTATGGATCAAGAAAGTTTAATGATCAAGAACTCAAATTAAGTACACCATGTAAAGAACTACTAGCCATAGTGTATGCACTAAACTTGTGGAGTTTTTACATATGTGGGAACCCAGTACATATATTCTCAGATTGTAGAGCATGGACCTTCTTAAAGGTGCAGAGTGGAGTATCTGGAAAAATATCCAGGCTAGCCTTGTTAGTAGCAGAATATGACATCACTGTGTCATTTGTACAAGGTGTAAAGAACAAAGCTGCGGACGGTTTGTCTAGAGCATATGACACAGGTCTGATCAAATGTGATGACCAAGTCAGCAACAGACATCCAGCTTTAGAATACTTAGGAGCTCCACCTATTAAGGAAGGATCTATGAAACTAGAGAACTATCTAGAGGAATGTGGAAGGTACATTCAGCAAGAATGGCCAAAACTATTAGATCAATATCAGAAAGAAAATGATACGAAAACAAACATAGAAAACGTTAACCTAAGAGCAGGCAATGAAATATCATATGTTCAGAAAATAACTGAGGCAACTACTCATTTGCATGCAGATAAAGTGGTGATTAGGCAAATGCAAGACTCAAAAATTAAGGAATTTGAAGATCAATTAGAAAATGAAGACGAGATCGAACAAGACTCAGATACTACTGATAGTAAGTTTAAACTGGCATACTACAATATTAGGACGATAGCTATAAACAATAGCTGTTTTACATATGGTTCATTTCTAGCACTGCAAAAAGATGATGAATTTTGCCAAATGAAAATAGAACTTGTCGAGAAAAATGATATCAGAACTATTAATCAAGGCTATTTAAAGAAAAGAGGTTTGTTAATGAGAAAATTTACAACCAGAGATGGACAAGTATACTACACAGTATGTATCCCAATAGCACTAGTACCAGCACTATTAAATGCCACACATGGAAACTTAATGAATGGGCACTTAGGAAAAGAGAAGTACTGCCTTACTTTAAGAAGAAAGTATTACTGGCCTAAAATGAGAAAAGATATCTACCAATTTCACGACAAATGTGTAATATGTCAATATAATGACAAGTACCCTGTTAAATTTACATCAGGATATGTAATTAGACCAATGTATCCATTGCATGTGGTACATTGTGACTTAGTGGTAGGTTTACCCAGGGCAATGGATAAAAGCTATGCTATCTTCTTGTTGTATGATGGTTTCACAAGACATGTATATGGAATACCATTAGCAAGTGAAAAGGCTAGCTATGTAGTAAAGAAGTTCATGAGTCACTATGTTGCCGCATATGGCTTGATGTGGGCCCTACATAGTGATAATGCTAGAAATTTAGACGGGGCATTTATGAGACACTTGACTTCATTATTAGGAGTAGTTAAAACCAGTACTCCTCCACATAATGCTCAATCTAATCCCACTGAGACAATGTGTGGTGCAGTAGCTATGTTAATTAGAAAAGGCCTACAGGATTCAGACAAAAAGTATTGGCCTCAAGCACTACCGTTAATACTGAATGCTATCAACAATTCAGTACATACAGCCACAGGCTATACACCCAATGAACTATTCTTCGGACATTTTGGGGAACGTAGCATGGTACCGTTAATACCTTTCGAATCCGAGAGTGCCAATGTAACAGAGTACCATCAGAAAATCAGGCGGTTTCAAGAAATAGCTTTTCAGATCGCACGAGCCAGAAATGAGAAGAGAATTCAAACAAAAAAGAAAGAATGGGATAAACATGCTAGAGTTCATCGGTTTGAAATAGGAGACTATATTTTGATAAAAAATCTAAATCCGGCCCTGGGACCAGGAGAAACTAAGCTAAGATCTAAGTATATAGGACCCTTTAGAATTATTAAGGTATACCCATCCAGCTTAGTGGTAGTTCCTTGGACCGAGAATGCGAGACTGGAGGAATACTACAAAGACCCTGATCTTTTTAGGTATGTACATAGGGGAGACATAAGACCCTTTCACTCCAGGCAAGTAGCAGTCAAAGACTGTAAACCTTATAGAGCAGCAGTTGAGGAACAACTGGTTGTAGACCCAATTGTCCTTAATAAATTCTTAGCCCATTTGGGGTTGGATAGCAACAATGAGCTACTATCTGTAAAAGATACCTACTCAGAAAGTGAGACAAAATATGATCCCAGCTCTAGAGTAAGGAATCAAAGCAATAAAGAACAACTGGACTACTCAACTGAAGAAAGTGAATCTGGAGATTCAGATGACCCAGATCAAGACCAAAATCTGATACCAGTAGCACCGATGATACCAGTACCACCGGCGGTAGTTGTAAATCAGCAGGTCCCAAATCAACCAGTAAATAGACCAAATCTCATACCCGGTCCTGTTGAACAAAGAAAAAGAAAAGATTCGGATAGTCAGTCATCAGAATCTGAGTACCATGACACTGATGACCTAAATGACGATCCAAAAGATGGAGATTCTGACTCAGAAACTGAAGATTCCAGCGATTATCAGATAGGACCGTTATTTGACTTAATAGAAGCCAATGAAGAAGACGAACTTTTACTAAGAGACTTGATGGAACCAAAGAAGGCAAGTCAGGGAAGTAGCCTTGAAGGTTCCGAAAAGAACCAAGCAATTAAAGAAAAATTAGTTGACTTGGAAAAATTAATAATCAGCCCTCATGATGAGGTCAGGAGACAAGCCGAATTTGACCTAAAACAACTCTTAGATCAATATCGAAATGAACAAGAACACCCTAGAATAGAACTAGAAGGTGAGGAGGATGCAGTAGAAGAAATCTCAAATTCTGATTCAGAAGTTGAAGAACAGAAAGAGAAAGTCAGAAATTTCATTCTAGAAAAATCTGATACCGAAGGTAGTGAAAGACTATCTAAAATTTCTGAGAAAAGTGAGGATGAGTCTGACAGAGAAAGTATGACAAGCGCAGCTAGTCATATTACTGAACAATCCATGATACAAGAGGACAGTTGGCCATGCCTAAGTGAAAGACCTCCACCCTTAGATAGAAGGCAAAGACAGTCAGTAGTGCAAATAGACACACCAGGATGTAGAATAACTGTTAGTCCAGAAGATTTGCCACCAGAACCACCACCAAGACCTAGAGAAATTAGGGGTCGTGGAAGAAAAGATATTTGGGATTGGGTTTCTCAGTCACCAAACTTACCAATTACTCCGCAAATAGGTAGAAGAGGTCGCACTATAAAACCCAGAACAACCTATAGCCCTGAACGAGAAGAACAGAGGCACAAAGAACTCAAGCAAAGAGCAAAGCAAAGACTTCTAGATGACAACAGAAAGGCAAGAGCCAATGCCAACTTGCAAGTACAGGCTCAAGAAGTAGCCTCAGAAGAAGATAGGCAGGTAGGATCTCAGGCTTACTATGAGGATTCAACTTCCAGAAGCCAAAAGGGAGCAACTGTTACAGGTACCAGACCTAAAACTAAAACTGAAACTGAGCTTGGCAAAACACCAACTGGTAAAACCAAAATAAGTAGTAGACCAGCCAGTGTAAGTAGTAGAAAAACAGTAGGTAGTAAAAGGGAAGGTAGCGTAAGAAGTAGAAGTTCGAAGAAACTTAACTTATGAAAATTTTGAATTGAGTAAATTTGTAAAGAGGTAGGGAGAATATCAGCCCTCTTTCAAAAATTGAAACGAGAGATTTAAAATTTTAAGCTCGACGAAAACTGATTTTTAAACTGTCTTTATCTAGATGAAAGATAAGGAGCATTAAGAGACGGAAAAACTATTAACAATATTTTGACGGTGTCAAAAACTTAGTAGTGGTGCCAAAACAGTTGGCCAGCGTGACAATTACCAGAACGTTTCAATTAAGAATTGTAGTAAAAAAGAATAAGCTTTCAGACAAAGAGTCTAAAAACTATCGGAGATTTTAATTAAGAATGGCTGAAGATGTAAATATTTAATAAAAAGAAACAAAAGTACACTAGCATCAAGACAAATTCGAAAAATACTCACTGAATCACAGTAAAGGAAAAGAAGCGATGTCGAGTAGAGCAGAGGTCATGGCGCCATCTGAAAGATAAGTAAAATCGACCGTGACTAAAAGGTACTACCGAAAAATTCTGATACTGAAAAAGATGCTAGTGATACAAAATAAGAAACGGAAAAATAATAAAAAGTACCCAGTTAGGGACGAGCTTAAAGATTAGCACGACGCTCCAGATATAAGAGACATCTATGTCTATACAAGTAGTCGTTTCTCCAGGTAGGAGAGGATGGATTCACTAGGTTTAAAAGCCTTAGAACTCCTCTAGCTCTCATAATTTTAGGAAGAGTAAATTTAAGCCAAGAAATAACCAGGGGGTTGAACTCAGTATCTAAAGCCTCTTGACTTTTGTCAGTCAAAATGGCCAACAAAAAGTAATAACCGCCCTCAGAGAGTGAACCACGATTGTGAAGTTTACGAAAGAAAACCCTCCAAGCTGCCAGTAGCAAGCCTAATTGGGGAGATTGATCAATAACAATTGAATCCATCCTCAAGGAAAGAATAAAGATAACTGACGAAAAAAAAACTTACCAAAAGGAGGAGGAAGCGTCGGAAGAAGGAGCAGGAGTAGATGGACGACTCGTCTCCATAGCAGAAGTAGCAGAACTGCTTGATGCTACGACAGGCACCAGCTGAGGTGAAGGAGCTGATGGCCTGGGAGGCCTGACAAAGATTTGACGAGGCCTATAGTAGGTAGCCGTAGGAAGAGGTCTGGTGAAGACATGACCCATGTCAGTTGAAGTTAGGTTGACCAAGGGCATGGGGGAGAAAGAAGCTCTATCTGGAACCACCTGTACGGTAGCAGGTTGTTGGAAGCTGGGACCTGGGCTGAACATTCTTGTCGTGACTCGGGGAATCGATTCATACTCCACTGTAAAGTGAAAGGGTAAAATATTTTTGACAAGAACTAACTCAAAATGAAAGAATAAAGGTTTCGAAAAACTACTGCCAGGTGAAAGAATAAAAGTATCAATAGGCATAGAAAATACTGACAAAAAGTAAAGGAAAATAGTTACCGAAGATCAGAGTCCTGTCAACAACAGGGTTGTTGGTGTAAGGGGCCGAATGAAGGTTCTCTCCAGGCAGACGAGCAGGGTTGTAAACTGGCTCATCTCGAGGCATCAAAGAGACCACGGGCAGCTGTTGAAATAAGCCAGGCTCAGTAGGAGGAACTGGCATCCTCACAGAAGGAGTCATCTCATAAAGATTAGAGATGATAGTCTATAGAAAAAAGAGGAATTATAATATAGATAGGTAAAAAGGAAAAAGTATCTTTTAGGCAAAGCCAAGTGGTAGTTAATTACCTTGACTGAGTTGACAAATCGCTCGTCATCAGAAGCGGCGTTAGCATATTTGTCAGACCAACGTCGAGACAAGATTGCTGAAAAGTAAAAGAAAGAATAAATATTCTTAAAATCTAAAAATGAGAAAAACAATATCACAAAGGGAAAAGTCGAAAAGTAAAATAACAATACCTCTTTCCTCAGCTCCCAGGTTGTTTTCTCCGAGGTTGAAAAAAGGTAGACGATCAAAAATTTGTTTGAAGATTTGAGCACCGTACATGGTAGCCATTCGATTGGAAAGGATAGTTAGGATTTGGTGACGGTAGGTTAGATAGAAAAGATGGACATTGATCCGATTAAGGATGTCCCAGAAGCCATCATAGCAGAAAAGGATGGTTAAGATAGAGTCCACGAATTCAAGAGAAATTCCTCGTGCAAAGAGCTTGTGGTGCTTGACAAAGAAGTCAGTGATGACGGTGTTTGCCATCATGACAGCGTTGTAAGAAACGTTGCCAGCTTTGTAAACCACCATGGAAGCCTTAAAGAACTTAGAAATGACTCTGAGTTCAGCGGCAGGGCATTCTTGAGCAAAGAAGCCAGCATAAGCTAACTCATGAACGTTAGTAATAAAAGTGTTTTCCATTTTTTGGAGAATAAGAAAAAGAGTAGAAAAATTCTTTTTGACAAGGATATATGATAGGGTAGGAGTCTTGAATAGCACTAAAAATAAAAATCGAGGAAATGATTGCTGCGTTAAAATTTTTGAACAAAAATAGAAAATTCTTTCAATAAGGATATGTGATAGGACAGGAATCTTGAACGACACTAAAAATAAAATTGAAAAATGCGTTCAAACAAGTTAATGTTAGAATAAAGAAAGAAAAAAGTATAAAAAAGAAAAGAAAAGAAGAAAGTTTTCGGTTAAAGAAAGATTTCATCAGCAGGAGAACTGGATGAAGAGGATAAAGAAACCTCAGCAGTCTCCAATGGAATGACGTCAATAGTCGATAGATGTTGAGGGGACAAGGTAACTAGGTCAGTAGCAGGAGAAGAGCTAGGGTTATCTACACGAGAAATTTGTAGCTCTCTAGAACGAGGCTCTAGCTGAACCACGGAACTAGAAGAGACCGGAGGTTCAACTACTAGGCTTAAAGTAGTGTCCTCAGGAAGAGAGACAGTTACTATAGGAGGCCGTTCAGAGGTAGCTAAAGTTCTAGAATGAGAAGACTCAGCTGAGTTTAATAGTTGGTCCACAGAAAAACGGGTTGAAGAAACTGAAGGCCCAGAGGCCCGAGGAGCTTCAGAATTAGGACGACTAGAAAATCGGGAACTAGGATTAGTAGTTCTAGGCCAGCTAAAAGGAGCAAATAAAGGTTCTCTTAAGCTAGAAAAGGTTCTAGGAGAAGGAACCGTGAGTAGACTTTGCGTGATAGGCCTAGACAAGGGATTTGACAAGGACGGTTGAAGATTTTTGAAGTCATCAATGATAGCCTGAAAAATAGAATAAAATAAGAAAGAATAAAAGTTACATAAAAACCTTTAAAAACTAAGG
>Ga0208484_1000167_pt1 | contig 17043 bp, 9 predicted proteins | sample LakMenEpi09Aug11_FD_150682 | JGI IMG/M metagenome (GOLD analysis project Ga0208484, IMG submission 150682) | Freshwater microbial communities from Lake Mendota, WI - 09AUG2011 deep hole epilimnion (SPAdes) | ecosystem: Environmental > Aquatic > Freshwater > Lentic | place: Lake Mendota, Madison... | reverse complement strand
CCCGGCGGAGGGGGGAGCGTACGTCGGGTCGCCGTCGATCGCCCGCCTCCCCGACGGCACGCTGGTCGCCGCGCACGACCACTTCGGGCCGGGGAGCTCGGAATGGACGAGCGCCGTGACGGCGGTGTTTGCCAGCGCCGACGGTGGGCTCACCTGGACGCGGATCGCGGGCATCGACGGGGCCTTCTGGTCGAATCTGTTCGTCCATGCAGACGCGCTGTGGCTGATGGGTCCGACGCGGCACCACGGGCCGCTGGTGATCCGCAGGAGTGGCGACGGTGGACGGACCTGGAGCGACCCCGGGGACGCCCGGACCGGTGTGCTCGCCGACGGCGAGTGGCACACCGCCCCGATGCCTGTCCTCGAGCACGGCGGCAGGCTTTGGCGCGCCGTCGAGGATGCCTCCGGCGGCACCGAATGGGGAAAACGCTACGGCCCGATGATGCTCTCGGCACCGGTCGGAAGCGACCTCCTCGATCGGGCCAACTGGCGATTCACGAATGTCGTTCCCCGCGATCCGGCCTGGCTCGACGGCCGATTCGTCGGCTGGCTCGAGGGGAACGCCGTCGCCGACTCGAGCGGCAACATCCTCGACATCCTCCGCGTCGAGGCCGGCCCGCTCGCTCCGGGAGAAGTCGAGCAGGCCGCGGTCGTGACGGTGAGCGCCGATGGGCTCTCGGCAGCCTTCGATCCGGCCACGGGTTTCATCCCGTTCCCGGGCGGCGCGAAGAAGTTCGCCATCCGCCGCGATCCGCGGTCGCTTGCCGAGGGCATCGATCCGGTGTGGTGGACGCTCTCGAGCGCCGCCCCGCCGACGCTTGCCGGAAAGGGGAAGCCTGCGACGGTGCGCAACACGCTCGTCCTCATGCGCTCGACGAATCTGCGCGAGTGGGAGCTGCGGAGCATCCTCCTCCATCATCCCGACGTCGCCCGGCATGCCTTCCAATACGTCGATTGGATCGTCGACGGCGACGACCTCCTCGCCGTCAGCCGGACCGCGTTCGACGACGACGGCAGCGGGGCCCACAGGGCTCACGACGCCAACTTCCTCACCTTCCACCGTTTCCGGGGATTTCGGGAGCTCGATCGCGACGACTCGGTCGTCGATCCGGCGATGCTCGGATGGTGAGCCGGGAAGCGACCCCTGCTCATGGCTCCATGAGGAAGCGCATCAGGGCGCGGGCCTCGGTGTCGTCGAGCCTGTCGAGGATCCCCTCCGGCATCAGTGAGACGCCGCCGTTGACCACCTCCTCGACATCCTCCATGGGAACCGTCTCCTCGCCGGTCGGCGTCCGCAGGAGGATCAATTCCGGTGAGCGACGCGCGATGATCCCGGAGAGGACACGCCCGTCGTCGAGAACCACCTGCTTCATCGCATGGTCGGGGGAGACGGTGGCGCTCGGCGTGACGATGTTGGAAAGCAGGTAGTCGAGGTCGCGTCGCCCCGAGCCTGTCAGGTCTGGCCCGAGGGTGCCCCCCTCACCGTGGAGCCGGTGGCAGGCAGCGCAGTGTCGCTGCCACACGGCCCTGCCTGCGGTCGGATCGGCGGCGGCGAGGTGCTCGGGCGTGAGTCGGGCCTTCCAGCCGTCGATCGGCGAGGCGGCTGTGGGAACCGCAGGGCCGGCCGTGCCCCGGGGGGCGACGAGGGGGGCGATCCTGGTCCGCAGCGCCTCTTGCCCGAGCCCGCCGAGTTGCCGGACGAGGAGGGGCGTGAGCGTGTCTGGCGGCAGATCGCCCCGCTCGATCGACTCGACGAGCGCACTGCCCCACGAGGCCCGGGAGGCGAGCGCCGAAAGAGCCGCGTCGCGGGCCGCGGGGGCGAGGTCGGGAAGCGCTTCGAGGAGCCGGTGCGCGTCTCCGTCGCTGCCGGCGACGAGCAGGCCGCGGATGGCCGCCAGCGCCAGCCCCGGTTCGCCGAGACTCTCCCGCGCGAGCCCGGCGGCCTCGTCGGCGCGGACGTCGACGAGCGCTTCGAGTGCCAGGCTGCGGCGGGCTGTCGGGAGTGAGGGATCGCCAACGACGGCCGAGAGCCTGCGTGTGCCACGGCGGTCCCCGAAGAGGGCGTCGAGCCGGGCAACGGTGTCGGCGAGGCGCGGCTGGCGCAGGTCGTCTGTGGGAATCTCCGCGACCGTGGTGCGCACCTCATCCCAGCCCGTCGGGGCATCGACATGACGCTTTCCCCGCCACCCGGCGAGGAGCCCGCCGAAGCAGTCGTCGAGACCAGGGGGGCCCTCCGCGGACGCCGCCGCGAGGAGGCTCGGCAGTGTGGAAAGAGCGTCGGTCCCCGTCAGCCGGTGCGCGATCGAGCGGCGCAAGCCCGGCCAGTGGGATTCCTCCGCGCCGGGGAGCCACGCTGCCTTCCAGACGTCGATCACCCCTTCCGGATCGACAGGGATCGCCCCGAGGAGGCCGGTGAGGATCATCGCCCCGAGATCGTGATGATCCCCACCGATGGCCCGCACCGCGCCTGTGGGCGGGCCGAAATCGACGTCGCCAGACTCGTCGATCGGCGCCGATTCGGTCACCGAGACGAGCGCCGCGGCGATCCGCGTCCTGCTGGAGGGAGGGAGACGCGAAAGCGTGCAGGCGAGCGTTAGCCGGACCTCCGGGTCGGTCTCGGTGAGGGCGAGCCGCTCGAGGGCATCGAGGGTGAAGCCGCGCAGGCGCGCGTCGTGCGTCGGCCTGCCGCCGAGGACGGTGTCGATCGGCCAGGTGTCCGCGAGGAGCCGGAGGGCCCAGACGCGGATGGCCGGCTCGGGATCGTCGAGCAGCGACCAGAGCCCCGGCTCGTCGATCCGCTCGATCGCCCGGAGCCCCCAAAGGCCGCGCAGGCGCAGGACCGGAGTCGCACCGTGGCTGAGCAGGGTTTCGAGTGCAGGTAGCACACCGTCGAGGTCGGCGGCGTGCGTGCCCGCCGCGTGGCGGTCGGCGAGGAGCCCGAGGGCGGTGCGGGCGTGGCGGCGATCGGAGGAGAGGCGTGCGACGAGGTCGGCGGAAGGAAGCTGCGACAGGTCGCAAACCGGCGCGGTCTCGGCGGCGGTGCCGACGTCGAACAGGTAGATCCGGCCGCTCGTGCGATGCACGCCGGTCCCTTCGTGGCACTCGCCGGTGTCGCTCCAATCGAGCACCGCGATGCGGTGGCCGGGCAGTTCGAGCAGGTCGGTGCCACGGAAGAAGGGATCGGCGAAGCGCGCCAGATCGGCTTCATGCCGGCCGACGATGCCGGTCGGTTCGGCGTCGAGGCGGTCGACGTTGATCCTTCGGCCATGGAGATTGAGCGTGAGCAGCCGGCCGCGAAGGGCATCCGGCCAGCCGGGTTCGTCGGGGACGATCACGCAGCCGGTGTGGGCATGGCCACCCCCGTGGGCGTCGGCCCGGCCATCGCGCGACTCGGTCCAGTGGCGCCCCGAGTCGAAGTGATCGTGATCGGCGTGGGCCCCGAGCGGCTCGAGGATCCAGGGGTGCGGCTCGACGGTGTGCGAGCGCGCGTAGTGGGCACCGGGAAGCACGCGCCACAGGTGACCGTTGACGGTGTTGGTGAAGAAGCCGTTGCCGAGATCGTCCCAGTCGAGCCCCCAGGGGTTCGTCGTGCCGTGGCAGATCGCCTCGAACACCTTCCGCTCGGGGTGGTAGCGCCAGATGCCACCGCGGAGCGGCACACGTTCGGCCGGCGTGCTGCCGGGAGGGCCGATCTCCCCGGGAGAACTCGCGCCCGAGCGGCCGTAGAGCCAGCCGTCGGGGCCCCAGACGAGCCCGTTGGCAAACGTGTGATGGCTGCTCGGCGAGACGGTGAAACCGTCGAGGACGACGACCGCGGCCTGCCGGCGCCGGGCCGGCTCGGTGGTGTCCGCGGCATCGGGCCAGCCCGGCGGCGGCTGATGCCCCCCGGGAACGAACAGCAGTCGCGGCGGACAGAGGAGCCACAGTCCACCGCGGCCCACGGCGACGCTCGCGAGCCCTTCGAGACCGTCGACGAGCGTGGCTTTGCGTTCGGCCGTGCCATCGCCGTCGGCATCCTCGAGGATCGTCACCCGATCCCGGAAGCGGAGGTCCGTCTTGAGTGGCTTCTCGGCGTAGGTCAGGTTCTCGGCGACAAGCAGCCGCCCGGCAGGGTCGCTGCACGCGGCGACAGGGTTGCGGATCGTCGGCTCGGCGGCGAATACCGTGACCCGCGCCGGGATCCGTGTCGTGATCGTGGCGAGCGCGTCCGCGGGGGAGGGGGGATCCCCGGCCGTTTCCGAGTTGTCGCTGGCCGATCGGTCCGCAGCCGACACGCCGTCACCACACCGGCCGGCCACCGGGCCTGCCAGAACGAGCAGGAGGAGCAGGAGCAGCCGGTGCGCGGCGGTCGTGCCACCCTCCGGGCCGGGCCGCCGGGGCCCCGGAGATTCAGCGGGAAAAAGGTGGGGGAAAAGCATGCGGCGGGGCCCCGATGCACGGGACCCCGCCGCTGTCGTCGGCGTGGCGGCCAGAGCGGAAGGCTCAGGAGCAACCCATGCTGTTACCGCAATTATGGCAGAGATAGCAGTTGCCGTTGCGGACCGTGATCGCGCCACACCCGTCGCAGACCGGGGCGTCGATCTGGAACTTGGCAAACTGACTCTGCCGGTCGCCGAGGCTCGTTCCCGGCTCGAGCACCATCACGCCGGCCTGCTCGAGCCGCTTGTTGGAAGCGGCCGAGGAAGCCTTCGCGGCGGGCTTGGGCGTCCCGGCCGCGAGGGCTCCATGGGAAGACGGCGTGGTGGAACCGTTGGCATGGGCTCCCCCCTTGGAGGCAGCCTTGGCGGCCCCGTTGGTCGGGCTCTGGGACGCGGCGGGGGCTTTTCCTTGCCCATCGGCCAGCCCGCTCGCCTTCGTGGCGGCGGGCGAACGCTCACTCTCGGCGTCTCCGCCGGCGGCCTCATCGCCACCGGTCGTATGCCCGTGCATTCCCCCAGGACGGTTGGCCTCACGGAAGCCGGGGATGAACTCGTTGCCGAGCCAGCGGAACAGGTAATCGACGAGGCTCTTCGCCACCGGGATGTCGGGGTTCTTGGTGTAGCCCCACGGCTCGAAGCGGGTGTGGGAGAACTTCTTCACATACACCTCGAGCGGCACGCCGTACTGGAGGCTCATCGACACCGCCGTGCCGAACGAATCCATCAGCCCACCGATCGTGCTCCCCTCCTTGGCCATCGTGATGAACAGCTCGCCGGGGCGGCCGTCGTCATAGAGGCCGACGGTGATGTAGCCCTCGTGGCCCCCCACGTTGAACTTGTGGGTGATGCTGCGGCGGGTGTCGGGGAGACGCTCGCGCCGCGGGGCGGCAGTCACCTTGGCGGCCGTCTTGTCGGCCTCGGTGCCGGTGTTGAGCGGCTGGCTCTCCTTCGAGCCGTCGCGGTAGATCGCCAGGGCCTTGAGCCCCATCCGCCAGCCTTCCATGTAGGCCCCGCCAACCTCGGCCGGGGTCGTCTCCCGCGGCATGTTGACCGTCTTGGAGATCGCCCCGGAGATGAACGGCTGCGCCGCGGCCATCATCTGCACGTGGGCCTGCCAGGCAATCGATCGTTTGCCGAGACGTGGCTTGAAGGCACAGTCGAACACCGAGAGGTGCTTGTCCTGGATCCCGGTGGCCCCTTCGATCGTGTCGTTCTTGTCGATGTAGGCGAGGATCGACTCGACCGTCGGCTCGTCGTACCCGAGCGTCCGCAGCGCCAGCGGCACGGTCTGGTTGACGATCTTGAGCATCCCGCCGCCGGCGAGTTGCTTGTATTTCACCAGCGCGATGTCGGGCTCGATCCCGGTGGTGTCGCAGTCCATCAGGAAGCTGATCGTGCCGGTCGGGGCGAGGACCGTCGCCTGGGCGTTGCGGTAGCCGTGCCGCTTCCCCTGCTCGAGGACCTCGTCCCACACCTTCCGGGCCGCCTCGCGGAGGTAGGCCGGGCAGGCCGGATCGATCTTGTCGACCTCTGCCCGGTGCATCTGCATGACGCCGAGCATCGGCTCGCGGTTGGCGGCGAAGCCCTCGAAGGGGCCGACCGCCGCCGCCAGTTCGGCGCTCGTGCGGTTGGCGGTGCCGTGGAGGATCGCCGTCAGGGCCCCGCAAAGTCCCCGGCCGGCGTCGCTGTCGTAGGCGTGCCCGTCGGCCATCAGCAGGCTGCCGAGGTTGGAATAGCCGAGGCCCAGCGGCCGGTAGAGATGGCTGTTCTTGGCGATCTTCCGCGTCGGGTAGCTGGCGTGATCGACGAGGATCTCCTGGGCGACGAAGAAGATCCGACAGGCTGCCGAGAAGCGATCGACGTCGAAGCTGCCGTCGGCCCGGCGGAACTTCATCAGATTGATGCTCGCCAGGTTGCAGGCGGTGTCGTCGAGGAACATGTACTCGGAGCAGGGGTTGCTCGCGTTGATCCGCCCGGAGTTCGGGCAGGTGTGCCAGCGGTTGATCGTGGTGTCGTACTGGACGCCCGGATCACCGCACTGCCAAGCACACTCGCTCATCCGGCCGAGGACATCGCGGGCCTTCCACGAGGGGCCGGCCTTGGAAGGATCGGTGACCCACCGGGTGGTCCAGGTGTCGTCGCGGTCGACCGCCTCCATGAAGTCGTCGGTGAGGCGGACGGAGAGATTGGCGTTTTGGAACAGGATCGAGCTGTAGGCCTCGCCGTTGAAGTTGGAGTCGTAGCCCCCCTTCTCGATGAGCACTCGGGCCTTGTTCTCCTCCTTCGCCTTGCACTCGATGAACTCCATCACGTCCGGGTGCGTGACTTTGAGCGACTGCATCTTCGCGGCCCGCCGTGTCTTGCCGCCGCTCTTCACCACCGCCGCCACCTGGTCGTAGACACGCATGAACGAGAGCGGGCCGGAGGGCTTGCCGCCGCCGGCGAGCTTCTCGCGCTGGCTGCGGAGCGTGGAGAGATCGGTGCCGGTGCCGGAGCCGAACTTGAAGAGCATCGCCTCACTCCGCGCGAGCTCCATGATGTCTTCCATGTTGTCCTGCACGCTCTGGATGAAGCAGGCACTCCCCTGGGGATACTCGTAGGGGTTGTCCGGCATCACCACGTCGCGCTTCGCCTCGTCCCAGCGCCAGTTGCAGGGGGCGCCCTTGACGCCGTACTGGTGATGGAGGCCGACGTTGAACCACACCGGCGAGTTGAAGGCGCCGTGCTGATGGACGCACAGCCAGGCGAGATCGCGGTAGAAGTTCTCTCCGTCCTCGCGCGACTTGAAGTAGCCGTCGGCGATGCCCCAGTCGGCGATCGTCCGGGCGACACGGTGGACGAGCTGCTTGACGGAGTGCTCGCGTTCGGGGGTGTGGATCTCGCCGTAGAAATACTTGCTGACCACGACGTTCGTCGCCAGCTGGCTCCAGGCGGCGGGGATCTCGCAGGCCGTTTGCTCGAAGAGGACCTTGCCATCCTCCCCCTTGATCGCCGCCGTCCGCAGGTCCCATTCGGTGGTGTCGAAGGGGGTCGGGACGTCGGTGGGGCAGAAGGTGGAGGGAATGGAGAGCGGCTGCCGCCCTGCCGGCCTCGAATCCTGGCCCCGCTGCGGGTCTGCTGACGCCATCGAACCTGAGTCCGAGCGGTAGGTGGTGGCGGATCCGGCGGTCGGCTCGAAGGCTGCCATCGGGGAGCTCCGGGGGGGGGGAAGAGGGAAGGGGGCTTGAAGGGAGTATACGTTCGTATAGTTCGAGTGCCAGTGATGTCTGGCCGGAAGTCTCGCCAGGGCCACGGATCAACCGCTACGAACGGCCCGGATCACGCGATCGGAAGAAAGCAGCTCCATCTGCATGCTATCGCTAGATGTTGTGGTAGTCACATGCGGAACCACTTCATATGGTTCCCCATCGACCGGGGCGTGAATGTAACGTGAGGAATCGGGTCGTCAAGGCGCTTTTTTCACCCCCTCGATTTCGACGGGAAATTGCCGGTCTGGCAAGGTGGGTGGGGCGTCGGGGGAGTGTGAACGAGACCCCTCTTGGGGGTGGTTTCCGAAAGAGGGCTCCGCCGGCCCGTTCGACCGGCCCGATGGGGGGCTGTCGGCGGGGGGGCGGAGGGGGTAGTTTTCTGGTTTCTTCCCCCCTCTGCGAGCTTCCCGAGATGGCCCCGAGCGACCCCTTCCGGCAGTCCGCTGGCCCCCCGTCGGCGTCCCTTTCTCCGGACCTGTCGGGAAAGCGGGTGGTGGTGCTTGCCGGCGACGACTACGAGGACCTCGAACTGTGGTATCCGAAGCTCCGCCTCGAGGAGGCAGGGGCCGCGGTGACGCTCGCCAGCCGGGAAGAGCCGCGGATCTTCCATGGCAAGCACGGCTATCCCTGCCGATCGGACACGACCGTGGCGGGCTTGCGCCCCGCCGACTTCGACGGGATCGTTCTCCCGGGGGGCTGGATGCCCGATGCCCTCCGCCGGGATGCGGATGTCCTGACGCTGGTGCGCGGCTGCGCGGCGTCCGGCAAACTCGTGGCGGCGATCTGCCATGGCGGCTGGATCGCGATTTCGGCCGGGGTCTACCGCGGTGTCCGGGTCACAGGCAGCCCCGGCATCAAGGATGATCTCCTCAATGCCGGGGCCCTGTTTGAAGATGCGGAAGTGGTCGTCGATCGGCAGTTCGTTTCCAGCCGCCGTCCTGCCGACCTGCCGGCCTTCATGGTCGCGGTCATCCGGGTGCTCGCCGCCCGGTGAACCGCCGGCGGCCGATCCAGGCCGATCCGACGATCGCCGTCATGGCCAAGGTGACCGTCGAGGGTTCCGGTACGGCGACGACGTTCGTCTCGTACCAGGCGATACCCGCGTCGTGGATCTCCTCGCTCAGGTTGACGTTGTAGACGAGGTAGATCGGGTCGGAGGTGAGCCCGGCAGCCGAGAGGATGACGCCGAACGCGTACAAGCCGTCGGGTGCCCCCTGGGTCGCGAAGGCCGAGCCGTTCCAGCCCGAGCCGATGCTCGATTCGAGATGCTCGTGGACCCTCCCGCTGACACCGGTGCTGGCGATGTTCAGCGAGCCGGACGTCGTCGCGCCCCCGATGAGGAGGTTGAACGAGCCCTTGTTGAGGTTGATGCCGACACCGTCGCTGACAGGAGCGAACGACACGCCACCGGTGCCATCCCAGTAATGGAGCGGACCGTAGCGGCCTGCGGCGACCGCCAGGGCGAGCGTGCTCGACGTCGGTAGCTTCCCGTCATTGGGGAAGACTCCGGTCGTGAACGCGGAGCTGTTGTTGAATCCGGGATCGCCGATCACCCAAGGGTCGAGTGGATCTTCGCCGAAGTCGTAACCGAAGACCGCCATGCTCTGCGAGGTCTGGCCACCGAGGTCATCGTGTGCGCCGGTGAGCAGTCGGCCACCGGAGGCATAGGGAACGACGTCGGCGTGCTGGGCGCCCGCGGGGGCTGCCCAGGATCCGACGAGACAGACGCACCACCCGACGATCACGGCTGGCAGGCGGGGGCGGCCGGGCGTCCGAGCCTGGCCTTTGGGGACGGTGTCCACGTGCATCGAAACACTCCTTTATTCGAGGGGAATCACACTTTCAACGTCTGACCGACAACGGGATCATTTGGTGCCTCTCCGGTCTCGGCGGGGCGCATGCCGGCTCTCCGGCTGGGGATGGGTCGGGTACGGGCGATGGAGCGCGTTTGGAAGGTCGGGGCGGCTCGTCACCTCGGCTTCGAGAACTCGGGGTCCTGCCACGGCGGGGAACAGAGGCGGGCGATCTCGTCCTCCTCGATCGCCTCGACGTGGCCGTCGGCGTAGAGGTAGTGGGCCGAGTTGAGATGGCGACGGACGGCGACTTCGTTGGCGACCCCCTGGAAGACGATTCCCCGGTTCCTCCGTGAGGTGGTGAACCAACTGAACGAGTGGACATGGTCGGCGTAAGGGTCGTCGAAGCCCTTCTTCTCGGAGAGTTCGAAGGCGAGGATCGATTTCGATTTCTCCGTGATCGTCCGCATCGAATTGAACGACGGGCGGGCCTCGGTCGAGAGCCAGCCGTTGAGCGTGTAGCTCGTCATCCGCGCTGCGAGTCGCTGCGTGGCGAGCTTGTCGTCGGGGCAGATGCGGATCGCATCGACACTCTCGATGAACGGGCCGACCGAGAAGATCCACGCCTTGGTGAACTCGCCGGTGATCGGGTCGGGTTCGACGGTGTGGGAGGTCTCGGGCCAGCGGCCGCGATGGGTGTCGGCGAAGTGGAGGATGCCGATCCCCACTTGCCGGAAGTTGCTCGCGCATTGGATTCGCCGGGCCGCTGCCCGTGCCGACTGGACGGCGGGGATCAGCAGGCCGACGAGCGTGCCGATGATGGCGATCACCACGAGGAGCTCGACGAGCGTGAATCCCGTCGCCCGTCCTCGGTCCCGCCTGGGGCGGGGCGGGGGTGCCGGACGGCTCGGGGTGGAGGGGGTGGAGGATTGCATGGGGGTGTCGGCAGAGGCGAGGCCAGGATGCAGCTGCATAGTTATTGCATATGCACCGGCTATGTGTCTACACTACAAACGCAGGTGTGGTCGGTGTGCGTGTGCCAGTGGCCTGCCGGAGTGCCTGTCAGGAGCTGCCCGATGACCCGCGTGAGCCCAGCAGCGCCCCCCTGCCTTCCCGGTCTTGGGGGGGCTGGCCCGGCAGGACTGCCCGCCGTCGTCGAGCGGTGGATCCGCCGGCCGATCGTGGTCGCCACCGTGGTGAGCGTGACGGCGCTCGTGATGGTGACGGCCTGCTCGGAACGGGCGCGTCCGGTGTGGTTGGGGTGCGCCGCCGCGCTCGCCGTCGGCGGGCTGGGGCCGTGGCTGATGGTCGGCTTCATCCGCGGCGGAATAGCGTTCGACCGGGAGCGCTGCCGGGTGGGGGAGCGGGTCGGCGTGCGGGCCAGCCTGCGGGGCCTGGCTGGTTGGAACGTCGGTGGAGAACGGGGGTATGTGTTGCAGTGGGCCGAAGGGAGCGGCGTCAGCGCCGGATGGATGAACGCCACTCCGGCCGGACTTGCCGCCGACGTGATGATGGTGGCGCGCGGCCTGCAGCCGAGCGGTCGACCGAGCATCCGCTGCGATTGGCCGTTCGGGCTCGTGACGGCGCGACGCGGGGTCCGCGTCAGCGCGCCGATTATCGTCCGGCCTGCGAGTTGGCACGTGCCGTTGCCCGTCGCGATCCTCGCGCCGGCACGGCACGGTCGCCACCCTTCGGAGGGCGCGAGGGGTTCGGGTGGCGATGTCCTCGGTGTCCGCGAGTACCGCCGCGGTGACGATCCCCGCTCCGTGCACTGGGTTCACACGGCGCGACGCGAGACGCTCGTCGTCCGCGAGCGTCCGGGCAACGGTCGCCCATCGATCCGCATCATCCTGGCGGCGGCAGGGGCCCTCGCCGGGGAGCTCGACACGATCTCCGCGGTGGCCACGAGTCTCGTCGAGTCGTGGGCCGGAGCCGGTGTGGAGCTCGAGGTGGCCTGGGGACGGGAGACACGCTGGACGGTCCGCGATCCGCGCAGGCTCGATCGGCTTCTCGACGCGATCGCGTGTGTCGACGCCGGTGTGCTCGTTCCGCCCGGCGATTCGATCGTGGGGATCACGGCGCGGCGGGATCTCGCCGGCCGGAGTGTCGACCTCGAGGTGATCGTGACGAGCCCTCGACTCGCCAACTGCGGTGATCGCTCCTCCCTCTCCCCACGGCTGTGGCTCGTGGTCTCGGCATCGTGCGGCTCCCCGCCGAGCGGCCCTCCCGGGCGTTGTCCGGGAGGGGGCAGGGAGTGGCGGGTCGATCTCCCCACCGGGAGCGCTGCCTCCGGTCTCGCCTCGACACTCGCGGAGGCCGGGCATGATCCCGATGCAGCACGCACCTGAAGCGCCACGGCAGCTCCTGCCGGTGAACCTCCTCGACGGGATCGTGTTCGCCACGAGCATCGGGCTCCAGCAACTCGCCGCCGTCCCCGACGGCGTGTCGGGATGCTGGGCCGTTGCCGCGGGCGTGGTGTTCACCCTCATCGCCGCCCGAGCGGCGCGATGGACCGGGGCCGCAGGGGATCGTTCAGCGGCCTGCTTGACCGCTGCGGCCGTCGTGCCGCGCGGGATGCGCGACGTCGCCGACCGCCGATCGACGATCGGCCATGGCTCGGCGGGAAACCAGGCAATCGTGGTTGCAGCCGATCGGCAGGCATGGCGCACGCTGCTGATGCGGAGCCTGACGCTCGGTGCCGTTGCCCTCCTCCCGACGTGTGGATCACTTGCCGCCGTGGCTTTTCTCGGTGCCTCCCCCGGGCCGGAGGTGTTCTTGCTGGGGGTCCCCGCCGGTACGGTGCTCGCCCTGTTGGCGGGGCGGCGCGGTCGCCATGAATACCTGTTCGCCCTTGCCGCCAGCGCGTTTCTCGTGGTGCTTTCGTCGATCGTCGTCTCCCATCCCGCCGCCGCGCTCGTGCAGACGCTCTATGCAGCGGCGGCCTCCGGCTGGCTCGCCAGCCGTCGCGAGGTCCCCGGCAGCGCCGACGCGCCTGCTGTCCCACGCTTCCGCGCGGCCCTGCTGCTTCCTTGTCTGGCGGTGGCTGCCGTCGTGGCCGCAAGCGGCGGCACGCTCGGCAACGTCGCGCGTTCGGTGGGGGGATTCATGCCGTTCTCCGGCGGCGACTCCTGGAACGATCCCTGGGGCACCGACGGCATCGGCGATGGCGAGAACCTCGTCGCCGGAAAGCGCGACGCCACGTCGTCCGGCCCCGTCGACTCGTCCCTCTACCTCACCAGCCAGCGACCCTCGCTCTACGACGTGTGGAACGATCAGTACGGTGAGCCGTTCCGCGCCGAGCACGAACGGGCGATCCCCCTCGATGCCAGCGAAGTACGCGACAGCGAAGGGAAGACGGCCGACAGCGATCATGCCGGTCGCGAGTTTTCCACGGTCCGCTCCGGTCGACGTCGGACCGCCAAGCCCCCAGACATCGCCGCCCGCGCCCTGCTCACCGTCGATGGTCCCACGCCGGTCCTCCTCCGCCTGGCGGTGTTCGACGGTTTCGACGGCTGCACCTGGTCGGGGATTCCTGCCGATGGGAGCGATCCGGAGTCGCGGGTGGTGGCTGTGGGGGATGATTGGATGCGGGTCGGTCCCGGTGTGCCCTCCGAGAGCCCGCACCACCACGAGCGGCATGCGATCACCGTCGGCACGCTCGAGAGTGCCGTGCTGCCGTTGCCGACAGGCTCCACGCGGATGCGGATCCCGCGGATGACCGAGCCGTCGATGTACCGCTTCGCCGCTGCGGAGCTTCCCACGCTCGACCGGCCCGCGGTGCCGCCGGGCACGACCGTCTCCTCCTTCAGCCGTCCGGGGGGGATCGATGGTCGCGACCCTTCGCCGTCCTTGGCGGGAGGCCCGGCGCTGATCGATCGAGCCGCGACTCCATCCGACACCGGGCCGGAGCGGTCGTGGATCGACAGCCTGCTCGAGGAGTGGCAGATCGTGGTCGCAGGGCCGGAGCGGATCGCTGGGTGGGAGTTGGTCGCTGCGGTCGTCGACCGGGTGCGGAGGCATGCGCTGCTCGATCCCGGCTTCGTCCTTTCGGGGGCGGAGTCCGACACGGTGAAAGCTTTCCTCACCGGGGCCCGCCGCGGTCCGGACTACCAATTCGCAAGCGCCACCGCCGTCGTGCTCCGTCACCTCGGCTTCCGGACCCGGCTGGTCTCGGGTCTGCGGGTCTCGGGCACGCGGCGCGACGCCCGTTCGCGGCGGGTGATCGCCGCGCGGGAGGATGTCCATGCGTGGGCCGAGATCCTCGATACGTCGGGTCGCTGGATTCCGCTCGAGGCCACCCCCGGGCAGCGGCTGCGTGGGGCGGGGATGCCGCTCGAGAAGACCATTGCCGCGCTCGTCAGGAGCTTCCTGCCGACGACTCGAGCGGGGTGGTGGGGCGTCATCGGCCTGACAGCGCTCGCGACGGTGACGTCGATCCACTGGCGGCGGTTGGCGGATCGGGTGGTGACGGTTGCGTGGTGGCTGGAGCTGCGGCGCTCGGCGGCCTGTCCACTCGAGGTGACATGGCGGCTCGTCGAGCGCCGCGGCTGGATCGCCGGGCATCCGCGGCCGGCGCATGAGACCGTCCGGCGATGGTATCTGGCCCCCTGCCGGCCGGTCGCCGCGGGCGCGGACCATTCCGAGGGCTTCGTGCGCGCCTTCGAAGCGGTTTCCTACGGCCCCCCGGATGCCTGCGGCGACCGCAGGCGGCACCTGCGGATCGCCCTCGCCGCCGAACGCATCTGGACGCTCGACGCGTTGCTCGCCCGCCGGCCGAAGGCCGTCGGCGGTTTTTCCCTCCCGTCCGTTTCTTCCTTTCGCTCCCGCCGCCGGATGCCCGCATGACACCCTTCTCCTCGGCCGTGGCCGCCCCCGATTCCCTCTCACCACTCGAGGCCATCGGCCTTGCGCGCGGGTGGCTGCGCACGGCACTCCGTGGCAAGGACGAAGCTTGCGACCTCGCGCTTGCGTGTCTGCTGGCCGGCGGCCATCTCCTCATCGAGGATGCTCCCGGGCTCGGCAAGACGACCCTCGCCAAGGCGCTGGCGGTGCTCGCCGGCGGGACATTCGCCCGGGTTCAGTGCACCCCCGATCTGCTCCCGACCGACGTCACCGGATTCACCCTCTACAACCAGCAGACCCGCCAGTTCGAGTTTCATCGCGGACCGGTGTTCGCCGATGTCCTCCTCGCCGACGAGATCAACCGGGCGACGCCGCGCACGCAAAGCGCGCTGCTCGAGGCGATGGCCGAGCGGCAGGTGACCATCGACGGACAACCCCATCCGCTGCCCGGCCACTTCTTCGTCGTGGCGACACAAAACCCCCTCGAGCACCTCGGCACCTACCCCCTTCCCGAGGCGCAACTCGACCGGTTCGCCGTCCGCCTCCGGATCGGATACCCGGCGCGGGGCGACGAGGTGGAGCTGCTCCGCACGGGACGGACCGAGTCGCGGCCCGAGACGAGTGCAGTCGATCGGGCTGTGCAGCCGGGGATGGAACTCGGCGCCCTGCAGCGGTTCGTCGCCGGGGTCGGGGTGTCGGACCGGGTCGCCGCGTACCTCGTCGATCTGGGACGCGAAGTGCGGCGAAGGCTCGGGGAAAACAGGGGGCCGAGCCCGCGTGGGCTGCTCGTCTGGCAACGCGTCGCCCAGGCCTGGTCGGCGATCGATGGACGTGAGCACGTCACCCCTGACGACGTGCGGCATGTCGCCGCGCCGGTCCTCGGCGTGCGAATCGATCTGCCCGTGAAAGACTTCGACGATCTGCTCGCTGCCGCGCTGGCGGCGATCACGGTACCGGTGGGGCGCAATGGAGGGTGACACGATGCTGGAATCGCTTGTCTGGGGGGGGCTTTACCGGGGCGTCGCCACACTGGCGCACGCGGCCCCGACGATGCTTTGTGGCCTGTTCGTCGCCGCCGTGATCCGCGACCTGTTCGGAGTCGCGCTGACGCGTCGCCTGATGGGTGCCCGTGGGCCAACGGCCCTCCTGCGGGCGTGGCTTCTCGGCATGCTTCTCCCGGTCTGTTCGATCGGGTCGATTCCCGTCGCCCGCGAGTTGCTCCGCGCCGGTCTGACCGGCGGGACCGTGCTCGCGTTCACGGTCTCCGCGCCTCTCTTCAACCCGATTTCGCTCCTCTATGGCCTGACGCTCTCCCATCCGCTGGTGATCCTCGGTTTCGCCCTGGCATCGATGGCTGTCGTGAACATCGCCGGTATGGCTTGGGATCGCGCCTGGAGAGCCTCCGAGACCGGCGATGAGCAGACGACCGGCCGCGTCGCTCCCCCCGGCTGGCGAAGGGTCGCGCTGCTCGGCATGACGACCGTCCGGGAAGCCGCCGGTAGCACGCTGGTCTATGCGGCGGTGGCGGTGGTCGGCGTGATGCTCTTGGCCGTGATGCTTCCCGCCGGAAGCCTGCAGACGACGATGAAGGCGTTCGATCCTTGGGCCGGGCCGATGATGGCCGTCATCAGCCTCCCGGCCCACATCACGCCGACCGACGCGATGATGCAGGTCGGATCGATGTTCGACCACGGGAACTCCGTCGGGGCCGCGTACGTGTTGCTCTCGGTGGGGGCCGGGTTGAATCTCGGTGTGCTCGCCTGGGCATGGCGCGCCTTCGGCGTGCGGGCCGCGGCGTCATGGGTGGCGATGCTCGTCTCGATCGTGGTCTCGATCGGCTGGTTCATCGAGCGCCCGCTGTCGTTCCGGGACACGCCACCCGAGCAGCACACCCACGCCTTCGACGGATTCTGCCTGCCGTTTCCGGCGGATGTCCCCGATCCGGCGGGGCGGGTGCGGGCCCTGCTCGCCGACCGGATCGCGTTCCACGAATGGAGTGCGCTTGCCCTCCTCGGCGTGCTCGTGGCGGTCGGTGTGCTGCTTGCGGTGTGCGATCCGCGCGAGCGGATCGAGGCGTGGTTGTGTGCCGGGGATCATTCGCGGACGGTCGTCGGGCAACGGAGGCGTTTCGACGTCGTCGTACCGGCGCCGGTGCTCGGTGTGATCCTCGTCGGGGGGCTGGTGGCGATGAGTGTCCTTGCTGCCTACGTTTACTACCCCGATCGCGAGACCGCGGTCAAAGAGTTGCAGTTCGTCGCTGCGGAAACCCATTCGGCCGTCGTCGACCGCGATCGTCGGCGAGCCGAGGTGTGGATCACGAGCTGGGAGGATCTCGTGCGTCGGGCCGAGGTGGGGGTATGGATCCGGGACGGACGCGTCGACCGGCAGTTGGTCCTCTCCTCGGGTCACCTCCGGGACCGGATCGAGGCCCTCGAACACGCCGTCATGGATGCCGAGTCCCCCGATGAGACACACGTGGCGACGGCTCTCCAGGAGCTCAGCGCCGCGGCACTCCTCCACCGGGCCGCCGTCCGTGGGCCCGCAGGCGGGCCGTGAACCGGCCGGGTTTTTCCAGGTTCGGCATGGTGTAGGATTGGGGTATGAACGCGAAACCGAGCCGGCGATCCCCGTCTGCCGCCGCCACATCGACCGATGCCGCCCGCGCACGGATCCGCGCCGCCGGACTGCGCTGCACGCCGGCGCGGCTGGCGGTCATGGAGCGGCTCGCGGCCGCGGCCGGCC